>Ga0209702_10000594_pt1 | contig 76251 bp, 73 predicted proteins | sample FRY01_FD_187210 | JGI IMG/M metagenome (GOLD analysis project Ga0209702, IMG submission 187210) | Freshwater microbial communities from Lake Fryxell liftoff mats and glacier meltwater in Antarctica - FRY-01 (SPAdes) (version 2) | ecosystem: Environmental > Aquatic > Freshwater > Ice > Glacier...
CGAGGTCGCGCTCGCGGCGGAAGACCTTCGACTGGCCCTCCGCGCGATCGGCCGCATCACCGGCACGGTGCGACTCGACGAACTTCTCGACGTGATCTTCCGCGACTTCTGCATCGGCAAGTAGCCGACGCGAACGCGGTAGTTGCCGGCGCTGCAACGAATCCTGCGAAGCCCCGTTGATGGCCTGCCGAGCCGAGGAGCGCCTCCGGCGTCAGATCATGCGCAAAGACAGTCTCTCTCCCTACCGCGCCAAGCGCGACTTCAGCCTGACGGAAGAACCGACGGGCAAGGCCGTCGTCCCGAAATCGAAGCAGCTTCGCTTTGTCATCCAGCGTCACGACGCGACGCGGCTGCACTACGATCTCCGCCTCGAACTCGGTGGCACGTTCAAGTCATGGGCCGTGACCAAGGGTCCGTCGCTCGATCCCACGGTCAAGCGCCTGGCGGTCGAGGTCGAGGATCACCCGCTCGACTATGGCGACTTCGAAGGCACCATTCCCGAGGGCCAGTATGGCGGCGGCACGGTCCAGCTCTGGGATCGCGGTTACTGGATTCCCGAGGGCGATCCGCAGGACGGGCTGAAGCGCGGCGACCTGAAGTTCAGCCTGGTGGGCGAGCGGCTGGAAGGAAGCTGGGTGCTGGTCCGCATGAAGTGGGATCGCAAGGGGGGCAAGCGCAGCAACTGGCTGCTGATCAAGCATCGCGATGCCGCCGCGCACGCGGGCGACGACGACAAGATCCTGAAGGATCCCAAATCGATCGCCTCCGGTCGCACCCTGGAGGAAATCGCGCTGGGCACCGGCAAGGCACCCAAGCCTTTCATGACCGGCAAGACGCGCAGCGCGGGCGCGGTCTGGCAAAGCAACAGGAAAGACGGCGGCGAGGCTGCAGCGCCCGCGAACAGCGCCGCGAAGCTGCAAGGCAAGACCCGGACGCAGGCCAGGACGAAGACCAGGAAGATCACCTCGATGCCGACGTTCGTCGAACCGCAATTGGCCAGGCTGGTCGAGCGCGCGCCGGCCGCGGCAGGTTGGGCGCATGAGGTGAAGTTCGACGGCTATCGCTTGCAGCTGCGCGTCGAGGACGGCGACGCCCGTCTGCGCACGCGCAAGGGCCTCGACTGGACGCGGAAGTTCTCCGCTCTTGCGACGCAGGCCGAAACGTTGCCGGACTGCATCCTCGACGGTGAAGCGGTGGCGCTCGACAAGCACGGTGCACCGGATTTCGCGGCGCTGCAGGCGGCCCTCTCGGATGACAAATCCGAGGACCTGATCTTCTTCGCCTTCGACCTGCTGTTCCTCGAGGGCGAGGATCTGCGACCGCTGCCCCTGTCGGAGCGCAAGACCCGCCTCAAGGCGCTGCTCGACGGGCTGAAGGGCAGGCATGCCGGCCTGCGCTTCGTCGATCATTTCGAGACGGCGGGCGACGCCGTGCTGCAATCGGCCTGCCGCATGCACCTGGAAGGCATCGTGTCGAAGGACCTCGACGCGCCCTACAGGTCGGGCCGCGGCGGCAGCTGGACCAAGGCCAAGTGCCGCGCCGGCCACGAGGTGGTGATCGGTGGGTGGACCAGCGAAGGCAGGCGCCTGCGGTCGCTGCTTGCGGGCGTTCATCGCGGCGACGGCAAGAGCAGGAAGCTCGTCTATGTCGGCCGCGTCGGCACGGGCTTCGGCGAAAGCGTGATGCGCACCCTGGTGCCCAAACTGCGCGAGGTCGAGAGCAAGACCAGTCCGTTCGCCGCCGGGGCCAGCCCGCCCAAGGAATCCAACATGCACTGGGCGCGGCCCGACCTGGTGGCGGAGATCGAATTCGCCGGCTGGACCGGCGCCGGCAATGTGCGCCAGGCTGCCTTCAAGGGACTGCGCGGCGACAAGCCGGCCGAGGAGGTCGAGGCGGAAGTGGCCGCGAAGCCGGGGAAGATCGAGATGGCGAAGCCCGCGCCGCGAAAGACCGGGAAGAGCACAGGCAAGGCGGAGACGAGCTCGTCAGGCCCCGCCATCGTGATGGGCGTGTCGATCTCCCATCCCGACAAGCCGCTCTGGCCCGACGAGAAACCGCCGGTCACCAAGATCGAACTCGCGCGCTACTACGAAGCGGTGGGCGACTGGATGATCGATCACATCGCGGGCCGCCCCTGCTCCATCGTGCGCACGCCCGACGGCATCGACGGCAAGCAGAAGTTTTTCCAGCGTCATGCCATGCAGGGCTCGTCGCACCTTCTCTCCGAAGTGAAGGTCGACGGCGACAAGAAGCCCTATCTGCAGATCGACCGCATCGAGGGGTTGGCGGCCGTGGCCCAGATGGGCGCGACCGAGCTGCATCCGTGGAATTGCCAGCCCGGCAATCCCGAGCTGCCCGGCCGGCTGGTGTTCGATCTCGATCCGGCGCCTGACGTGAAGTTCGCCGCGGTGATCGCCGGGGCGCGCGAGATCGCCGAACGCCTGAAGAAGCTGGGGCTCGTGCCCTTCTGCAAGACGACCGGCGGCAAGGGCCTGCATGTCGTGGTGCCGCTGACCGACGACAAGAAGAGTCCGGACTGGGACACCGCCAAGACCTTCGCCAAGGAGATCTGCCGGCGGGTGGCGGAGGATGAGCCCGATCTCTACCTGATCAACATGGCGAAGAAGGAGCGGACCGGGCGCATCTTCCTCGACTATCTGCGCAACGACCGCACGGCTACCGCCGTCGCGCCGCTCTCGTCGCGCGCCCGTCCCGGCGCCACCGTGTCGATGCCGATCGAATGGACGCAGGTGAAGAAAGGCCTCGATCCGATGAAATACACGGTGCGCACCGCGCCGACGCTGCTGAAGCGCAGCAAGCCGTGGAAGGACTATGGCAAATCGGCCCGTCCGCTGCGCGCCGCCATCGAGAAGCTCGTGAAGTCGTAACGCTCAAATCGCACCACTCGTCCCACCCACCAAATGTCATCCCGAGCGCAGCGAGGGACCTTTGTTGTTCGATGATTAAAGGTCCCTCGCTGCGCTCGGGATGACAAATCAGCCCGGAGTAACAACATGGCCAAGCACAAAGCAATGAGACCGACCTGGGAAGGCCATCTGCGCCTGTCGCTCGTCACCTGCCCCGTCTCGCTCTACACCGCGACGGAGCGCACCGCCGACATCCACTTCAACCTCATCAACCCCAAGACCAACAACCGCATCCGCATGCAGTCGGTCGATGCCGGCACCGGCAAGCCGGTGGAGCGCGCCGACCTGGTGAGGGGCTTCGCCATCTCGAAGAACAAATATGTGTTGCTCGAGAAGGAGGAACTCGACGCGGTGAGGCTCGAATCGACGCGCATCCTCGACATCGAGGAGTTCGTCGATGCCGCCGGGATCGATCGCATCTACTGGGACGAGCCCTACTATCTCGCCCCGTCGGGCAAGACCGGCATCGAGGCCTATTCGGTGATCCGCGCGGCGATGGAAAAGCAGAAGAAGGTCGCGCTGGGCCGCGTCGTCATGCACCAGCGCGAGCGCATCTGCGCACTGGAGCCGCGCGACAAGGGCATCCTGCTGACGACCCTGCGCACCCACGACGAAATCCGCGCCACCTCGGAAGTGTTCGACCGGAACCTGCCCAAGCCCGACTCGCGCATGCTGCAGATCGCCGAGAAGATCATCGAACAGCAGGACGCCAAATTCGATCCGACGCGCTTCACGGACCGCTACGAGGATGCGTTGCGCGAGTTGATCGCCAGGAAGAAGAAGGGCCAGCCCGTCGTCTCCGAGGCGCCGCAGCAGGACGAAGAGAAAGTCGTCGACCTCATGGAGGCGCTGAAGAAGAGCCTCAAGGGCAGCGGCGGCCCGTCGCGCGAGAAGGCCGACCGCTTCCTCGAAGCCCACGGGCGCAGCAAGGCGAAGCCCAAGGCGAAGGCCAAGACCCGTCGCAAGGCGGCGTCACGCAAGCGCGCCGCCTGAGCCCCAGGGATTAGCCCGGCCGCTCCCATGCCACCGGCTGGGGAACGCCGTCGACCGTGGTGTGGCGGAAGATGACGCCATAGGCGGCGTCGATCACGCCGGCCGCCAGGGCCACGGCGGGCGGGCCGTCGGCGGCGACCTTGTGGTCGGCCAGCACGACGATGCGGTCGGCGAAGCGGGCGGCCAATCCCAGATCGTGCAGCACCACGATGACGCAGGCGCCGCGGGCCGCTTCGGCGCGCAGGATCGTCATGGTCTCCAGCGCATAGGCCGGGTCGAGGCTGGCGACCGGCTCGTCGGCCAGAAGCACGGCGGCCTCGGTTGCGAGCGCCCGCGCCATCATCATGCGCGCGCGCTCGCCTTGCGACAGCGTGTCGATGGGACGGTCGGCCAGGCGCAGGCCGTCGACTCGCATGAGCGCGCGCTGCACGGCTTGCGCATCCGCAGCATTTGTCGGACGGCTGAGATCGGCGCCATGCGGCAGGCGGCCGAGCGCCACCAGGTCGCGCGCGCGCAACGGCCAGTAGGCCGAGGCGGCTTGCGGCAGATAGGCGATGCTCCCGGCGCGGAGGGCGGGGGCGATGGATTCCAGGGGCTGGCCGCGAAGCTCGACCTGTCCGGCCGCCGGCGCATCGAGGCCCGCCAGATGACGCAACAGGGTGGTCTTGCCAACGCCGTTGGGCCCGACGATAGCGATGACCTCGCCCCGTGCGAAGGCGAGGTCGATGCCGTCGAGGATCACGGCCGGGCCGCGGCGGCTGACCAGACCGCGAACGGCGATGGCGGCGGCGGCGGCGGTCGTACTCATGTGGCGAGCCAGGCGGCGTGGGCCTTGCGCACGGCGCGCACCAGGAACGGCGCGCCGACCAGCGAGGTGAAGACGCCGAGCTGAAGTTCGGACGCCGTCGGCAGCAGGCGCACGACGATGTCGGCGCCCAGTACCAGAGCGGCCCCGACCAGCATCGAGGGGACCAGCGTTGCGCCGGGGCGGAAATCGACGCGCGCCCGGACGAGATGCGGGGCGATCAGGCCGACGAAGCCGATGACGCCCGCGACCGAGGTGGCCGCTCCCACCATCAGGCCGACGCCGAGGGTGAGACGCAGGCCGAGCGCTCTGGTGTCGGCGCCCAGGCTGCGCGCCGTGTCCTCGCCCAGCGACAAAGCGTCGAGCCAGCGACCGGCCCCCAGGACGATGGCCGCGCCCAGGATCATGAACGGCGCGGCGATGGCGAGATAGCGCAGGTCGCGGTCGACGATCGATCCGGCCAGCCAGAGCGAGATTTCCTGGTAGGCGAAGGGATTGGGCGACAGCGCCAGGACCAGCGAGATCAGCGCGGCGGCGATCGCGTTGATCGCCACGCCCATCAGCAGCAGCGACACGGTGCCGGTGCCGGCCCGCACCGCGCCCATCAACAGGGCGACGGCAAGGGCGGCGCCGGCAATGCCGGCCAGCGGCAGCGCCAGCACGAAGGCGGCCGCGAGGCCGCTGTAGAAGGCACAGACGGCGGCGAAGCCCGCGCAGGCCGACACGCCGATCACGCCGGGCTCGGCCAGCGGATTGCGCAGCCAGCCCTGGAGCACCGCGCCGCTGAGGCCCAGCACGCCGCCGATCAGCAGGCCCAGCGTGGCGCGCGGAAGGCGCAGCTCCCAGACGATGGCCCAGCCGACCTCGCTGCCCAGCCGCCACGGCCACCAGGCCGGGCCGACCGCCAGCGACAGGAGATAGAGCGCCGCCACGAGCAGCAGCAGCCAGCGATTCATCGCCGCGCCTCCGCCAGCAGCCGCATCACCTCGAAATTGTCCGGACCGGCGCAGATCGAATATCTGGTCGGCACCGACGCGAGCCGCGTCGTTCCTGCGAGCGCGAGCAGCGCATGATGGCCGACGAACTCGGTGGCGCGGGCGGGGCTGGCATTGGCGGCGCCATCGAGCACGAGCAGGTCGGGCTGGCGGGCAAGCACGGTTTCGAGCGACACGCGGCCGAACGAACCGATGCCGAGGTCGGCGGCGAGATTGCGATAACCGGAGAGACGCAGCAGCTCGTCCATCAGGCTGCCCTTCCCCGACGTGCCGCGATTGGCCTCCAGATAGACCGCCGTGCCGAGGGGAGCGCCCTGCCAGGTGAGCCGTTGCCGCTGCTCGCGCATGCCGGCGATCAGGGCGCGGCCAACGTCCTCGCGGTCGAGTGCAGCGGCCATCCGTTCGATGACGGTCTCGGCGTCCTCGATCGAAGTGGCCCACGGCAAGTCGAGCACGCGCACACCGGCGTCGCGCAACAGGCGCTTGAGGCGCGTGTGCGAGTCCTTTCCGAGGATCACGAGATCGGGGCGCAAGGTCAGGATCGTTTCGATAGACTCGCGCACGGGTGCGATGGTGGCGGCCCGATCGGCCAGCACCGAGAGGTGCGGATCGCGCGACAGGTAGCTCACGCCCACGAGTTGCCCGGGGGCGGCCAGGCGCAGCGCCATCTGGTCGAGACAGAGATTGAGTGTGACGACGCGCTGCGGCGCCTGTGCCGCCGCCGGAACGGCGGCGAGCAGCAGCAGGAGGAGGCTGGCGAAGCGAGTAAAAGTGCGGAGCGTCATCGGTGGAGCGGAACGATGACCACCTCATCCTGAGGAGCCGTGCGAAGCGCGGCGTCTCGAAGGATGGGCGACAGTTGTGGTGCTCGTGCCCATCCTTCGAGACGCCCTCCTGCGGAGCGCTCCTCAGGATGAGGTCTTTGTGGGGATGTCTTCAGTCCAGGCGGCATGGGCTCGTCGGTCCTCTGGTTTACCGCGGCGATGCGCCAGTTAGAGAGGCCGCGCGTGGCGGGTGTCCAGTCGACCAGCACGGTCCTCGGTTCGGGCGAGGCGTGGGAAAAGACGATCGCGCCGTCGACGGCGGCGACCGAGCGGGCCGCCTCGAAATCGAGCACGTCCTGGCCCGTCCGGTTGCAGACGAGGACGGGCCGGCCCGTCGTCGCGGAGGCGCGCTCCCATTCGCCATCGGGCCCATGATGGCCCGGCGCCCAGGCGGCAGAGGACACCAGCAGGTCGATGCCCTGAGCCGCGGTTTCGTCGACGATGCGGGTCGAATACATGTCGGCACAGACGAAGAAGCCGGTCCTGCCGATACCCTCGACCTCGAGAACCGAGGTGCGGTCGCCCGGCGTCGACCACGATTCCGACCCCATCCGCAGCGCGTTGATCTTGCGGTGCCGGCCGTTGAGAGATCCATCCGGCGCGAACAGGACCATGCTGTTGTAAAGCGCGTCGTTTTCCGCCGCGGCCTCGGGAGTGCCGAGCACCAGCGACGCTCCGGTCTCGCGCGCGAGCGCGCCGGCCCAGGCGAACAACACGGACTGCCCGCTGGCGATCCAGCCGGTGCCGATGAGATCGCGGAAACCATATCCGCTCACGGCAAGCTCCGGCGTCACGATCAGCCGGGCGCCGTTCGCTGCGGCCCGCCGCACGGCCTGTTCGAGGGCACGCCGGTTCACCGCGATCTCCCCGGGCCGGGGAGCGAGATGAAGCAAGGCAATGATGGCAGTCGAGGCGGCGGTCGCTGGGGTCACGGTCACGAAAGCTACGCCACCGGCGAAGACTTGCAGCAAGTTTCGCCGGTGGCGTAGCCGGGTCGCCACCTCAGAATTTAGCCTTCACGCCGAAGAAGGCCTGGAAGTACGGCGCCTGGAAGCCTTCCGGCTCCTCGTACACCCGGTTCAGGATGTTCTCGGCGCGGGCGAAGAGCTGAACGGAGGGAATGACGTCGTACTGTGCCGTGGCACGCACCAGCGTGTAGGGCGACGGGTTCATGATCGCGCCGGTGACGGCGTTGGCGTCGGTGCGGCTGCTGACCTGCAATACGCCGAGGCCGAACAGGGTGTTCTCCCACGGCCGCACTTCGGCGCGCACGTTGAAGGTGTCGCCTGGACGGCGCAGCAGCGGCTGGTTGGCGTCGACGTTGCGCGCGATCAGGTGGGTGTAGTCGAAATAGAGGTCGAACCACTTCACCGGGCTGATCTGGAGGGTCATCTCGAAGCCCTCGCTCTGGGCGTTCGCGACATTCTGCAGCAAGGCGAAGGTCGGCGGCGCGCACTGGATCAGGTTCGAGTAGCTGTTGAAGAAGTAGGTGATGCCGGCCTTCACCTTGCGATCGAAGATCCCCTGCTCGACGCCGACCTCGTAGCCGCGGCTGTACTCAGGCTGGAGGTTGGGATTGCCGCCGCAGAACGGCCCGGGGCCGAACATCTCGATGAGCGCGGGCGCCTTGAAGGCCGTGCCGTACGACGCCTTGATCTTGGTGTCCGTTGGCGCCCACAGGTAAGACGCGCCGGCACGCCAGGTGCCGACGGTGCCGAACATGTCGTTCATGTCGATGCGGCCGCCGATGTTGAGGTTGAAGCCCTCGAACGGATTGAGGCGCAGCTGGCCGTAGATGCCGGTCTGGGCCATCGTGCCCCACGCCTGCGTGTAGGGGGTGAAGGGGCCGACCGTATTGGTGTAGGCCCATTGGCGGTCGTAATCGATGCCGCCGATGACTTCGACCTGGTCGATGATCTTCACCAGGTTCTTGAAATCGGCCTGCAGGCGACGACCGTTGAACCAGCTGTCGGTGTTGAACGGGAAGGGGTTCTGATCGCTGGCATAGTCGAGATCGTGTCGCGTGATGGTGCTGTAGTTGACGCCGACGACGGGCTTCCAGCGTCCATCGAAGTACGACCCTTCGAGTTCGCCGCGCGTAAAGAATTGCGACGTGTAGCCGTTGGCGTTGGGATCTTCCTGCCCGACCTGATCGTAGTTCACCTTGGTGTCGATGTAGCGGGTGTACCAGTTGAACTGGGTGTTCTCGTTGATCTCGAAGCCGAGGCGCGCCGCGAGCGTAATGTTGCGGTACGGGTCCGTGTCGACGAAGCCGCCGTTCGGCGTGAAGCGCGCCGGCACGGGCGTGTCGTTGGGGCTGAACGTGCCGCCGAAGGTGAGGTTGTAGTTGAAGCGACCTTCGCTGCCGCGCACATACGCGCCGCTGTTGCTTTGCAGCCGCGTGCCGAGTTCCGTGAAGGCGGCGCCGTTCATTGGGCCCTTGCCGGCCTTGGTGACCATGTTGATGACGCCGCCGATCGCCTGGCTGCCGTACATCGTGCTCATCGGGCCGCGCACGACTTCGATGCGGTCGAGATTCTCGGTGAGGAAGTGGGCGAAGTCGACCGCGCCGTTGGCGCTCGAGGGATCGTTGACGTTGATGCCGTCGATCAGCACGAGCACGTGATTGGCATTGGAGCCGCGGATGAAGACCGCGGTCTGAGTGCCTGGACCGCCGGACTGCTGGACGGAGATGCCGGGGATCGTCTTGAGCACCTCGCTGGCGTTGCGAAGCTGCCGCCGCTGCATCTCTTCCTGCATGACGACGGTGTAGCTGGACGTGACCTTCTCCGGGTCGGTTGGGAAGCGATCGGCCGTCACGACCACCGAGGGCAGAGTGCCCGCAGGTTCGGTTTGGGCTCGAACTGCCACGGGTGCCACGACGGGCGAAACAAGCAACAGGGCAGACAGAATTCTACGGATCGGCGTCATAGACGGATCTCCCAAGACAGAACACGCACAAGGCGCGTCACCGCTCGGTTGACCGTCCCGTTGGATTGTCCCGTCCATCGGAAGAGCGACGCTATCGCCGGCAGGTCTTCTGGCTCGCGGGTCGCAGCTCATGCCCGTCTTCCCAGACCATAGGTCCAGTGACTCTTGGGCACTCGCTCGCCGCTTACAGCTGCGGGTACAGCTGCCGATTAGCTCCCGAAGGAGCAGCACGGCATTCCCTGTTAGCCTCCGGTTAGGGAGGACCGTCGATGGGCCATGGTTAAGACACATCGGCAGCGGCCGTCAAGATTTCGTGATCGGCCGCCCTACGAGGGGAGTACGCTGTGTGGCGCGCGCGCTACACTCGGGGATGACCAAAATCCTGCTGACTCGTCACGGTCACGTCGACGGAATCCACCCCGCCCGCTTCCGCGGCCGCGCGGAGCTTCCGCTCACGGCCCTGGGGTTGGCGCAGGCCGATGCGCTGGCCGCCCGCATCGCCGCCCGCTGGACACCCGTCGCCGTCTACACGAGTTCGCTGCAGCGCTGTATCGTCACGGGTGGGCGGGTTGCAGAAGTCTGCGCGATTCCCGCGGCCGTCCATGCCGGCATGGGCGACATCGACTATGGCACCTGGCAGATGCGCACCCATGCCGAGATCGAGAAGGAGACGCCGGAGGCCTTTCGCCTGTGGTTCCGGGCGCCCCATCTCATGCGCTTTCCCGGCGGCGAGTCGCTGCAGGACGTGGTGGCGCGGACCTCGAACATGCTTCGTCTGGTGCTGGAACGGCATGCCGACGAGACGGTCGTCCTGGTCGGCCATGACAGCGTGAACCGTGCGTTGCTGCTGCAGCTCCTCGACCAGCCGCTGTCGGCTTATTGGAAGCTGGCCCAGGACCCGTGCACGCTGAACGAGGTCGAGGTCTTCGCGGGCGGCGATGTGCGGGTGGGGTTCATCAACGACACGAGCCATCTCGACCATCTGGACCGGCGTTGAGCGGAGGCGTAAAGGGCCCGGCATGCGGGCCTTTACATATGACGTGATCGTGGTGGGCGGCGGCCATGCCGGCTGCGAGGCCGCGGCCGCCTCGGCGCGTCTGGGCGCCCGCACCCTGCTGCTCACCCACCGGATCGAGACGATCGGCGAGATGTCGTGCAATCCGGCGATCGGGGGCCTGGGCAAGGGCCATCTGGTCCGCGAGATCGATGCGCTGGACGGGATCATGGGTCGGGCGATCGACCGCGGCGGCATCCAGTTTCGCACGCTCAACCTCTCCAAGGGACCCGCCGTGCAGGGGCCGCGCGCTCAGGCCGACCGCAAGCTTTACCGGCAGGCCATCCAGGCATTGCTGGCCGAACAGGCCAATCTGGAGATCCGCGCCGAGGCGGTTGCAGATATTACTATAGATACACGCGGCGCGTGTGCCGGAGTCGTCACCGAATCGGGAGCAGAAATCGGCGCCGGGCGCGTCATCCTGACGACCGGCACGTTCCTGCGCGGCCTGATTCACATGGGTGAAACGCAGATTCCCGCCGGCCGCGTGCGCGGCGACGGGGTCGAGGAGCCGTCCACCGCCCTTGCGCTGACATTGCATCGTCTCGGCTTCAAGCTGGGACGCCTCAAGACCGGGACACCGGCACGGCTCGACGGCCGCACGATCGACTATGCGTCGCTCGAGCGGCAGGACGGCGACGACCCGCCGCGACCGTTTTCGTATCTCACCGATCGCATCACGACGCCGCAGATCCCCTGCCATATCACGACCACCACGGCAGCGACGCACGAGGTCATCCGGGCCAACCTCCATCGGGCGCCGATGTACTCGGGCCAGATCGGGAGCGTCGGCCCGCGCTACTGCCCCTCCATCGAGGACAAGGTCGTCCGGTTCGGCCAGCGCGACCGGCATCAGATCTTCCTCGAACCCGAGGGGCTGGACGATTGGACGGTCTATCCCAACGGCATTTCGACCTCCCTGCCGCAGGACGTGCAGCGGGCCATGCTGCAGACCATTCCGGGCCTGGAGCGCGCAGAGATGCTGCGGCCGGGCTACGCCATCGAGTACGACCATATCGATCCACGCGAACTGAACGCGACCCTGGAAACCCGGCGCATCCCGGGCCTCTATATGGCCGGCCAGATCAACGGCACGACCGGCTATGAAGAGGCAGCCGCCCAGGGCCTCATTGCGGGGATGAATGCCGCGCTGGCCAAGCCCTTCATCGTCGACCGTGCCGACGGTTATCTCGGTGTCCTGATCGACGATCTCGTCTCGCTGGGCGTGACCGAACCCTATCGGATGTTCACCTCGCGCGCCGAGTATCGCCTGTGGCTTCGCGCCGACAATGCCGACCAGCGCCTGACACCGCGCGGGCTCGAGGTGGGTTGCGTTGGACCCGAGCGGGCGGCGATGTTTCACGTGAAACATCGGGCCCTCGAATTCGGCCGCTCGCTCGCGGAGGGCCTGAGGATCAGCCCCAGCGCCTTGGCCAAGCGCGGCATCTCCATTAACCAGGATGGGGTCGCGCGATCCGCTCTGGATCTTCTGGCCTATCCCGAAATAGATTGGGGGCGTCTCGTCACGCTGTGGCCGGAATTGTCCGTCGTCTCGGCCGAGGTCGCCGAGCAGCTGACCATTGATTCGCGATATGCCGGCTACCTCACCCGGCAGCGCGGCGATATCGCGGCCTATCGTCAGGACGAGGCTTTGAGCCTGCCCGCCGACCTGGACTATGGCGCGATCGGCAGTCTATCGACCGAAGTTCGCCAGAAGCTCGAAGCCAATCGTCCCGCGACCCTCGGCCAGGCGGCGCGTATTTCCGGGGTGACGCCTGCGGCTCTGGTGGCCCTCCTGAAGCATGTTCGCCGGCGGGCGGCTTAAGGTGGACCCGCTCGATGGTGTTTCACGTGAAACACTCGGCCAGCTGAGGATCCTGGTCGAAACGCTGGAGCGGTGGCAAAAGGCCATCAATCTGGTGGGGCGCACCACGGTGGACGGGGCCTGGAAGCGCCACGTCCTCGATTCGGCTCAGGTCGTGCCCTTGATCCCGGCCGAAGCGAAATCCCTGGCCGACCTCGGAAGCGGCGGTGGGTTTCCAGGCCTGGTGATTGCGGCCCTGCGGCCCGATCTCCTGGTCACCATGATCGAGTCGGATGCCAGGAAGGCTGCTTTCCTCGGCGAAGCTGGCAGGAAGATGGGGTTGGAAAAGCCCCCCAAACTGGTCATCAAGCGGATCGAGGCCGCCCCGCCGGCGATGGCCGACGTGGTCACGGCAAGAGCGCTGGCGCCGCTGGGACAGTTGCTGGAATGGTCCAATCGGCATAGGACAGATACCGCCATTTGCCTTTTCCACAAAGGTAAGGACTGGCAGGCAGAGGTGGACGAGGCCAAGAAGAAATGGGACTTTTCCCCCGATGCCATTGCAAGCGTGACAGACCGTGACGCCGTCATCCTCCGAATTGGCCCCTATGCCGCCACAGATATTCGCGATCGCCAACCAGAAGGGCGGCGTCGGCAAGACGACGACGGCCATCAACCTCGCCACCGCCCTGGCGGCGGTCGGGGAAAGGGTGCTGCTGATCGATCTGGATCCCCAGGGCAATGCATCGACAAGCCTAGGGGTACCTAGAAGTGAGCGCTCACCTGGATCCTACGAGTATTTGCTGGGCCTCAACCCGATGGGAGAATGCGTCCGCACCACGCAAATTCCTGGGCTCGAAGTCATGCCCGCTTCGGTCCAGCTCGCCGGCGCGGAAATAGAACTGATCGATATGGAACGCCGCGAGCACCGGCTGGCCGATGCGCTGGCGGCCCCCGCGAGCGATGTCCGCCAGCGCTGGAACATCGTCCTGATCGACTGCCCGCCGTCGCTGGGCCTCGTCACCCTCAATGCCCTGGTTGCCGTCGACGCCGTGCTGGTCCCCCTGCAGGCCGAGTTCCTGGCCCTCGAGGGCATCGGCGCGCTGGGCAATACGATCGAGCGGGTGAAGAAGAGACTCAACCCCCGGCTGCATATCATCGGCATCGTGTTGACCATGGTCGACCGCCGCATGAGCCTCAGCCAGCAGGTCGTGGCCGACGTGCGCACGCATTACGGCGACCTCGTCTTCGGCACCACGATCCCGCGCAATGTCCGCATCGCCGAGGCGCCGTCGCACGGCATGCCCGTGCTGATCTACGACAATGCCTGCGCCGGGTCGCAGGCCTACATCCTGCTGGCGAGCGAATTCATCCGCCGCCGGCGCACCGCAGCGGAACAGGCAATCGTCCATGAGCCAATCCCCTAAGCCCCGCGGGCTCGGCCGCGGACTGTCCGCCCTGCTCGGCGACGATGACGTCGTGTCGGCCGTGACGCCCGCCGCCCCTGCCCCCCCTTCGGCCCCGCAATCGCTGTCATCGCCGGCCTCATCGCCCGTCGCCACCGCCGACACCGAGGCGTCGCGCCCGGCGGCTAACCGCACGCCGCTCACTCTGCCGATCGGCCAGCTCAAGCCAGGCAAGATGCAGCCGCGCACGAGCTTCGAGGGCATCGAGGCGCTGGTCGAGTCGGTCAGGGAGTATGGACTTCTTCAACCTATACTTGTGCGGCCGCTGCGCGACGCAGCCGACAGCTACGAGATCATCGCCGGTGAGCGGCGGTGGCGAGCGGCGCAAAAGGCCCAGCTTCACGATGTGCCGGTCGTCATCCGCAGCATCGACGACAGGGATGCCTTGCAGATCGGCCTGGTCGAAAACCTGCAGCGGTCCGACCTCACATCGATCGACGAGGCGCTGGGCTACAAGCGGCTGATCGCCGAGTACGACCACACCCAGGAAGACATCGCGCGCATGATGGGCAAGAGCCGCCCGCATGTCGCCAACACGATCCGTCTGCTCGACCTGCCGCCGGAGGTCCAGGAAATGGTCCGGGAGGGCGACCTGTCTGCCGGTCAGGCGCGTACACTGATCGGTGTACCTGACCCGCTGGCCATGGCGCGGCGGGTGGTCGAGGAGAAGCTGACGGTCCGCGACATCGAACGGCTCGCGGGCAATACAAAAAAGCAGGCCAAGGCAGGCGGGGTCGCAAAGGCGAAAGCCGACGCCGGAGGGACTGCGCCCAAGAGCGCCGACACGCGCGCGCTCGAGAAACGTATCGAGGAGGCGCTGGGCCTCAAGGCCGACCTCAAGCTGCGCGGGCGCGGCGAGCAGAGCGTGCTCAGTCTCGAAATCCTCGATTTCGACCAGCTCGACACCGTCGTCGACAAGCTCACGCGGCGTTAATCGCCCGGCCGGACTGGTCAGGTTCTTGCTGGCCCTCCGTGGCGGCCCAGGGTCACTCCGGAGTTCCAGCATGGCAAAGCCCGTCAGCTACTTTTCGCCCGACGATCCCGACGCCCGTCTCCTTGAAGCGCGGCCCGAGCCGATGCTGATCAAGCCGTCGGAAACCGCGCTGATCATCGTCGACATGCAGAACGCCTATGCCTCGCCCGGCGGCTATCTCGACCTCGCGGGCTTCGACATCTCGGGCGCCGCGCCGGCCATCGAGAAGATCCGCGAGGCGGCGGCGGCGGCGCGTGCCGCCGGCATCCCGGTGATCTATTTCCAGAACGGCTGGGACCCCGACTATGTCGAGGCGGGCGGACCGGGGTCGCCCAACTGGCACAAGTCGAACGCGATGAAGACGATGCGCGCCCGGCCCGAACTGCAGGGCAAGCTTCTGGCCAAGGGTGGCTGGGACTACGAACTGGTCGAGGCGCTGCCGCCGCAGAAGGGCGACATCGTCATCTCCAAGCCGCGCTACAGCGCCTTCTACAACACCAACCTCGACAGCGTGCTGCGCGCCCGCGGCATCCGCTCGCTGGTCTTCACCGGCGTCGCCACCAACGTCTGCGTGGAGTCGACATTGCGCGACGGTTTCTTCCTCGAATATTTCGGCATCGTCCTGCACGACGCGACCCATCATGCCGGGCCCGACTACATCCAGAAGGCCTCGCTGTTCAACATCGAAAGTTTCTTCGGCTGGGTGTCGTCGGTCGATGCGTTCCGCAACGCCCTGCAGGCCAACGCTCCGCCTGACCTCAAGACCGAAGGAGACGACAGATGCCCATGAAACCCGTGATCCCTCCCGGCACCGGCAGGACGCTGGCGCCGTACTCGCCCGGCGTCGTGGCCGACGGCATCGTCTACGTCTCCGGCACCCTGCCGCTCGATGCCGAGACCAACGTGGTGCATGTCGGCGATCCGACGGCGCAGACCCATCATGTGCTGATGACCATCCAGTCGGTGATCGAAGCCGCCGGCGGCACCATGGCCGACGTCACTTTCAATTCGATCTTCCTCACCGACTGGGCGCACTATGCCGCGATCAACGCGGTCTATGCGCAGTACTTCCCGGGCGACAAGCCGGCGCGCTACTGCATCCAGTGCGGCCTGGTGAAGAAGGATGCGCTGATCGAGATCGCGACCGTCGCGCATATCGGCAAGACGTGACCTTCGACGTTCACGAGAGCGAGCGTCCGCAAGCTCCGACCGTACTGCTGTCGGCGGGCCTCGGCGGCGCGGCCGGCTACTGGACGCCCCAGCTCGCCTCCCTCACCGCCCGATATCGCGTCATCACCTATGACCAGCGCGGCACCGGGCGCACCCGCGCGGCCCAGCTCCCGACCGGTTACGCCATTTCCGACATGGCGGATGAGGTCGTGGAAATCCTCGACGCGACGGCCACGCAGGCCTGCCACTTCGTCGGTCACGCGCTGGGCGGCCTCGCGGGCGTCGACCTGGCGGTGCGTCATCCCGAACGCGTGCGGTCCCTCACCCTCGTCAACGGTTGGGCGACGGCAGACGCCCATACGCGGCGCTGCTTCGAGATTCGCGTCGCGCTGCTGAAGGGCGCCGGCCCCGAAGCCTATGTCCGCGCCCAGCCGATCTTCCTCTATCCGGCAATCTGGCTGGCAGCGCATGCCGAGCGCATGGAGGCGGAGGACACACACGCGCTGTCGGGTTTCCAAGGGAGCAACAACCTGCTGCGCCGCATCGAGGCGCTGTTGCAGTTCGACGCCACGCCACACCTCGACGCTCTACGATTGCCCGTTCTTGTCTCGGCGGCACGCGACGATGTGCTGGTGTCCTCCAGCCAGTCCGAAACGCTGGCGGCGCATCTGCCCACCGCCACCCTCGACGTGGCGCCCTATGGCGGACATGGGCTCAACGTCACCGAGCCTGCTGCCTTCAACAACCTGTTGCGGGGCTTCCTCGACCGGCAACCCTGATCGGCCTAGAGCCGCGACGCCACCGCGCGGTTGCCGCCGCTCACGCCGGCGCGGCCCTTGTCGGCCGAAACCTCGGTCGCCGTGCATCGCGGATTGAGCGGCAGCCCCGGCCACACATCGACCTCGAGGAAGCGCGTTTCCCCTGGAGCGATATCGAGGGTGGCGGCCTGGGCCGGCGTCTGGGTGAGCGGCGCGTAACTTGGCGCGCTGCAGGTGATCACATGGGGGCCCGGTGCGACCTCGACGCGAACCCAGGTCCTGTTGGCCAGCGAGCCGATCGGCTGCTGGTTGTCGGCCAGCGAGAACGCCACCTCGGAGCCAAGCGGCGAACTTCGATAGAGGTAGAGCACCGCGGAGCCGGGCACCGGCGGATCGAAGCGCTTGCCCTCGGCATCGGCGGCCGGCCCGGCCATGGGCACGGAGGCACAGCCGGCGAGCAGTATGGCAGTCGACAGGCAGCCAAGAGCGCGCACGGCTCACTCCCCAAGATGTTGTAGGACACAAATGAACGCGCCAAGGGCCCGATCGTTCCCGCCCCCTACGCGCACTCCAGGCAGGTGTTCTCCTTCCAGGCTGCCGGGTTATCGGGGCGTTGGCGTCCCAAAAGGAACTTCTGCACGAACCTCGCGTTATCGCGGCCATGGCTAGTGAAACGCTGCACGAAGACCCGGCCAAGCTCGGTCCCGAGGTCATTGATCGCCATCGCGCGATCGTTTCCCTCATGGAAGAGCTGGAGGCCGTCGACTGGTACGACCAGCGCGCCAAGGCTACGGCCAACGCCGAGCTGAGGTCGATCCTCGAACACAATCGCGACGAGGAAAAGGAACACGCCGCCATGGCGCTCGAATGGCTGCGGCGCAACGATCCGAAGATGGACGAGCATCTGCGCACGTTCCTCTTCAAGGAAGGCCCGATCAGACAGATCGAGGCCACCATGATGAACGGTGGCGGGGCCGATGGCGGGGACGCCGGTGGAACCGACGCCCCGACGGATGGCAGCCTCGGGATCGGCAGCCTGCGCAAGACGACCGATCGGGTGAAGAAATGAAGAACCATCTTTTTCGCGATCGCGCGCCCATCACCGAAGCGGGCTGGGACGAGATCGAACAGGAAGCGAAGCGTACCCTGCGTGCGCTGCTCGCGGCCCGTCGCGTCGTCGACTTCAGGGGTCCCCTCGGTTGGGGGGCGTCCGACGTGGAGCTGGGCCGTGCCGACCCGATCGCCTCGCCGCCCGGCGGCGCGAATGTTCGGGCCCTGCTGCGCCGGATCCAGCCGCTCGTCGAGCTGCGCATTCCCTTCGAGGTCACGCGCGCCGAACTCGACGCCATCGATCGCGGTGCCCGCGATCCCGATCTCGATTCAGTGACCGCGGCGGCGCGCGAAATCGCCATCGCCGAGGACCGCATCATCTTCCACGGCTACAAGGCCGCCCAGATCACCGGCATCTGCGAAGCCCAGAAGGGCCAGGCCGTCGCCCTGGGCAGCAGCCACGCCGACTACCCCGATGCCGTCGCCGCGGCGCTGAAGAAGCTGCGCGACGAAGGCATCGAAGGTCCGTTCGCCGTCGTGCTGAGCGAACGGCTGTACGAGGACCTGACGTCGCGCACCGACGGCGGCTATCCGATCCTGAGCCACGTCCAGCGCCTGATCGACGGTGAGGTCCATGCTGCTCCCGGCCTCGAAGGAGGTCTGGTGATCTCGATGCGCGGCGGCGATTTCGAGCTGACGGTCGGCCAGGACTTCTCGATTGGATATCTCGACCACGATGCCGAGCGCGTGCGCCTCTATATCGAGGAGAGCTTCACCTTCCTCTTGCTGTCGCCGCAGGCGGCCATTCCCCTCACGCCGGGCAGCGGCAAGACGGTTTGAGCTAGCGCCGGGCCTTGGCCGAGCGCGCGGCCTGGCTGAGGCGGAGGCAGAGTCGGCGGGTGATCGCCTCGTGCGGCAGGCCCGTCCGCTTGCAGTCGATCTCGGCTTCCAGGATCGTCGTCAGGGCGGCCCCCAGGCGTGGCAGCGTCCAGGTTCGCAGGTGGCGCTCGAAGCGCTGGCGGACCGGGCCACCACGCGGCAGGCCGCGGGCCTTGAACATCGCACCCTCGAGATTGCCGCCCCGGGCGGCGTGACCGGACACCAGATGGAGCTGGTCGGCGTGGCGCTGCAGCGAGCGCACCAGCTGGACCGCATTGCCGCCCTCGGCAAAGACGCGATCGAGCGCGCGGTCGAGGGCCACGAGGTCGCCGTCGAAGGTCGCGGCGATCACGTCGTCGATGCCGATCGAGGCGGTGTCGCCCAGCACGGCCATGGCGTCTTCGACGGTGATCGTCTTGCCGGCGTCGGTGCCCTTGTAGAGCAGCAGCTTGTCGATTTCGCCGCGCGTCTGGCCGCGATCGCCGCCCAGCCGTTCGACGATCCATTCCAGCGCATCGGGCTCGACGTTCATTCCCTGGGCGCGGGCGGCATTCTCGACGAGCCCTTCGAGCGCGGCCTCGTTGTCCATGTAGCAGGGCACGGCGGCCAGGGTGGGTTCGGTCTCGGCCAGGGTGCGCAGGTTCGAGCGCGGCGTCAGGTTGCCGCCCTCGACGATGATCAGGGCATCGCCGGCGGTCGCCTCGACGAGGTTCTCCAGGGCCGCGACCGATTCCTCGCCGGCCGGCCGCACGCGAATGACGCGGCGGCCGCCCATCATCGACAGGGCGCCGAATTCGTCGGCCAGCCGGGCCGGATCCTGCTTCAGCACGTCGCCGGCAATGTCGACGACCCGGAACGGATCCCGGAGGTCCTCACAGACGGTCCTGGCCAGCGCCACGGCCCGCTCGGCGACCAGCCCGTCGTCGTTGCCGTAGATCACCACCGCCCGGATCCTGGGATCGGGTTTTTTCAGGAAGGCTTCGACCTGGCGCGCTTCAACTTTCACGGCCCGTCTATACCACCGGCCGGGCCCGCGATTCGAGGCCGCTCAATTCCATGCCGGATAGCGGACGAGCATCGGGAAGACCGGCAGCGGCGTGCGCGGCGTGCCGATCAGACCCCGCCACAGGCCCTCCAGCGGCTTGCCGGAGCGGCCGCCAGATCCGGTGTCGGAGAAGGGCGCGACGTCATGGACACTCGGCGCGCCATGCGAAGCGAGTCGGACGTCTGCCCTAGGAGGCCTTGTCGGCGGCCGGCTCGGGATCGCCCGCCGCCGCCTCTCCACCCTCTTCCAGCTTGGCGCGCTCGCGCGCGGCCCGCTTGGCTTCGGCTTTTTCGGCGACCTTGACGGCCTTTTGGCGCTCGCGTTCGCGACGCTCGAAATCGTAGTTCGGCTTGCGTGCCATGTTTCTGGCCCTTCCTGGCTCTGCGGCCCTATACCACGACGTTTACGATGCGGTTCGGCACAACGATCACCCGCTTGGGGGTCTTGCCGTCGAGGCCGCGGATCAGTTCTGGCAGCGCCAGTGCCGCGGCTTCCGCCTCGTCCTTGGGTGTGTCCTTGGCCAGCGCAATGGTGCCGCGCAGCTTGCCGTTCAACTGTACTGCAACGGTGACGGTGTCGTCGACCAGCAGGGAATCCTCCGGCAGCGGCCACGGCGCGTCGGCCAACAGGCTCTTGTGGCCCAGCGAATGCCACAGTTCCTCGGCGAGATGGGGCGTCATCGGCCCGATCAGGCGCACGAAGATCTCGAGGGCCTCGCGCAGCGCCCAGCCCGTCGCCGCGTCCTGGGGCTCGACCGCATCGATGGCGTTGGCGAACTCGTAGAGCCGCGCCACCGCCTTGTTGAAGTGGAAGGCCTCGATGTCGGCGGAGATGCCGGCGATCGACTTGTGAGCCGCGCGGCGCAGGGCAACGGCCGCATCCGGGAAGGTCGCGGGCCGGGCCGTGCCGATCGCCGGCAGCGCCTCGATCGCCTGGGAGGCGATGCGGAACAGCCGCTGCTGGAAGCGCCAGGCGCCGGTGACGCCGGCCTCGGTCCATTCGAGGTCGCGCTCGGGCGGGCTGTCGGACAGCATGAACCAGCGCGCGGTGTCGGCACCGTAATCGCGGATGATCTCGTCCGGGTCGACGACGTTCTTCTTCGACTTGGACATCTTCTCCGAGCGGCCGACCTCGACCGCACTCCTGTCGGAGGTGCGCACGACCTTGCCGCCGTCGCCGCGCTCGATCTCCTCGGGCGTCAGCCACGTCCCGTCGCTGGCGCGATAGGTCTCGTGGCAGACCATGCCCTGGGTGAAGAGCCCGTCGAACGGCTCGTCGCGGCTGGTCATCTGGACTTCGCGCATGGCGCGCGTCCAGAAGCGCGAATAGAGCAGATGCAGGATCGCGTGTTCGACGCCGCCGATATATTGATCGACCGGCATCCAGTACTGGTTTTCCTCGCGGTCGAACGGCGCGGTCTCGAGGCGCGGCGAGGTGAAGCGGTCGAAGTACCAGCTCGAATCGATGAACGTGTCGAACGTGTCGGTCTCGCGACGCGCGGGCTTGCCGCACGCAGGACACGGCACGTGCTTCCACGTCGGGTGGCGGTCGAGCGGATTGCCGGGCCGGTCGAAAGTCACGTCGTCGGGCAGTTGTACCGGCAGGTCCTTGTCCGGCACCGGCACGACGCCGCAGCTCTCGCAATGGATCGCCGGGATCGGGCAGCCCCAGTAGCGCTGGCGCGACACCAGCCAGTCGCGCAGGCGATACTGCGTCGTGCCCTTGCCGACGCCCATCTCCTCGAGGCGCGCGATCACCCGGGCCTTGGCGTCGTCGACGCCGAGCCCGTCCAGGAACCCGGAATTCACGATGACGCCGTCCTCGACATAGGGCGCCGCGGCGATGTCGAGCTTGCTGCCGTCGGTCGGCGCCACCACCTGCAGGATCGGCAGTCCGTATTTGGTCGCGAATTCATGGTCGCGCTCGTCGTGGCCGGGGCAGCCGAAGATCGCGCCGGTGCCATATTCCATCAGCACGAAGTTGGCGGCGAACACCGGCACCGTCTTGCCCGGGATCAGCGGATGCTTCGCCAGCAGCGGCAGCTTGTAGCCTTGCTTCTCGGCGGTCTCGACCTCGGCTGCAGCGGTGCCGGTCTTGCGGCATTCGGCAACGAAGTGCTGCAGGCCGGGATCGGACGGCGCCAGGCCCGCAACCAGAGGGTGCTCGGCCGACAGCGCCATGAAGGAGGCGCCGAACAGTGTGTCGGGACGGGTCGTAAAGATCTCCAGCTTGACCCCATCCTTTTCGGGCAAGGCGGCGCCCGAGGCGTCGGTGAGCGGCCAGAAGACGCGGGCACCGCGGCTCTTGCCGATCCAGTTCGCCTGCATCAGGCGCACCTTCTCGGGCCAGCGGTCGAGCGTGTCGAGGCGGCTCAGCAGCTCGTCGGCGAAGTGCGTGATCTTGAGGTTCCACTGGGTGAGCTTGCGGCGCTCGACGGGCGCGCCGGTGCGCCAGCCCTTGCCCTCGATCACCTGCTCGTTGGCCAGCACGGTATTGTCGACGGGATCCCAGTTGACCCAGGCCTCCTTGCGGTAGGCCAGCCCGGCCTTCCAGAAGTCGAGGAACATCTTCTGCTGGTGGCGGTAATAGCTCGGGTCGCAGGTCGCCAGCTCGCGGCTCCAGTCGAGGGACAGGCCCATCGACTTCAGCTGCTTCTTCATCGCGGCGATGTTCTCGTAGGTCCACTTCTTCGGGTGGACCTTCTTTTCCATGGCGGCGTTCTCGGCCGGCAGGCCGAACGCGTCCCAGCCCATGGGATGGAGCACGTTGAAGCCCTTGGCGCGCTTGTAGCGGGCGATCACGTCGCCCTGCGTGTAGTTGCGCACGTGGCCCATGTGGATGCGCCCCGACGGATAGGGGAACATCTCCAGCACGTAGTATTTCGGGCGCGCTTTATCCATCGTGGCCTTGAAGGTCTGGCGCTCTTCCCAGACCTTCTGCCACTTGCTCTCGGTTTCGGTGAAATTGTAACGCACGGTGGGTGCGGCGGGCGGCGACGACACGGAGATGTTCCCGAAAAGAATGTTCCGAAAAAGACGGAGGCCGCAGCGGATGCCCGCTGCGGCCTCTCTCGTCAAGCTCTTGACCGAGAGGAAGCGCGACTGCCGTCAGGAGCCGCCTGCAATGCGAAGCTGGCGCGCGCGGGTCAGGATCGCGTTCTCGATGTCGATGTTGGTGCGCGGGTCGACCTGGGCGTCGACCCAGTTGCCGCCCTTTGGGCTGGTCTGCTGCTTGAAGACCGAGACGCGCACGCCGTCGGCCCGCAGCTCGCGGTCGAGGATGGTGACCTGGACCTTCATGCGCTCGTTGGGAGTCTCCGACGGGGTGTACCAGTCGGTGATGATGACGCCGCCGAACGGGTCGGCCGAGACCAGCGGGATGAAGTTGATGGTGTCGAGGGAGGCCCGCCACAGATAGGCATTCACGGCAACCCCGCTGCCGCCACCCTGATCCTCTTTCTTTTCGCTCTTGGAGCCCAGGAGACCGCCGGGACCGAACAGGGTGCCCTGTTCCTGGGTACGTCCTCCCAGTCCTGCCCGGACGTCGCCCTTGCTGCGGTCGCCCGACGGACCGGTGGCCCTCTCTAGTTTGCTGCTATCGTCGGCACAGCCTGCCAGGCCGACTGCCAAGAGCGCAGCTGCGGCAATGCTCACGAATCTGGACGGTCCCGTCATGGAATGGCGCCTTGTCTTCCCATTGGCCGCAATCCTGCGGCGGAGGCAGTGGAAAGACCATAAGCTCAACCAGACGTGAACTGCAAGCGGCGGGGCAATATGACACAATAAGTTTCTTATAAGGACTTATCAATTCCCTGGAAGTCCATTTCATTCGAAGACCAATCTGCGCTGGAGCTTCCGCACAGGTTTCCGGGTTGGCAAAATGTGACAAAGACGCCACAGGTGTGGGCAGAATGAAGCGCCCGGGCGACCATTTCTTGACCCTCGATTTCATGAAGTGTTTTATAGGTCTGCCGCATTGGCGGGTTCCGGATGTCTCCTATTGAGGCTCGCGGTTCCCGCCGGTCGGACAGGCCTTTTTTGGTACGTACCAGTCTCTGATCAGTGAGAGAGGGAGAATGATGAAGAAGCTTCTACTTGGCTCGACCGCCTTGGTCGTCGGCGGATTGATGGCCGCTCCGGCCATGGCAGCCGATCCGATCAAGATCGGTGTGGGCGGTTATTACACCTTCTACGCCGTCGCCGGCGGCATCCAGTCGACCTACGCCACCAACGGCACCTGGGCGCAGTACCGGGGTCTCCAGTTCCAGCAGGAAGGTGAAATCCACTTCATCGGCCAGACCAAGCTGGACAACGGCACCTCGGTCGGCGTGCACGTCGAACTCGAAGGCTGGGCTCAGGGCAGCAGCGCGACGACCGGTGCGGCCTGGATCGACGAAGCCTTCCTGTTCGCCTTCGGCGACTGGGGCCGCATCGAGTTCGGCGCGCGCGATCCGGCGAGCTACCGTATGTACTACGGCACGCCGTCGGCGCTGATCGGCTTCGGCGCCATTCAGCACAACTCGAATTTCGCCTGGGCCAACCAGAGCGTCATCAGCAACAACAAGGCGTGGTTCCACGCCACGACGACGACCAACGCCGGTCAGTTCCAGGACGCGCAGGGCATCAACTACTTCACCCCGCGCTTCCAGGGTCTGCAGATCGGTGTCGGCTATCGTCCGAAGGTCAACGTCAATCCGGGCGGTGGCGCCAGCTCGGGCCTCGGCGTCGGTCCGGGTTCCGGCACGACCGGCGTGTGCGGCTACACCAACGCCACGTCGTCGGCGAACTGCCTGACGAACGACTACTCGTATCAGGACGTGTTCGACGTCGGCGCCAACTACCTGAACAAGTTCGGTGACGTCACGGTCGCTCTGTACGGGGCGTTCCTGTACGGCAGCTTCATTCCGGGCAACCAGCCGTTCGCTGGCGGCGCCAACATGACGACCGGTGCCAATGCGACCAGCTGGAAGCAGTGGGTCGTCGGCGCTCAGGTCGGCTTCAAGGGCTTCACCCTCGGTGGCGCAGTTGGCTGGGACAACCAGGGCCTCGGCTCGAACTACTTCACGGGCCAGAACAACGACACCCGCTTCTACACCGCCGGTATCATGTACGAGACCGGTCCGTGGCAGATGTCGGCCAACTGGACCGGGTCGTTCAACAACAACGGTAACGGCTCCGTTGGCTGCAACACCATCGCAGTCAATGCCGCGACCTGCACCACTCCGGCCGCCACTGGCGTTCCGGGCGTGAACTCGACCGCCTTCGGTCCGGGTAACAACCCCGCGAACCTCTCGTTCGGCCAGGAGTCGGTCAACAAGTTCGAACTCGGCCTGAACTACGCGCTCGGACCGGGCGTGAAGCTCACCGGCGGTGGTCTGCTGTACATGGCTTCGGGCCCGTCTGCTGCCGTCTCCGGCAACAGCTGGGGTCTGCTGATGGGTATGGACCTGCGCTTCTAGTCGCAGGACCATCCGAAAATTGGAAAGAGCGGGCGAAAGCCCGCTCTTTTCTTTTGTGCGCTCGTCTTCGCCGCCGTTACCGGGAGGCGCGATGGCCCACCAGATTGACGAACAGGCTGGGCAGGTAGGTTCGCGACACCGGCAGGCGCTCTGTAGCCTGCCGCGCCAGCATGGCGCGGTTGTCCTCGTGGTCGAGGACGAGCTGGAAGAGGCCCTGTTCCACGGCGCCCGCGCGCGAATCGATTTCCGGGCTGCCGTCGCGCTCGACCCGGTAGGCGACGTCGAGCCCGACATCGCCGCCGCTGTAGAACGACGAGACGATCTCGAGCCTCCCGAACAACAGCATCAGGCCGCGCGCCGAGAACCGCCAATAATCGTCGGGTGCGGCATGGAACGCCTGCGACCAGGCCGCCGCCACATAGGCCAGGCCGCCAGGCCGAAGCGCCCGCTCGATGTTGCGCGCGGCGCGCGCGGGGTGGCGCGTGTGCTCGAGAACATGACAGCAGATCGCGAGATCGAACGGCTCCTCGCCCAGCTTGCCCTTCAGCGTCCGTGGATCGCTGCAAATGTCGGCGATGCAGTCTACGTTGGCGCCCTCGCAGAGATCGAGGCCGACGAAGTGAGCTCGTGCGCCGAAGCGGTTGGCGACAAGCTTCCGCCAGTTGCGCACGTTGCGTTCGGAAACCAGAGAGCGAGACCCCACCTGCAGGACCCGTGGTGCGCGCTTGCCCACCGACTGGGCCAGACGGTCGAATAGAAGCTCGACTTCACGCGTAACGCTCGTGCCGACGACGCGTAGCTCACCGGGGCGTAGCCCACAGCGGGTGGCTCCGCCGCCCGACATCAGTCGCGCACCACCAGGATGTGCATGCGGCGCGGGCCGTGGGCTCCCAACTCCATCGCCTGCTCGATGTCGCCGGTGCGCGACGGGCCGGTGATGGTGTTGACGGTACGCGGCATCAGGTTCTTGCCGTAGCGGGAACGCAGGCGGACCCAGACCTCTTCGTAACCGCCGACGATATCCGATTCGCGCAGCACGACGACATGGGTGTCGGGCAGCAGGTTGAGCGATACCGGATGATCGGGACCGGAGGCCATGACCACGGTGCCGGTCTCGGCGATGCCGGCAAAAGCACCGGTGACCGAAACCTGATCGCTGCCTTCGCCGCGGCCGCGGCGGATCGAGAGCATCTTCTGGCTCGACCAGTCATAGCCTTCCAGAAGGGGCGACGGCGCCATCGCGACGTTCTGGGCCAGGTTGTTGCGCATCAGATAGGCCGTCACTTCGCCCGGCACGTCGGCCGCGGCGACGCGGGCGACGGTGGCGTTGAGGGTCTCTGCCCACTGGCAGAAGAGGGCGACCTTCTCCGGTTGCGCCAGCTGGGCGCGCGCCACCGCGGGTCCGCGCGGCGGCGAGGCGAGACGAGCTTCGACGTCCTGGCGGGCCTCGCCGGAAAGCTCGCCACGGCGCAGCGAACGACGGATACCGTCCAGGATCTGGGCCCGGGCTCCACTCATGACGTCGCTCATGTCTTCCTCTTCGCCCAGCGCGCGTGGAACGTGCCGCCGGGCTGCGGCGCCGGGAAGTCGCGGAAGCGAGTCCAGCCGGAAGCCAGCGGCAGGGCCCGGTAGCGGCCGTCGGCGCGACCGAACAGTGCCAGCATGCGATTGGCCAACGCGGTGAGGCGGCGGTAGAGCGCGGGCCGCCGGGCAACGAAACTCCACATTGCCAGCCCCTGGCGGACCGCCTTGGGCGTGAGGTGCTTCTCGAACTCGCGTTCGCGCCAGTGGCGCATCAGTTTCGGCAGAGGGATGCGCACGGGGCAGACGCTTTCGCAGCGGCCGCAGAAGGTCGAGGCGTTGGGCAGGTTGCTCGCCTCCTCGACGCCCACCAGCTGTGGCGTCAGCACCGCGCCCATCGGCCCGGGATAGACCCAGCCATAGGCATGACCACCGACCGCGCCGTAGACCGGGCAATGATTCATGCAGGCGCCGCAGCGAATGCAGCGCAGGATGTCCTGCATCTCGGTGCCCAGCACGGCAGAGCGGCCGTTGTCGAGCAGCACCACGTGGTACTGCTCCGGTCCGTCGAGATCCTCTTGCTTCTTCGGCCCGGTGTTGAGCGTCGTATAGGCCGAGGATTCCTGTCCCGTCGCCGAGCGCGCCAGCACGCGCAGCAGCACCGCGGCATCCTCCAGCGTGGGGATCACCTTCTCGATGCTGGCCAGCACGATGTGCATCCGGGGCAGCGTGTTGGACAGGTCGGCATTGCCCTCGTTGGTCACCAGCATCGACGAGCCGGTCTCGGCCACCAGGAAGTTGGCGCCCGTCAGCCCGACATCGGCGTCGAGGAATTTCTGTCGCAGCACATAGCGCGCTTCGGCGACGAGATCGTTGCGCTCGGTCAGCCGCTTGTCGAAGCCGAGCTTGGCGTGATGCTTGAGGAAAGTGTCGGCGACCTGGTCCTTCGTGAGATGCACGGCCGGCGCGATGATGTGGCTCGGCGGCTCGTTGCGCAGCTGGATGATGTATTCCCCGAGGTCGGTCTCGATCGGCGCGATGCCCAGCGCCTCGAGATGCTCGTTGAGCGCGATCTCCTCGGCCACCATCGACTTCGACTTGGCGACGGTGCGCGCGTTCACGCTCTGGCACAGCTCGGCGATGATGCGCCGTGCATCGGCGGCGGTCGGCGCCCAATGGACATGGCCGCCGAGGCCAATGACCTTGCGTTCGAACTCCTCCAGATAGAAATCGAGATGGGCCAGCGTGTGGTTCTTGATGTCGCGCGCACGATCGCGCAGCGCCTCGAACTCGGGCAGCCGCTCGGCCGCCTGGCGTCGCCGCTCGGAGAAGCCGACCTTCAGCTTGGCCAGCGAATCCTGCAGGTTGGGGTCGGCCAGTGCGTGGTCGACATTCGCCTTGAAGGCATGAGCCGTCGATTCCATCAGCCGCGCTCCGGTTCGCCGATCGCCGGCAGGTCGCCCATTCCGGCCAGCACTTCCGCGACATGGCGCACCCGGACGGCGCTGCCCTCGCGCTGCAGCTTGCCGGCCATGTTCATCAGGCAGCCGAGATCGCCGGCCAGCAGCGTGTCCGCCCCGGTGGCCGCGATATCGGCCGACTTCTCGCTCACCATGGCATTCGAGATTTCGGGATACTTCACGCAGAAGGTGCCGCCGAAGCCGCAGCAGACCTCGGGCGTCTTCATTTCGCGGAGCGTCAGCCCCTGCACCGATCCCAGCAGATCGCGCGGCTGTTCCCTGACGCCGAGTTCGCGCAGGCCCGAGCAGGAATCGTGATAGGTGACGGCGCCGGCGTAGCGGGCGGCGACCTTCTCGACGCCCAGCACGTCCACCAGAAACGAGATCAGCTCGTAGCTGCGCCCGGCCAGGTTCTCGGCGCGCACTTTCATCGCCGGATCGTCGTCGAACAGACCGGGATAATGATGCGACAGCATTCCGCCGCAGGAGCCCGACGGCGCCACGACCGCGTCGTAGCCTTCGAAGGCGTCGATGACCTGCGCGGCGATGGCGCGTGTCGTGGCCCGGTCGCCGGTGTTGTAGGCCGGCTGGCCACAGCAGACCTGGAGCGGCGGCACCTCGACGCTGCACCCCGCCTCTTCGAGCAGCTTTACGGCCGCGAAGCCGACCGACGGCCGGAACAGGTCGACGAGACAGGTGACGAAGAGCGCAACGCGGCGCGGGCGGATGGACGGTATGGCGGGCGAGCTGGACACATCACGACCATGGCAGCGGTCAATTTGGCGTGCAAGTTGGCCGGACAGGGTTTGCGCCGGCCCGGCCCCCTTTTACGCCCGGGATGCAAGCGCGGAGCGATGGGCGGGGCGTACGCGATGTCCCCGGCAGGCCGTCAGTTCCTGTTCGGAACCAGGACGATGGCGCGGCCTTCGCTGTTCATGCGGCCGGCCCAGTCGGCCGCCTGTGTGCCATTGCCATAGAAGACGTCGCCGCGCGCCGGCCCCTTGATGGCGGCGCCCGCATCCTGTGCAATCATCAGGTGGCGATAGGGTTCGGTGGCGCCGGGCTTGCGATAGACGGGACGGCGCGTGTCGATCCACACCGGTGTCCCATAGGGCGTGATCGTGGGATCGACCGCCATGCTGCGCTGGGCGGTGAGCGCCACGCCTTCGGCGCCGATCGGCGCGGAGGTCTTGGTATCCCTGAAGAAGATGTAGCGCTCGTTCCGGCGCATCACGTCACGCGCCTGCTGCGGATTGCGCTTCAGCCAGTCGCGGATCGCCGGCCAGGTCGCCTCTTCCTTCTTCATCACGCCCATTTCGACCAGCACGGCGCCGATCGCGGTGTAGGGCCGGTTGTTGGAGCCGTCGAAGCCGAGCGTCATGGTGCCGCCCTCCGCGAGCTGCACGCGACCGCTGCCCTGGACCTGGACCTCGAACAGGCCGACCGGATCCTGGACGTAGGCGATCTCCAGTCCCTTGCCCTTCAGCGCGCCCTGGTCGATCTCGGCGCGCGTGAGATAGGGCTTGTCGGTGAGGTCGGGCGGCTTGCGATAGACCGGCACGGTGAAAAGCCGCGAGGGTACCTTGCTGCCGCGCAACTCGGGTTCGAAATAGCCCGTGAACTTGCCCGGGACCTGGACGATCAGGGGGCGAAAGTTGGACTCGAAGAAACTCCGCGCGCCCCGGCTATCGCCGGCCTTCACGACCGCGGCGGCCTCGCAGATGCGCGCCCATTCACCCGGGGTCACGGTCTTCTCGCCGCCATCGGTCGCAATCCTGACGTCAGGGCCGGCGGTCAACTTGGGGCAGGAGCGACGGAAAGCGGCCAACGCCTCGGCGTGGCGATCCTCGGCCCACCCGGCGATCTCGTTGTAGGAAGTCGGCGCCATCGCAACGCGCTGTTGAGGCGCCGAGCCGGGCGTCGAGGCGCAGGCAGAGAGAAGGCCCGCCGCCAGCAAGGCCAGGCCACCGGGAAGAAGGCTCCGTCGCATTCCCGGAAACGCCCCCCTCAGCCTTCGCTCTCGGTCTTGACGAGCTGCCAGTTGGGATCGCCCGACATGGTGTCGCGACGGAACGTCCAGAGGTCGACGACCTTCTGCACTTCGTTGGGATTGCCGTCGATGATCTGGCTGTCGGCGTTGCGCACGACGTTGATCTGCTCGCTGACGAACCGCACGGTGACCGCGGCGCTCGTGTCCTGCATCTCCGCGCCGGCGATATCGGACGCTTCGAAGCCGATCAGTGTGGTTTCGGCCTTCTCGTTGCGCTCGACGCGGCCGCGGATGGCGGCCTCGAAGCTTGCATAGGTGGCGCTGTCGAGCAGTGGCTTCAGCGTCGCGGTGTCGCCCCGCGCGAAGGCTTCGACGATGGCCGTGAAGGCCGCACGCGCGCCGCCGGTGAAACCGATCGGTTCGAAGTCCGGATCGGCGGCGCGAATGGCCGCCACTCCCGCCGTTGCCGTCGGCATGACGGTGGCGCGGATGCCGCCGGGACCGCTCGTCGGCGAGGACTGACGGGTTGTCGGCGCATTGGCCGTCGGCAGCGGCACGACATTGTCGTTGCCTTGCGACGAATCGCCGACGCGAGGCGGGACCGGTGGTGGAGCGGGCGGCGTGAAGGGATCGCGGGTCGGCGGCTGTTCGCTGCCCGTGCGTTTGCCCAGGACCGATCGCAGTCGCAGGATCAAGAAGACCGCGACCAGCCCGATCAGGATGATGTCGTAGTTGTTACCCACGATGGCGCTCCACTGTCTCAAATTACATAGGCTGCGAATGGGGAAAGGGCAAGGCAACCGCCTGCCCGCTTCTCAAGCAGATCCGTCTCGGACGGTTCCCTCTCAGCCGGCCAACACCACAATATCGACAGATTCGGTGACGCCGCCGACCCTCCGGGCGGGTCGGCGCTCGTGCCTCGTGGACGCCCGATAGCCCTGTCGTTCGGCGAGGGCGTAGGTGCCACCGTCGGTCAGGGCGCGGGTCCGCTCCTCCTTGTTGTGCTTCTCGAGCTTCGCGGCGAAATTCACGGCATCGCCGATCACCGTGAATTCGAGCCGTTCGCCGTCGCCCACCGCGCCGAACACGACGCGGCCCGACGCGACGGCAAGTCCGATCTCGAGCGGCGGCAGGCCGGCCGCGCGGCGTTCCGACGCCCAGTCGGCGGCGGCGTTCATCACCGCATCGGCGGCGCGGAGCGCGTCCGCGGCGGCGGTGGCCGACGGCATCACCGCGCCGAAAGAGGCCAGGATTCCGTCGCCCAGGAATTTGTCGATGCTGCCGCCGGCCGCCGCGATGAGCGGGCAGACGCGGCCTTGGTAGTCCTGCAGGACCTTCATCACCTCGGCGGGCGGCAGTTCCATCGACAGGCGCGTGAAGCCGCGCAGGTCGACGGTGAGGATGGCGACGTCGCGCAACTCGCCCTCGCCCGCCTTGATCGATATCGCCGCGCCGCGGATGCGGGCCGCCACCCCGGGATCGAAGAAGCGCGACAGGTCGTGCGCCGCCGCGCTCTCGCTCACGGCCTGCACCAGCAGGTGACGCGCCCGCGAGATGGCCAGCGCCAGCACCAGGGTGGTGAGCAGGATGGCGATGATCTTGTCGACCTCGGCATGGATCAGCAGCGCGTTCGAGGTCATGTACTCGACGAAGTCGTCGGTCGGATTGGCCGGCCCGCCGCGGCCGCCCACGGCATAGAGGATGAGGCCGATCCAGCCGGCGATCGCCGTCAGGCCGGTGAACAGGACGAAGCGTGCCTCGAAGCGCAGCGCCCGCAGCGCGATGAACAGGAACACGTAGAGCAGCGTCGGCACCTTCAGATAGAAGACGGCCGGCTGGGCGTATTTGTAATGGAACGAGTAGATCAGCCCGATCAGCAGGAACATGTCGGCGACGACCGACAGATAGAGCATCCACGGCCGCAGCAGGCGCGCATAGGCCAAGGCCAGGCGCACGAGGCAGAAGGCGCCGTAGATCACCAGCACCTCGAACTCGAAGGAATAGTCCTCCTGCACCACGCCGCCCGGCATGGAGCTCGATTGGTAGACCGTGGCGACCAGCACGACGATGGCGAGCTGCACCCAGCCGATCAGGATTTCGCTCTGCTCCTGCTGGCGTTCGATCGCCACGCGCACCCGGTCGGGAAGCTGGGCCGCATCGCCGCCGCCGAACAACCAGTTGCGCACGCGGGCGAGCCTCAGCACTTTTCCACCCACAGGCTGGAGGGAAGCGCATCCGGCGGTCGCGGCAGCCGCGAGATGACCGAGGCGCGAAGCCGATCGGCCATCCGCCGCTCCGCCCAGACGCTGGAGAACAGCGGCTTGAAAGCCCCACCGGTCAGCAGCGGCACCACGCCCTGCTGCTCGTTGTAGGCGCGCCAGCCCCAGATCGCCGGATAGTCGAACGGCAGGAAGATGTCGTGAATGTGGACCAGCGCGCCGGACGGCAGGCGCGGCAGGACGCGGTTCAGCAGGATGTCGACGTCGCTGCCCGGCATCAGGATGTGGCTGGAATCGATGAACAGGATGTCGTCCCGCATCAGCCCGTCGAAGACCGTCGCGGGCGCCGCCTGCAGTGTAGACGACTTCACGCGAACGCCCGGCAGGTCGGCAATATCGGCCCGCGGTGCCGGATCGATCGCCAGGATCTCACCGACCCCGCCCACCGCCTTGGACAGCAACCGGGTCGAATGGCCGGAGCCGACCTCGATGATGTGGCGCGGCTTGCGCTCGCGGACCACGGCATAGGCCACGGCGGCATCGAGCGAGGGGAACCACGACTGTTCGAACATCGCCTTGCAGCTCTCGAGCGCGTCGGCGCGCGCGTCGACGGCATCGAGCACGGCGGCGAACTGGTCGGTATGCGCCTCGAACAGGCGCTCGATCGCGGGATAGGGCGGCTGGGCGCCGGGCGGCGGCAGCAGCGGCGCATAGCGGTGCGGAATGAACCAGCCGCGCGGCTTGAGGCCGAGCACGGTCGGCAAACCCAGGGCGAAGCGCCGCCAGCGGCCGCGCAGGTTGGACCTGGCACTCATCGTGGTCTGCTCACGGCGTTAGGGTCAGGCCTTCGTGGGCAACCAGGACACGCGGCAGACCGCCCGCCGTAATGCCCGGCCGCACGAGGGCGGCTTCACGTGCCACGCCGTCCATGAAAGCGTCGTCATGGCTGGGATCGTGATGGAAGATGGCCAGGGTGCCGACGCCCGCCGCGTCGGCGACCCGCACGCCTTCCTGCCAGGTCGAGTGGCCCCAGCCGCGATAACGCTCGTATTCCTGGTCGGTATAGCTCGAATCGTAGATCATCACGTCGGCGCCGCGGCACAGTTCGACGATGGTGCCGTCGATCTGGCCTGCGCGGTGTTCGGTGTCGGTGATGTAGCAGATCGACTTGCCGAGATGGTCGATGCGGTACCCCGTGGCGCCGTTGGGATGGTTGAGCGGCGCCGTGCGCACGGCGACCGCGCCGCACGACAGGTCCTCGCCCGACTTGAACTCCCGGAACTCGACCGTTGCCTGGAACACGTCGAGCGACACCGGATAGAGCGGTGCTTGCATCAAATGACCGACGACTTTCTTCAACGTGTAAGGCGCCTCGAGATGGCCGGCCCACATGCGCACCGAATTGCGCCGTTCGAACAGAGGGGCAAAGAAAGTGAGGCCGGAAATATGATCGAGATGGGTGTGCGTGAAATAGATGTCGATGTCGAGGGGCGCCCGGCGGGCGAGTTCTACGCCAAGCGTGCGAATACCCGTCCCGGCGTCGAAGATCAGCCGGCGGCCGCCGGCGGTGACCTCCAGGCACGATGTATTGCCGCCATAGCGCACGTATTCGGCGCCTGGGCATGAGATGGAGCCCCGCACGCCCCAGAATCGGACTTTAAGACTGTCGACCAATAAAACCTTCCCGGCAACTGAGGCCCCAGAGTCCACAGGCGGGTGCGTCCCGTCAACCGATGCGCGAGGCTCCGTCAATCTGGCCACATTGTTGCGGTGCGGTCTTTGCGGCTGTTTTTCACGTATTCTTGCAGTCGACGGTCGAATCCGGTGTCCCGACTGCGTTGCCTGCCGGCCTGTTCGGAGCAATACTTTGCCTATGGACCCTATCAATCAGGCTTCTGCCCCGGCGCTCGTCGCGCCGCCCCTGCGTTGCGCCAAGTTCGCCATCGGTCAGGTGGTGAAGCACCGCATCTACCCTTTTCGCGGCGTGATCTTCGACGTCGATCCGGTGTTCGCCAACACCGAGGAATGGCTGTCGTCGATTCCCGAAGAGGTGCGGCCGCGCCGCGACCAGCCCTTCTATCATCTGCTCGCCGAGAATTCGCAGACCACCTACGTGGCCTACGTCTCGGAACAGAACCTGCTGGCCGACGACACCGGCAAGCCGGTGTCGCACCCGCAGGTGCCGCAGTTCTTCAAGGAGCTGAAGCGCGGCCACTACGTGTCGCGCGAGCGCGCGCTGCACTAGGCCGTCAGCGTAACGCTGCCGCCACCTGCTCGACGGTGGCGGTCCAGCCGACGATCGCGCGCTGGGCGCGAATCATGTCGAGCGCCGCCTTCTTGAATTCCGGGAAATAGCTTTCGGTCGCGTCCTCGGCCAGCAGGCACTCGAAGCCAACGACCGCGGCTTCGAATGTCTGATCGTGGAGGATTGCACCGGCGCCACCGACCCCGGCCATCACGCTGCTGCGCTGAAAATGGTCGAGATGCAGGGCGGCGTGTTCGGCGCCGTCGCCACCTCGGCCGCTCTCCTGAAGGCGCTGGCGTGACGGCGCCGTCCCTCGAGCTGATCGGCTTCACCAAGCGCTTCGGCGCGATGGCCGCGCTCGACGACGTTTCGGTGAAGATCGAGGCCGGCGCCTTCCATGCACTGCTGGGCGAGAACGGTGCGGGCAAGAGCACGCTGGTGAAATGCGCCATGGGCTACTACGCCGCCGACCAGGGCCAGATCCTGCTGAACGATCGCGAGGTCGAGATCGCCCATCCGCGCCAGGCGCACGAGCTGGGGCTCCGCATGGTCTACCAGCACTTCACCCTGGTGCCGAACATGACGGTGCTGGAGAATTTCGTGCTGTCGCGCGGCGACCTGCCGGCGGTGATCGACTGGGCGGCGGAGCGGCGCGCGCTCAACGCCTTCTTCGAAACGACGCCGTTCACGGTGCCAGTCGACGTGGCCGTGGCCGACCTCGCGGCCGGGCAGAAGCAGAAGGGCGAGATTCTTCGCCAGCTCTATCTCAAGCGGAACCTGCTGATCCTCGACGAGCCGACCTCGGTGCTGACGCCGGACGAGGCCGACGAGGTGCTGACCACCTTGAAGAAGCTGACGAACGACGGGCTGATCACCATCGTCACCATCACCCACAAGTTCCGTGAGGTGAACACCTATTGCGACGCCGTCACGGTGCTGCGCCGCGGCCAGCTCATCGGCACCAAGCCGACGAGCGAGCTCGACAACGACATGATGGCCGAGATGATGGTCGGCCGGCGCGAAACGCGCACCGTCGTCGAACGCGAGGCACGCGCGCCGGGCAAGACGGTGCTGAAGCTCGAAGGGCTCTCGGTCGCCGACAATGTCGGCCGCCGAACAGCAGCGAGGCCCACAGGCAGCGGATCGGGTTCCAGCGCGCGAAGATGACCAGCGCCACGGCCATCAGGCCCTGGCCGCTCGACAGGCCTTCGTTCCAGCTTCCGGGATAATAGAGCGACCGGAAGGCGCCGCCGATGCCGGCGAAGGCCCCGGCGACCGCGGTCGCCACCAGCCGCACCCGGCCGACCGAGGCGCCGATGGCGAGTGCTGCATCGACGCTCTCGCCGGCGAGGCGAACGATCAGGCCCCCGCTGTGGCGCATCAAATTCTTGAGCGCCACTGGAGTGGCGCGCTCCAATGACAGATCGGTGCGCCTAGTTCAGCGCGAACGGAAAATACTTCTCGCCGATCTTCTTGTAGGTGCCGTCGGTCATCATTTCGCCGAACGCCTTGTTCAGCGCCTCGCGTAACTTGATGTCTTCCTTGCGCAGGCCGGCGGCGACACCGACGCCCAGCGTCTGCGTGTCCTTGATGTCCTGGCCGACCAGCTCGCAGCACTTGCCCTCCGGCTTCTGGCTCCACAGCCAGAGCCGCGCCTTGTCGCCGAACACCGCGTCGATCTCGTCGTTGGCCAGGGCGGTGAGCGCCTCTGCGACCGAGTCGTAGCGCTTGAGCTGGGCGGAGCGGCGGAAGCTCTTGTCGGCCCAGTCGGCATGCATGGAATCGCGCTGGATGCCGATGCGCTTGTTACGCAGCAGCGACGGCGGCCCGTCGAACGGCGCGCCCCTGGCGGCGATGAAGGCGCCGGGTGAGAGATAGTAGCGGCGCGACAGGCCCATGCGCTTGCGCCGCTCGCTGGTCACTTCCATCGACGACATGATGATGTCGAACTTCTTGTCGATCAGGCCGGGTATCAGCTCGTCCCATTTGAGCGCGATGAACTCGCACTCCGCCTTGATGCGCTGACAGGCCTCCTGCGCCAGCTCCATCTCGAAGCCGGCAGGCATCCCCTTGCGGTCGAGATAATTGAACGGCGGGAACGCCGCCTCGGTGGCGATCGTGACCTTGAAGGCGGGCGGGGTGAACGGCGACTTCGGTCCGGGCTTCGGCGCGGGCGTCGCCCCGGGCTTGGCGGGCTTGGCCGGTGGCTTCTGTGGCTGTGCCTGTGGCGGCGGCTGTTGCGCCGACGCGACGCCCGTCAGGACCAGCAATGCGAGGAGTCCGGACAGAAGCCTCATGCGACCAGCCGCTCCAGCAGCGCGTTCAGCCGCTGACGGCCCGCCGATGTGGCACGCAGATGCGTGGCATCGACTTCGAGGAAGCCCGCCCGCACCAGCGGTTCGATCCTCGCCGCGTCGAGGGCCTCGACCGGGTCGATACCGGTGACGGACGCAAAGGTGGCGCGGTCGATGCCGTCGGCCAGCCTCAGTCCCATCATCAATGCCTCCTCCACCAGATCCTGCCCCTCGACCGACGACGTTTCCGCCGTGCCGTGGCCGGTCCGCTCGACGGCCTCCAGCCAGGCTTCCGGTCCGCTCGACCGCCGGGTCGCCCTCTTGGCCTTCCCTTCGGCGAAGCGGCCATGCGCGCCCGGTCCGATACCGACGTAATCCTGATACCGCCAATAGATCAAATTATGGCGGCAGGCAGCTCCCGGCCGGGCGTGATTGGAAATCTCGTAGGCGGGGAGGCCGGCCTGCGCGAGGCGGGTCTGCGTGTGCTCGAACATGGCGGCAGACGCGTCCTCGTCCGGCAGCACGAAATTGCCGCGCGCGTGATCGGTGAAGAAGCGCGTCCCGCGTTCGATGGTGAGCTGGTAGAGCGACAGATGCTCGCCGGCCAGCGCCAGCGCGCGCTCCAGCTCCTCGGCCCAGCCCTCCGGCGTCTGGCCGGGCCGCGCATAGATCAGGTCGAACGAATGACGGGCAAAATGGCGTCGCGCCGTGGCCAGCGCCTCGAGCGCCTCGTCGCTCGAATGCTCGCGGCCGAGGAATTTCAGCGCCGCCGCGTCGAGCGCCTGGACGCCCAGCGACACGCGATTGACGCCGGCCTCGGCGAGCGCGGCGAAGCGGCTGGCCTCGACCGAGGTCGGATTGGCCTCCAGCGTGATCTCGATTTCGGGCGCGGTGTCCCACAGTTCCTTCGTGCGCGCGATCAGCGCCGCCACGGTCGCGGGCTCCATCAGCGAGGGCGTGCCGCCGCCGAAGAACATCGTCTCGACCCGCCGGCCCGGCGCCTCGCGCGCGCCGTGTTCGAGTTCGCGCAGCAGCGCCGCCCGCCAGCGCGCCTGCTCGACACCGTCCCGAACGTGGCTGTTGAAATCGCAGTAGGGGCACTTCGACTTGCAGAAGGGCCAGTGGACATAAACGCCCAACGGCGCCGCGCTCATCCGAAGCAGGCCTCGACCATCATCCGGAAGGCGCGGCCGCGATGGCTGATGGCGTTCTTCTCGGTGTCCGACATCTCGGCCGTCGTTCGCGTTTCCCCTACGGGCTGGAAGCAGGGATCGTAGCCATGGCCGCCGGTGCCGCGCGGCGGCCAGACGATGGCGCCGTCGAGCCTGCCGTGGAACAGCTCGACATGCTCGTCGGGCCAGGCCAGCGCCAGCACGCAATGGAAGGTCGCAATGCGCGCCGCGTCCGTCTGCGGCACGCGGCGCGCCGCCAGCTCGTCCTGGATGCGGCGCATGCCGACCATGGCGTCGCGGGTCGGGCCTTCCCAATCGGCCGTGTAGACGCCGGGCTGGTGATCGAGCGCGTGCACGCTGAGGCCGGAATCGTCGGCCAGCGACGGAAGCCCACTGCCCCGCACCGACGCCAGCGCCTTCAAGGTGGCGTTCTCCTCGAAGGTCGTGCCGGTCTCGTCGGGCGCCGGCAGGCCGAGATCGGCCGCCGAGACGATCTCGACGCGATAGGGCGCCAGCATGGTGCGGATTTCGCCCGCCTTGCCGCGATTGTGGGTCGCCACAACGAGCTTGGGCAGGGCGAAGCGCCGCGTCATCAGCTCTTCCCGACCGCCAGCTTCTGGAGGCTCACCAGTTCGCCGATACCCTTCTTGGCCAGCGCCAGCAGTTCGAGGAACTGCGCCTCGCTGAAGGGGTCCTTCTCGGCCGTGCCCTGCACCTCGACGATGCCGCCGGTGCCGGTCAGCACGAAGTTGGCGTCGGCCTCGGCCTTGGAATCCTCGGGGTAGTCGAGGTCGAGCACGGCGGCGCCCTCCCACAGGCCGCACGAGACCGCCGCGACCGTGCCGGAGAGCGGGCTGGCCGCGAGCTTGCCGTCCTTGATCAGGCGCTCGAAGGCGAAGTGCAGCGCCACCCATGAGCCGGTGATGGCGGCCGTGCGCGTCCCGCCATCGGCCTGAAGCACGTCGCAGTCGATGTTGATCTGGCGCTCGCCCATGGCCTGCAGGTTCACGACGGCGCGCAGGGAGCGACCGATCAGGCGCTGGATCTCCTGGGTGCGGCCCGACTGCTTGCCGCGTGCGGCCTCACGGTCCGTGCGCGTATGGGTCGAACGCGGCAGCATGCCGTATTCGGCCGTGACCCAGCCCTTGCCGCTGTTGCGCATCCACGGTGGCACCCTCTCGTCGACCGAGGCTGTGCAAAGCACATGGGTGTCGCCGAACTTGACCAGGCACGACCCCTCGGCGTGACGGGAAAAGCCGGGTTCCAGGGAAACCGGGCGAAGCTGGTCGGGGGCGCGGCCTGATGGGCGCATTTATTTCTCCTGAGGGGCGGGCGGGCCGGTGTAGCGCCCGAACGTGGGCGAATCCAGCCGTGATCCGGCGTTTGGCCGGTGCTGCGGCCGGTATTGAGCGACCGCCCTTCATTGACCCTGCCCCCCACACTACCTACATTTTTTCCATGGCGATCCACCGCATCGGCATTACCGGGGGCGCCCTTGCCGATTCCCCGACAGGACCACGCCAGGCCGCCTCCGTGGCGGAACTCAACGAGCGCGCACGCGAAGTGCTGCGCCATGTCGTGGAAGGCTACGTCGAGACCGGCGAGCCCGTCGGCTCCCGCGCCCTCACCCGCAAGCTCACCGAAACGCTGTCGCCGGCCACTATCCGCAACATCATGGCCGACCTGCAGGATGCCGGTCTTCTCTACGCACCGCATACGTCCGCCGGCCGCCTGCCGACCGACGCCGGGCTGAAGCTGTTCGTGAACGGCCTGCTCGAGGTCGGCAACGTCTCCGAGGAGGAACGCGAATCGATCGAGGCACGCTGTGCCACGTCGGGCCGCACCGTGACCGAGGCGCTGGAGCAGGCGACCACCTTGCTGTCGGGCCTGTCGCGCTGTGCCGGGCTGGTGATGGCGCCCAAGACCGAACAGCCGCTGAAGCACATTGAATTCGTCAATCTCGGTCCCGGCCGCGCGCTGGTCGTCACGGTCACGCATTCGGGCCATGTCGAGAATCGCGTGATCGACACGCCCCTCGGCATGCCGCCGTCGGCGCTGACCGAGGCCAGCAACTATCTCAATGCCCGGCTGAGCGGCCGCACCTTCGACGAGGCGCGCCGGCTGATCCTGGAAGACATCAAGCTGAAGCGCGCCGAGCTGAACGACCTCACGGCGCGTGTGATCGAATCGGGCCTCGCGACCTGGTCCGGCGAACCGGGCGGTGGCGGTTCGCTGATCGTGCGCGGCCAGGCCCGCCTGCTCGAGGACATCACGGCGATCGAGGATCTCGAGCGCGTCCGCATCCTGTTCGACGCGCTGGAGCGCGGCGAGAGCTTCGTGCGCCTGCTCGAACTCGCCAACACCGCGTCGGGCGTGCAGATCTTCATCGGCGCCGACAATCCGCTGTTCGCCAACACCGGCTGCTCGATGGTGGTCGCGCCGTTCCGCGACGCGCAGGAGCGCATCCTGGGCGCCATCGGCGTGATCGGCCCGACCCGCCTCAACTACGCGCGCATCATCCCGCTGGTCGATTACACCGCCCGCGCGATCGGGCGGATGGTTGGATAAGGCATCATTGTCATCCCGAGCGTAGCGAGGGATGACAAATTTGCCTGCAACAACAGTCAGCGCTCACCAGTCCTTTTCGTCGAAATCCTCGAACTGCTTCGCGCGAGCGTCCTCGTCCACGGGTGGCGGTGCCTCTTCGGCGGCGGAATGTGAGAGCACCCGCAGGCGGGTGTCGCGGGTGAGCAGCGGCAGCAGTTCCAAAAGGTCGTTGCGGGCGAACGCCACGCAGCCCTGGGTCGCGGCTAAATCCTCGCGCGCGATGTGGAGGAAAATCGCGCTGCCCCATTCGCCTTCCGGCGGATCGTCGTTGTAGCCCACGACGACGACGAGATCGTACAGCCCGTCCTCGCGCCACATCTTCTCGGCGCCCCACTCGTTGGGGATGTTGACCAAGCGGTTGTAGCTGGGCGAGCGCGGGTCGTCGCACCAGCCGTCATGCTCGCTGATCGGCCGCGCCGGCAGGGAGACCTTGGGCAGGACCAGCAGGTCGTTGCGATAGTAGATCCGGCGCAAGGGGAACTCGCCGACCGGCGTGGCGGCGTCGCCCTCGACCTTGTCCTCGCGGATGCCGCCTGCACCCACGGTGCAGCGCCAGCGTCGTTCGCCCAGGGTGGCCCACCCCAGCGACCCCTCGGCCGTATCGGCCTGCACGATCAGGACAGTCTCGTCGGTCATTGCTCAGTACTCCGGTGCCCTTCATAAAGGCACGCTCTTGAGGGAGAAAGCGATGGCTTATGTCGTAACGCCGCCGACCACCGTCGGCGTGCCGGTCCACGGAACCGGCGATCTGTTTCCGGTGCGCCGGATCTTCTGCGTCGGCCGCAACTATGCCGCCCACGCCCGCGAGATGGGACACGATCCCGACCGCGAGCCGCCCTTCTTCTTCACCAAGCCGGCCGACGCGATCGTCATCTGCGCCGACCCGAAGAATCCGACCAAGGTCGCCTATCCGCCGGCCACCAAGAACCTGCACCACGAGATGGAGCTGGTCGTGGCGATGAAATCCGGCGGCAGCGACATTCCGGTCGAGCAGGCGCTGGACCATGTGTACGGCTACGGCGTTGGCCTCGACATGACACGCCGCGACCTCCAGAACCAGGCCAAGGACATGGGCCGCCCGTGGGACATGGGCAAGGGCTTCGACCAGTCCGCGCCGATCGGCGAGATCTATCCGGCCGCCCGGATCGGCCATCCCGCCAAGGGCACCATCCAGCTCGACGTCAACGGCAAGACCCGCCAGAAGTCGGACCTCAGCGCGCTGATCTGGAGCGTACCCGAGACGATTTCGTACCTGTCGGGCCTGGTGGCGCTGGCCGCCGGCGACCTGATCTATACCGGCACGCCCGATGGCGTGGCCGCGGTGGTGAAGGGCGACACGCTGTCCGGCTTCGTCGACGGCTGCGGCACGGTTACGTGCGTGCTGGTGTAAAGGCTTCCGGGCGAAGCAGAATCACCTTCCTCCCCATTCAAATGGGGAGGTGGCGGCGTCTTACGCCGACGGAGGGGTCATGCGCTTTGCGACGCCCCTGACCCCATCGCCCCGTATGACGGGGCACTTCCCCATCTGAATGGGGAAGAGACTGATTCCGAATTCTGACGGTTCAATCTTTTTTGTCGGAAGACTCTAGCTCTCATAACTGTTGAGCGCGAAAGGTGTCGCACTGACGCGGGTCGCCGCTGTCGAGGCCCTTGCGGAACCAGCGCGCGCGCTGCGCACTGGTGCCGTGGGTGAAGCTGTCGGGCACGACGCGGCCCTGGCTCTGGCGTTGCAGGGCGTCGTCGCCGATCGCGCTGGCGGCGGCCAGTGCCTGGTCCACGTCCTTGTCGTCGATCATCTTGCCGCCGCTCTTCCTGTCGGCGCGATTGGCCCAGACGCCGGCGAAGCAGTCGGCCTGCAGCTCGGTGCGAACCGACAGCGCATTGCCGTCGCGCTTGCTCATGCTCTCGCGCATCTGCTGGACCTTGGCCGAGATGCCGAGCTGGTTCTGCACGTGGTGGCCGATCTCGTGGGCGATCACATAGGCCTGCGGGAACTGGCCGGGCGCGCGGAAGCGCCGCGCCAGTTCGTCGAAGAAGCCGAGGTCGAGATAGACCCGCTGGTCGGCGGGACAGTAGAACGGGCCCATCGCCGCCTGTCCGACGCCGCACTCGGTGCGCGTGGCGTCGCGGAACAGCACCAGCTTGGGGTCGCGATACGGGCGGCCCAGTTCCTTGAAAACCTCGTGCCACACGTCCTCGGTGCTCTTCAGCACGCGCGAGACGAACTGGGTCTGGGCGTCGCTGGCCGGCGCGGGCGTGCCCATGCGGTTGGGCGAGGAGGACGGAGGCGCCGGCGCGTAGCTCGAGGTGCCGCCGCCGCCGCCCGCAATATCGCTCAGGATGGCGCCCGGATCGGCGCCCATGATCATGGCGATGACGACGAAAGCCACCAGGCCGAAGCCGCCCTTGAACAGGCCGCCCCCGCCGCCGCCGCCTGCCGGAATCTGGAATCCGCCGCCGCCGAAGCCGCCGCCCCCGCCGCCGAACCCGCCGCCTTCGCCGCGGCGATCCTCGATGTTGTTGCTCTGGTCGCCATCAATCTGCATGGCAGGTCTCCCTGGTCGAGAAGTCCCCGGCGAGTTCTTCTCCGGATCGTCTATAGTGCCCGGTGATGAGTCTCACCATTGCGACCTGGAACATAAACTCGGTCCGCCTGCGGATCGGAAACGTCGAACGGTACCTGAAGTTGCGCAAGCCCGATGTGCTGTGCCTCCAGGAGACCAAGTGCCCGGACGAATTCTTCCCGCACGAGGCCTTCGAGCGGATGGGCTACACCCACCGGTTCGTGCAGGGCATGAAGGCCTATAACGGCGTGGCGATCCTGTCGAAGGTGCCGTTCGCCGCCGGCACCATCCATCACCGCTGCGGCAAGGAGGATTGCCGTCACGTCGAGGTCGCGCTCGATGTCGGCTCCGACCCGATCCTGCTCGACAATCTCTACATCCCGGCCGGCGGCGACATTCCCGACCCGGCGCTCAACGTGAAGTTCGCGCACAAGCTCGACTTCTATCGCGAGATGGCCGGCTGGTACGCCGGGCGGAAGCCCGGCCCGCGGGCCCGCAAGGGCCTGCGCCGCATCGCCGTGGGCGACCTCAACGTGGCGCCGTTGGAGCACGACGTGTGGAGCCACAAGCAGCTCCTCAAGATCGTCTCGCACACGCCGGTCGAGGTCGAATTGTTCGGCCGGCTCCAGGCCTCGCTCGACTGGATCGACGTGCCGCGCACGTTCGTGCCCGTGGATCAGAAGCTCTATTCGTGGTGGAGCTATCGCAACACCGACTGGCGCGTCTCCAACCGCGGCCGCCGGCTCGATCACATCCTGGCGAGCCCCGCCCTTGCCGGGGCGATCCGCAGTCATCACATCGACACCGACTTGCGCGACTGGGATTCGCCATCGGACCATGTGCCGGTGTCGGCGACGTTCGAGGTTTAGGGGGAGCCAGCCATGCTGCAAATCATCGTCACCATCCTGATCGGATTCGTCGTCGGTCTCCTGGCCCGCTGGATCGGCCCCGGCGACCAGATTCAGGGCTTTTGGATTACCGTCCTGATTGGCGTCGTCGGTTCGGTGATCGCGACCTACGGCGGTCAGGCGCTAGGGCTCTACCGCGCCGGCCGGCCGGCTGGCTTCATCGGTTCAGTGATCGGCGCGATCGTCCTGCTGGCGCTGGTCCAGCTCTTCGGCAGATAAGTCTGCTAACCAACGCGATACAGGAAATACCGGCCCGCCGGCACGCCCGGCGGGTCCGGCTGGCGCTGCCAGCGGGGCACCTCGAGCGACTGGTTGGCGAGCACATAGCCGCCTGACGCGACCAGCCGGTCGAGCGCCGGCCCCAGCCACTTGCCCAGTTCGACGTTCGCTTCGTGATCGCCGGTGCCGAGGTCGGTGTGGATCAGCGCGGCCGTCGCGCCGAGTTTTCGCGCGGCTTCGGCAATCGTCCGGTCGGCGTCGCCGAGGAACAGCCGGTCGTCGGGCGGGATGCAGTCGGGATGGGCGGCGACCTTGCGTTCGAACACGAAGATCTCGCGGCCCGGAAAGAGCTCGCGCAGATGGTCGTAGGTGCGGCCGTTGCCGAGGCCCACTTCGAGGAGGGGGCCTTGCACCGCATCGACGGCGGGCTTGAGGAAATTCAGGCAATCGCGCTGCGCCTGCATGCGCGCGATGAAGCTGTCGAGACGACTCATGACGATACGATCACTGTCCTGGCACTGTCCGGGGCGATCAGCCGGCCTTGGTGGCGGCGCGCAGTTTCTGGTTGGTGTCCTCGAGGCGGTGCGCCAGCTCGCGCATGATCTCGATGGCCATCTCCGGAAACTCGGCAACCAGCCGATAGAACATGTCCTTGGTGATCTTGAGCGTGCTCAGCGGCTCCTTGGCCTTGATGGTCGCGGTGCGCGGGACGTCGCACAGGATGGCGATCTCGCCGAAGAAGCTGTTGCGCTTCATTTCGGCCACCGCGATCTGGCCGTTCGGCGTGTCGATCAGCACGTCGGCCGTGCCGCCCAGGATGACGTACATCGTGTCGCCGGGATCGCCCTGGTGACAGACCTCCTGGCCGACGCCGAAGTTCACCCGCTCGCTGGTGAAGGCCAACAGCTTCAGCCTCGCCTGCTCGACCTTCGAGAAGATCGGCACGCCCTTCAGCAGTTCTACCTCTTCGTTGAGGTTCATCGCGTTCTCCTCGATGCGCCTACGCCGACGCCATCAGCTCGGTATAGAGCCCGCCCTTTGCCGCCAGGTCCGACGGCGATCCCTGGGCGACCACGCGGCCACCCTGCATAACGACGATTTTATCGAACGGCTCCGCCTGGTTGGGCCGATTTGCGATCCAGAAGACGCCACGGCCCCGCTCCGAAGCATCGGCCAGAATGTTGTCGCGAATGCGGTCCTGGGTGCGGCCATCGAACACGGCTACGGCTTCGTTGACGACGATCAGTTGCGGCCGCTTGATCAGGGCCCGCGCGATGCCGAGCTTCTGGCGCTGGCTCGACGGCAGCCTCTTGCCGCCGACGCCGACATTGTAGTCGAGGCCGACCTCGACCACCGAATCGCGCAGGCCGAGTTCGTCGAACACCTGGGCGATCAGCGTGCCGATGCGCTCGCCGGCCTGTGCCTGACCGTAGACCAGGCGTCCGAACAGGATGTTGTCCTGCAGGGTGGCTGAGCTGTTGTAGCGCTCGAAGTCGTAGAATTCGACGGCGTCGCGCAGGGTCTCGGGGAGGCCGTCGGCGAAGGCGCGGCGGGCGCCCAGGATACGCTCCTCCATGGCCGCGTCGATGAGACCCAGGCGATGGCGCGCCTCGATGTAACGGAACGGCAGCGTCATCAGGCGGATGCGATCGGCCTCGGGCACCGCCTCGATGCCCTTGCCGCCGAGACGTTGCAGCAGCAGCCTGACGTTGGGCAATTCGTCGGCCGAGATGAAGCTGTACTGCTCGAACAGCGGATTGTCGGGCGACAGGCCGGAGAACAGTTCCACCATGGTCTCGGCGATGCTGAGGCCCATGCGCTGCAGATCGACGTCGAGGCCGGTCTTCTGCAGCACCGACATCACGTAGGGGTCGCTGGCGAGATTGTCGCCGTCGAACTGCTTTCCGAGCGCGGTGCCGAACAGAAGGTTCTCGGCCACAGACATGTTCTTGTTGTAGAGGTCGTTGTTGAACGGCTCGACCAGGCCGGCATAGGTGCCGTCCTGCAGATGCTCGTGCAGCGTATGCCGGGCCTTCAGGATCTTGTCGGCCAGGTCGGGCTGCAGCGCCGCGTCGACGGTGCCGCGCAGGCCCAGCGAATAGATGTCCTCGTCGAGCTCGACCTGCTTCAGCACCCGCACCATGCAGGGCAGCAGGTCGGCCGGACCGGTGGCGCCGGCCAGCTCGTAGTCGACCCAGTCGGCATTGGGATCGAAGGCCGGATTGCCGGAGCGCTCCGATTCCTTCCAGAACATCTCGCGTATCGCCTTCGTGGCGTCGTCATAGACCGCCGGCGCCACGGGCCGCAGCTTCAGGCCAAACAGCAGGTTGTCACGGACCGACAGCGGGAAGAGGTAGGTGTCCTGTCCGACATAGGCCAGCCGCGCGCCGATGACGTATTCCGGCAACTGGAAGAAATCCTTGCCGTCGATGCGGACCGAGCCGCTGGCCGGCAAGGTCTGGCGTGCCAGCACCTGGCCCAGCATTTCCTTGCCCGAGCCCGAGCCGCCGATCACCGCCACGCGACTGCTGGTCGGCAAGGTGAGCGAGAGGCTGTCGAGCTGCTTCACGCGGCCGTCCTCGCTCACGACGACGCCCGCCAGGACCAGCTCCTCGCCAAGCGGCGGCGGCGGCCCGTCGGGGATCGCCTGCAGCTCGGGCGGCATCATGCCCTCGGGCTGGAACTGGTCGATCACCTGCTCGTACTTGATCTGCACGTCCTGGCGCTGCTGATCCCAGTCGATCAGCTCCTTGATCGGCGACGGCAGGTCCTTGTAGGCGAGCAACACGCCGACCACGGCGCCGACGTCCATCTGGCCGGTGATCGCGAAGTAGCCGCCGACCAGATAGATGGCGAAGGGCGTCGCCTGCGACAGGATGTTGTTCCAGAACTTGGCGACGAACTTCTTCTGGTAGAGGTCGAAGCGGATTTTGAAGATGCGGCCCAGCCGCTCGGAGATATCGGCGCGCTCGTAGTTGGCTGCGCCATGGATGTGGATCTCATGCACGCCGTCGGCGGTCTCGGCGATGCGGCCGGCGAGCTGACGGGCCGAAATCTGACGCTGGCGGCCCAGCACCAGCACGGGCTTCCGCAGCCTTGGAATGATGGCCATCTGCACCGCCAGCAGCGCGACCACGATGATCCCCAGCATCCAGTTCTGCATCATGATGAAGATGATGGCCGTCAGCGCCTGGCCGCCGAGGAACATCGGCGCCACAAAGGCGTCGCCGATGAAGCCGCCCAGCGGCTCGACCTCGTCCTTCACCATGGTGGCGAGTTCGGCCTGCTTGACCTTGCGGAAATGGGCCGGCGGGAAGCGCAGGATGCGGTCGTAGAGTTCGTAGCGCAGGCGGCGCAGCATGCGCTCGCCCATGCGGCCCTTCTGGGTATTGATCGTCTTCTTGAACAGGCCGTTCACGATGACGGCGCCCAGGAAGACGAAGCTCATGACCACGAGATACTGGAGCTGGTCGACCTGGAAGCCGTCGAAGAAGCGGATGACCCTGCCCGGAAAGATGGCGGAGAGGTCCAGTTCCCAGACCAGGAAGGGGATGGTGCTGGTGTTTTTGAATGCGTTGCCCTGGATGCCGTTGTTGATGACCGATTTCGGCACCGTCAGCGACATGAAGTAGAAAACCTGGGCCAGCACCACCAGCAGCAGGATCACGATCTGTTCGGGTCGGCTGTGCCGCCAGATGTAGGAGAAGAGGCTGCGTTCCATGATTCCTGCGTCGCCGCGATCGCGTTTCCCCCTATAGGCGATCAGTGCCTTGATTACATTAGATATTTGCCGGGTTGCCGCACCGGGGTTCGCGGCACCCCCGGCATGTGGCATAGTCGGTCGGTAGTTCACCGGTCGGGGCAGTACCGCTTCGGCGAGGGAGAGGCCCATGCCCACCAGCACCCGGTCCAAGCGCGTACTGCTCTACAGCCACGACTCGTTCGGCCTGGGCCACGTAAGCCGCTGCCGCACGATCGCCAATGCCATCGTCGAGGCCGACCAGTCGGTGTCGGTGCTCATCCTGTCCGGCTCGCCGGTGGTAGGGTCCTACGAATTCCGCTCGGGCGTCGATTTCGTGCGCATCCCCGGCGTCGTGAAGATCGATACCGGCGAATACGACTCGGCCAATCTCCGGATGAACGTCGAGCACACGCTCGAAATGCGCACCCGCATCATCCGCGACACCGCCGACATCTTCCGCCCCGACCTCTTCATCGTCGACAAGGAGCCGCTCGGCCTGCGCGGCGAGGTCGGTCCCGCGTTGCGGCTGCTGAAGGATCGCGGCACGCCGCTGGTCCTCGGCCTGCGCGACGTGATGGACGATCCCGCCCAGCTGGCCAAGGAATGGGAACGCAAGAACGTCGTGCCCGCGTTGCGCGATATCTATGACGAGATCTGGGTGTACGGACTGCCGCAGATCAACAAGCCGCTGACCGGCATCGATGTGCCGCCGTCGGTCCGTCACAAGATGGTCTATACCGGCTATCTGCGGCGCGAATTGCCGCTGCATGCCGAAGTGCCGCACGAAATGGAGGAGATCGACGGTCCCTTCATCCTGGTGACGCCGGGCGGTGGCGGCGACGGCGTCGAACTGGTCGACTGGGTGCTCGCCGCCTACGAGACCGACCCGAACATTCCCTACGGTGCGGTCATCGTGTTCGGCCCGTTCATGCCGGCCACGGCGCGTGAGGCCTTCAAGGAGCGCGCGGCGAAATTCCCGAACATCCGTACCCTCACCTTCACCAACAATCTCGGCGCCCTGATGCATCGCGCCGCCGGCGTCGTCGCGATGGGCGGCTACAACACGTTCTGCGAGATCCTGTCGTTCGACAAACGGGCGATCATCGTGCCGCGCACCCATCCGCGCCTGGAACAGTTCATCCGCGCCCGCGCCGCCCGCAACATCGGCCTGATCGAAATGCTCGATCCCGGCCGCGGCCTCGACCCGCAGGCGATGGCCACGGCGCTGCGACACCTGCCGCAACAGGGCCTGCCGAGCGATGTCGTGGTGCCGGGCCTGCTCGACGGCCTCGGCAGCGTCTGGCGGCTCGTGTCCAAGCAGCTTTCCCATCCGCACCGCAGGCCTGCGTCGCTTGAAGCAACGGAAGCAACGGAAGCTACGGGTGCAAACATCGGGGGAGAACTCGCCTCCGCGGACCCGGCGCCGCTGCCGGGACGCGCCCGGACCTGATTTTCCACACTGATGTCACAGACCTCCGGCGGAAAAGCAGGCGGCGCGCGTGTCGCGGTCATCCTGAAAGGCTGGCCGCGCCTCTCCGAGACCTTCATTGCCCAGGAGATCGCCGGCCTCGAGGCGCAGGGCGTTGCGCTCGAACTGTGGTCGATGCGCCGGCCGACCGACACGGCACGCCATCCGGTCCACGATCGCGTCGCGGCCCGCGTCGTCTACCTGCCCGAATATCTGAAGGACGAGCCGCGCCGCGTCTTCGAGGCCTGGCTGAAGGCGCGACGGTTGCCGGGATACGCTGCGGCCCGCCGCAAATTCCACGCCGACCTGCACCGCGACCGCACGTCCAATCGCGTGCGGCGCTGGGGCCAGGCGCTGGTGCTGGCGGCCGAGCTGCCGGACTCGATCGAGCGTCTCTATGCGCATTTCCTGCACACGCCGGCGTCGGTGACGCGCTACGCCGCCACCCTGCGCGGCCTGCCGTGGAGCGTGTCGGCGCATGCCAAGGACATCTGGACCAGCGAGGCCTGGGAGGTGCGAGAGAAGCTCGCGGACTGCGCCTGGCTGGTGACCTGCACGAACGTCGGCCTGCAACGGCTCAAGGAGCTGGCACCGGACCCCGGCAGGCTGCGCCTCGTCTATCACGGGCTCGATTTCGCGCACCTGCCGCCGCCGCCGCCCGCGCGGCCGCCGCGCGACGGCTCGGACCCCGCCGATCCCGTCGTCATCCTCTCGGTCGGCCGCAAGGTCGAGAAGAAGGGCTATGACGACCTTCTGAACGCGCTGGCCTCGCTGCCGGCCGGCCTGCACTGGCGCTTCGAGCATGTCGGCGCGGGTGACCTCTCCGATGTGCTGAAGGCGCAGGCCGCGTCGCTCGGCATCGCCGATCGCTGCGTCTGGCATGGTGGCCAGCCCCAGAAGGCGGTGTTCGCGGCGCTGGCCCGCGCCGATCTATTCGTCCTGGCGAGCAAGAAGGCCGCCGACGGCGACCAGGACGGCCTGCCCAACGTGCTGATGGAGGCCGCGCATCAGGGCCTGCCGCTCGTGTCGACACAGGCGGCGGCCATCGGCGAGTTCGTCGAGGATGGCGAGACCGGCCTGCTGGTGCCGCCCGCCGCGCCGCGCGAGCTGGGCCTGGCGCTCGGCCGCATGATCGTCGATCCCGCCTTGCGCCGGCGGCTGGCAGAGCGTGCCGGCGAGGTGGTGCGCACGCGTTTCTCCTACGAGGCCGGCGTCGAATGGATCGCCTCGGCGCTCCACGACCGGCGTGTCAAGGACACGGCCACCGCGCGCGCCGCGGAATGATCATGCGGGTGCTGCTGCACACGCCGCTGAAGCCGCCCGACAGTCCCGTTCCTTCCGGCGACCGCGAAATGGCGCGCGGCCTGGTCCGTCTGCTCGAACGGCTGGGCCACCGGGTGACGATGCCGGCCGCGAGCCGCGTCGCGCCGGGCGCGCCGCCGGTGGCCGCGCATCTCGCGCTGGAGCGACGCGCGCGCGCCCAGGCGGCGCGGGTGATCGCGCGCTGGCGGGCGCTGCCGGCCCATCATCCGGAGCGCTTCGATCTCTGGTTCACCTACCACTGCTACTATCGCAAGCCCGATTGGCTGGGACCGCTGGTGACGCAGGCGCTGGGCCTTCCCTATGTGATCGTCGAGGCCTCGCATGCGCCGCGCCGCGCCCAGGGTCCGACGCGCCTCGGCCATCGTGCCGTCGAGCGGGCGCTGGCGGCGGCCGACCTCGTGCTGACCGTCAATCCGCGCGACAGGGCGGGCGTGAAGGCGCGGCTGCGGCCCGGCGCCCGTCAGCGCTGGCTGCCGCCGTTCATCGACGTCGCGCCGTACAAGGTCGTGTCGCGGCCTGAAGGGGCGCGCCGGGATCCGGCCCTGCCGCCGCTGTTGCTCAGCGTCGGCATGATGCGCACGCGCGACAAGCTCGATTCCTATCGCGTGCTGGCCCGCGCCTTCGCCCTGCTGAAGGGCCACCGGTGGCGGGCCCTGCTGGTCGGCGACGGTCCGGCGCGCGCCGAGATCGAGGCGCTGATGGCGCCGTTCGGGCCGCGCGTGCGCTTTGCCGGCGCGGTGCCGCATGCCGAACTGCCGGCGCTCTACGCCTCTGCGGACCTTTACCTTTGGCCCGCGATCAACGAAGCCTACGGCATGGCCTTTCTCGAAGCTCAGGCGGCTGGCGTGCCGGTGGTCGCCGGCCGCACCGGCGGCGTGCCTGCGGTCGTGGCCGATGGGGTCACCGGTCTGCTGACGCCGATCGGCGATGCCGCGTCGTTCGCTGCCGCCGTGGCGCGCCTGCTGGAGGATCCGGCAGACCGCGCGCGTCTTGGCGCCGCTGCCGCCGCCCGCGTGGCCGCACGTCACGACGAGCGCGCCGCCGCGCATGCCCTGGCTTCCGCGCTTGCGACCCTGCCGGGATTGCGGCGATGAGGGCCGTGCCCTTCGCCCTGCTGCGCCATGCCCCCACGGTCTGGAATGCCGAGCGCCGGCTGCAGGGCCTGACCGATACCTGTCTAAGTTCCGAAGGCGAGGCGGCGGCGCGGCGCTGGCGCCTGCCTGCGCCTGCCGCTGGCTGGAAGCGGGTGAGCAGCCCGCTGCAACGGGCGCGCCGCACGGCCGAACTGGTGCAGCCTTCGGCGCCGGTCGGGATGGACTCCCTCTTGCGCGAGATGAGCTTCGGCATCTGGGAGGGGCTTACGATCGAGGCGCTTCGCGCGACGGGCGGCGAGGCATTCGCGAGCGCAGAGGCGGCCGGGCTCGACTTCCAGCCGCCGGGCGGGGAGTCGCCGCGCGCGGCGATGGCCCGCCTGTCGCACTGGAGTTCGACGCTCGGCGAGCCCGTGGTCGGCGTGTCGCACAAGGGCGCGATCCGTGCCCTGCTGGCGCTGGCGACCGGCTGGAACATGCTGGGCCGGCCGCCGCACAAGCTCGACTGGCGCTGCCTGCACTTCTTCGTGGCTCACGACGAGGGCCGCGTCACGATCGACCGGCTGAACGTGCCGCTCGAAGGCGCCTCATGACCGCGCGTGTCTTCTTCTACGTGCAGCACCTGCTGGGCATCGGCCATCTGCGTCGCGCCGCCACCGTGGCGCGCGCTCTGGCGGCGGGCGGCTTCGACGTCTTGCTGGTCTCGGGCGGCGCGCCGGTCGACGGGCTGGAACTGGGCGGCGCGCGGCTTCATCAGCTGCCGCCGGTGCGGGCCGCCGATGCCGGGCTGAAAGAGCTGGCGCAGCTCGACGGCACGCCGCTCGACGAGACCTTCCGCGCGAAGCGCACGCGCCAACTGCTCGATCTGTTCGAGGCCGAGGAGCCCGCCATCCTGCTGACCGAACAGTTCCCGTTCGGCCGCACGCAGCTTCGCTTCGAGCTGCTGCCGTTGCTCGAGGCGGCCCAGGACAGGCCCTCGGCGCCGTGGATCGTCTCGTCGATCCGCGACGTGCTGCGCCGCACCGCCTCGCCGGCGCGTGTCGACGAGATGGTGCAGACCTTCGAGGCATTCGACGCCGTGCTGGTCCACGCCGATCCGGCCCTGGTGCGTCTCGGCGACAGTTTCCCCGCCTGGCCCGACATCCAGGCCCGGGCGCTCTACACCGGCTATGTCTCCGACGCGGAATCCGCCGCCGCTCCCGAAATTCCCGCGGGCAAAAGCGAGGTGATCGTATCGGCCGGCGGCGGCGCCGTCGGTGCACCCTTGTTGCAGGCCGCCATCGCCGCACGTCCCCTGACGGCGCTGGCCGACCGCCGGTGGCGGCTGCTCGTCGGACCGAACATGCCGGACGCGGAACGTGCGGCGCTGGCGGCGTCGGCGGGCGAGGACGTGATCGTCGAGCCGGTGCGTGCCGACTTCCCGTCGCTGCTGCGCAATGCGGCGCTGTCGATCTCGCAGGCGGGATACAACACCGTGGTCGAGACGCTCTGTCATGGCGATCGCGCCGTGCTGGTGCCGTTCGGTACGGCACGCGAGACCGAGCAGGCGGACCGCGCACGGATTCTGGTCGAGCGCGGCATGGTGGCGGCCGTGGCGCCGCACGACCTCACGCCGGCGAGCCTGGCGGCGGCCATCGCGAGAGCCTGGGCGGGTCCCTCGATCCGCAGCTTCCCGCCCGTCGATGCGCGCGGAGCGGCGGCCACGGTTGCGGCCCTGAAACAGATGGTGGCGCCATGAGCAGCTGGCAGGCGCTCGCCGACGAGGCCGCCCGCTGGGGCGATGCGGGCCGCACCGCCGAACTTTGGTGGCGCGACGACGATGCCATCGATGCGGGGCCCGCTCTCGATCGCCTTCTCGCCCTCGTTGGCGACACGCAAACGCCGCTCGCGCTGGCGGTGGTGCCGGCCCAGGCCACTTCGGCGCTGGCCGCCCGCCTCGCCGATGAACCCGGCGTTGACGTGCTGCAGCACGGCTACGCGCACACCAATCATGCGGTTGCCCTGGAAAAGAAGATCGAGCTCGGCGTGCAGCGACCGGCCATGCTGACCCTGGGCGAGCTCGCCACCGGCTGGATGGCGCTCGAGCGCCTGTTCGGGCCGCGTGCCCTTGCCGTCATGGTGCCGCCCTGGAACCGTATTGCGCCTGTCCTCGTGCCGACGCTGCCGGAGATCGGCTATCGCGGGCTCTCGACCTTCGGCCCGCGCCCGCGCGTCCATCCGGTGCGCGGCCTGTTGCAGGTCAATACCCATGTCGACCTGATCGACTGGAAGGGCGGCCGCACCTTCGCGGGCCAAGATGCCGTCCTGGCCGGGCTGGTGACGTCCCTCGCGCAGGCGCGCGGCGGCGGCGGGGAGCCGGTCGGCATACTCAGCCATCATCTTGCGATGGACGCCGGGGCGTGGGATTTCCTAATGTCGTTGTGGGAAAAAATGAAAATGCTGGAGAACCTCAGTGTGCGGCCGGCGCGGGTGCTGTTCGGCCCATGAGGCCCGGGGCCAGGGGAGGGCGCGGGTGAATTCCGCCGATCTGCGCTATCCGCAACAGGCGCTGGTGGCAGACTATCTGCGCGCGGCGACGGGCGTGGTGCTCTGCGGGGCGCCGCTGCTGCTGCTCGAAGTCAATGTCTGGCTGGCGGCGATTCTCCTCGCGGGGTTCGGACTCTTCGCGCTCTTTCTGATACGCACGGCGTTGCGCCACCGGACGCGTTACGTGCTGGGCCCCGATACGCTCTGCGCCGACGGCCCGGTCGGCACGCTGGTGGAATGGAGCCGTCTCGACCGGATGAAGCTCAGCTATTTTTCGACCAAGCGCGACCGGACGGACGGCTGGATGCAACTTGCCGTCGGCTCGACAGGCGGCAGGCTGGTGAAGGTCGATTCCTCGCTGGAGGGCTTTCACGATATCGTCGCGCGGGCAGCCCAAGCTGCCGAAGCGACGAAGCTTTCGCTCAGCGACGCAACGAAGGCGAACTTGAGGTCCATGGGCCTCGTGGTGGCAGGTCAGGAAGAAACGGCATGAACGATCTGCTGCGAGTCGAGGATCTGACGATCGAGTTCGGCGTTCACGAAGGCGTGCTGCGCGCCGTCGACAAGGTGTCTTTCTCGATCCCGCCCGGCGGCACGGTGGCCCTGGTGGGCGAGTCGGGCTCGGGCAAGTCCGTCTGCAGCCAGGCGATCATGGGCCTGTTGCCGCGCACCGCGACCATTGCCTCCGGCTCGATCCTGTTCCAGGACCCGCGCGTCGACCAGGGCGTCGTCGACATCGCCCGCATCGATCGCTCCGGCCCGGCCATGCGACGCATTCGCGGCGGCCAGATCTCGATCATCTTCCAGGAACCGATGACCTCGCTGTCGGCCCTCCACACGGTGGGCGACCAGATCGGCGAGGCGGTCGAGCTGCACGGCGCGCAACCCGGCGGTCCGCTGGGGGGTAAGGGGGGCGAAGGCGGGCGCAAGCTCAGTCGCGCCGAGATCGACGGACTTACCGTCGACATGCTGCGCATGGTGGGCTTCCCCGATCCCAAGCGCGCGCTCAAGACCTATCCTTTCGAACTGTCCGGCGGTCTTCGCCAGCGCGCGATGATCGCCATGGCGCTGGTCTGCCGGCCGGCGCTGTTGATCGCCGACGAGCCGACGACGGCGCTCGACGTCACGATCCAGGCCCAGATCCTGCGCCTCATGAAGGACCTGCAGAAGGAACTCGGGATGGCGTTGCTGATGATCACCCACGATCTCGGGGTGGTCGCCAACGTTGCCGACGACGTGGTCGTGATGTATCGCGGCAAGGTCGTCGAAGCGGGCGACCTGCACGACATCTTCCGCGATCCGCAGCATCCCTACCTGAAGGCGCTGCTGCATGCGGTGCCGCGTTTCGACATGAAGCCCGGCGAGCGGCTGCAGCCGATCCGCGAGATCAAGGGCACGACCGGCCATCTCCTGAAGGAGAAGCAGGTCTCCGCACCGACCGCGACCTTCAATCCCGACTCGCCGGTGCTGAAGGTGCGGCACGTCACCAAGACCTTCCGCATCCGCAAGGCCGATACGCTGATGGAACAGCTGATGGGGGGCGGCACGACGCGCGACATCCGGGCCGTCAACGACGTCAGCTTCGACGTCATGCGTGGCGAGTGCCTGGGCCTGGTGGGCGAATCGGGCTGCGGCAAGACCACGCTCAGCAAGATGCTGATGCGCGGCATCTCCGCCGACGCCGGCCAGGGCGGCCGCGTGATCTTCGACGACTGGGGCCGCAAGATCGACGTGATGAACCTCGAGGGTACGGAGCTGAACCGCTTCCGCACAAAATTGCAGTTCATCTTCCAGGATCCGTTCGGCTCGCTCAATCCGCGCATGACCGTCTACGACATCCTGGTCGAGCCGCTGGTCATCCACGGCATCGGCGACGATGCCTACCGCCGCGAGATGGTGGCCGAGCTGATGGAGATGGTCGGCCTCGACCGCCGACACCTGAGCCGCTACCCGCACTCCTTCTCCGGTGGCCAGCGCCAGCGAATTGGTATCGCGCGCGCGCTGGCGCTTCGGCCCGACATGGTGATCTGCGACGAGCCTGTCTCGGCGCTCGACGTGTCGATCCAGGCGCAGATCCTGAACCTGCTCAAGGACCTGCAGAAGCAACTCGGCCTCACTTACCTGTTCATCAGCCACAATCTCGCGGTGGTCGACTACATCGCCGACCGCATCGCCGTGATGTGCGCCGGCCGCCTGGTCGAACTCGCGCCGGCGGGCGAGCTGTTCCGCAACCCCATGCATCCCTACACCAAGGCGCTTCTGTCGGCGGTGCCGATGCCCGATCCCGACGCCCGTCTCGACCTCGGGGCGCTGATGGAGGGCAAGGCGTCCGATCCCTCGGTCTGGCCCGAGCCGTACCGCGACGACGGCGAGGCGCCCCTTCTCTGGACCGAGGCCGAACCGGGCCATTTCGTGCGTGTCTCGCAATCCGCCGGACGAGAGGTGGTCTGACATGCTGCACGAAAGCCGCCTCGACCTCATGGGTCCTCTCCGCCACGCAGTGGGGGAGAGGAAGGGACCCGTTGCGCGGCAACGGGGAGGTGAGGTGGTGTCTCGTCACCACGCGCTCTCGCTCTCTAAGAACATGACCCACCTCACCCTCCCCGCTGACGCGGGTCCCCTCCCTCTCCCCCCGCGTATGACGCGGGCGGAGAGGGCGTTTGAAGAGTCGGCGGCCGGGGGAGGTGCCTGAGCATGCTGCTCTTCATTGTCCGCCGCATCCTGCTGATGATCCCGACGCTGTTCGTGATCAGCGCGCTCGTCTACTTCATCATCGACCTGCCGCCCGGCGACTGCGTCACGTCGCAGATCGAGGAGCTGCTGGCCCGCGGCGATCCGGATGCCCACCAGCGCGCCGAAGAGCTGCGCGATCTCTACGGCCTCAATCACCCGCTGTGGCAGCGCTACTTCGAATGGGTCGGCGGCATCTTCCGCTGGGACTTCGGGCTCTCGTGCCAGGACACCGTGCCGGTCTCGGACCTCATCGGCGAACGGATGATGCTCACCATCCTCATGGAGACCTGCACGATCATCTTCATCTGGGTCGTGTCGTTCGTCATCGGCGTCTACGCCGCGACGCATCAGTACCGACTGGGCGACTACGTCGCCTCGTTCATCGGCTTCATCGGTCTGTCGATCCCGAACTTCCTGCTGGCGCTGGTGCTGCTCTATGTCGGCAAGGTCTATTTCGGCCTGTCGATCGGCGGCCTCATGGACCCCGAGTACATCGACCAGCCGCTGAGCTGGGGCAAGGTCGTGTCGGTGATGCAGCATCTCATCATCCCGGTCGTCGTGATCGGCATGTCGGGAACCGCCGGCATGATCCGCCGGCTGCGCGCCAACCTGCTCGACGAGCTGCAGAAACAGTATGTCGTCACCGGTCGTGCCAAGGGCCTGCCGCCGATGAGGCTGCTGGTGAAGTATCCCCTGCGGCACGCCATCAACCCGTTCGTCGCCGACATCGGCGGTCTCCTGCCCGACGTCATCTCCGGGTCGGTCATCGTCTCGGTGGTGCTGTCGCTGCCGACCACGGGTCCCATGCTGCTGAGTGCGCTCAAGACCCAGGACGTCAACCTGGCCGCCACCTTCCTGCTGTTCGTGGCGGCGCTCACCGTTGTCGGCATGCTGATCTCGGACCTGGCGCTGGCCGCGCTCGATCCGCGCATCCGCTTCGGCGCCAGTTCGGAAAAGTGAGGGTGCCATGACTGACACGACACCCAATTCGCCGCGCCGCACGCCGCACTACGTCTCCCAGGAGACGTGGGACCCCTACGTCGCCGACAAGCTGACGGCCGAGCAGGAACGCTATTACATGGCGGGCCAGTGGAAGCTCATGTGGTGGCGTTTCCGCCGCCACCGGCCGGCGGTCGTCTCCATGGTCTTCCTGCTGCTGATGTATTTCTCGACGATGATCAGCGAGTGGATCGCGCCCTACGACCTGCACACCCGTCATTCGCGCTACATTTTCGCCGGCCCGCAATCGGTCCATCTCTTCCACGAGGGCTCATTCCTCGGACCGTTCGTCTACGGCCTCAAGATGGAGCGCGACCCGGCCACGCTGCAGCGCGTCTATTCGCCCGACACGACCAAGCCGCAGCAGCTCCGCTTCTTCTGCTTCGGCGAGAGCTACGAGTTCTGGGGCCTGGTCGAAGGCCGCTTCCATTTCGTCTGCCCGCCCGAGGGCGGCACCTTCTTCCTGCTGGGCACGGATCGATTGGGGCGCGACATGTTCAGTCGCATCGTCTACGCGGCCCGAATATCGCTCACCATCGGCATCATCGGCATCGCGCTGTCGTTCACGCTGGCACTGATCCTGGGCGGCCTCGCGGGCTATTACGGCGGTTGGATCGATAATGTCGTCCAGCGCCTGACCGAGATCATCAAGAGCTTCCCACACCTGCCCTTGTGGCTGGCTTTGTCCGCGGCCCTGCCCGTCACCTGGTCGCCGCTCCTGGTTTACTTCGGTATCACCATCATCCTGGCGCTGCTCGACTGGCCGGGCCTGGGACGCGCCGTGCGCTCCAAGCTGCTGTCGTTGCGCGAGGAGGATTATGCGGCGGCCGCCCAGATGATGGGCGCCAAACCCGCCCGCATCATCGGCCGGCACCTGCTGCCGGGCTTCATGAGCCACCTGATCGCTTCGGCCACCCTGTCGATTCCGTCGATGATCCTGGCCGAGACGGCCCTGTCGTTCCTGGGATTGGGCCTGCGGCCGCCGATCACGTCCTGGGGCGTGCTGCTCAACGAGGCGACGGACATCAATGTCGTCGCCGTGAACTGGTGGCTGATGTTGCCGGTGGTGCCGGTGATCCTCGTGATCCTGGCGTACCAGTTCATGGGCGACGGGATGCGCGACGCTGCAGATCCCTACGCCTAAGCGCGCAGCGCTTAGGCGTAGCGGGCGGCAGGGCCTGTAATCAGGCCCGGGAGCCCGCACGGCTCAGAACGGATGAGGGTGTTGCGACACCCTCAAGCCCCCTGAAATTCTTGTCTATTCTGCACCGAGCGAGCTTTCGGGCCTTCGTCGCTGCGCTCCTGCAGGCCCTGCCGCTCGCCAACTTGGGAATTTGAGCCGCGCGCGGCTCAAATTCCCAAGTTTTGCCCCAATTGGGCCTAGCGAAGGCCACCCGGCCTTTCCATCTTCTTTGTTGTATCTCCCCCGAACGTGGACCCCCAAAGCCACGTTCTAGCCTCCTCGGAGGCGCTCAGGCCGTCATCTCACCTCCCCCGAGATGACGGCCTTTTTCTTTGCCGGCCGCCCCCATGGTAGGAGGTCGCCCATGGCGCCTCCGCTTCTCGAAGTGACCGGCCTTGCCTGCCGCCGCGGCGGCAGGATGGTGTTCGACCGCCTTTCCTTCGGGCTGGGCGAAGGCCAACTGCTGGCGCTGACGGGGCGCAACGGCAGCGGCAAGACCAGCCTGCTGCGGGCGCTGGCCGGGCTGACGCCGCCCGAGGCCGGGACGGTCGCCTGGCAGGGCGAAGACATCGCCCGCGATCGCGAAAGCTGGCGCGGGCGTCTTGCCTGGCTCGGTCATCTCGACGGGCTGAAGGGGGATCTGAGCGTGATCGAGAACCTCCTGACCGCCGAGCGGCTGCGCGGGGGCGAGGCCGGCGACCGCCTCGACGGCGCGCTGCTGGCCTTCGATCTCACGGCTCTTGCTGCACGGGAAGTGCGCACTCTGTCGGCCGGCCAGCGTCGTCGCACGGCGCTCGCGCGCATCGTGCTCTCCCAGGCGCCGCTCTGGCTGCTCGACGAGCCGCTGAACGCGCTCGACGCCCCGGCGCAGGCCGCCTTCCGGGCGGCGCTTCAAATCCATCTCTCGGCCGGCGGTCTGGCCATCGCCGCGACCCATGCCGAACTGGGCATCGAGGGGCGCTCGCTCGAACTCGGCTCAACCCTTTCAAGCACCTCTCCCCCTGGCGGGGGAGAGGAACATGATGGTGACGTCGCATGAGCGGCTTCACCGCCCTGCTGACGCGCGATTTGCGTCTGGTGCTGCGGCGGCCCGGCGATGTCGGCGTCGTGCTGGCTTTTTTCGTCGTGGCGACGGTGCTGTTTCCGCTGGGCATCGGACCCGAGACCAACCTTCTGGCGCGCATCGCCGCGGGCGTTCTGTGGTGCGCCGCGCTGTTTGCGGCGCTGCTATCGCTGGAGCGACTGTTTGCCGCCGACTACGAGGACGGCACGCTCGACCTGCTGCTGCTGGCGCCGTGGCCGCTCGAGCTGGCGGCGCTCGCCAAATGCCTCGCTCACTGGATCGTGACCGGCCTGCCGCTCAGCCTGCTCGCACCGGTGCTGGGCATCGCCTTCGGCCTCGATGGACCCAGCCTGCTCGCTTTGGGCGCGACCCTCCTGGTCGGTACGCCCACCCTGTCGTTGATCGGCGGGCTTGCGGCGGCCCTCACGCTGGGCGCCCGCAAATCGGGCGCGCTTTTGGCCCTGCTCGCTCTGCCGCTCTGCGTGCCGACACTGATCTTCGGGGCGGGCGCGATCGAGGCGCTGGCGGCCGGCGAGGGCATCGTGACGCATGTTGCGATCCTCGCCGCTCTTGCACTGGTCGCCCTGGCCACGACGCCATGGGCGATTGCAGCAGCCTTGCGGCAAGCCGGCGAATAGGGAGGATGGGGCCGATGGCCGACCTGCATTTTCTCGCCAATCCAGCGCGGTTCCGGCGCTTCAGCCAGCGCGTGCTGCCGGGTCTCGGCTTCGCGACCGCGCTGATGCTGGCGGTGGGCTTCTACATGGCCTTCTTCGTGGCGCCCCAGGACTACCAGCAGGGCGACACGGTGCGGATCATGTTCGTGCACGTGCCGTCGGCGTGGCTGTCGATGGCCGGCTACGCCCTTCTGGCCGCGCTCGGCGCCTCGCTGCTGGTCTGGCGTCATCCGCTGGCGGCGCTGATGGCGCGCGCCGCGGCGCCCGTGGGGGCGAGCTTCGCGGCGGTGTGCCTGCTCACCGGCTCGCTGTGGGGCCGGCCGATGTGGGGCACCTACTGGGTGTGGGACGCGCGGCTGACCTCGATGCTGCTGCTCTTCTTCCTCTATCTCGGTCACATCGCCTTGAGCCGTGCCTACGATTCGCCGGAGCGCGGCGATCGCGCGGCGGCGATCCTGGCGCTGATCGGCGTGATCAACCTGCCGATCATCAAGTTCTCGGTCGACTGGTGGAACACCTTGCACCAGCCCGCCTCGATCACCCGGCTCGACGCCCCGGCGATCCACACGTCGATCCTGGTGCCGCTGCTCTGGATGGCGGTCTCGCTGTTGCTGCTGTTCGTATTCCTGGTGCTGCTGCGGACCGAGACCGAGATCGACCGCCGCCGGCTCGAAAATGCCGAGGCCGCCGCATGAGCCCTCACGCGACCTATATCCTTGCCGCCTATGTGGTGGCCGCCGCGATCCTGGGCGGTCTGGTGATCGCCTCGCTCAGCGCCCGCAACCGGGTGCGCCGCGAGCTGGCCGCGCGGGGGCTCGACAAGCGCCGATGACACCGAAGCGCCGCCGCCTCTGGTTGCTGCTGGGATCGCTGGGCACGCTCGGCGTCGCGGCCGCGCTCGTGCTGACGGCGCTCAACGACAATCTGGTCTTCTTCTATTCGCCGACACAGGTGGGCGAGAAGAATCTCGGCCCGGATCGCCGCTTCCGGCTGGGCGGCCTGGTCGAGCAGGGCAGCGTCGAGAAGGACGGACAGCTCGTGCGCTTCACCGTCACCGACACGCACAAGACCCTCAAGGTGGTCTATCGCGGCATCCTCCCCGATCTGTTTCGCGAGGGACAGGGCGTGATCGCCGAGGGCTCGATCGGCCTGGACGGCGTGTTCACGGCGCGCGAGATCCTGGCCAAGCACGATGAGAATTACATGCCCAAGGAGGTCGCCAAGGCGATCAAGGAGTCGGGTCAATGGAAAGAGAAGAAGTGACCATTCCCGTCGACGACGCAGGACTGTCGCATGTGACTCAAAGGTCCCTCACTTCGTTCGGGATGACAGCTTTTTCGGCAGCAACGCACTGCGCCAACCCCGGCAAATTTGTCATCCCGAACGAAGTGAGGGACCTTTCGCTTCCGCCACGGCGGGAACGATCACGGACTTGGAAGTCACCTGCGATAACCCTTGTCTACGACGGGTTGGAGGGACGCCGTGATCCCTGAACTAGGCCATTTCGCCCTCATCCTCGCTCTGGCGGTCGCGCTGGTGCAGGGAACGCTGCCGCTGATCGGCGCCTCGCGCGGGGACATCAGATTGATGGCGCTCGGTCGCACGGCGGCCCTGACGCAGGCCTTGCTCGTGCTGATCGCCTTCGGCGCGCTGACCCAGGCCTTCGTCACCTCGGACTTCTCGGTGGTCAATGTCGTGGCCAACTCGCACTCCGCCAAGCCGCTGCTCTACAAGATCAGCGGCGTGTGGGGGAACCACGAGGGCTCGATGCTGCTGTGGGCATTGATCCTCGCGCTGTTCGGCGCGGCGGTCGCGGTCTTCGGCGCTAACCTGCCCGACACGTTGCGCAGCCGGGTGCTGGCCATCCAGGCGCTGATCGGCGTCGGGTTTCTGGCCTTCCTGCTCTTCACCTCCAACCCGTTCGAGCGCGTGTTCCCCGCCCCGCCGGATGGCAACGGCCTCAATCCGCTGCTGCAGGATCCCGGCCTCGCCTTCCATCCGCCGCTTCTCTACCTGGGCTATGTCGGCTTCTCGGTGACCTATGCCTTCGCCATCGCGGCCCTTCTCGAAGGTCGCGTCGATGCCGCCTGGGCGCGCTGGGTGCGGCCGTGGACCCTGGCGGCCTGGTGCTTCCTGACCCTCGGCATCGCGCTCGGTTCGTGGTGGGCCTATTACATCCTGGGCTGGGGCGGGTTCTGGTTCTGGGACCCGGTCGAGAACGCCTCGCTGATGCCGTGGCTGGTCGGCACCGCGCTGCTGCATTCGGCCATCGTCGTGGAGAAGCGCGACGCGCTGAAGAGCTGGACGGTGCTGCTGGCCATCCTCGCCTTCTCGCTGTCGCTGCTCGGCACCTTCCTGGTGCGCTCGGGCGTGCTGACCTCGGTCCATGCCTTTGCCCAGGATCCGTCGCGCGGCATGTTCATCCTGGCGTTCCTGCTGTTGGTCACCGGCGGCGGCCTGGCGCTCTATGCGTGGCGCGCGCCCCAACTGCAGGGCGGCGGCCTGTTCCAGCCGGTCAGCCGCGAGGGCGCGCTGATCCTGAACAATCTCCTGCTCTGCACGCTCGCCGCCACGGTGCTGCTGGGCACGCTCTATCCGCTGTTCCTCGACCTGCTGACCGGCAACACGGTGTCGGTCGGACCGCCTTTCTTCAACGCCACCTTCGTGCCGCTGTGCGCGCCTTTGTTCGCGGCGCTCTGTGTCGGGCCCTTCCTGGGCTGGAAGCGCGCCGAGTTGTGGCCGGCGCTGATGCGGCTGCGGGTGGCCCTCGTGGTGTCGCTGGCGGCGATCCTGGTCGCCATGACGATGATCGACAGCCGCTCGACGCTCGCAACCCTCGCGTTCGGCTTCGGCGTCTGGCTCATCGTCGGCAGCCTGGCCTCGCTCGGCGACCGCGTCCGCAGCGGCACGTTGCGCACGATCCCGCGCTCGACCCTGGGCATGGTGATCAGTCACGCCTCACTGGGCCTCGTCGTGCTGGGCTCGGTCGCGACCTCGTCGTGGAACACCGAGCTGATGGAGACCATGAAGCCCGGCGATCGCATTTCCTTCGCGGGCTACGGCGTGCAGCTCGAGCGGATGGAAGAGGTCCAGGGCCCCAACTACATCGCCGAGCGCGCGACCTTGAACGTCACGGTCGGCGGCAAGCCCTACGCGATACTGAAACCGGAGCGCCGGCTCTTCACGGTGCAGCGCCGCCAGGTCGCCGAGACCGCGATCCAGACCAACCTGCTGCGCGACTTCTATGCGACGCTGGGCGAGGGCGATCCCCGGCAGGGCTGGGTGATCCGCCTCTATCTCAATCCGCTGGCGCCGTGGATCTGGCTGGGCGCGGCGCTGTGCGCGCTGGGCGGCTTCGTCTCGCTGTCGGATCGCCGGCTGCGCATCGGCGCGCCATCGCGCAAGCCCCTTACTCAAGCGCCACCCCTGCAGGCGGCCGAATAGAATGCGCCGGCTCCTGTTCGTCCTGCCGCTGCTGACGCTCGCGCTGATGGCGGGCTTCTTCGCCTGGTCGCTGACCAGCGGCCGCGATCCCGCCTCGATCGGCTCGGTGGTGACAGGCCGGCCGGCGCCCCGGCTCGATCTGCCGGCGTTGCGTCCCGGCGATTCGCCGCTCACCGACGCGGCCCTGCGCAGCGGAAAGCCGGCGATCGTCAATTTCTTCGCGAGCTGGTGCACGCCCTGCCTCGCCGAGCACCCGCTGTTCACCCGTCTGGCCGAGCGCGAGGGCGCGACCATCATCGGCATCGCGTGGAAGAACAAGCGCGACGATGCCTTGCCATGGCTGGGACGGCTGGGCGATCCCTACAAGCTCGCGGGCCTCGACCTCGACGGCAAGACCGGCCTCGACTGGGGCCTGAGCGGCGTTCCCGAAACCTACCTGATCGACGGCGGCGGCATCGTCCGCCGCCATTTTCGCGGCCCGATCACCGAGCGCGATCTGAACGAGACGATCCTGCCGTTCCTGAAGGGGACGGCCAAGTGATCGGCGCCCGTCTTTTCATGTTCCTCTCCCCCTTGGGGGAGAGGAGTCTGAAGGGCCTGCTCTGTGTCGTGCTTCTCTTGCTTGCCCTCCCCGCGCTCGCCGTCGAGCCGGCCGAAGTGTTGCCCGATCCGGTGCTGGAAACACGGGCGCGCGAGATCGGACGGTCGTTGCGCTGCGTCGTCTGCCAGAACCAGTCAATCGACGATTCTTCGGCCGAGGTGGCGCGCGACATGCGCCGGGCCGTGCGCGAGCGACTCACCGCCGGCGACAGCAATGGCGACATCTTCGCCTTCATGGTGGCGCGCTACGGCGACTACGTGCTGCTGAAGCCGCCCTTCAAGGCGGGCACGCTGGTCCTGTGGCTGGGTGCGCCGCTGCTGCTGCTGGTGGCCGGCGCCGCGCTGCTGATCGCCGCGCGCCGCCGCCTAGCCCAACCGGCGGTCGCGCCAAAACCGCTCGACGAGGAAGAGCGCCGCCGCCTCGACGCGCTTCTGAAGGGCTGACGGACGTGCTGGAATTTCTGCTCGCCCTGCTCACCACCGCGACCGTCGGCGCGCTGCTGTGGCCGCTGCTCAGCCGCCGTCTCGACCGGCGCGACCGGCTCGAGGGCGAGCTGGCGATCTATCGCGACCAGCTGGCCGAGCTCGAGCGCGAGCGGGCGGCGGGCCGGGTGCCCGAGTCCGAAGCCGCCGCCGGGCGCATCGAGATCGAGCGTCGCATGCTGGCGGCCGGTGACGCCGCTTCGGGCGTCAAGCCGGGGGCGGCATCGCAGGCGTGGCAGAAATGGCTGCCGCCGGCGCTGTCGCTGTTCGTGCCGCTGCTGGCGCTCGGCCTCTATCTCCAGGTCGGCCGTCCCGGCCTGCCGGCCGCGCCGTTCGCCGAGCGTCCGGCCGGGCAGCATCCCGCACCGCCGCAGCTCGACGTCGCGGGCCTGCTGGCCGAGGCGCGCGCGCGTCTCGCGCAGGACCCGAACGATGCCGACGCGCTGGCCGCCCTGGGCGAAGGCCTGACCCTGGAGGCCGGCGGCACCGTCACCCAGCCCGCACTGGAGGCCCTGCGTCGCGCGCTGCAGGCGCGGCCTGACGATGCGCGCATCCTCTACTATCTCGGCCTGCACGAGGCGCAGAGCGGCGATTCGAAGGCTGCGATCGCCCGCTGGCGCGATCTGGAGGCGAACAGCCCGCCCGACGCGCCGTGGCTCGGGCTGCTGCGCGCCGAGATCGCGCGCGTGGCGAAGGCGGCCGGCATCGACCTGCCGCCAGCCGCTCAATCCGCCATGCCGCAGCCGAACCGCGAACAGCAGGAGGCGATGGCGCAGCTCTCGCCGGAGCAGCGCCAGCAGGCGATCCGCTCGATGGTCGAGGGACTGGCCGCGCGGCTGGCCGACAATCCGCAGGACCGCGCCGGCTGGCTGCGCCTGGCCAATGCCTGGAAGGTCCTGGGCGACGGCGAAAAGGCCGCCGACGCCTATGGCCGCGCCGACACGCTGGGCCCCGTCGATGCGCGCATCCTGGCCGACTGGGCCGAGGCGCATGTGCGCCAGCTCGCGCCCGGTGCGGCGCCGTCGCCCCAGGCCGTGGCGGTGCTCGAGCGGCTGGAGAAGGCCGAGCCGCGCAACGCGCTGGCGCTGTTCTATCTCGGCCTCGCCGCAGAATCCCAAGGCAACAAGCCGGCTGCCCTGCAACGCTGGAAGACCCTGCTCGCGCTGCTGCCGGCCGACGCGCCGATCCGCGGGCTGCTGGAGGAACGCATCAGGGCTGCCGGGGGCGGCTGACAAGAGTTTGCGTTTTGCAACTTGCGAAACGGCTTCCGCAGGCGCAGTCGCAATTTGCAACGAAGACACTTTCAGAATCACAATATGTAGGTCAGCCGAGTTATGGCTCTCAATATATTGTGGGTCGGAAGGTGGCGCTCAAATTGCTGACTGGGGCTGACCAGCCTCGATTCTGTCCGTGATCGGATTACCAAACCCCACATGACCCAGAGTTTGCCTTCCATCGACCCGCCTCTCAGGAAGCTGAGCCGGCGAGGCAAGATCATTCTCTTGATCGGCGCGCTGATGGCGGCCCTGGTCGTCGTTGGCAGCGTTCTGATTCTCTGGCAGTTGCGCCGGACTGCGATCGCCGAATGGAAGTCCACGCTCTCCCATACGTCGATTACCCTGGCGGAGAATGCCCGCCAGACGATGGAAGCGGCCGATCTGGTGCTGAAGAGCATTACCGACCGGGTCGGTGACTTGGATGTCGCAACCGACGCCGACCTGCGTCGGCAGATGGGGACTCGGACTATCTTCGACATGCTCCGCAACAAGGCGAGCAGTGTTCGACAGGTGGACGTTGCCACCATCGTCGCCACCAACGGCGACATCGTTAATTTTACCCGCAGCTACCCGCCGCCCACGATCAATCTCGCCGACCGGGACTACTTCAAGGCTCACATGGCCGACCCTGCGCTTGATGTGTTCCTGAGTGTGCCGGTCAAGAACCGTGGCACCGGAACCTGGACTTTCTACCTTGCGCGCAAGATCAAGAACAACCAAGGCGCCATGATCGGCCTGGTTCTCACGGGTATCGAGAGCAGCTTTTTCCAGGACTTCTACAAGGCCGTGAACATCAGCGACGACAGCGCCATCTCGCTGTTCCGCAGCGACGGAATCCTGCTGGCGCGTTATCCGGTGCGACCCGACCTGATCGGCACGTCGTTCCGGGACCAGCCCGTGTTTCGCGACATCCTCAGCCGAGGCAACGTGGCGGGCGCCGTCGTCACCACCAGTCCACGCCTGGCGGACAGCGACGTAGCCGAGATGCGCATCGTGGCTCCGCGAGCGCTCAAGGACTATCCGCTGGTCGTCAATGTCACCGCCACGGACAATCTCGTGCTCGAACTCTGGTCGGTGACGGCGCGGTTCGTTGCGGCTGGGACCGGACTCTTTGTTCTCCTCCTGCTTGGCCTGACCGCGTGGATCGCCGGCCTGCTGACCCGGCAGGAAGCGAGTGTCGCCGCCTTGAGACGCGCGCGCTTTGCTGCCGAGCAAGCCGATCAGGCAAAGTCCGAATTCCTTGCCATGATGAGCCACGAGATTCGCACGCCGATGAACGCAGTGATCGGCATGTCTGGTCTGTTGGCGGATTCCACGCTGGACGCGACCCAAAGACGCTACGTTCGCATCGTTGAGGATTCCGCCGGTCATCTGTTGACCATTATCAACGATATCCTCGATTTCTCGCGACTGGAGGCAGGCCGCCTGACAATAGAAGCCAGCGCCTTCAATGTGCGCGAGCTTCTGGAAAGCGCAGTCGAGATGGCTCAGGGCCTTCCAGGCGGTACACGACTCAATATAGCCGTCGAGGCGGCCGGCAATATTCCGGAACGATTGATTAGCGATGCTGGCCGCCTGAATCAGGTCCTGCTGAACCTTCTCAGCAACGCGGTGAAATATACCGAGAGGGGAGCGGTCACCCTCTCTACGACCATCGTCGAGCATCGCGGCGAAGCACTCCAGGTTCGGTTCTCCGTGACGGATACCGGCGTCGGGATCGCGCCCGAAATCATGTCTCGCTTGTTCCGTCCCTTCGAGCAGGGCGACAGTAAGCTGGCCCGGCGCAAGGGAGGTACTGGCCTCGGCCTCGCGATCTGCAAGCGGATCATCGACCTGATGGGCGGCCAGATCGGAGTCGAGAGCAAGCTGGGTCACGGATCGACGTTCTGGTTCGAACTCACACTCGAGCCGGCACCGCCGGAAGCAGTCGCGCAGTCCGCGCCGTCAAAATCGCCCCTCCCGACGCGGCGCAGGCTCCGGATCCTGGTGGCCGAGGATACGCCGGCCAACCAGGTTGTGGCGCGCGCCATGCTGGAGAAGATGGGGCACCGTGTGCAGGTCGTGGGTGACGGTGACGAGGCGGTGTCTGCGGCTGAGGCCGGGACGTTCGACCTGATTTTGATGGACGTCCAGATGCCGACAATGGACGGGTATGAGGCATCGTCCAGGATCCGGATGCTGGACGCCGCGAAGGGCCGGGTCCCGATCGTGGCGCTTACCGCCTTCGCCCAGCAGGCAGATCGGCACCGCGCGATCGCCTCGGGCATGACCGACTATCTCAGCAAACCGATACGCGCAGTCGATCTTGCGGCGGCCATAGATCGGAACGTGTCGACCTCTGCCGTCACGGCAGAAGTCGAGGAGGCGCCAGCGCTCGATTCCGCAGCCCTCGCCGAGCTTTCCGGGTCGGTCGGGCACGAGGCCTTTTCGCGGCTGGTGAACCGCTTTCTCCAGGATGCGTCCGAATCGCTGGGCGAGATCGAGGCCGCGGCCGCGGCCGCGGCGGGAGACACTCGCCGCCAGCGCGGGACGGCACACCGATTGACGGGGCTGTTCAACCAGTTCGGTGCGACGCATGCCGCAGATGCGGCGCTTGCGGTCGAACTCGGCGATGTTGACGACCTTGGTGCTCGTTGTTCGGAGCTGCTGGTTCAGGGTCGTGTGGCGATTGCAGCCATGAAGGCGACAAGGACGCAGGAAGCGTCATGACGCCGGAGGTGTTGTCGCCGGGGCTCGTGAGACTCGACTCCGATGGTACCATCCGCTCTTCGGATGAAGCCGCGCGGCAGCTTCTGGAAAGGGGTGGAAGCCCCTGCGAAGGCCGAAAATTGACAGACATCATCGGCTCAGAGGCCGGGACGTGGCCGCCCGATGGGTACCAGAAGGCCGCCTTCGGTGACTGGGCCGTGGAAGGCTTGTCCATCGAGGTCCGTGTCTGGCCACTTCCAGGCTCATCGACCGGCGAGTTCGTTGCCGTTCTGAGCGATGTGACAGCTGCGCGCGCTTCCATCGCATCCCTGGAACGGACCGATGTCCAGCTTCGGGCGGCAATCGAGGCTTTGCCCGACGGCTTCGTGATGTTCGACGCCGACGACCGCATCGCCTTTCACAACAAGACCTATCGCGACATGTACCGCGAGAGCGCCGACTTGATTGCCCCGGGGGCCTCCTATGAACTCGGTCTCCGTGAAGGGGTGCGCCGGGGCCAGTACCCCGAGGCGCGCGGCCGGGAACAGGCGTGGATTGCTGACCGGCTTCGACAGCATCGTGATCCCGGAGGAGCGATCGAACAGTACACTTCCGGTGGACGGTGGATCCGCATCCTGGAGCGCCGGGTGCCGGGTGGCGGCACCGTCGGGCTGCGCATTGACATCACGGACCAGAAGGACCGCGAGCTGGCTCTGCTCCACAGCCAGGAGAGGCTGGAAAAGCTGATGAGTGCAGCGATTGACTGCGTAATCGGCATCGACAATCTGGGGCGGATCCTCGAGTTCAATCCTGCCGCTGAGAAAACGTTCGGATACCTGCGGGAGAATGTGGTCGGGAAGGAAATGTCCACCTTCATCGTGCCCGAAGAATACCGGGAAGCTCACCACAACGGCTTACGGCGCTACTTCTCGACGGGAGAGAGCAGCGTCCTCGGAAGACGGATCGAGATCACGGCACAACGCAGCGACGGCTCCATCTTTCCCTGCGAGCTTTCGATTGTTCCAATCAAGTCGTCGGCTCAGCCGGGCTTTGTCGCCCACCTTCGCGACATTACCGATCGCCGGCTGTCCGAGAAGAAGCGGAGACAGTCGGAGCAGAGTTATCGGCAGCTGTTCGAGAATTCGAGCGAAGGAATATTCGTCATCCAGAACGAGCGTATCGTACTCGCGAATCCAGCCGCCGAGAGTCTCCTGTGTGACCGCCAGCAACCTCTCGCAGGCACATCCATCCAGGACCTTGTCGTGGCCGAGGATTGGCGCGAGGTGCGTGAGCACTACGGCCGCGAGATGCAGGGCGAGGTGGCGCCCCGCAAGATGGAGTTGCGGATACGGGCCGGCGCGGAGTCCGTACGCTGGTTCGAACACTCGGCTGTTTCGATCGAGTGGGAGGGCCGGCCGGCTCTGTTGTCGTTCGCAACGGATGTCACCGATCGAAGGCAGAAGGAGCAGGATCTGCGGCACGCGAAGGAGGCGGCGGAAATCGCGGATCGTGCAAAGTCGGACTTCATTGCCAAGATGAGCCATGAAATACGAACGCCGATGAACGCAGTGATCGGGTTGTCCAGTCTCCTGGCCGATTCAGCGCTCGATTCGACCCAGAAGCACTATGTTCGCATCATTGAGGAGTCTGCGGGGAATCTCCTCACCATCATCAACGACATCCTGGACTTCTCCCGGCTGGCGGCCGGCCGGCTGGAGATCGAAAGGAGCCCGTTCAATGTACGTGAACTGGCGGAAAATGCCGTCGACCTCGCGCGCAGGCTGCCGGGCGGAGCGAACCTCGGTCTATCCGCAAAGCTGCCTGCGGACCTGCCCGACGTGTTGGTGGGTGACGCAGGCAGGTTGAACCAGGTCTTCCTGAACCTTCTCGGCAACGCCGTGAAGTTCACGGAGCATGGGACGGTTACCCTGTCCGCGGAAATCGTCGAACGTCGGATCGATGGGATTCGCGTGCGCTTCGAAGTACGCGACACGGGCGTGGGAATATCCCCTGCCGCCAGACTCCGTCTTTTCAGGCCTTTTGAGCAGGGCGCCGAATTGCAGGTACGCAGGAAGGGCGGCACCGGTCTCGGTCTCGCGATCTGCCGTCAGCTCGTGGAGTTGATGGGCGGGGAGATCGATGTGGAGAGTGAGTCCGGTCGCGGTGCCCGCTTCTGGTTCGAGATCGACCTCGAGCGGGCCCCGGCACACGGTTCCTTCGCTCCTGCCATTCCCACGACAGCCGCCGCAGCTCCGGTTGCGCGCCACCTTCGTGTTCTCGTGGCCGAGGACACGCCGGCCAACCAGATCGTGGCCCGCGCCATGCTGGAGAAGATGGGCCATGAAGTCGAAGTGGCGAATGACGGCGGCGAGGCGCTCGTTGCCGCGAAGGCCGGACGATTCGACGTGATCCTGATGGACGTACAGATGCCGACTATGGACGGTCATGAGGCGACCCGCAGGATTCGCGCGCTGGGTGGCGCCGCAGGCCGGGTTCCGATCATCGCGCTGACTGCGTTCGCTCAGCAGACCGACCGTGAGCTGGCGTTGGCCGCTGGTATGACCGACTATCTCAGCAAGCCCATTCGAGCCGCCAGCCTGGCGGCGATGATTGAGAAGACGCTGATGCCGGAAGAAGCCCCCTTGCCGCTGCCGCCCGCTGCGGGTCACCTGGACGTCGCGGCGCTCGCAGAGCTGCGTGAGGCGGTCGGGGCCGATTCCTTCGTGCGGCTCGTATTGAGGTATCAGCAGGATGTCATGGCCTCGCTCGCCGAGGTCGAGAACGCCGTGGCGACGGGAGACGTGGCACGCCTGCGCAAGGCGGCTCACCGCCTGAGCGGCCTGTTCGGTCAGTTCGGAGCGCCCCAGGCAGCGGCAGCTGCCGGTGCTGCCGAGAGCGCCGACGATGCGGACATCATGCACCGTGCGGCCGACCTGCGGCGGCTTGGCCCTGCTGCAATGGAAGCGCTGAAGATCTGGAGTGGCGCCGGTTACTGATTCCCGATCGTCGTTGCATTGCGCGAATCGGGAGCCCGAAGATCGCAATCTGCAACGGCAACGATCGTGGCATAGCTTCAAGATATCCATATCCTAAAGGCTTATAGGACTTTGTACTGATCGGCCTGCCACTTGCACTCCACTTCCTGAACGATCGAAATTCAGGAGCACGGCCGATCATGCACATGCAACCATACCGCGTAGAACGCCCATGGGGATCGTATGAATCCGTCGCGGCAGCCGGCGGATATCAGGTCAAGCGCATCGTCGTGGCGCCGGGCGGCATCCTCTCGCGACAACGCCACGCGCATCGCGCCGAACACTGGGTGGTCGTTCAGGGGCTTGCCACTGTCGAGGTCGATGGCGTCGAGCGCCGTCTGAGACCAAACGAGTCTGCCTACATTCCGGTCGAAGCCGTTCATCGTCTGACGAACGTCGGTGCCGACCCGCTCGTGCTCATCGAAGTGCAGTGTGGAGATTACCTGGGCGAGGACGACATCGAGCGGCTCGAGGACGTCTACGGCCGCGCCTGATCCTCCAGGCTGACCGCCCACACTCCGTCGGCCCGCAACTCTCATCCGGTGCGCGCGTCCTCCTGGGGGCGGTTTCTGGCGCGCGCCCACGCAACGACATGGAGTAGATATGTCAGATCTCATGCAAAGTCCCGTCATCGGGACAAACAAGGACGACGTTCTGAAAGGCAGTACGATCGACGAGTTGTTTCTGGCCCGCAAGGGCGACGACTCGGTCATGGCCAACAACGGCAACGACATCGCTTACGGCGGGCGCGGCAATGACACCCTGGCCGGTCAATCGGGCAACGACGTGCTCTACGGCGGCGGCTCGGGCCCGTCCTTCGCGAGACTCGACCGTCTCACCATCGACAAGGACTACAAGGGAACCATCACGTTCGAAGGAGAGACCGCCGGCTACCTGAACACGATCGGATCGTACAAGGTCGTCGACGGCAAGATCTCCGACGTCAACATCGTGTGGTCGAATGCCAGCCTTCCGGGCAGCGGCGGCAACATCGCCGCCGGGACATCGCAGTCCCTGGAGCTGCGCGGGGGCGATCAGCTCGCATTCTTCGTCGTATCCAATGGCGCGAGCCTGAATGACTTTTCGAAGTTCGTGAACGGTCGTTACGAATTCCGCGACGCCAAGGGCCAGGTGGCCACGCTCGAATCGGCAAACCCGCAGCTGTGGTTCGTTCCGGCCGACGGCAAGGCAATCCAGGTGCGCGGCGATGGGTACCATTCGGCGGCCTATGGAAACACCCTGCCGCTCAACAACGACGGCATCCTCCATACCGTCGGCAGGGTCGACGCGGCCGCCGGTACGGTCCGTATCGGGTTCGAGGACCTGAAGGGCGGCGGCGACCGGGACTTCGATGACGCGGTCATCACGGTGAACATCGGCAAGGCGAACGTGCAGGTGCTCAATGCCCACGGTCGAACCGGCCAGACCGGCGAGATCGTCGATGGCGTCCTCGTGCCGGCAGCGCCGAAGCCGTACGTCGAAGGAACGGAGGACGATATCCTGCAGGGCGGCGAAGGCAACGACACGCTGTATGGCAGGTCGGGCAACGACCGCCTGTATGGCGACAACGGCAATGACACGATCCGTGGCGGCACTGGCAACGATATCGCCTATGGCGGGACCGGCGACGACAAGATCTATGGTGAAGCCGGCAACGACACGCTTTTTGGCGATTCCGGCAATGACATGATCGATGGCGGTGCAGGCAAGGACATCGCCTATGGCGGTTCCGGAAACGACACGCTCGTCGGCGGTGATGGCGGTGACTCGCTGGCGGGCGAATCCGGCAACGACATCCTGTCTGGCGGCGCTGACGATGATGTGCTGGACGGCGGAGCCGGCGACGACAGTCTGGACGGCGGCTCCGGTGCTGACACTCTGCTCGGCGACAGCGGCAACGACAAGCTGTCGGGCGGGTCCGGCAACGACAGGCTCGCAGGCGGCGCCGGCAACGACTCGCTCGACGGTGGCTCGGAGAACGACGTCCTGTCGGGTGGTGAAGGCACCGACAAGCTCCTGGGCGGTACCGGCGACGACAAGCTCGCGGGCGATGCGGGCAACGATTCGCTCGACGGCGGGTCGGGGAACGACGTCCTGTCGGGTGGTGAAGGCACGGACACGCTTCTGGGCGGGATCGGTGACGACCAGCTCTCGGGGGATGCAAACAACGATTCGCTCGACGGCGGGTCCGGCAACGACATCCTGTCGGGTGGTGACGGCAACGACAAACTCTCGGGCGGGGCCGGCAACGACAAACTCGCGGGTGATGCGGGCAACGATTCGCTCGACGGCGGGTCGGGGAACGACGTCCTGTCGGGCGGCGAAGGCACGGACACGCTTCTGGGCGGGACCGGTGACGACAAGCTCGCGGGTGATGCCGGCAACGACACGCTCGACGGCGGTGTCGGCAACGACTCGCTCGACGGGGGTGCCGGCAACGACAGGCTCCTCGGCGGCAGCGGCGACGACGTGGTCTATGGCGGCCTTGGCAGCGACATGCTGACCGGCGGCTTGGGGCGCGACACGTTCGTCTTCAGGGCGCTCGATGCCAAGTCCGGGGTCGACACGATCAAGGACTTCGAAATCGGTCTCGACCGGATCGATGTCTCCAGCTTCTTCGGCGGCAACGAGGCCGGGAAGTTCTTCGATGGCACCCATGTCGGCTTCGACCTGCGGCATGACGGGCTGCACGTATCGATCGACGCCGACGGCGCCCTGGGACTCGGCGCCGCCGTGGAGATCGTTACGATCGCGGGCAGCCACGATCAGCTTTCCAAAATCGGCCTGGACAGCTTCATCCTCTGACGCTCTCGCCCGGCGGCGCAACGCCGCCGGGCGCTTTTCTTCTTATGCGGAGTGGCAAGGATGCCGACCCCCGATTCTGCCTGGCAGGTACTCGACCGATCCCTGGCTTTCGACGCCGCACCGCGCCTGAAAGTGTGGCGCGAGAGCGTCGCGCTGCCGGACGGTCGGCAGGTCGACGACTATTACGAGGTCGCCCTGCCGGACTTCGTCGTCCTGGTGGCGGTCACGCCCGACGACCGCGCTGTCATGCTCAAAGGCTACAAGCATGGCGTCCGCCAGGAGTGCCTGACTTTCCCCGGGGGCCTGCTCGAGCCGGGCGAAAACCCCGAGGAAGCGGCGCGGCGCGAGCTTGTCGAGGAGACAGGATTTATCTGCCAGGACATAGCGTCTCTCGGCGCGTTCGTCGTAAACGGCAACCAGCGTTGTGCCACGGGCCATGTCTTCTATGGCAGGGGTGCCCGGCTGGTGGCGCCCCCATGCGATACCGATCTCGAGGCGGCGACCCGGTTGTTGCTGCCGTTCGGACAGTTGCCGGCCCATGTAGGATTTGATGGCTTCAATCTGACGCCCCATGCCCTCGCTCTGGGGCTGGCGGTCATGCATCGCGCGCGGTGGAAGACCCGAGAGGCAGAACTGGCTCAGGCGTCTGCAATGGACTAGAGCGGTTTTTGAGATTTTGGAATCTGAGGGGATTCCGGACCGCGCCGTAATATGATTCATAGGACTCCGGTCAATGAAGCCGGAGGCCTCTATGGGTAGTTCATATTCTCAGGATCTGCGGGA
>Ga0209702_10000597_pt1 | contig 76113 bp, 75 predicted proteins | sample FRY01_FD_187210 | JGI IMG/M metagenome (GOLD analysis project Ga0209702, IMG submission 187210) | Freshwater microbial communities from Lake Fryxell liftoff mats and glacier meltwater in Antarctica - FRY-01 (SPAdes) (version 2) | ecosystem: Environmental > Aquatic > Freshwater > Ice > Glacier...
TTGCCGCGTGAATAAAGCCGTTTGACTTTGCCCAACATTTCCATGGTGATCACCTTTGATTGCTCCTGCCCAAAAAACGGGCAGAGCCAGTAAAACACCTGGGTCAATTTTGGGTCGGCACAACCTCGATAAGTGGGTCAGTTTTCGGTCGGCGTCAACTGAAATCAAGGGTCGGGCGCAGCCTGGCGACCCGGCCCGGTGCAGCCAATCGCAGGATCGAGGAGGTTTGATCTGTCAGGGTTTGCTGCACGGCCACATGCTCAGAGTCTCTGGTCCATGGCGAAGCGCAGACAGCTGGCTCCGCCAAAAGAACCTCCCTACAATTACCTGCGAACCCATCCTGGTTGCCAATGTGTGTGGGGAGGGACTGATGAACCTGAGTGTCAAACTCGGTCGCCGTGTGGGGTGTGGGTGCGCCAACGCGTTCATGCCGGCCTGCCTGGCTGAAATGCCTGGCACGGGTTGGATGCGTCTGGGGCGCCCGTGATGGATGCCTCGATGTCCCGCCGTTGCAGCGCCTGTCATCAGCCCAACGCGTCGTCCGCGCATTTTTGCTCCCACTGTGGCACGCGATTGGCCGACGATAGCGGCGCTGCGGCGGATTTAGCAGAACGTCGGCATCTGACCGTGCTGTTCGCCGATCTGGTCGACTCGACCCGGCTCGCGGCTGGGGTGGACCCCGAGGACTGGCGTGACACGGTTCGCGCTTACCAGGACGCCGCCGTGGCGGTGTGCACACGTCATGAAGGTCACGTCGCGCAGCTTCTTGGCGACGGCATCCTGGTTTATTTCGGATATCCGAAGGCGCAGGAAGATGACGCCGAGCGCGCCCTGCTGGCAGGGCTGGGCATCGTAGAGGCAATTGACGAATTGCGCACGGCCGTTTCGGGTGAACGACTCGCGGTGCGGATCGGCGTGCATACCGGGCCTGTCGTCGTCGGCCGGATGGGAAGCGGCGAGAGCAGCGAAACCCTTGCTATTGGCCACACCATGAACGTGGCGGCGCGACTGCAGGGGATCGCCGAGCCTGGCACAGTGGTCGTCAGCGAGGCGACGCGACGATTGGCCTCCGGTCAGTTTGTGACCCGCGATCTCGGAGCGCCCGAACTCAAGGGCATTGATAACGTGATTCGGGCCCACCGTGTGCTTCAACCCAGTGGCGTTCGCAGCAGGCTGGAGCTGACCAGCCAACTTACCCCCTTCGTGGGCCGGGACGAGGAACTTGGCACGCTCCTGGCGTGCTGGGAGCAGGTGCATGCAAGCATGGGCCAGGTCGCCCTCGTCAGCGGGGAGCCCGGCGTGGGCAAGTCGCGCTTGATGTTGGCCCTGCGCCATCGCGTCGCCGACGCAGCGCACACCTGGCTCGAATGTCGCTGCTCGCGCTACTCGGCGAACAGCGCGTTCGCCCCGGTGCGCGAGCTCATTTATCAGGGTCTCAACTTCGAAAGCACCGATACCGACGCGCAGAAGCTGGCCAAGCTCACGCACCGGCTCGGACGCGATGGGCTGCCAACGGCAGAGGCCTTGCCGGTGCTGGCCTCGTTCCTGGAGATCGCGCCCGGCGCCGCCACCCATACGCTCTCTGGCGAGGCGCTGCGTGAGCAGACCCTGCACCTTTTGGTGGCCTGGGGCGTGTCCATGAGCGCCGAACAGCCGGTGCTGATGTTGGTTGAGGATATGCACTGGTGCGACCCGTCCTCGCTCGAGTTTCTTGCGCGCCTGATTGCGGGCACGCCGCGCGATCGCCTGTTCGTGCTGATGACCACCCGGCCCGAATTCCAGACGACGTGGCAGACATTGCCGAACTTCACGTCAGTGAGCTTGGGCGGGTTGCCGGCAGAGCAGGCGCGCGCGATGGTGCAGCATCTGTGCGCCAGCGCCGCGTTGCCCCAGGGCGCTTACGAACGCATCGTCGCCCGGGCCGACGGCGTGCCGCTGCACGTCGAAGAGCTGACAAAAATGATCCAGGAGTCGCGCTTAGGCCAGTCGGGTCAGCCGGTCGATGATCTGTCTATTCCCGAGACCCTCGAGGGCTCGTTGATGGCGCGGCTTGATCAGTTGAACGGGGCCAAGAATGTGGCGCAGGTGGCGTCGCTGCTTGGGCGTGAATTCGACTACGGGCTGCTCGAGACCGTCTCGCAGATGGAGCCTGCGGCGCTGGCGACCGCACTGGAGCAACTCGTGTCCGCGGGACTGATCTACGCGCGCCAGTCGGGACGGGATGTTCGCTACATTTTCAAGCATGCATTGATCCAGGATGCCTCCTATCAATCGATGCTCAAGAGCAACCGGCGCGAGTACCACGGACGCACGGCGCGGGCGCTCCTGCAGTCATACCCCACGTTGGTGGAGCGTCAACCAGAGCTCGTGGCGCGCCACTTCATGGAGGCGGACGATTGGCTTGCAGCGGCCCAATATTGGTTGCGCGCGGGTGTGCAGGCTGTGCGGACATCGGCCAACAAGGAAGCCATCACCTACCTGCAGTCAGGTTTGACATGCGTTCAACGCATCGCCGATTCGCCGCAGCGCACCCAGCTTGAACTGGAACTATTGCTGGCCCTGGGGCCTCCTCTGATGGCAACACGTGGCTATGCAGACGAGGACGTCGAGCGCGGCTACAGCCGTGCGCGCGAGTTGTGCCGCCAGCTTGGGGATCCTCCCCCCGTGTTCCCGGTGATGTTCGGCCTGTGGACTTACCACTGTCTTCGCGCCAAACATGCCGTGGGGCAGGAATTGGCAGCCGACCTCACGCAATTGGCGCAGAGCGCCGGTGACGATGGCCTGCTCATCGAGGCGGACCTCGCGATGGGGGCGACGCTCTTCTACCAGGGTCAGTTCGATCTGTCGCGACAACGGCTTGCCCGCAGCATTGCGGGCTACGACGCCGCGCGGGACGAATCCCATCGCTACCTGTATGGCCAGGACCCTCGCGTCGGGGCTTACGGCTACGAAGCGCTCGATCTCTGGCTGTTGGGGCAGAACCAGGCAGCGCTCGAGAGCAGCGAGCAGGAACTCGCGTTTGCGCGCGCGCTCGACCACCCTTTTTCCCTCACGTATGCACTGACTTTCGCGGCCTGGTTTCATCGGATGCGCGGCGACGTCGAGCGCTGCGGCCAACTCGGGCAAGAGCTGCGTAAGCTTGCCACCGAGCGCGGCGTCGCCGTATATCGGGCGGTCGGGGTCCTTCTTTGCGGCTCGACCATGGTGGAACTGGGCCAGTTGCGCGAAGGGCTCGATGTCCTCGAAAGTGGCATCGCCGAATACCGGCAAACCGGTAGCTCGGTGATCCTGCCCTATTGGGAGGGGCTGCACGCCGACGCGCTGCGCCGGGTTGGCCGGAACGACGAGGCGCAAGCGGCACTGGATCGCGGCTTCGCCGCAATGCAGGCCACAGGTGAACGCTGGTGCGAGGCGGAGCTCTACCGGTTTCGTGCCGTGCTGCTGGCGGCAGCCAAGGCACCACAGGACGATATCGAATCGACCTTCAAGCAGGCCATCGCGACCGCGCAGGCACAGGGCGCCAAGGGTTGGGAGTTGCGCGCAACCCTCGATTTGCTTGCGCATTGCGAGGGCATGATGACGCGTCCAGGGGCCAGATCACGGCTCGAGGCATTACTCGGCGGCTTGGATCCGGCCACGGCCGGGCCGCAATGGCATCAACTCCACTCGTTTCTCGCCAATGTCCCTTGAAAGTAGCTCGATGACCGATGTCCGCAAGCAGCACAAGCCCCACCCGCCGCATAAGCCGCACGAGCGCAGTTTTCCATTGCCGAAGTCAGACTTCATGTATGCGCGCAGCGGGCCGTGGCCTCAACCGGCGCCGGATCATCCGATGGCGATGGCAGCCGAGGTCCTGCACCTGCCTGCCAGCGAGACACGGGACTGGACTCTGCACGCCGGACTGAACTACGTGCTCACCATGCTGACCAAGCTGCCGCTGGCGATCAAGAACGCGGTCTGGCACGGTTGGGTTACCGATATGGGGGACGAGTTGTTCAGCCGGCTGCTGACCACCACCATCTATAGCAAGTACCTGCGCAAACCGTCGCGCCAGATGCATTCCGATCTGATAGAGCGTCTGGGGCAGTCTGGCGCCGACTATTTCGTCATGGATTTCAGTCCCATGCAGGATATCGAGCCCTATCCGGGCATGTTCGTCGCGCCGACGGTTACCTTGTTTGCGCGCGACGCGAAAGACAAACTCTACCGACCCTTGGGCATTTCGATCGGAAGCCTCAAGGGCGGCAAGTGGGAGCATGTTGTCCTCACTCCGCGTGATGGAGACGGCTGGAGCCTGGCGAAGTACTTCGTACTGCAAGGTGCGGGTCATGTCACGACCCTGGCCGGGCACCCCGCAACCCATTTTCCCTACGATAGCGTGAATGCGATTACGAAGAGCGCACTGCCCATGCGGCATGTGCTGTTCAAATTGCTGTTCCCGCACCTGCGATTGGCGCTTGCCGTCAACAACGCCGTACTTGAGGGTGAGCATTCGGTCGTGAGCGAAACCCATGGTGCGTTCTACGCACCCTATGTGGCCGCTGGCGGCGAGGTGCGGCAACTGGTTGCTGCCGGCTACGTCGGTTACCCGCACCCGCTGTCGAAGTATGCCAAGGACCAGCCGCATGATCCGAACTATCCGGCCTGGAAATACCCCATGCAGCCGCGCGACATCCCCTCGGATTTCGGTCGTTTTCTGAACGCTTATTACCGCACGATCAAGGACTTCGTGCGCGAGGTCGTGACCTTTATCTTGTCGCGCAGGGGCACCGTCCAAGGTGACGAAGAGATCTACTACATCCGCAATTGGGCGCATCACATTGCACTGTGGTTGCCCGGCTTTCCAGACGCTGATCAGATCCTGGAGCTCGACGACAACGGAGAGTCGAATCTGATTTCCGCGATCACGACCTACATCTGGGACGTTTCAGCAGCGCATAGCCTTGACCACAGCAGCTTTTACGGTCTGAACCCCCGTCATACGCCATTTCGCATCCGGGTGGCGCCGCCAGTGTCGGCCGATGTGCCGGGCTTTAATCGCAAGAAGATCCTGAAAGGTTGGGACCTGTTCAAGTCGACACTGGCGTTCGAGATGTTCTTCAAACCACACAACGTGGTGCTGTTGCAGGATGTCGAATATGGCTTCGACGATACGGTGCTGCAGGTCGCGGCGACGCGATTTGTCGGCGCCTTGCATCAGACCGAACAGCAGTTGATCAAGGACGGCGTCGATGTGACCCGGTACGCGCCGCTGTCCAAGATCGCCACCAGCATCCAGTACTGAGGGTTTGCCCAAGCATGGGAATCGGTATGCGACAGACCCCCATCGCACGCCTCGCAGAACTTGACTTCGATCAAACCAGTCTGCCGGCCGTCGGTCCAGAATGATTTGATACTGTCATCAAGGAGTTGCATGGCAACCAGCAAGCGCGCTGCGCGCACCACGACAACAACCCGCGCCAAGAGCGCCACAAGCGCCATGAGCCCGACACCACGTCAGCGCAAGGCGACGTCAGGTGACACCATCGGCGTGCGAAGCACCCGGCAGGTTCAAAAGGCTGTTTCGCGCAAGGCGCAGGAGGCGGCCGAGGTGGCGCAAATCGTCGCCGTGCAAGACATCGTGGGCCATGCGGACAACAAAGCGCTAGCGCTCAAGACCTTTCTGCAAGGCAGTTCGCGCGAGGACATTTCGGCGGTACGCGCGCTGCTGCGCAATGGCGGAGATGGCAAACGCACGACCGAACAGAGTCCAGACGAGGAACTCGCCGGTGACTGGCGAAATGGTGCCTACCCGTACAAGAACCTGCTCTCGCGCAAGCGTTACGAGAACCAGAAATACACGCTGCAGGTCGAGTTGCTCAAGCTACAGGCCTGGGTCAAGGAGACCGGCCAACGGATCGTGATCCTGTTCGAAGGCCGCGACGACGCCGGCAAGGGAGGCACCATCAAGCGGGTGATGGAGCACCTGAATCCGCGTGGCGCGCGCGTGGTGGCGCTGGAGAAGCCCAGCGACGTCGAGCGTGGGCAATGGTATTTTCAGCGCTATGTGCAGCACCTGCCAACGGCCGGCGAGATCGTGATGTTCGACCGCTCCTGGTACAACCGCGCCGGCGTCGAACGCGTGATGGGTTTCTGCGCCGAGGACGAGTATCAGGAGTTCATGCGCCAGGCCCCGCAGTTCGAACGCCAGTTGGTGCGCAGTGGCGTGCAGCTGATCAAGTTCTGGTTCTCGGTCAGCCAGGCCGAGCAGCAGCGGCGCTTCAAGGAGCGCGAGCTGCATCCGCTCAAGCAATGGAAGCTCAGCCCGGTGGATCTGGCCTCACTGGACAAATGGGATGACTACACCAAGGCCAAGGAGGCGATGTTCTTCGAGACCGACACCGCGGATGCGCCCTGGACCGTGATCAAGTCCGATTGCAAGAAGCGGGCTCGCCTCAATGCCATGCGCTACGTGCTGCACAGCATGCCGTATTCCAACAAGGACCCGGACAACATCGGGACACTGGACCTGCTGCTCGTGGGCCGGGCCCATGTGGTGTACGAGCGCGGCGAACTCAATGCCACAATCAACACAACGTTGACCACAACGGTCAGCCAGAACGCATTGCGGAACGATGGCTTGGCTGATTTGTGGCGCAGCCACTGCCGCGCCAGGCGCCAAAACGCGCGGCGGACTTGTCTGCAGCGTAAGCGACAAAACAGATGACGGAGAGCACCAGAAAGCCGATGCCGACCGATCAGCGGTCTTTCCCGTCTTTCAACGCATCATCGATCTGCGCCGCCGCACGCAGCAATGCATCGCGGACCTGCATAGCCGTGGTGCGTTGCGCAGGATCGATGGCACCCTCGGCCGAGCGGCAATCCTGGATGAATCGCGACACGATCTCGGAAAGCGACGTACGCGCTGCCACCTCGGGATTGCCCAGGTATTGCCACTCGGACTCATCCTGCGGTTCGCGCAGCACCAGCATCTGCCCGGCATCCGATGCGGCATCGGCATCGGCCACGTCCGCGCGACGGCCGGTAACCGGAAAGTAGATATGCATGGCAAGAGTCCTACTTCAACAAGCACACGGTCCGCACTCTCGGCCCTTCAGCCCCAGACGTCAAGACCTGCGTCCTTGAGCGCTGCACGCAAAACATCGGAACGCGATATGAATCCCATCACTTGCCCCCCGTCGTCCACGACGGGGAGGCCAGGCAGATCCGATTCCAGCAGCGCGCTGGCGGCGCGACGCAAATCGGTTGTCGGCGCCACGCTGGGAATCGGCGTGACCATGATGGACTCGATACCCTGTGCGCGCCAGTCGTCCCATGCCTGCTGGTCTGCAGATGCTCCAGGCCACTGTTCGAAGCGGACCAGGTCGGCCCGGGTGACCATGCCGACCAGCACACCGTTTGCATCGACAACCGGGGCCTGACCGCGACCATGGTGCGTGAGTTGCTGCCAGGCCTGTTGGACGCTGAAGTCGACTGCAAGCGTCAGAATCGACCGGCTCATGACCTCGGCGACGGTCATGTTGTACCAGCCTTGGGACGGCAGTTGCTGCGCCGTTTCGTAAGCGGCAATCGCCGAACGGTGCGGTGGTGCGTGCGCAGGTGCGGGCGCGTGCAATGGGGCGCCATATTCCACAGCCTCGCGTACGGCACTGTCATGGCCGTCGCGCGCGCTCGGCTCGATCGCGCGCGAACGGTCGGCAGCAGGCGCCTTGCGGATCTCGCGGTTCTGGCGGATCTGCTCGAGCGTGCCTCTAAACACAAGGCCGGTCGAACCGTAAATCGAGAACATGGTCGCGTCCCCCTGTAGAGCCGAATCACTATAACGCGGACCGCGTCGCGCGGCGAGCAAACAAAGGCTCAGTCGCCGACGGTTTCCGCCAGAAACAGGCTTTGCAGGTCGTTGAGAAAATCGAACCCGCGCTCGGTCGGCCAGACCCGCGCGAGATCGCGCTCGATCAGGCCCTTGTGCTGGGCCTCGTCCAGCGCCTTGTCGATAGCACTTAGCGGCAGCCCGGTGCGCTCGAGAAAATGCGTTAAGGGAAAACCTTCCCGCAGGCGCAGCGCATTGAGCATGAACTCGAACGGCAGATCGGCCCGCGCCACCTCCTGGTGCACTGCAATGCAGTCGCCTGCCAGGGCCTTTTGCATGTACAGACGCGGTTCGCGGTGCCGCACCTGGCGCACGACGCGGTGCGCAAAGCTCAGTTTGCTATGGGCGCCGGCGCCGATGCCCAGGTAGTCGCCGAACTGCCAGTAGTTGAGGTTGTGCCAGCAGCGATGGCCGGGCTTGGCATAGGCCGACACCTCGTAGCGCTCCATGCCTTGCGCACCGGTCGCCGCGGTGACCAGATCGAGCATCTCGTAGGCGGTGTCCTGATCGGGCACGATCGGCGGAAATTTTGCGAAGTAGGTGTTGGGTTCGATCGTCAGGTGGTAGATGCTGATATGCGGGCTTCCCAGCGCCAACGCTGTGGTCAGATCCTGCTGCAACCCGTCCATGGTCTGGCCTGGCAAGGCGTACATCAGGTCGAGATTGAAGGTGTCGAACGCCTGCGCCGCCTCCTCGACCGCTGCCAGCGCCTGTGCACGGTCATGCACCCGGCCCAGCGCCTTGAGGTGTGCGTCGTTGAAGCTCTGCACGCCCACCGACAGGCGCGTCACGCCGGCACCGCGAAAGGCGCGGAAACGGTCGCGCTCGAAGGTTCCGGGGTTGGCTTCGAGCGTGATCTCGCAAGCCGGCGACAGTCGCAGGCGGGCCCGGATGTCGGCCAGCAGCCGATCGATGGCCTCGGGCGAAAACAGGCTGGGGGTACCGCCACCGATGAAGATGCTGTGCACGGTGCGGCCCCAGACCAGCGCCAAGGCAGCATCCAGATCGGCCACCAAGGCTTCGAGGTAGGCTTGCTCCGGCATTCCGGTGGCCGCGACCTCATGCGAGTTGAAGTCGCAATAAGGGCACTTCTTCAGGCACCAGGGCAGATGCACGTACAGCGACAGCGGCGGCAAGGCCGACAGTTGCAGACTGCCCGGCCGCATCAGGTGCGTCAAATCAGGAGTCGTCGCCATGCTCAGGCCCATCGCTCACGGATCAACTCGACCATCAGGCGTGCGGCGCGCCCGCGATGGCTGTTCGCGTTCTTGATTGCCAGCGGCAATTGGGCGAAGGTCTGGCCGAACTCGGGCAACCACATCACCGGGTCGAAGCCAAAGCCGTTCGAGCCCAAGGGTTCGCGGGTGATCTCGCCTTGTGCACGGCCCGATGCGATCAGCGGCTCCGGGTCGCCGGCGCTGCGCAAGGCAACCAGCGTAGAGACCATGGCGGCACGCCGGTTGTCCTGGCCTTGCATCTGCTCAAGCAGGGCACGCACGTTGTTGTCATCACCCTTGGGATAACCGAACTGCGTCGCGTAATACGCGGTGTCCACACCCGGCAGGCCGCCAAAGGCGTCGATGCACAGACCGGCGTCGTCGGCAATCGCAGGCAGCCCGCTGTGTTCGGACGCATTGCGGGCCTTGGCCAGCGCATTCTCGACAAAGGTTCGAAACGGCTCCGGCGCCTCGGGAATACCCAGATCGGCCTGGCAGACCAGTTCGTAGCCAAGGGGTGCAAACATGGCTTGCAACTCGGCGAGTTTGCCGCGGTTGTTCGACGCCAGCACGATACGCGGTCGCGCCGCGCTCGCCGACGCCTCGCGAGGCGACAAGGCGGATTCTGTCGCCATGCTCAGCCCGCCAAGGCCTTGCGCTGCAAATCCATCAGCTCGCCAATGCCTTTTTCGGCCAGCGCCAGCATGGCATCCATCTCGCTGCGCGAGAACGCCACCCCTTCGGCCGTGCCCTGCACCTCGACGAAATGTCCGGCGCCGGTCATCACCACGTTCATGTCGGTATCGCACGACGAGTCTTCGTTGTAATCCAGGTCAAGCAGCGGCACCCCACGCAAAATGCCGACGGAAATGGCCGCCACCGGCGCAGTGATCGGGGACGCATCGAGCTTGCCGGACTGCAGCAACCGTGACACGGCGTCATGCGCCGCCACATAGGCACCGGTGATGCTGGCGGTGCGCGTGCCGCCGTCTGCCTGCAACACGTCGCAGTCCAGTTGAATCGTGCGTTCGCCAAGCTTCTTCAGGTCAAACACCGCGCGCAGCGAGCGACCGATGAGTCGCTGAATCTCCTGCGTACGGCCGCTTTGCTTGCCACGCGCCGCCTCGCGGTCGCTACGCGTATGGGTGGCGCGCGGCAGCATGCCGTATTCGGCCGTCACCCAGCCTTCACCGCTGCCCCGTTTGTGGCCGGGAACCTTCTCTTCGACCGATGCCGTGCACAGCACCTTGGTGGCGCCGAACTCCACCAGCACCGAGCCCTCAGCATGAATCGTGTAGCCACGGGTCAGGCGCACGGGGCGCAGTTGTCCAGCGGCACGGGCGCCACTGCGTTCGATATCAGTCATGGTGAGGATCCTGAAAACGGGTGACCAGACCACCCTGGGGTATTAACGCCGTCGGGCGGCGGTGCGCCGGATGGCTTCGTTGATTTCGGCAATCGAGCGTTCGATCGCCGCGTCGTCCAGATCGTCCTCGCCGGGCTCCAGCCCGCCCGACTGCACCGTGCTGGCAAAGGCGCCGTCATTCATGTCGTCGGTCGAGATGTCGTCCTTGGTGGGCGCGAAATCGTCCGGAGTTTCCCACTCCATGGCGATAACCGTGACATTGTCGCTGGTCGGGCCCGCACGCTCCAAAGCACGGTCGACCATGACGGGAACCGCTTCGCCCACAGCCCCGCTGCTCAGCTGCGCGACGATCTCGTCGTCGGACAAGGTGCCCCACAAACCGTCGGAGCACAACATGAGCTTGTCGCCCTGTTGCAGCGCCACCGGGCCGGCCATGTCCAGCACCGGCTTGGCCGGTGACCCCAGGCAGGTGAAAAGGATGTTGCGATTGGTGTGCTCCGACATCCGCGTCGGCACATGGCCCTTGGGCGGCTGCTCGAGGTAGGAGTGGTCGCGCGTGCGCACGACCAGTTTGCCATTGCGCACCAGGTACAGGCGGGAGTCGCCGCAATGTACCCACATTGCCGTGCCGTTCTGCACCACGGCCGCCACCACCGTTGTACGCGGCGTGTCGAGCATGCCTCTTTCGGTGGCGTACCGGATGATCTGCCGATGCGCTGCCATGACGGCTGTGGTCAGGAATGCGGCGACATCGTCAATGGTGGGATGGGCCTGCTTCTGGTACAGCGCCGACATGGCTTCGAGCGCAAGTTGCGCGGCGACTTCACCTTCCGGATGGCCGCCCATGCCATCGGCCAGCAGCAGGATGCCCGAATCGCGGGTGTAGCTGTAACCCATGCGATCTTCATTGAGTTGGCGGCCGCCCTTGCGACTGACCTGGAATACGGAGAATTTCATTTGGGTTTGACCACGGAGCTGACCAGCACTTTGGAGTTCTTCTTGTTATCGGTGACCATCGTGTCGAACTGGAGCCGGACTTTCTCGGCGACCGAAAGCTTGGTGTACCGCCGCTCGCCCTCGCGGCTGAGCTCTTTTTGCAACGCAAAAACCGACTGCGGCCGCGACAGGGGGTCGAGCGCCATGCACCATTCGACCACTTCGATCAGGTTGTCCGAATAAACGCCACGCAAACGTGTCAAGGCCGTGGCGATGCGATCTTTCTCCAGTCGTTGCGGCGCCTCGTTGGGCGGATAGCCCTGCATGCATGCATACATGCAGGCGCCGATGGCGTAGATGTCGGTCCACGGCCCCATCGATGAATCGCGGCGGTACATCTCGGGCGCAGCAAATCCCGGCGTGTACATCGGGCGGATGAAGTTGCCCTCTTTGCTGAGCACCTCCCGCGCGGCGCCGAAGTCGATCAGCACGGACTTGTTGTCGTCGGTGATGAAAATGTTGGCCGGCTTGATGTCCAGGTGCAGCATCTTGTGCTGGTGCACGATGCGCAAGCCGCGCAAAATTTCATCGAACAGCGAGCGAATGGTGGACTCGCGGAACACCTTCTGCTGTTTCTGGTCGCGCGCCGTGATGATGAAGTCCTGCAGCGCCGCACCTTCCAGGTAGTTCATCACCATGTAGACGGTTTCGTTCTCGCGAAAGAAATTCATCACACTGACGACCGACGGATGGGAGATCTGGGCCAGCGCGCGCCCTTCCTCGAAGAAGCTCTTGAGACCCAGCCGGTACAGCGACAACTTCTCGGGGGCGACTTCCGGGGAGAGCTCGCCCGCCGCACGCGAGGCCAGCGACGCCGGCAGGTACTCCTTGACCGCTACCTGCTGACCTTCGGCGTCGAGCGCCAGGTACACCACACCGAAACCACCTGCAGCGAGTTTGCGGATAATGCGGTAACCGCCAATTACGGTATCCGGTGGCAACGCAGCGGGTTTGACCTTGGACATACCAAAAAACGGGTTGTGAAAAGAACCTGAACCCGAGGCGCCGGATACGCCGATCAACCCCATCAAAGACCGACAGGAACAGGTAACTCGATGCCAGTTTACAGTATGACCGGCTACGCCGCGGGGCAAGGCAACAGCACCGCGCAGCCCTCTGCCACCGAGGCAAGAAGTGCGACGGGCAGTTGGCTTGGACTGGAGATCCGATCGGTCAACAGCCGCTTTCTGGACCTCTCGTTCAGGCTCCCGGAGGAGCTTCGCGCGTTCGAACCCAAGCTGCGCGACATGTTGTCGGCCCAGCTCAAGCGCGGCAAAGTGGAAGTCAGGGCCACGGTCGAATCGGGGTCCCCCACTTCAGTGATCGAACCGTCCGCCCGGCTGCTGCAGCGCCTGGGTTCGGTGCAAGACAACATCAAGGCCTGGCTGCCCGACGTGCTGCCACTGTCGGTGTCTGACGTGCTGCGCCTGGCCTCGTCCGAGCAATCTGGTCCGCGCGACTGGGGGCCGGAAGTGGTGGCGCTGGCCGAGAAGACACTGCGTGAATTGCTCCAGGCGCGCAAGCGCGAGGGCGCCAAGCTCGCCACCGCGCTGACAGGCAAGGTCGATGAAATCCGCTTGCTTACCCGTCAGGCGACGCCGCTGATTCCCAAGCTGGTCGCAGCACAGCGCCAGCGCTTCCTGGACCGATGGAACGAGGCCATGGGCGCAACCCAGGGCATGTCGCCCGCTGCGCCCGAAGCTGCACAGGACCGCGCGCTGTCCGAGGCCACCGCCTTTGCGATACGGATCGACGTGGCAGAGGAGGTTACCCGGCTCGATGCCCATCTGGACGAGATCGAACGCTTGATCGGCAAGGGCGGCGAGATCGGCAAACGGCTCGATTTCCTGATTCAGGAGTTGCATCGCGAAGCCAACACGCTGGGCTCGAAGTCGGCTGCACTGGAGCTGACCCACGTGTCAGTCGACATGAAGGTGCTCATCGAGCAGATGCGCGAGCAGGTGCAGAACATAGAATAGGCGCCCATCCCGGGGGCGGTGTCCGCGTCCCGGGAGCGCAACCGAGTAATTGCCACCATGGACTTTCCTGGAAACCTGTTTGTCGTCGCAGCGCCCAGTGGCGCCGGAAAATCGAGCCTGGTCAAGGCCCTGCTGGAGCTCGACTCACTGGTCAAGCCGTCCGTCTCCCACACCACGCGCGCGGCGCGCGGCCAGGAAAAAAACGGCCGCGAGTACTTCTTCGTATCGAACGCCGAGTTCGATGCCATGGTCAAGGACAATGGATTCGTCGAGTGGGCCGAGGTGCACGGCCATCGGTATGGAACCTCCCGCGAGGCGATTACCCAGCGCATGGACCAGGGCTCTGACGTGGTGCTGGAAATCGATTTTCAGGGCACCATGTCGATCAAACGGGTATTTGCCAACGCGGTGACCATCTTCATCCTGCCACCGAGCTGGGAGGAATTGCGCGCGCGGCTTGAGCGTCGCGGCGAGGATGCCCGCGAAACGATCGACCTGCGTCTGCGCAACGCGGAGACCGAAGTGGCCCAGATCCACCATTTTGACTTCGTTATAATCAACGATTCTTTTGACCGCGCACTGTTTGACCTCAAGTCAATCGTGCATGCGCAGCGGCTCAAGTTTGCGGTCCAACGCCGCGCCCGCGCAGGCACTTTCAGTGCGTTGAACATCCCCTAGCGCGTCACTAGCATTTCCGGAGAACCCATGGCCCGTATCACCGTTGAAGACTGCCTCGCCAGAATTCCCAACCGCTTTCAGCTGGTTCTGGCTGCCACTTACCGCGCCCGCATGCTGAGCCAGGGTCACGCGCCAAAGATCGAGAGCAAGAACAAACCCGGCGTGACCGCGCTGCGCGAAATCGCTGCCGGCAAGATCGGCCTGGAGATGCTCAAGAAAGTCCCGATCTGACGCAGACCCCGACTCCCTAAAGATGGCACCCTTGTGGTGCCATTTTTCATGGCCGCATGGCATTCGACCCCGCGCGCTATATTCATGGGGTGAGCAACTTCCTAGATGTACCCGCGGTGCCTTCCAAGCGCGCCCGCAAGCCGCGCACTGCCAGTGCGCCGAATCCGGCCGCCGCCAACGCGGCAGCGGCCAGTTTTGCCGCGCTCACATCGCGCCTGGATTATCTCGCCGCAGCCGACGTCGAAAAAGTCCGCCAGGCCTACCGGTTTGCCGACGAAGCGCACCTGGGGCAGATTCGCAGCAGCGGTGAACCCTACATCACCCACCCGATTGCGGTGGCCGCGCAATGTGCGGAGTGGAAACTTGACGCGCAGGCCCTGATGGCCGCCCTTTTGCATGACGCGCTGGAAGACTGCGGCGTCACCAAGTCCGAGTTGATCGACCGCTTCGGGGCGCCGGTGGCAGAACTGGTCGACGGCCTGACCAAGCTCGACAAGCTGCACTTCAATACCCGGGAAGAGAATCAGGCGGAGTCGTTCCGCAAGATGCTGCTGGCGATGGCACGCGACGTGCGCGTCATCCTGATCAAGCTGGCCGACCGCTCGCACAACATGCGCACGCTGGGCAACGTGCCGCGGGAGAAATGGGGGCGCATCTCGTCCGAAACGCTGGAAATCTACGCGCCCATCGCGCATCGCCTGGGCCTCAATCAGGTTTACCGCGAGTTGCAGGACCTGTCTTTTATCCACCTGCATCCCTGGCGCAACACCGTGCTGGCCAAGGCCGTCGAGAAGGCCCGCAGCCGGCGACGCGACCTGATCCAGAAAGTGCACAGCGAGGTCGAATCCGCTTTTTCCGCGGTCAAGATGCCGCTGCGCATTGCCGGACGGGAAAAGTCGGTGTTTTCCATCTATCGCAAGATGAAACTCAAGCACCTGACATTTGCGCAGGTGACCGACATTTACGGCTTTCGCCTGGTCGTTCCGACCTTGATCGACTGCTATACCGCGCTGGGTGTGCTGCACCAGCTTTACAAGCCGGTGCCGGGACGGTTCAAGGACCATATCGCCATTGGCAAAGTCAATGGCTACCAATCGCTGCACACCACCCTGGTGGGGCCATCCGGCGTGAACGTTGAGTTCCAGGTACGCACCGAAGCCATGAACCTGATTGCCGAATCCGGCGTCGCGGCGCACTGGCTGTACAAGGCCAAGTCGCCGGAAGGCACCGTCAACGACAACCTTGGCAACCAGTGGCTGCAGTCGTTGCTCGACATTCAACGCGAAACCGGCGACGCTGCGGAGTTCTGGGACCATGTCAAGGTCGATCTGTTCCCGGACGCCGTTTACGTTTTCACACCGCGCAGCCAGATCCTGTCGCTGCCGCGTGGCGCCACCGTGGTGGACTTTGCCTACGCTATTCACAGCGACGTCGGCGACCGCACGGTTGCCGCGCGCATCAACGGCGAGCAGGTGCCGCTGCGCAGCGAACTCAAGAATGGCGACGTGGTCGAAGTGGTCACCGCGTCGATCTCGCGGCCCAATCCGGCCTGGCTGAGTTTCGTGCGCACCGGCAAGGCCCGCTCCAAGATCCGCCATCATCTCAAGACGCTGGCCAGTGCCGAGTCCGAAATCTTCGGCAAGAAGCTACTGGCGCAGGCGCTGCGTGCGGAGGGCATTCAAAACTTCCCCGAGGACGAAACGGTTTACCACACGGTCTGGGAACGTCTGCTGCGTTTCACCGGCAACCGCAGTCGCGCGGAGTTGCTCACCGACGTGGGCCTTGGCAAGCGGATTGCCACCATCGTGGCCAAGCGGCTGGTGTCGCTGCTGGCCGAGGTCAATGGCGAAAAACCTGACGCCTTGCTGCTCACGCGCGAGCGCTTCACGGCGGACCCGTCAAACAAGCAGGGCGTGGTGACACTCGACGGCAGCCAAAACGCGTCTGTGCTCTACTCCAACTGCTGCCGCCCGATACCTGGCGACCCGATCCTGGGCTACCTGGGCCGCGGCGAAGGTCTGGTGGTGCACACCCGCGTCTGCCCGGTGGCCACCAAGCTGCAAAACAAGGACAGCGAACGCTTCATCGACGTCGAATGGTCCGACGAGCCCACGCGCCCTTTCGAGACGGAGATCCTGGTCTCGGTGATCAATGGAAAAGGGGTGCTGGCGCGCGTGGCAGCCGCCCTAGCAGCGGCCGAATCCGACATTACGCATATCAACATGGGCCAGGAAGCGCCGCAGGACGCGGCGGACCTGCGCTTCGTCATAGCCGTGCGCGACCGTTCCCATCTGGAGGCTGCATTGCGCAACCTGCGCCGCACTGCATCGGTGCTCAAGGTCCAGCGGATCTGACCTGACCTGATCCAATCAAGGCGACGGCGCAGGGTAGCGCACGCGCAAGACCTCGATTTCGTCTTTGCCCTGGGGCGTCACCAACTCCAATACATCGCCTTCGCGTGCCTTGAGCAGCGTGCGGGCCACCGGGGACACCCAGCTGATCTCGCCCTTGAGGTTGTCGACCTCATCAATCCCGAGGATGGTGACCGTCCGCTCGTCGCCTGCCCCGTCGACATAAGTCACGGTCGCACCAAAAAAGATCTGGTCGTTTCCGTGGTGCAGAGAGGGATCGGTTAAAACAGCAATCTCCAGCCGCCCGGTCAGAAATCGGATGCGCCGATCGATCTCGCGCAGCCGCTTCTTGCCGTAGATGTAGTCGCCGTTCTCCGAGCGGTCGCCATTGCTTGCGGCCCAGTGAACCACATCGACCATCTTTGGCCGCTCGACGTCGATCAGACCCATCAACTCGCCGCGCAAGCGGGCATACCCGGCGCCAGTGATGTAGTTCTTGCCCCCGCCAAGCAGTGGTGCCAAGCGCACGTCGTCGTCATCGTCCGGCGCGTCGTCCGATTCCTTGGTAAATGCCTTGCTCATCGTCCGTTTAGTCCACTTTGCTGCCACGTGCAGGGTGTCATTGTGCCTACCGTGTTACCGGATCAGGATACAAAAAAGCCCTGCATCCTTTTGGGACACAGGGCTTGACTGTTTTTGGTCCGGCTGGCGGGAATTGAACCCACGACCCCTTGGTTCGTAGCCCTGCCGGCTCTCCTGACACGTTGATTTTGTTGAATTTCATGATGAGCTCAGATGAAATAGACAAGTACAGAGATCGAAAAAAAGTACGCAAATATGTTGGCAAAAATAAGAAAAACAATAGCGGATTCAATGGTTTACAAAAGATCATAAGTTGGCAAAATAGAGCCATGTATGATTCTCCCCACCAGTTTGAGCCTCTGATGCCCGCAGACGCGCAAATGGAGCCCTTGCTGGCCAAGGCGCATGACCTATCCCGGCAGGCCACCACACTGTCGGGCACCCGTGTTCCGCCCGAGTTGCGCGGAATGCTGCGTAGCATGAACTCGTATTACACCAACCGTATCGAAGGGCAGCACACCCGCCCGCACGAGATCGACCAGGCTTTGCGCCAGGATTTTTCGAAAGACGCTGCGCTGGCCGCCAAACAGCGCCTGGCGCTGGCCCATATCGACGCAGAGATAGCCTTGGAAAGGCGCTATGTCGGAGCCGACGGCGCATTGGCACTGTATTCCACCCAATCCGTGCAGGAATTGCACAGCGCGCTTTTCGGCCGCCTACCCTCAGAAGACCTGTCAACCCCCGAAAACGAAACTATTGTGCCTGGCCAATTGCGCCAACGCGACGTAGTGGTTGGGCAGCATGTGGCACCCGCGTATCAAAGCGTGCCACTTTTCCTTGATCGATGGGCAAGCTTTTATGGTGGCGTGCGGCGCGGAGAGGCTGCATTGGTGGCACTGGCTGCCGCACACCAGCGCCTGGGCTGGGTGCACCCCTTCGTAGACGGGAACGGGCGGGTTATGCGGCTGCACACCCACACTCTTCTCAGCGCGCTGGGTTACACCGGTGGATTGTGGTCGCCGCTGAGGGGCTTTGCTCGCAACACGGAACCTTACTACGCATTGCTGGCAGATGCCGACAGCCTGCGCAGGGGTGACCTGGATGGACGTGGCAATCTTAGTGAACAGGCCCTGACGGCTTGGATCGAGTATGTGCTGAGCACATGCCTGGACCAAGTGAGCTTCATGGCTGGCATGCTGGACTTTGAAACGATGAAGTCGCGCATCGAGGCCTGCCTTGTGTTCGAAGCCACGGTGCAGAAATCAGGAGCGCGCCAGGAAGCTCAGCGCGGGCTGCATTACCTGTTCCTGAGCGGCGAAGACATGACGCGGGGCGACTTTAAGTCCATGCTGGGCATGAGTGATCGCGGCGCCACCGATGTGCTGGGTGCATTGGTCAGGCGCGGGCTGCTGAAGTCGGACTCGCCACAGGGGAAGGTACGTTTTGGCCTGCCGCAGCATGCGCTGCGTTTTCTGTTCCCGCAGCTTTGGCCCGAGGCCGAGGCCGACGCTGCAACGCTCTAATTTGACAATTTGGCAAATGGGCGAGTCGATGGGCTACCCTCAAGCAGGCTTTTGGCTTGGGCATCGCGGCTCAACCTCAGGGATCAATCTTTGCGGTCACACGCGGCATCTTGAAATCAGACACGGCCAAATTCACAAAATCGCCGACAGTGCGGAAATGCTGAACTTTGAATTGCAGACCAGCGATCAAGGTGCATATGAGAGCTAAGTCCCCCAAAACTCCTCACACAAAGAAAAACAGCTTAGAGGGGTAAGCCTCTAAGCTGTTTTTCTAGAACCGAAATTCTGGTGCGGCTGGCAGGAATTGAACCCACGACCCCTTGGTTCGTAGCCAAGTACTCTATCCAACTGAGCTACAGCCGCGAAGCCTCGAATTCTAACACCATCATTTTGTGGTTTCGGTCGCCGGAGTCAGGAATTTTCCGATTCCGCCATTGACCGAGCCCTGCCCGCCTTCCCGCAACTTCACCAGCCGCTCGGTCTGGGCCAGCGACATCAGGTGCGCGTAAACCGCCGGCAGGTAATGTTTCGTTCGAATTTCCAGAAACAACTCGTCCGACAGGTTGTTCAGCCTCTCCTCATTGAGCACATAACAACCCGCGATATCCTTCACACCGGCGCTCTCGCGTACCCGCAGGTTCAATGGCGTGAACATATTGTGTTTGGCCATGAAGGCGCAAAACCCGTGAGTCGAGACCTCCATCTGCTGCAACTCGGAGAGATAGCGCTTCACGTTGTCGATCACCTGGGTCGGCGTACCCGAGATGTCAAACAAGGCAGCTCCCTCGGTTTCGCTCACCAGACTGCTGGCCTCGTCGATGCACACAATGAACTGGCCATCCGCCCCGCCCGGAGCCAGCGTGAACGGATAACGCCGGATCACTGCGGGAATGTACGAGGCCTGCCACTTCCCGTCGCCCGCCACAAAAACATTGCTGCCAGGCGTCAGCCCCAACAGCACCACCGGCCGGAATTCGTCCTGGGCTTTGTCTTCGAGAAACACGATCGGATAGATCGACGCAGCGCGGGTGAACTCCTGCAGCGTGACGTAGGCGATGTGGAATTTTGAGGCGAAGTCAAAGCTGGTGATTTCCTTGACACGCGTCTGGCCGTGGATCTCCTTGTTGACCGGGACTGCCCTTTCAAACATTGCTGCCTCCAAACGCTGCCACGACGAGAAACCGGACACAAACCAACGCGACCCGAACGTCAAAACGAAAAATACCACCCATGGATAACCCGAAATGTGTAGAACGCGTCGCACACCGATTATGAAGGTCTGGACTGGTTCGCCGGGATTACATCTCGAACGCGCGAAAGTAACGATCGGCAACACCTCCCGGAGTACCTCCGATGCCGCTCGCTGGACACTGTATGCTAGAGCCCGGCAAGATTGGTTGACAAGACCTTGGAGCGCGGACAGCAACAGCAACAGCAACAGCAACAGCAACAGCAACAGCATTGAGCCATGCTCGGGCCTCGATTCAGCACTGTCGACTTTTTTAACAACGGGCCTCCGATTCATTCAAAAAGTGAAATTAACCTCCGTTAAAACAACAACTTAAGTGATCGGCACGAAAAATGCTTAAAACTCCGCACGATCGCTTGCATACACAGTTCTTCCTCGATCACTGCGGCTTTCACTTGAAAGCTTGGCATTGACGCTTGTAGTCAAGATCCGCGCGAGACGGTCCGCTCTTCACATCTTTGTGGGGTGCTTGAAAGTAAAAAGGTAGGCCCATGAGCAAAATTGATCAACGCGACCGCCAGCAATCTGGTCCCGAAATTGACTCCGTCGTCAGCCCCGACTACCGGGATCAAATCGAACCGGACGTTCGGCGACGGCATTTGATTCGGGCCGGCTTGGCCGCGGCACCGGTAGTGCTGGCGCTCAGCGGTAGGTCGGCCTTGGCAACGACAACCGGGTGCGGCGCCAAAGGGCTTTCACCACTGGCTTGGAGTTCTATTTCCCCTAATGGCGACGGCAACTGTGTTGCATCCTCTCATTCCATAACGCGAAATGCATTGGGTAGATCACCTGGCCTTTGGGCACCCAATACCGGTGGCAATGCGAACGTATTTCAAGTCGCATGGCCCACTTCTGTCAAACCATTTCACGCGTATAACTCAGGCTCAAGTTACACGGGCATTGCGTCGAATGACGATAGGTGGGCTACCGGCACGAAGTTCGACGCTATTTTTGCCTCCTTTGCAGGCATGTTCTCTGGCGGTGTCGGCGGCACGACCAGTAGCTTCAGCAGAATCCTGATAGACAACTCGGCTTCATTTATTCCGGCGAAGCTATGCTCGGCCTACCTCAATGCCTTGACATTCGCCAATTACTCCATGACCACGGATGAGGTCAAATACCTCGCGCTGCACGGGAAATTGGTGGCTGGAGGCCCTGTACTTTCCAACTCGGCGATCAGAGACTTTCTGGACCAGACTTGGAGTTAAACCATTTGTCGTCGGGTGCTGATGCGGGCCTGATCTCCAGCCAACAGCTGGGCGATGTAGTCGGTTTCGAGTTCCCGGGCGAAGCCGAAGTTGCCTTGTTTGTTCCAGGCTCCGGGGATGTGTTGCTGTGCCATTTGGACCAGTGGTCGCAGTTGAAAAAATTCTCCAATACCGCCCATGGACACGACATGGCGACTTCTGATTCGGAACTTGTCGTGATGCTCCGGACTCTTGGCGCATCAATTGCCTAGCTGATTGAAAGTTGAAGGGCGGGCATTGCCCTGACAATTGCAGAATGAGCTTGTTGCAGTTAGCTGATTTGTCTGATCAAGATGTAGAGCGCGACCTCTGTGGTGCCGGTCTGAGTTTGAGAGTCGGCTCGTTCCGCTGCTGCATACAAAGCGACACCCGGCTGCTCGCAACGCCCCTCAAACTCCTTTACCAGGATTACCTGGTAGATGCGTTCACAGGTGGGTTTCACGATTTCCGGCTCAGGCTCTTCAAGACCCGAAACCATATCTGGAGTCCATGGCAAGTCTCGTTCGACTGGGATGGAAGCAGCCCGTTTCCAGAAATCACGTTGGCCCATGCACATCCGCTGTTCGAATGGGGATTGAACTGGTGCGTGGCTACGGCAAGTGGTCTGCACATCGTCATTCATTCCGCCGTTGTTGAACGCGAGGGTGTGGCACTGATCTTGCCCGGTCAACCCGGCGCCGGAAAAAGCACTTTGTGTGCCGCACTGTGCCTTAGCGGTTGGCGGTTGCTGTCCGATGAGTTGACGATCATCTCCCAGACAGACTATCTTGTGCATCCCGCGCCCCGTCCGATCAGCCTGAAGAACAATTCGATTGAATTGATAGGCAACCGTTATCCTTCGGCAGAGATGACTGCTCCTATCGCTGATACACACAAAGGCACTATCGCTTACGTACGCCCGCCTCGCGCGTCCGTCATGGCCAGCGACCAGCGGGTTCCGGTCGGCTTCGTCGTTTTTCCGAAGTTCGCTGCCGGTTCAAGTTTGGGCTACGAGCCGATTTCACGAGCAATGGGTTTGACCCAGCTGATGGAACACACCTTCAACGTGGGACTGTTGGGTCAGGCCGGATTTGAGGCCCTCGCCCGCTCCATATCAGATGCGAAATGCTATGCGGTGGAGTACCCGGACCTGGCGTCCATTCTCGAGTGGATCGACGTTACGTGCCGCCGCTGAACCTCGTTCACGCCCTGCGATCGCCTGAGGAGACCCTTTCGACGCCAGAGTCGAACTGGAATGAAATCCTGGCGCAAGGACGACGGCAGCAGCTTTTAGGACAGCTCGCGGCGCGCCTCAGATCCGCTCGACTGCCCAACGCGATTCCCGAGGCCGTGCAACGCCACCTGGAACTAGAGCTGGTGACAGCCAAGCGCCGGACAGAGTCTGCCTTGTGGGAAATAGCGACCCTACGGCGCGCTATCAGCGCAAAATTTCCTTTGATACTGCTCAAAGGGTGCGCTTACGCGATCAGCAACGACCAAAACGCCGACGGACGGATGTTTTCTGACATCGATATTCTGGTTCGCCGTGAATCATTGCCAACCGTCGAGGTCGAGCTTTCCTCGGCCGGCTGGAAACCAGGTCAGGTCAGCGACTACGACGCCGGGTACTACCGCAACTGGATGCATGAAGTACCTCCAATGGAGCATGTCCGGCGTCACACCGTCATTGACCTGCATCACGCGATCAACCCACCAGTTTCCCCTTGCTATGTTAACCCCGAGAAATTGCTTTCGAATCTCATTGAGGTCAAACCAGGCGTATTCGTACTTTCCCCCCTCGATCGTGTCGTTCATTGCGCACTGCATTTGATTCAGGAAGGAGATTCGAAAAAACTGCTCCGCGATCTTTACGATCTTTTCCGGCTGGTGGAACAACACTGTCCCGATATTGAAGGGACGGTACGCTTATTGGACCGCGCGAATGATTTGGGCGTCGGGCGGCAAGTCGCTACATCGGTCGAGGCGGCGCAAGAGATATTTGGTGCAGTCAACTCAGCCGCCTGCCAAGGCTCCAAATTTCTGCGGCATTGCTTGGTCAAAGCGGCGCTAGCACCTGCGAACAAGCTAGACCCCGTTTCCTATATGGCAGGGGCAGTATTGGTCGCATATTCCCACTCAATCAAGATGCCTCTTCGGCTGCTAGTCCCGCATCTGGCGAAGAAGGCACTGGTGCGGTGGCACGAAGCGCGGCAGGAGGATCGCTAGCAAGAGGGCCATTCACGCATCAGGGAACGGCCAGTTGCATCTCGCTGCAGCGGCATTTATTCTGCAGAAAACTCATTTGAGCTTGAAGACTGGTGACCGACACACAAGCCATCCGAGAAGACTTGGTAGGGCGTGTAGGACTTGAACCTACGACCAAAGGATTATGAGTCCTCTGCTCTAACCAACTGAGCTAACGCCCCAACCGAACCGGCGATTGTATAGGCCGGCCGCGCCGCCCTACTTCTGGTAATTGAGCGCATTCGTGACCAGGCGCGAGGTGATGTCGACGATCTGGATCATGCGGTCGTAGGCCATGCGGGTGGGGCCGATGACGCCTACGGTGCCGACGATCTGGCCGTCCACCTCGTAGGGGGCGCTGACGATGGACAGGTCTTCAAAGGGGAATGAGGGTCCGGCCCATAACTTCTATTGCGGCAGCGCTGGCCAACCGGGCTACGGCCCAATGTGGCGCTCGCGACTAGAAAGTATGGGGCTGGCCCCGTTGTTCGTGTTCGTTCCACCGGATGCGCCATGCCTTGACGCCAGATGGTTCTGGCGCGGAATTCGCCATAAAGATATGACCATTATTATGGACTTAATTGTTATGCATGACCATAATACCTGCCATGCCTTCGTTCGTTCACCCATTGGAAGCCGATCCGCTTGAGCGCCAGCTCCTTGCACAACTCGGTGCCAGGCTCAAGACCGCTCGGGAAACAAAGGGATTGAAGGCTGTCGAGCTGGCTCGCCGAATTGGGGTGTCGCGTACGACCCTGCAAGCGGTGGAGCGAGGCAAACCGTCGCCATCCATCGGCACCTACATCTCCGTGATGTCTGCGCTTGGCATGGCCGCCGATGTCGCGCTGCTGGCCACGGGTGAGTCCGACAACGTCGAGCCAAGACCCCCAAAGAAATTGGCCCGGCACGGGGCGCAAGACTATCAAAGCCTCCTGATGCACGTCGCTGCTGTACGCTTGCTCAATCAGAACCCGCGCCTCGTGGACCGCGCCATCGCCACTTTGAGCCGGTGGCGTGAGAATGCCGACCCCCGTAGCCATGGCCTGTTGGACGAATGGGCGCGCATTATCGACAAGCGGGAGTGGCACAGGGCAGTGGCGACCGATGAGCGCGCCAACCAGCTGCGCCAAGCATCTCCGCTAGCGACGCTCTTGCCCGAGGAAAAGCGCCTGGAAATCATCCGAAGGGTGGCGGATTTGAAGCGGAGCGCTCGTGCAACTGCATCAGCTTGAGCACCTGATCCGCGCGGCGGCCACGATTACCGACAGGTACGAGTTCATCGTTGTCGGCAGTCAAAGCATTCTGGGCTCCGTTGAGCGACCGCCGCGCGAATGCCTGCTATCAAACGAGGCCGACATCTACCCCAAGGATGCAGAGGAGCTTTCCGACAAAATCGACGGAGCTATCGGAGAGGGCTCGCGTTTTCATGACGAGTTCGGATACTACGCACAAGGTGTGGACTCGACGACGGCGGTGCTACCGAAAGACTGGGAGCGTCGGCTGAACCGCCTCCAGACCATGGGAACAGAGGGGCGAATCGCTTACTGCATCGACGTGTTGGACTTGTTCATGTCCAAGTGCGCGGCGAATCGGGAAAAGGACCGCGCATTCAACGTCGTGCTGCTTCGCGCTGGCCTGGTTGAAGCGCGAAACGCATTGCAGCTAGTACAAGACATGCCTGTCGACGATGCGTCCCAGGTCCGCATGACCTCACTCATTACGCGACTGGCCGCGCAAGCAGATGCATCTGGGCCACTGACACCATAGCCGTTTCCCCGCACGTAGGCAGGCAAGAAGTTCTCCGGCGACGTCTCTACGCCAAGGCGCAACAGACTGCCAATGTTGGCGGGTTCACCGTCGTGCGCCTGCAAACATTGGAGTTGCTGCTCAATTTCGCCGTCGCACTCGCTCAGTTGCGTGCTGTCAGCTGAACGAAATGCCCCGCTGAGCAAGCCGACACGCCGATGCACCAATATCGATGACGTCACCCAGGACCACGCTCATACGCGGGTATAAAGCACCATTGCCTGACCAACTGAGCTACCGCCCCAACCGAACGGCAAATTGAATAGGCGGGTAGCTCCAGGCTACTCAGTTGCTACTTCTGGTAATTGAGCGCATTCGTGACCAGGCGCGAGGTGATGTCGACGATCTGGATCATGCGGTCGTAGGCCATGCGGGTGGGGCCGATGACGCCGACGGTGCCGACGATCTGACCGTCGACCTCGTAGGGGGCGCTGACGATGGACAGGTCTTCAAAGGGCACGATCTGGCTTTCGCCGCCGATGAAGATGCGCACGCCTTCGGCCTGGCCGGCCACCTCGAGCAGGCGCATCAGCTGCGCCTTTTGCTCGAACAATTCGAACGCACGGCGCAGCTGCCCCATGTCGCTGGAGAAGTCCGACAAGGCCAGCAGGTTGCGCTCGCCGGAGATGACGATCTCGTCGTCGGTCTGGGCGCTTTCTTCGCTGTTGATGGTCACCGCGGCCTGCATCAGCGTGGCGATCTCGCTGCGCAACGACTCCACTTCCTGCTTCAGTCGCTCGCGCACGGTCTCGATCGCCATGCCGGCATAGTTCGTATTGAGGAAATTCGCCGCCTCGATCAGCTCGGACTGCGAATAATTTATTTCTGTAAACAGCACCCGGTTCTGTACGTCACCGTTGGGCGAGACGATGATGACCAGCAATCGACGCTCCGACAGGCGTAAAAACTCGATATGGCGAAACACCGAACTGCGTTTGGGCGCGATGACCACGCCGACAAACTGCGACAGGTTCGACAGCAGCGTGGCGGCCTTGGTCAGCACCTTCTGGGGTTGGTCGGGCACCAGCACATGGTGCGGCAGTTGGCCTTTTTGCACCGTCAGCATAGTGTCGACAAACAGGCGGTAGCCGCGCGCAGTGGGGATGCGCCCGGCGGACGTATGGGGGCTGACGATCAGGCCCAGGTCTTCCAGGTCGGACATCACATTGCGGATGGTGGCCGGTGAGAGTTCCAGCCCGGACTGACGCGACAAGGTGCGTGAACCCACGGGTTGCCCGTCGGCGATGTAACGCTCCACAAGGGCTTTCATCAGCAACTTGGCGCGATCATCCAGCATGCTGTCATTTTAGTGATGTAATTTGTCGATGAAGTCTCTATTCCGCCACGTCGCCCTGATGGGGAAGTACCAGGCCGCCGGCTCCGGTTCTCCCACGCTCTCGTCGCGCCGTGCGCTGGAGGACATTGCCCACTTTCTGCATTCTCAAGGTTGCGATGTCGCCTTCGAGGCCGAGACTGCCCGCAACATGGGCATATCGGGCCACGCGACGCTGGACGTGCCGGGCATCGGCACCCATTGCGACCTCGGCCTGGTGGTCGGCGGCGACGGCACCATGCTGGGCATTGGCCGGCAACTGGCCAGCTACAAGCTGCCGCTGATCGGCATCAATCAGGGCAGGCTTGGTTTCATCACCGACATCCCGCTCGTTGGCTACGAGGCCATCCTGCTGCCGATGCTGGGCGGCGAATACGAAGATGACCGGCGCAGCCTGATGCAGGCGCGCGTCATGCGCGACGGGCATTGTGTTTTCGATGCGCTGGCCATGAACGACGTGGTCGTCAACCGGGGCGCCACATCCGGCATGCTCGAGTTGCGGGTCGAGGTGGACGGCCACTTCGTCGCCAACCAGCGCGCCGACGGCCTGATCATCGCCAGCCCGACCGGCTCCACCGCCTATGCCTTGTCGGCAGGTGGCCCGTTGCTGCACCCTTCGCTACCAGGCTGGGTCATGGTGCCCATTGCGCCCCATACCTTGTCCAACCGCCCCATCGTGCTCGCAGACGCCTCCGAGATCGCCATCGAAGTGGTCGCTGGGCGCGACGCCAGCGCCAATTTCGACATGCAGTCGCTGGCCTCGCTGCTGCATGGCGACCGCATCGTCGTATCGCGCTCGGAGCATCAGATGCGCTTTTTGCATCCGCGCGGCTGGACCTATTTCGACACGCTGCGTCGCAAATTGCACTGGAATGAAGGAGTCGCCTGATCGTGGCCCTCAGACGTATCGTCCTGCGTGACTTTGTCATCGTCAGCGAGCTCGAGCTCGACCTGTCAACCGGGTTCACCGTGCTCACCGGCGAGACCGGCGCCGGCAAATCCATCCTGATCGACGCGTTGCAGCTGGTCACCGGCGCCCGGGCCGACGCCGGCACCGTGCGCGAGGGCGCCAGCCGCACCGATGTCAGTGCCGAGTTTGACGCGCCACCGATTCTTGCTGACTGGCTGGGGCTGGCAGGATTCGACCAAAGTGAAACGCTGCTGCTGCGCCGCACCGTCGACCTGCAAGGCAAGAGCCGGGGCTGGATCAATGGCAGCCCTGCCACGGCCACGCAAATGCGCCAGCTGGGCGAGCAACTCATCGACATTCACGGCCAGCATGCCTGGCAAAGCCTGACCCGCGCCGACTCGGTGCGCGAACTGCTCGACGCCTATGCCAAGCTCGATCTGCGCGCGCTGACACAACTGTGGCAGCAGTGGCGCATCAGCCACAAGGCGCTGACCGATGCGCAGGCAGCCCAGGCCAATTTGCAGCTCGAGCGCGAACGCATCACCTGGCAGATCGGCGAACTCGACAAACTCGCGCCCGGCGCCAACGAGTGGGACGAACTCAACACCGAACACGGCCGCCTGTCCAACGCACAGGCCTTGTTGGAGGCGGCCCAGAGCGCGATCAATGGCCTGCAGGACGCCGAGCCAAGCGCAGTTGATGCATTGCAAGGCGCGGTGAACCAGTTGCGCCACCAGGAAACACACGAACCGACATTCGCTGCCATGGCCGAGCTGCTCGAATCCAGCCTGGCCCAACTCGAGGACGTGGTGCACGACCTCAAGGCCTACCTGCGCAAGACCGAGCCGGACCCGCAGCGCCTGTCGCAACTCGACGAACGCTTGGCCCTGTGGATCTCGCTGGCCCGGCGCTACAAGCGTGCGCCGCAAGACCTGACCGCGCTGCTCCAGTCATGGCGCGATGAGCTGACGCGGCTCAACGCGGCCACCGACCTGGACGGGCTGACCGCGGCAGACCAGGCGGCGCATGCCGCGTATCTGCGCGAAGCCAAGGCCGTGTCCAAGGCGCGCACCAAAGCTGCGCCTTTGCTGGCCAAGGCCATCACCGTGGCCATGCAGGGGCTGGGCATGGAAGGCGGCCGGTTCGAGGTGCAGTTGCAAACGTCCGACCATCCGATGCAGACCGGGCTGGAAGAAGTGAGCTTTCTGGTTGCCGGCCATGCCGGCAGCACACCACGCCCAGTCGCCAAAGTGGCCTCCGGCGGCGAACTCTCGCGCATGGCGCTGGCCATTGCCGTCACCACCAGCGAGCTGGGAACAGCCCAGACCTTGATCTTCGATGAGATCGACGCGGGTGTGGGCGGGGCTGTCGCGCAGACCGTTGGGCGCCTGATGCGCCAGCTAGGTCGCGACCGCCAGGTGCTGGCCGTGACCCATCTGCCACAGGTCGCTGCCTGCGCCGACCATCATCTGGTGGTGTCCAAGAAGCTGCAGGGAGGTTCAACCCTGAGCGCAGTCGGGGCAGTCCTCGGTGAATCGCGTGTGGCCGAGATTGCCCGTATGCTCGGCGGTGAGCACCTGATGGAAACCACGGTGGCGCACGCCAAGGAAATGCTGCAATCTTCGTACTGACGGCCCATTCAACAGACACAGGCACTCACACTGCACGCCATGGAACTCGAACTCGTACTCATCACCGGCATGTCGGGGTCGGGCAAGTCGGTGGCTTTGCATGCGGTGGAGGATGCGGGCTACTTCAGCGTCGACAACCTGCCGCCCGAGTTACTGCTGCCCTTCGTCAAGCTGCAGCAGGAGCGTCAGAACAAGCGGGTGGCCATTGCCATGGACGTGCGCAGCGCCAAGTCCCTGCCGCAGGTTCCCGAACGTCTGCGCGCGCTGGCCGACATGGGCGTGGTGATCAAGTCAGTATTCCTCGACTCGACCACCGACACCCTGGTGCGACGTTATTCCGAGTCCCGGCGCAAGCATCCGCTGTCGCAAACCGACAGCGATGACGAATCAAACGACCAGCAGCGCGCCTTGGTCGAAGCCATCGAACTCGAGCGTGAACTGCTCGCCGACCTGCGCGAGCACGCGCATGTCATAGACACCAGCCTGATCCGCCCACCGCAGCTGCAGCGCTATGTGAAATCGCTGATCGTCGTCAAGGGCAGCCAGCTGACGCTGGTGTTCGAGTCGTTCGGCTTCAAACGCGGCATACCGGGCGACGCCGACTTTGTCTTCGACGTGCGCATGCTGCCCAATCCGCATTACGAGCCCGAGCTCAAGGCCCTGACCGGCAAGGACGAGGCTGTGGTCGCATTTTTCCAGCGCCATGACCAAGTGCACCGCATGTTTATGCAGATCGCGCAGTTTCTCGACCAATGGCTCGATCCGCTGGCGAACGACAACCGCAGCTATGTCACCGTCGCGATTGGTTGCACCGGTGGCCAGCATCGTTCGGTCTATCTGGTCGAAGAGCTCACGCGCCTGTTTTCCGATCGCTGGACCACGCTGAGCCGGCACCGCGAACTCGACGCCACACCGGGACGCTACCCGGTCACCACTTTCGGCTGGCCTCAGCCCTGAAGCAGTACCCGCACCGGCGCCGGCAGGCCCAGCTGTGGCCATTGCTCGGCGCCGATCCATTGGCCAGCTGCTGAGGCACTGGCCGCGGCCGGCAAGTCCACCCGCACCGGATGCAGATGCAGATCCATATGGGTCAGCACATGCTTGACCGCCGCCCTGTCCTGCAGTTGCGCCTGGTACGCCACCGGCACCTGCTCCACCAGCGCCTCGCGGCTGTCAAACCACGGCAGGCAATACAGGCCGGCCCAGACCCCGGGTGCCGGCCGGCGTTGCAGCCAGACTGCGTCGGACGGATCGCGCGCCCACAACAACCAGACCGAGCGTGTACTGCGCTTGAGCTTGCGCGTGCGCACCGGAAAATTCTGCGGTGTGCCGAGCCGCCGCGCGCCGCAGTCGTCGGCCACCGGACATGCCTCACATGCAGGCTGGCGCGGCAGGCACACCATGGCCCCCAGATCCATCATGCCCTGGGTATAGGTCGGCATCGTCTGCGCCAGCTGCTTGCACGGAAGCAGCGCCTGCGCCTTTTCCCACAACAGGTTCTGGTTCGCCGCCTGGGCCAGATCGGCATCGAATGCCAGGTGCCGGGTCAATACCCGGCGCACGTTCGCATCCATGATCGGGACCCGTTCGCCGAAACACAAGGAAGCAATCGCCGCGGCCGTCGAGCGGCCTATGCCGGGCAAACGCTCCAGCTGTTCGGCATTGGCAGGGAACTCCCCGCCCCATTGGTCCAACACCTGCACGGCACATTGATGCAGATTGCGCGCCCGGCTGTAATACCCCAGCCCGCTCCACAGCCCCATCACATCGTCGAGCGACGCCTGCGCCAGCGATCGCACGTCCGGAAATCGGGTGATGAACCGGTGGAAATAGTCGATCACGGTCGCCACCTGGGTCTGCTGCAGCATGACCTCCGACAGCCAGACGCGGTAGGGATCGCGGGTGTTCTGCCACGGCAGGTCATGGCGCCCATGCAACTTCTGCCAGCCCACGACGCGACTGGCAAACCCCACCGTGCCCGTGCTCAACTGGTTGTGGCCTCGGCCGTGGACGTGCGCTGCGCGTCGGCTTTTGGTAGCGCGCCGCGCACCTTGATCAGGTAGTTGGTCAATTCGCCGAGCTTGGTCTCGAGCTCGGTCATGCCCTTTTCCTGCGCCGCAATCTCGCCGATCCGATCCGCCAGGCCGCCGGCGGCCTGCTGGATGCGGTCGATGGCTTCGATACGCCGCGCAAAATTGCGCCGCCGCTCGCGCAGCTGGGCGTCGAGCTGGGCAGCCGCGGTTTTGCTCCACAGCTCCACCTCGCCGAGTGCGGTCTCGTGGATGGTGCGCAGCCGCGTCGCCAATGCGCGCACCAGCTTGTCGGCAAATTCGGCCTGGGCCAGCCGGAAGGTGTTGGCAACGCCCAGGTACTGCAAGTGCCCGCGCTCGACGCTGTTGAGATCCTGGACGAAGGATTCGAGTTGCGGCTCGGGTGGCGCCTGCAGCGAAAACCCGTGTTCCCCGTTGAGCTGGCGAAAAGTCGCCGCGAGCATGGACTGGATTTCCTTGCACAAGGCCTGTACACGTTTGAATATGGCCCTGAGCCGCTCGAACGTGTCGCCGTATGCCTTCTTGACGCCGAACTTCAGGCCCTTCTGGTGCAAGGCGGCGTTGAGTTGCGCCATCTCGGCCTTGAGTGCGGTAGCGCTCAGGCTGTCGAACACATCGCGCAACAGCTTGAGGTGCACCGAACGTACAGCATGGATCTTGGCACCGCTGAGATCGAAATCGGATTGCTCCTGGGTGATGCGGCCCCGCATATGCTTGATAACGGTGGCGTTCTTGCCCTGCAGCCCTTTGAGCTCCATCGTCTGCTCGGCAAGGTCCCGGCGCCGGATGTTGATTACCCGACCGGTCTCCTGGCGCAGGCTGGTAATGCCGGTGGCAACCGCCGCCCCCAGAATCTGCTGGCGCTGGCCCATGATGCCATTGGCCAGCGCATCCTCGAGCTTGGGCAGGCAACTGGCCGCCAGCAATTCGGCATCTTCGGTGACCTTGGCCACCAGCCCCTTGTGCGCGGAGATGGGTATCACCTGGCTTTGCGAGATGCCCAGAATGTCGGCGGTGGACGCCCGCTGCCTGTCGATCTGGGCTTGAATCTGTGACGGCGAACTGAGCGCATCCCACAAGGTGTCGATCTTGTTGAGCACCACCAGGCGCAGGTCGGATGCCTCACTGCCGACCACCAGATGCTCGCGCCAGATCGTCATGTCGGACTTGGTGACACCGGTATCCGCACCCAAAATGAACACCACGGCCTGCGCCTGCGGCAACAGGCTGACCGTCAGCTCAGGCTCGGCGCCAATGGCGTTCAAACCCGGTGTATCGAGAATCACCAAGCCCTGTTTGAGCAGCGGATGGGCGATATTGATCAATGCGTGGCGCCACTTGGGCACCTCGACCATTCCATTGGCGTCGACAATTGGGTTGTCTTCGGGCTCCTGGCTATGCCAGAACCCGAGCGCCTGGGCTTCTTCGAGGGACACACGGCGTGTCTCGGCCACCATCTCCAGCGCCTTGGCCAGCTGCTGCGGATCGTTGACATCGAGATCGACACGGGTCCACTTCTCGGGAACCATGCGCCATTCCATCAAGGCCTGGGGTTGCAGCCGGGTCTCGACCGGCAGCAGACGCAGACACGGCGGAACGTCGGGGTCGTATCCCATTTCGGTCGGACACATGGTCGTGCGACCCGCGCTGGCGGGCATGATGCGTCGGCCATAACCGGCAAAGAATATCGCGTTGATCAGCTCGGACTTGCCGCGCGAAAATTCGCCGACAAAGGCCACCATGACCTTGTCGGCGCGCACCTGCATTTCCAGTCGACGCAGCCGCTCCTCCACGCCTGCATCGAGCAGCTCGTGGTCCTTCATCCACTCGGCCAGCAGTTTCAGGCGCAGCCCGAACTCTCGACGCCACGCTCCATGCTGGTCAAACTGCTCGTTGAAACTTGTAACCAAGGTATCCCCCTGTGCCTTTCAATATAGCATCGCCCGAGGGCCAATCGCTCACTTTCGCTGACAAATGTGGCAGAAATAAGTCGAGCGCTGCCCCTGCTTCATCAGCGAAATCGGCGTGCCGCACACGCCGCATGCTTGGCCGGCGCGACCGTAGACCGCCGCCTCCAGCTGGAAATGCCCGCTTTCACCCGTTGCACTGGAGAAGTCGCGCAAGCTGCTGCCGCCTTTTTGCACCGCGCGCGCCAGCACGTCGCGAATGCACTGGTGCAGCCGGTTTGCGCGGGCCACGCTCAGGCGATGCGCACGGATGGTCGGCCGAATACCCGCATGGAACAGCGCCTCGCACGCGTAGATGTTGCCCACTCCGACGACCAAGTCGCCAGCCAGCAACACCTGCTTGACCGCGCTGCGGCGAGCTTTAAGTCCACGGGAAAACATCGCCGCATCGAACTGGTCCGTGAGTGGCTCCATGCCCAGCCGGCCCAGCAACTTGGTGGCAATGGGCGACTGCTCGCTCTCGGCGAACACGACCGCGCCGAAGCGTCGCGGGTCGTGCAGTCGCAGCTGCCCCTGGCTGGTCATCAGCTCAAAATGGTCGTGGTTCCCCCGGGGTGGCAGTTCACGGGCGAAAACCAGACTGCCCGACATGCCCAGATGGATCAACAGCAGCCCCCCGTTCAGGTCGAGCAGCAAGTACTTGCCGCGCCGACGCACAGCGAGCACGGTCTGGCCGATCAGTTGCGCAGTCGGACAACCCAGCGGCCAACGCAGCGGCTTTCCGAGCCAGGCCTGCTGAATCCGGGCCCCGGCAATATGAGGGGCGAAACTCAGGCGCGTGACTTCGACTTCCGGCAGTTCAGGCATGGGCAATTCTTGGTCTGGCGCGGCGGTTGGCACGCTGTTGGACTATTATCGATCGATGATCCGAACCCTCCGTCGCACTGCCCTCGTGGTGCTGATCGCGACCTTGTGCGCGAACGCCTCATTCGCCCAGAAGAAACCGGAACCCACCGCCCCGCCGGTTAATTCCGCGCTGGACGCCGAGCTGTTCTACCAGCTCATGCTGGGCGAACTCAATGCGATTGGCGGCGAACCTGGTGTCGGCTTTTCCATTCTGCTGGACGTCGCTCGCAAAACCGGCGATCCGCGACTTTTCAAGCGCGCCACCGACATCGCATTGCGCGGGCGTTCGGGCGATTCGGCGCTGCAGGCGGCGCGTGCGTGGCGCAGCGCCCTGCCGCAGTCGCGTGAGGCCAACCGCTACCTGTTGCAGATCCTCATCGGACTGAACCGGCTTGCGGAAACATTGGACCCACTCAAGCGCGACCTGGCGTTGACGGCGATTCCCGAGCGATCGGCCGCCATCAACAACATGCCGGCGTACTACGCACGCGCCAGCGACAAAAAACAGGCGGCCGACATCGTCGAGCAGGCACTTGCCGAATATCTGGACAGCAAGGATTTTGGACCGGCTGCGTGGACATCGATCGGGCGCCTGCGGGCCGAAGCCAAGGACATGGACGGCGCGCTCGATGCGGCCCGACGTGGGCATTGGCTTGAGCCGAACGCCGATGGTCCGGCGATCCTGGCACTGAGTCTTTTTTCTGCTGGTTCGGCCCCGGCTGAAACGCTGGTTACCGACTATCTTGGGCGTAGCGGACGCTACGAAGTGCGCATGGACTACGCCGTGGCACTGATCGGCAAACAACGTTATGCGGAGTCCTCGCAGCAGTTGGGCATCGTCAACCTTGACAAGCCCGATTTTGCGCAGGCCTGGTTGGTCAAGGGCACCCTCGAGCAGCAAAGCCGCCATTGGCAGGAAGCCGAGGCATCCCTGCTGCGCTTCGTCGAATTGCGCAATTCCGAAAGGGCCGGCCAGACTTCTGCCGAACCCGATCAGGCGCTGACACAAGCCTATCTACGTTTGTCGGAAATTGCCGAACACAGAAAAGATCTGGCCGCTGCCAGGACATGGCTGGAGCGCATCGACAGCGCCGAGCAATTGATCAGTGTGCAAAGCCGGCGGGCATCGATCCTGGCGCGCCAGGGCCAGATCGACGAAGCCCGCGCCATGATCCAGGCCATTGCTGCGCGCACGCCCCAGGAAGAGCGCATGAAGATCAGCGCGGAAGTGCAATTGCTGCGCGACAACCGAAAGTTTCAGCTGGCCTACGATGTGCTCGTCAAGGCTCTGGCCGAGAACCCGAAAGACATCGATTTCCAGTACGACCAGGCCATGATGGCCGACAAACTCGGTCGCCTGGACGAAATGGAGCGACTGCTGCGCCAGGCCATCGCCGTCAAGCCCGACTACCACCATGCCTACAACGCCCTCGGGTACTCGCTGGCCGATCGCAATGTGCGCCTGCCGGAGGCGCGGCAACTGATCCTCAAAGCGTTGGAATACGCACCCAACGACCCGTTCATCGCCGATTCTCTGGCCTGGGTCGAGTTTCGCAGTGGCAACCATGACAAGGCACTGGCGATCCTGCAAAAGGCATTCAAGGACAAGCCCGATGCCGAAATCGCCGCACACCTGGGCGAGGTGCTGTGGACCCTGAACCAGCGCGACCAGGCAAAAATAGTGTGGCGCGAAGGCATGGGCCTGAACGCCGAGAACGAAACGCTGCTGGAGACACTCAAACGCCTGCGTGTGACATTGTGATGCTGCGTACGCGCAGACATTGCCTGTTGCTGGCGCCTGCACTGCTGTTGTCCGCCTGCGCGCAAAAGCCATTGCGGGCACCGCTCGCCGCGGGGCCGCGCACGCAATGGGACGGCCGGTTGTCGCTGCGGCTGGACACCGACCCGGTGCAGTCCCTGACCGCAGGATTCGACCTGCGCGGGACCGCCAGCGCCGGCGAATTGTCCTTGTATACCCCCTTGGGCTCGACGCTGGCGCGAATGCTTTGGTCCGCCGGCACGGCCGAACTGCAGTGGAATGGCGAGCGCCGCAGCTTCGCTTCGATGGATGATCTGACGCGACATGCCACGGGCACTGCATTGCCGATCGCCGGTCTGTTTCAGTGGCTCAATGGCGAGTCGGCCCAGGTGCCGGGCTGGTCGGCCGACCTGCAAGGCCTGCACGAAGGCAAGCTGCTGGCGCGACGCAACACGCCCGCGCCGAGCGTGGAACTGCGGCTGATTTTCGAGTGACGGCAAGCGCCGTTTAGACACGATGATGAAATCCCTGTACGACGTGCCGGCACCGGCCAAGCTCAACCTGTTCCTGCATATCACCGGGCGGCGTGCGGACGGCTACCACTTGCTGCAATCCGCAATGGCGCTGATCGACTGGTGCGACACGCTGCATTTCGAACGGCGCCAGGGCGGTGGCATCAGCCGCGAGGACCTGGGTCTTGCCTTGCCAGTCGACGACCTGGTCGTGCGCGCAGCGCGAGCCTTGCAGGCTGCCACAGGCACCACGTACGGCGCGCATATTCAGGTCGACAAGCGCATTCCGTCGCAGGCAGGCATGGGCGGTGGATCCTCGGATGCGGCCAGCACCTTGCTCGCATTGCACCGGCTGTGGAAGCTGAATCTTCCGCTGGCCGCACTTGCGCAGATCGGATTGCAACTGGGCGCGGACGTGCCGTTTTTTCTGTCCGGCGGTAACGCATGGGTCGAGGGAATCGGTGAGAGAATCTCACCGCTGGAAATTCCGATCGGCCGGTTTTTGGTTGTGAAACCGCCGGACGGACTCGATACGCGGCTGATCTTTTCCGACGAGGGTTTGAAAAGGGATTCTGAAACGGATATACTCGCAGGCTTTGCTGCAAACCCGACAGGGTTTGGGCGCAACGACATGCAGTTAGTTGCCCAAAAACTTTGTGCTGGTGTATCCCAGGCCCTGGAGTGGCTGGAAGCGCAGGGTCTGAATGGCAGAATGACGGGCTCAGGCAGTGCAGTTTTTGCCTGGGCACCAGCAGATATGGCGCTGAATGCGGCTCCAGCCGGATTCGAGGTTCGTTGGTGTAGTGGCTTGAGAGTCCATCCGCTGGCGGGTTGGGCCAAGATTTGACGGTTGATGGCAGTACGCCATCAACCTGTGTAGGGGAGTCGCCAAGTTGGTTAAGGCACTGGATTTTGATTCCAGCATGCGAAGGTTCGAATCCTTCTTCCCCTGCCATATTAGATGTTCGTGCCGGAGTCGCCGGCAACAATCCTAAACCGACCGCCGAGACACTCATGCAGGCCGAGCAACCCCCAGATTTCATGGTTTTCACCGGCAATGCCAATCCGCTGATGGCGGCCGACATTGCGAGCCACCTCGGAATTGGCCTGGGCGCCGCCAAGGTGGGCCGCTTCTCCGATGGCGAGGTCACGGTCGAGATCAATCAGAACGTTCGGGCCCGTGACGTGTTCGTGGTGCAAAGCACCTGCGCGCCGACCAACGAAAACCTGATGGAACTGCTGATCATGGTCGACGCGCTCAAGCGCGCATCGGCCGAACGCATCAGCGCCGTCATCCCCTACTTCGGCTATGCGCGCCAGGATCGCCGTCCGCGTTCCACCCGCGTTCCGATCACGGCCAAGGTTGTGGCCAACATGCTGCAGACCGTTGGCGTCGCGCGGGTGTTGACGATGGACCTGCACGCCGACCAGATCCAGGGTTTCTTCGACATTCCGGTGGACAACATCTATGCCTCGCCGGTCCTGCTCGGAGACCTGCGTCAGAAGAACTACGAAGACCTGATCGTGGTCTCGCCCGACGTTGGTGGTGTGGTGCGCGCCCGCGCATTGGCCAAACAACTCGGTTGCGATCTGGCCATCATCGACAAGCGTCGGCCCAAGGCCAACGTCAGCGAAGTGATGCATGTGATTGGCGAAATCGACGGCCGCAACTGCGTCATCATGGACGACATGATCGACACCGCGGGCACGCTGGTGAAGGCTGCCGAGGTGCTCAAGGAGCGCGGCGCCAAGAAGGTTTATGCGTACTGTACGCACCCGATATTTTCCGGCCCGGCGATCGAACGCATCTCGCAGGGGACCGCGCTGGACGAAGTGGTTGTCACCGACACCATTGCGCTCAACAACGCGGCCCAGGCCTGCCGCAAGATCCGCCAGTTGACCGTGGCACCGCTGATCGCCGAGACGATCCAGCGCATTGCCAAGGGCGACTCGGTGATGAGTTTGTTCTCGGACCAGGAAAACCTCTTCTAGAGGTTCACCCGGTCGGGACATTGGTGGCCGACCTGCCGTATCAAGGCGGGCCGGCTTTTTAAACAGGGGTCACACTGGTCGCGGTGGACTCTCATTGGAGAGAATCATGAAATTTGTCGCTTTTGAGCGCGCCAAGCAGGGCACGGGTGCGAGCCGCCGTCTCCGCATCACCGGTCGTACACCGGGCATCGTCTACGGTGGCGAAAACGGCCAACCGCTACTGATCGAACTGGACCACAACGCCTTGTTCCATGCGATCAAGAAGGAAGCTTTCCACTCCTCCATCCTCGAGATGGATCTGAACGGCAGCTCACACAAGGTCCTGCTGCGTGACCTGCAGATGCACCCGTTCAAGCCACTGGTTTTGCATATCGACTTCCAGCGTGTCGACGCCAAGACCCGCATGCACACGAGAGTGCCATTGCACTACGTCGGTCAGGAAGAGTCCGATGCGGTCAAGGTCGACCACTGCCTGGTCAACCACGTTCTGACCGAACTGGACGTCTCCTGCCTGCCTGCCAACCTGCCCGAGTTCATCGAAGTGGACCTGGCCAGCCTGGTCAAGGGCAAGTCGCTGCGCCTCAAGGACGTCAAGCTCCCGCGCGGTGTCACGCCGGTCAAGGGCGGCAACGACAATCCGGTTCTGGTGTCGGTGGTGATGCCGGCCGGGGAAGCGTCAGAAGCCAATGCTGAAGCGGCTGCCGAAGCTGCTGCTGCCGCTGACGCAAAACCGGCCGCAGGCGGCAAGGGCGCTCCAGCTGCCAAGGCTGCAGCGGGCAAGGCTCCTGCTGCAGCGGGCAAGGCTCCTGCTGCAGCGGGCAAGGCCGCTCCGGCTGCCAAGAAGTAATCGGGTCCGCCCGCTTCGCGCCAACGGCCCACCTCTGTGGGCCGTTTTCCTTTGTGCGGCCCGCTTGCCGGGTATAAGCCGCACCCGATATCGAACGCCGATAATTTGCCCATGATCAAGTTGTTTGTGGGCCTGGGAAACCCCGGGCCCGAATATGAAGACACCCGCCATAACGCCGGCTTCTGGTGGATCGACGCGCTGGCCGACACACTGGGCGTGCGCCTGGCGTACGACAAGGCCTGGCAAGGACAGGTCGTGCGCGCCACGATGCAGGGACAGGTCGTATGGCTGCTCAAGCCGCAGACATTCATGAATGTTTCCGGCCGATCGGTCGCGGCGCTGGCGCGTTTCTTCAAGATCACACCGCAGGAAATGCTGGTTGCACATGACGAGCTCGACATCATGCCTGGGCAGGTCAAGCTCAAGCGTGGTGGCAGCCATGCCGGCCACAATGGCCTGCGCGACATTCACGATCAGCTCGGCACCGACGACTACTGGCGACTGCGCCTGGGCATCGGACACCCGGGCGTCAAGGCAGAGGTTGTCAACTGGGTTCTGAAGAAGCCCCGGCTTGAAGACCGACAGGCCATTGACGACTGCATCGCGCGTTCACTCAAGGCCGTGCCTTTACTGCAAACGGATGACGTGGCCAAGGCCACCATGTTGCTGCACACACGGGTCGCGCCGGAAAATCCCGCTGGAAAGCCGGCATAGGCGAGGCGCGTCGAACATTTGGCGCACCGGCCTGCCGGCCCTCAACCGATCGCGGGAGGCCACGCACCATGCGCCAGCAATACCATCGTCATCCAGCAGCCACCATCTGCAGCGTCTTTCTCGGCCTGTCGTGTATGGCAGCGTCTGGCCAGACGGTCTACCGATGCGGCAACAGCTATAGCGACACCCCCTGTGCCGGCGCGTCCATGCTCTCGATCGACGACAGCCGCAGCCCGGCCCAGAAAGCCCAGACCGATGCAGCCACGGTGCAGGCCCGCACATGGGCCCATCAGATGGAGCGCGACCGTCTGGCCCTTGAAAAATCGGTGATGTCCGCCAGACCTCCGGCGCCGCGTCACATAGGTGACACACCTGCTCGTCCATCCAGCGGCGCTGCCGGCGCGCATGCGGCCAAGGCCGCGAAGTCCGCGAAAAAGAAAAAAGACGAGTCTCCATTCTTCACGGCCGCCGCAACGCCCGACAAGAAAATCAAGGCGGCTGGCAGCGCCCCTGACTGAGGGCGGATGCACCGAGCCCCGCCGAAAGGGGGTACGGCAGCGATCCGCGCGGCGGCACCATCAGAGGCGAGAACACCAAGGGTTCAGGCCTTGTCGCCAGCACCGGCGGCGGCTTGCAAGCGCCGGAACTTGGCCCACAAGGCTTCCTTGTCCTCGATGAAATCCGGGTTGACCGGAATACACGCGACAGGGCAAACCTGCACACACTGCGGTTCGTCGAAATGGCCGACACATTCGGTACACTTGTGCGGGTCGATTTCGTAAATCTCCTGCCCGAGATAGATCGCCTCGTTGGGACACTCGGGTTCACACACATCGCAATTGATGCACTCGTCGGTGATGATCAGAGACATTGGACACAGAACCGTTGTTGGCACACAGATGCCCCAGCTGGACACCTTCACATTGATTATCCGCGCGTTCGAATGCCCGCGTCGCTGAACCTTGATCACGATCGCTGGTCAAGGCGGATGGCGCGCTCCAAGACCTGCCTGAACGCCTGAACGCCTGAACGAATAGCATGGGTCCATTTCTCTTCAAACGCATATTGACGCTGATCGGCACACTGATCGGCGCGTCGATCGTGGTGTTCCTGGTACTGGAAATCCTGCCCGGCAATGCAGCCGAAATCATGATGGGGCCGGATGCCTCGCCTGACGTGGTGCAGGCACTGTCCACCCAGCTCGGTCTGGACCGCCCCGCGTGGGAACGTTACTGGAACTGGGTCACGGGCATGCTCACCGGGGAACTGGGCAATAGTTACGCCTACAGCTCGCCGGTATCCGAACTCATGCTCGAGCGCCTGTCGCTGACGATTCCGCTGGCCATCATGGCCATGTGCCTGACCACCGTGCTGGCCCTGGTCGTCGGCATCTACGCCGCCGCGCAACACAACCGCTTGGGCGACGTCGGCCTGATGGGCGTGACGCAGGTCGGCATCGCGATTCCCAATTTCTGGTTTGCCATCCTGCTGATCCTGCTCTTTTCGGTCAAGCTGCAATGGTTCTCGGCCGGCGGGTTCCCGGGCTGGAGCGAAGGTGTTCTGCCAGGTCTTCAGGCCCTGATGCTGCCGGCCCTGTCGCTGGCGTTCGTGCAGGCGGCCATTCTGGCGCGCATCACCCGCTCAGCGGTGCTCGAGGTGATGCGCGAGGACTATGTGCGCACCGCGCGGGCCAAGGGCCTGTCCCAGCGCGCGACCCTGTGGGGCCATGTGCTGCGCAACGCGATGATTCCGGTGATCACCGTCATGGGCCTGCAGTCGGCCGAGCTGCTGGCCGGCACCATCGTCGTCGAAAACGTGTTCTACCTGCCCGGCCTGGGCCGGCTGATTTTCCAGTCGATCTCCAATCGCGACCTGATCGTCGTGCGCAACTGCGTGATGTTCCTGGCCACCATGGTCGTGGTGGTCAACTTCATCGTCGACGTGTTGTACGCCGTCATCGACCCGCGCGTGAAAGCCAGCGATATATGAGCGCCGCGCCGGGCCGCTCCCAAGCAAGCTCGCACCGCAGCCCGCAGGGCGAAGGTGTTCCTGTGAGCGCCGCGCCGGGCCGCTCCCAAGCAAGCTCGCACCGCAGCCCGCAGGGCGAAGGTATTCCTGTGAGCGCCGCGCCGGGCGAAGGTACTCCAGTGAGCGGCGCCACGACCATCTCCTCGCACGCTACGCCAGGGATTTGGCGCCGTGCCCTGCACCACCGCAGCTTTGTCTTTGGCGGCGTGTTGACTGCGCTGCTGGTGTTCTCCGCGCTCCTGTCGATGTTCTGGACGCCCTGGTCTCCGTACGAGATGAACCTGCCGGGCAAGCTGCAGGCCCCATCCGAACACCACTGGCTGGGCACCGACATATTCGGCCGCGACGTCGCCTCGCTGTTGCTGGTGGGCGCACGCAACTCCATCCTGGTGGGCGTGATCGCGGTCAGCATCGGTCTGTTCATCGGAACGGCACTGGGTCTGCTCGCCGCCGCGCGGCGTGGCTGGGTGGAAGAGCTGATCATGCGGCTGTCGGACTTCACCTTCGCCTTTCCCGCCATCCTGTCGGCCATCATGATGACCGCCGTGTTCGGCGCCGGCATCGTGAACTCCATCATCGCAATCGGCATCTTCAACATCCCCACCTTTGCGCGCATCACCCGCGCATCGGCCAACGCCACCTGGTCGCGCGAGTTCGTGCTGGCTGCCAGGGCCTGCGGCAAGGGGCCGTGGCGCATCACCTTCGACCATATCCTGCCCAACATCATGTCGGTGCTGACAGTGCAGGTCACGATCCGCTTTGCGATCGCCATCCTGGCCGAAGCGGCCCTGTCCTACCTGGGCCTGGGAACGCAACCACCGCAACCGTCCTGGGGCCGCATGCTGGCCGAAGCCCAGACCTTGATGTTCCAGGCGCCGTTGCTGGCGGTTTTCCCGGGTGTGGCGATCGCCATGGCCGTGCTGGGGTTGAACCTGTTGGGCGACGGCCTGCGCGACCTGATGGACCCCCGGCTGGCCCGCAAGCGATAAACCATGCTGGAAATCAACCAACTCAGCGTGCAGCTGCAAACCCAGCGGGGCCCGGCCTTCGCGATCCGCGACGTCGGCTTCTCGCTGAAAAAGGGCGACACCGTCGGCCTGGTCGGCGAATCGGGATGTGGCAAATCCATCACCGCCATGGCCTTGATGGGCTTGCTGCCTGAAAGCGCAAAAGTCACTGGCAGCATCCGGCTCGACGGCCAGGAACTGGTGGGCCAGAGCGACGCCGTGTTGCGCCGATTGCGGGGCAACCGCATCGGCATGATCTTCCAGGAACCGATGACGGCGCTCAACCCGGTGCACACCATCGGGCACCAGGTGGCAGAACCAATGCGCCTGCACCGCGGCATGGGGCGGGCTCAGGCGCGGGCCCAGACCATTACGCTGCTCGAACGCGTGGGCATCGCCAATGCGGCGGGCCGCATCGGCGCCTACCCGCACCAGTTCTCCGGTGGGCAGCGCCAGCGCATCACGATCGCGATGGCTCTGGCTTGCGAGCCCGACATCCTGATAGCCGACGAACCCACGACGGCGCTGGACGTAACCATTCAGGGCCAGATCCTGGATCTGATCCACGACCTGGTGCAGGAGCGTTCGATGGCCTTGCTGCTGATCTCGCACGACCTGGGCGTGATCGCGCAAAACGTCGAGCGCATGATGGTCATGTATGGCGGCAGCGTCATTGAAAGCGGTTCGACGTCACGCGTCTTCGGCCATATGGCGCATCCCTACACGCGTGGCCTGTTCGGCGCCCGCCCCCGACTCGGCGCGCCATCGGGCACACGCTTGACCACGATCGAGGGAACCGTGCCCGAGCTGGTCGACCTGCCCGCCGGCTGCGCATTTTCCGATCGATGCACATGGGCACAAGCGGCCTGCATCACGACACGGCCTGTAGCCGAGTCACTAGCACCCGGCCATGTCGCACGTTGTCTTCGGCTCGACGCCGTCATGGCGGGGGACAAACCATGAATAAAGATCTCAGCCCACCCTTGCTGGCGGTTGAGCAGGTCACCCGCACCTACCGCTTGCCGCGCGAAAAACTGTGGAGCCAGCCGCCAAAAGTCCACGCCTTGCAGGGAGTGAGTTTCCAGATGGCGGCCGGCCGGAGCCTGGGCATCGTCGGCGAATCGGGTTCCGGCAAGTCCACGTTGGCGCGCTTGGTGATGGCGCTTGAATCTCCCACCAGCGGCAGCGTGCAGATCCTCGGACGCGACATGGCGACACTGGACGCCGCCAGCCTGCGCCAGGCCAGGCGCGATTTCCAGATGGTGTTCCAGGACCCCTACGGCTCGCTCGATCCGCGCCAGACGGTGCTGCGCATCGTGACGGAACCGCTGCAGGCGCAGGACGACACGTCGGCTGCGGAGCAGGCGCGCCGGGCGAAGGAAGTACTGATGTCGGTCGGCCTGCGCGCCACCGATCTCGAGAAATATCCGCATGAATTCTCCGGTGGTCAACGCCAACGCATCGCGATAGCCCGCGCATTGATCACGCGCCCACGTCTGATCGTCGCTGACGAACCGGTCAGCGCACTGGACGTATCGGTGCAGGCGCAGGTACTCAACCTGATGCAAGACCTGCAGGCGGAGTTCGACGTCACCTATCTGCTGATCAGTCATGACCTGGCCGTGGTCGACCATCTGTGCGCCGACGTGGCCGTGATCTTTCAGGGCCGCATCGTCGAGCAAGGTGCGCCGCAAACACTGTTCCGCCAGGCGGCGCACCCGTATACCCAGGCGCTGCTCGACGCGGTACCGCGCTTGGAGCCGCGCGCGCCCGGCGCCCAACGCAAGCGCACCTTGGCGGTGGAACCGACCCGGGTGCAGATGCCCGGTGCGTGTCCGTATGCCCATCGCTGCCCCTACGCACGCGAGCGATGCGACAACGAACGCCCCGAACTGATGCCCTTGGCGGGTGCGGTGCATCGTGTGGCGTGCCACTTTCCACAACATGATGCTGCTGCCGCGCTACCGCACCACGATGCCGCAAACGCCAAGGCTTGAGGCAAACCACAAACACATGGCTGCAAAAATGCTATCGTGCACATCTGTCGAACCGACAAGTCCTTGTCTTCCAAAACGTCATTGAAAGGTAATCTGCTCATGGTCAATCGCCGTTCCGTCCTCACGTCAGCCGCCGCCACCGCAGCCCTGACCAGCGTTCCCTTTGCAGCCCAGGCGCAGATGAAGAAAAACACCCTGGTGGTGGGCATGGCCCTCGAGCCAGCACCGGGCCTGGACCCGACCGGCGGTGCCGCCGCGGCCATCGGCGAGATCGTGCTCTACAACGTTTTCGAGACACTGACCAAGATCAACCAGAACGGCTCGGTGTCGCCGCTGCTGGCCGAGAGCTGGGAGGTCTCACCTGACCTCAAGACCTACACCTTCAACCTGCGCAAGGGCGTCAAGTTCCACAATGGCGAGCCGTTCAACGCCAATACCGTCAAGTTCGCATTCGAACGCGCGGCAGCGGAAAAAAGCGTCAACAAGGACAAACGCACCTTCGCCAAGATGGAGCGTGTGGCCGTCATCGACGACCATACCGTCGTGATCCTGAACAAGGAACTCGACCCCGAGTTCCTGTTCCTGATGGGCCAGGGTACGGCCGTCATCGTCGAACCCAAGAGTGTCGACACCAACGGCACCAAGCCGGTGGGCACCGGCCCGTTCCAGCTCGAAGCCTGGAACAAGGGCTCTTCAGTGGTGCTGGCGAAATGGGCCGGCTATCGCGACGCAGCCGCCATCAAGTTGAACAAGGTGACCTTTCGCTTCGTCAGCGACCCGGCGGCCCAGGTGGCCGCCATGCTGGCCGGCGACATCGACGCGTTCCCGCGCGTGACGCCACGCGCAGTGCCACAGTTCAAGAGCAATCCGCGTTTCCAGGTCCTGATCGGCGGCTCGCGCGCCAAGACCATTCTGGCGATCAACAACAAGAAGAAGCCACTCGACGACGTGCGCGTGCGACGCGCGATCCTGGCGGCTATCGACCGCAAGGCAGTTGTCGAGGGTGCCGGTGACGGTTACGGAGTTCCGATCGGAAGCCACTATGTGCCGGGTGCGTTCGGATTTGTCGACACTACCGACATCAACCCGTTCAACATCGAAAAGGCCAAGGCCTTGCTGTCGGAGGCCGGTATCAAGACGCCGCTGGAACTCTCGCTGAAACTGCCGCCGCCGCCATATGCGCGTCAGGGCGGAGAAGTGATCGCAGCTCAGCTGGCCAAGATCGGCATCATCGCCAAGATCGAGAACGTCGAATGGGCACAGTGGCTCAGCGGCGTGTACGGCACCAAGAACTACGACCTGACCATCATCTCCCACGTCGAGCCGTTCGACCTGGGCAACTATGCGCGGCCAAACTACTACTGGGGCTACGAGAACCCCAAATTCAACGATCTGTTCGACCGTATCCAGTCCGCAGCACGCCCTGCGGACCGGGCCAAACTGCTGGCCGAGGCACAGCGCATGATCGCCAACGAAGCGGTCCATGGCTTCCTGTACCAGCCGCAGTGGATCACCATCGCAAACAAAAACGTCAAGGGCTTGTGGAAAGACGTTCCGTACTTCGCCAACGACCTGTCAGCAGTCTCCTGGGGCTGATACAAGCGCCCCATGGTCACGCAGGGCTGGCCCCTGCGTGACCCACCAAAACCCTATTGCATGAGATCAGGCCATGAAAGACAGCCTGGGTAATCCGGTCAGCCTGCACGATGCAGCCAGTCTGGCTGCGCTGAACGATTTTGTCGACGGATTTCTGCGCTGCGAGGCGCGTGCCGTCAACGTGCTCGCGCTGGCCGAGAGCGACACCAGTGCCATCGCACAGTCGTATTGCGCGGCCCTGCACATGTTTGCCGAATCGCGGGACGCTCCGACCCACGCCCGCCCCTTCATCGATGCCGCCAGCGCCGCGGCACCACGCGCCAGCGCCCGCGAACAGCAGTTTGTGGCCGCCGTCCGCGCCTGGGTCGACGGTGACCTGCCGCTGGCGATACGCCTGCACGCGCAGCTGGCCCAGACCCATCCGCGCGATCTGGTCTCGGTCAAGCTCGGCCAATACCATTTGTTCAACCAGGGTGACGCCCCCGGCATGCTGCGTCTGGCGCTGGCAGCCCTGCCCACGGCATCCGATGTGGCGCAGTTGCACGGCATGGCCGCGTTCGGCTGGGAGCAGTGCCACCTGATGGACCAGGCCGAAGCGGCCGGGCGCACGGCACTGGCCATGACACCGCGCGAACCCTGGGCCCAGCACGCGCTGGCCCACGTGATGCTCACCCAAGGCCGTCTGCAGGAAGGATTGCAATTCATGCAGCACAGCAGCCCGACCTGGACCGGGCTCAACTCCTTCATGCAGACCCACAACTGGTGGCATCTGGCGCTGTTTGCCATCGACCTGGGGCAGTACGACACCGCCTTGCAACTGTACGACCAGCAGGTCTGGGGCGTGGTCAAGGCTTATTCGCAGGACCAGATAGGCGCCGTGTCTCTGTTGGCGCGGCTGGAGCTGGCCGGTGTCAACGTGGGTGAGCGGTGGCAGGATGTGGCCGACCATCTGCAAGGCCGCACCCACGATCAGGTGCTGCCGTTTCTGGACCTGCAGTATCTCTACGGGCTGGCGCGTGCCGGCCGTCCCGAGGCACAGACCTTGCTGCGCAACATCGAGGCACGGGGTGCCGCGCAAGCTTCATCGGGCACAGGCGACGGCAACGCCGCGCAGGTCTGGCGCCAGGTCGCCACACCGGCTGCGCGCGCTCTGATGGCCCATGCACAAGGCCGCCACGCCCAGTCTCTGGAGGGATTGGGCCAGGCCTTGCCGCGTCTGCTGGAGATCGGTGGCAGCCATGCCCAACGCGACCTGTTCGAACAGATCCACCTGGATGCCTTGATGCATTGCGGCCATTGGACCGCAGCGCAACAACTGGTGCAGACACGCTGCAATGGGCAGCCACAATCGCAACGCCTGCAACGCCAGGCGGCGCGAATCTACTCGGTGCTGGGAATCGACTGCGCGGCCTGAGCCGCGGCCTGGGCCGTCTGGGCCTGGTCGTACACGGGCTGGGCCGGCATGCCGGCCAGATGCCCGGTCTCGGCCCAACTGACGATCTCGACCCGCTCCTCCACAATACGTACGCGGTTGATCGCGCCGTTGGGAATCACACTCTGACGCGGCCCGGACAAAGACAGCCCCAGCGCCGTGCGATAAACCATGTCGAGCACGCCGCCATGGGTCACGATCAGCAGCCGCTGCCCACGCCGGGTATCAGCCAGATGGCGCAGCGTAGTCATCACGCGGCCATGAAAAGTACGCGTGCTCTCGCCACCTTCGAAGGCGAAGTCGGCGTTGAACGCGCTCCAACCCAGCCAGGCCTGCGGATACTGCGTCTGGATGTCTTGCGCCCGCATGCCGTCGACGACACCAAAGTTCTGCTCGCGCAAGGCCAGGTCATTGATCGCCTGCATGTCCAGTCTTTGCGCCGCTGGCATGGCGGTCTGTCGGGCGCGCAGCAAGTCGCTGCACACCAGTTGCTGGATCGACTCTCCGGCCAGTTGCGTCGCCACACGCTGCGCCTGCGCATGCCCTATGGCGTTGAGTGGTACGTCGATTTGCCCCTGGAAGCGCAGCTCCCGGTTCCAGTCGGTTTCTCCGTGTCGAATCAGGATCAGTTCGGTCATGCCCCGATTATCGACGTGGCAAGGTACCGGGCCGTTGCCGACCATGCCCGCTTTTGCGCCCGATCAGGATCAGCAAACCGCCACGCCCTGGGTGTTGACGTACAGCGCGTACAACGAGGTGCTCGCTGCCATGAACAGACGGTTGCGATGGACCCCGCCGAAACACAGATTGGCGCATCGCTCGGGCAGGTCAATGCGACCGATCAGCTTGCCTGCCGGATTGAACACATGCACACCGTCAAGGCCAGCGCTGCCCATGCCCCAGCCACACCACAGATTGCCGTCCACGTCCAGGCGAAAACCGTCGGGCGTACCCGGGCCGGCATCGATGGCGACGCGCTGATTGGCCAGAGTGCGCCCGTCCTTGACGTCGAAGGCCAGGATCTTGCGCGGATTCGCACGCGACTCGACGACGTACAGGATGGACTCGTCTGGCGAGAACGCCAATCCATTCGGTTGATTGACGCCTTCCGCCACCACGCTGATGGCGCCATCGGCATCGATCCGGTAGACATTCGTCGGCAATTGCGGCGGGGCCTTCTCGCCTTCGTAGAAACTGGCGATGCCGAACACCGGATCGGTGAACCAGACCGAACCATCGGACTTCACCACCACGTCATTGGGCGAGTTCAGGCGTTTGCCATCAAAACTGTCGGCCAGCACCGTGATGCTGCCGTCGTATTCGGTGCGGGTGACGCGCCGGGTCAGGTGTTCGCAGGTGACGATGCGGCCCTGGCGATCCCGCGTATTGCCGTTAGCGTTGTTCGACGGACTGCGAAACACGCCCGCCGTCGCACTGGCTTCGTCCCAGCGGTACATGGTGTTGCCGGGCACATCGCTCCACACCAGTGAACGCGAATCTCCGAGCCACACCGGTCCCTCCGACCAGCGCATGCCGGTGGCAAGCCGCTCGACCTTGGCCAAGGCCAGCTTGTACGCATCGAACGACGGATCGACGCTGACCACGGATGGATCCGGGTAACGCGCACTGGGCTGCCAGTCGGACATCAGGCGTCACCCGGCACGTCTTCTTCGTCTTCGTCGCCGCTCTCCTCGTCGGCCTTGACGATCATCACCGGCACCGACGCGGCATGCAGCACTTCGTTGGACACCGAACCCAGCAAGGCACTGCGCAAGGCACTGGTACCGCGCGCGCCCATGACGATCAGGTCGCAGCGGTAGCGCTCCGCGATATCAATGATGGTGTGGGCCGGGTCGCCGCCCCCCACTTCACTCTCGTGGGCGACGCCGGCCGCCTTCAGCAAGGCCTGGGCCGGCGCCAGAATGTCCGCGCCCGCGGCCTGGCTGACGCGTTCGAGCACCTCGGGGTCGGGTGCGGTCATCATTTCGTACAGGTTCGCCGGTTCCTGCACGTTGGCCAGGACCAGTTCGGCGTCCAGCCCTTGGCGCTTCATATCCAGGGCCACGCGCACCGCCTTGAGCGAAACCTCAGACCCATCAACCGGCAGCAATATCTTCATTATTTTCTCCATTCAAAAGCCAAGCATAGACATGATCCAGCATACCCCGTTGCCCGCAGCCGGTCCACGTTTGCCGGCATCCGGGTCCGCACTGGATTTGCTCCCGGATGCATTGTCGACGCGCCGGATAATCCGGCCATGACCCAACTGATTTTGATTCCAGGCCTGGCCAGCAACCATGTGATGTGGCGGGCACAACTCGCTGTGTTGCCAGCCCACTACAAGGCCCACGTGAGCGACGTGGCCTCGCGCTGCGACACGATCGAGGACATGGCCACCACGCTATTACGCGAACACGCCGGCGATCTGATCCTGTGTGGTGCCTCCATGGGCGGCATCATCGCGATGCAGGCCGCGCATCAGGCCGCCAGCCGCGTGCGCGGCCTGGCGCTGCTTGGCACCAATGCGCGACCGGAATCCGACGACATGCGTGCGCTGCGGGAAGCCGCCATCGCGCTGTTCGCCAGCGGGCGCGCCGCCGAGGTACTGCGCGCCAATGTGCCGCTGGCGTTTCATGCCAGCCGCGCCCGCGACACGGCCCTGGTTCAAAGTTATATGGATTTCGTGCTCGAGGCCGGCGCCGATCAGCTGATCCGGCAGAACCGCGCCATCATGTCGCGTCCCGACGCGCGCAAGACCTTGCCAGACCTGACCTGCCCGGCGCTGGTGATGTGGGGTGACTCGGATCAACTGACGCCGCCCGAGGCCAACCGGGAGATCGCCGCCCTGCTGCCCCAGTCAGAAGCGGTGGAACTACTGCAATGTGGCCACATGCTGACCATGGAGCAACCCGAACAGGTCAATAGCCGGCTGCTTCGCTGGCTCCAGACCTTGCCCGCCAGCCAGGCGAAAACAAGTGCCTAACCGGCCGCCTTCAGGGCCTTGACTTTGTCGGTCAGGCGGCGCAACACCGAGGGTTCGACGAAGTTGTCCACTTCGCCGCCAAGCACCGCGATCTCGCGCACAAAGGTGCTGGAGATGAACTGGTATTTGTCGCTCGGCGTCAGGAAGACGGTTTCCACGTCGGGCATCAGCGAGCGGTTCATGCCGGCGAGCTGAAATTCGTAGTCGAAGTCGGTCACGGCCCGCAGTCCGCGCACCATGGCCTTGGCGCCGCGCGACACCACGAAGTCACGCATCAGGCCATCGAAACTCTCGACCGTCACGTGTGGATACGGACGCACCACCTCGCGCGCCATCTCAACCCGTTCATCGAGCGAGAACATGGCCTTCTTGTGATGACCGGCGGCCACGGCAACGATGACGCGGCTGAACAACTGCGCCGCGCGTCGCACCACGTCCTCGTGGCCCAGGGTCATGGGATCGAATGTCCCCGGATATACGGCAATGATCTCGTTTCGCACGATGAGCTCCAGCTGACTGTCGTCAGAACGACGCATGCGCCGCATTATGCATGGGGCACCTGACGCGAACGTTGCAGCAAATGGGCGTGCACCGCCCCGGCCTTGAGGTGGCGGACCATGGTCAGGCCCAGCGGAGCAAGCGCCGCATCGCTCCAGGCCGACGGCGCCTCGAGGTAGATAAACGCGCCCGCGCGCATGACGCGTTCGGCGGCGCGCAGTGCCGGCTCCAATAGCTCCGCGTCGAACGGCGGGTCGAGAAACACCAGGTCCAGGCTGTCCACCGGAAAACCGGCCAGCGCGGCAAGCCCGTCACCGCGGTGAATCTGCACCATGTCCGCCGCCAGGCGCGACTTGGTGGCGACGAGTTGCAACACCAGCGCACGGTCCTGTTCGACCAACATCACGGTCTTGGCACCCCGCGATGCCGCCTCGAAACCCAGCGCGCCGGTGCCGGCAAAGACATCGACGCAGCACCAGCCTGTCAGGTCCTGACCCAGCCAGTTGAACACCGTCTCGCGCACCCTGTCGGGCGTGGGGCGCAAACCCGGCTTGGCCGCGACCGGCAGTCGGGTGCGTTTCCAGCGGCCACCGACGATGCGCACGGTATGGTCGGACGGTTGCACAAGCGGCTTTGCCGGCTTCTTGACCGCCGCAGCGACCGGTCGGCGCGCGCGCGCCACTTCTTTATTTTCCATGGCGATGAGCTTAACCGCTGCAGCGATGACAGCCGTGGCGCAGGCGATGCCCGCGACGGGTCATGGCGCCTTGTCGCGCCCGCCCACCACCACCGTGACCATGGCCTGCGGTCGCAGCACACGCTCGAAAGCGGCCTTGACATCGGCCACGCTCAAGCGGTCGACTGCGGCCGTCCAGGTGTCAAGATAATCCAGCGCCAGGCCGTTCCAGGCGATATTGGCGACGTTGTCGAGCAGCTTGCGATTGCTGTCAAAACGCAGTGCAAAGCCACCAATCAAATTGGCCTTTGCCGCCTGCAATTCCTGTGCACTCGGGCCCTCACGCACGAACTGGGCCACCACCTCCTGCGTCAACGCCACCGCCTGCCCAGCCTGATCGGGCCGCGTCTGCAGACCCACCGTGAATGCGCCGGCGTGCAGACCCGGCGCGAAATAGCTGTAGACGCTGTAACTCAAGCCGCGCTTCTCGCGCACCTGCAACATCAGCCGCGACACGAAACCGCCACCACCGAGCACATAGTTGCCGACCGTCAGCGCCAGGAAATCCGGGTCATTGCGCCGGATACCGGGTTGACCGATCAGCACATGGGCCTGCGCAGAGTCGAACGGGATGGCCTGCGCGGTGCCCGGCTGGGTCAAGGATTGCACATCCGGCACCGCCGGCAAGGCGGCGCACGGCACCTGCCCGGCAGCGCTGTCCAGCCGTGCCAGCAAAGCGGCGATCAGCGCGTCGGCCTGCGCCCGCGACACATCCCCGACAACCGACACCTTGGCTCGGCAGGATCGGATGCTTTGCGCATAAAACGCCTGCATGTCGGCCACCGTGATACGGTCCAGGCCGGCCTCGGTCATCTCGTATCCGTACGGATGCGATCCATAAACGGCCCTGGCAAAGGCCTTGCCTGCCACCGTGGCCGGCCGGGTGTCGGACTCCTTGATTGACGCCACCAGCTGCGCGCGTTCACGCTGCCAGACCGCGGCCGCAAATGCCGGCAGCGCGAGCTGGCGCGCCGCCAGCGCCGTTACCCGTGGCAGCAGATCGGGGTAACTCAGCGAGCGCAAGGAGAAACTCATGCGATCGTTGCCGGCGCCGGCGCCAAACGAGGCGCCCAGATCGGCCCAGGCTTCGCCGAGTGCGTTTTCGTCGAGTGCCACGTCTGGTCCGTCGGCGCGCAGACCCCGTGAGGCCATGGCCGCGGTGACGCCGGCAAGGCCGGCCTGGTCGGCCGGGTCCCGCCGGCTGCCGGCATCAAAGTCGATCTGCACGTCCACCATCGGCAGCGAACGGCTTTGCACCAGATACACCTGCGCGCCATTGGCCTGGGTCCAGTGTTCTATCGGCACGGCGGCCCATGCAACTGGTGCGCAAATGAGCGCGAGCAGCAGAAAAATGCGAGAAAAAAGCATGTTCATCATTGTTTCCGACTAGTGTCGCAAGCCGCCGGAAGCAGCGCGGCCCTTGCCGGCAGGATCCATCGGTTGCGGTCGCAGCGTCGCTACGGTTAACTGGTCGTCGCCGAAATAGCGCGCCGCCACCGCCTGCACCTGCTCGGCTGTGACCTTGCGCAGCCGGGCCACCAGGCGCTGGCCGGCGTCCAGTGGCAGGCCCAGCGCCCAATTTGAACCCAGTGCGCGTGCCTGGCTAAATAGCGAGTCCAGCCGGTACACCTCGGCCGCCACCCACTGGGTCTTGACGCGGGCCAGTTCGGCCGGCGACACACCGTCGCGCGCGATACGGGCCACCTGCTCACGCAAAGCCGATTCGACCTGCGCCGCCGTCTTGTCCTTTGCCGGCGTGCCGTCGAGCACAAAGAGCTGCGGACCCCGTCCCCACAAGCCGTTGCTGGCGCCCGCGTTGTCGGCGACCCTATCCCCGCCCTGGGTCAGTGCGCGTTCCAGCCGCGCGCCGCGATAACCGTCGAGCACGGCAGACAGCACCGTCAGTGCCATGGCATCGTCCCCCTCGATGCTGGCCGGCCCTTCGTTCAGATCGGCTGCGCCCAGCGACGGCACCTTGAACGCGAGCGACACGTAGGCTTGCTCGGCCTGCGCCTTGATTTCGATGCGCCGGATTCCGACCTGGGCCGGCTCCAGCCGGGGCTTGCGCGAGGGTGTCCCGGCCGCCGGGATGGCACCATAGGTCTGCTGGGCCCACTGGCGCACCTGCGCCACATCAACGTCCCCGGCGATCACGACCACCGCATTGGCCGGCACATACCAGCGCCGATGGAAGTCTCGCACGTCATCGGCCGTCATTGCCTCCAGGTCGTTCATCCAGCCGACGATCGGCCGGCGGTAAGGCGAGGCGACAAAGGCAGCAGCCGACAAGGATTCGTACAGGCGCGCTCTCGGGCTGTCGTCGGTGCGCAATCGCCGCTCCTCCTTGACGACCTCGATCTCGCGTGTGAATTCAGCGTCCGGCCATTGCGTGTTCGCGAACCGGTCGGCCTCGAGCTGCATCACCTCGCGCAGCCGCGCCGCCGGCACCTGCTGGTAGTAGCCGGTGTAATCGCGCGCCGTGAACGCGTTCTCGCGCCCGCCGAGTTCGGCCACACGACGCGAAAACTCGCCCGGCGCCAAGGTGGGCGTGCCTTTGAACATCATGTGCTCGAGCACATGCGCCACCCCAGACACACCGTCCACCTCGTCCATCGCGCCCACCCGCACCCAGAGCATGTGGACCGCGGTGGGCGCACGTCGCTCCGGACGGATGATGATCTCCATGCCGTTGGCCAGCGTGAATTGGGTTACCGGCTCGGAGCTTGGGGTCTGAATCTGGGCCTGCGCAGACAGGGTCGAAAGCCAAAAAAGGCAGGTCAGTAAAGGTTTCATAAAATGCTCTGACTCCACAAGCGCCTCAAATGTTCAGTTTCTTCCGGAAAAAATCCCCCCCCGCCCCACCCGATCCGGAAAAAACCGTGGTGCCGGACGCCACCACCGTGGCGCCCGAGACCCTGCCGCCCGAGGTGGTGCGCACCGGTTCGGTCCGATTCTCGCTGCCGGGAGGCGCCTCGGAAGATGGGCCGGTTGCGGTGTCGGCGCGCTCATCATGGACCAGCCGCCTGCGCGCCGGTCTGCGCCGTACCGGTAGCAGTATCGCCTCGGTATTCACGGGAACCACGATCGACGAGGCACTGTACGAAGAACTCGAATCGGCGCTGGTTCTGGCCGACACGGGCGTCAAGGCCACACAGTTTCTGCTCGATACCTTGCGCCAGCGCGTCAAGCAGACCAAGGCCAAGGACCCGGCAGCGGTCAAGGCCTTGCTGACCGACGTGCTGACCGAACTGCTCACGCCGCTGGAAAAAGAGCTGGTCGTGGGCGAATTCAAGCCGACCGTGATCATGATGGTCGGCGTCAATGGCGCGGGCAAGACCACCTCAATCGGCAAACTCACGCGCCACCTCGGTTACCGCGGCGCGTCGGTGCTGCTGGCGGCCGCGGACACATTTCGGGCTGCCGCCAAGGAGCAGCTCGCGGTCTGGGCCGATCGCAACACGGTCGAGATCATCAGCCAGCAGGGCGGTGATCCGGCCGCTGTCAGTTACGACGCCGTCACTGCCGGGCGCGCGCGTGGCAAGGACGTGGTGCTGGTCGACACCGCCGGTCGGCTGCCCACCCAGTTGCACCTGATGGAGGAGCTGCGCAAGATCAAGCGCGTCATCTCCAAGGCAGACCCCGCCGCGCCGCATGAGGTGCTTCTGGTAATCGACGGCAACACCGGCCAGAACGCGCTGGCGCAGGTCAAGGCTTTCGACGAAGTGCTGAAACTGACCGGCCTGATCGTCACCAAACTCGACGGCACGGCCAAGGGTGGTGTGTTGGCGGCGATTGCGCGCGAGCGCCCGATCCCGGTGTACTTCATCGGTGTGGGCGAAAAACTCGAGGAGTTGGAAACCTTCAACGCCCGGGAATTCGCACAGGCCTTGCTGGGTTGACCCAAGTCCGGCGTGCCAGCCAACGTAAGAATCCGGGCACTTGCCCGACCATTGCAGAACCGGTCGACCGATTCAACCCGGCCGACCCTGCCTGACTTCCAATCGAACCGGAACCACTAGCCCATGACGCTGCCCTGCCTGCCCACCGCGCCCAATCGCCGCCAGACCCTGGCCCTGCTGGCTGGAGCCGCCGCCCTGCCCCTGTGGGCTCAGCCTGCCGAGGCCTGGACCGGTGTGTTGGCGCGGGCCCGGGGGCAAACGGTCTATTTCAACGCCTGGGCCGGCAGCGAACGGATCAATGCCTACCTGCGTTGGGCTGGCGAACAGATCCAGCAGCAGTTCGGCGTGCGGCTGGAACACGTCAAGATCACCGAAACCGCGGAGGTGGTCAAACGGGTGCGCGCCGAAAAGGCGGCCGGCAAGCGCGATGGCACGGTCGACCTGGTGTGGATCAATGGCGAGAACTTCCTGACCATGAAACGCGAAGGACTGCTGTTCGGTCCGTTCGCGGAGCAGTTGCCCAATTTCCGTTACGTGGACGTAGTCGGCAAACCCACGACACGGGTGGACTTTTCCGAACCTGTCGAAGGGCTGGAAGCACCCTGGGGCATGGCGCAGCTGACGTTTTTTGCTGACCGCAAACGGGTACCGACGCCGCCGCGCGACATGGCCGGCATGCTGGAATTTTCCCGCGCCAACCCGGGCCGCATCACCTATCCGCGCCTGCCCGATTTCCATGGCACGAGTTTCGTCAAGCAGGCGCTGGTCGAACTGAACCCGGACCGCGCACCACTGTACCGGGCGGTCACGCCGCAAAGCCTGGCCAGCGCGACCGCGCCGCTATGGACTTATCTCGACGCCCTGCACCCGCATCTGTGGCGCACCGGCCGCCAGTTTCCGCAGAACGCGGCGGCCATCCGGCAGATGATGTCGGACGGCGAACTGCTGATCGCCCTGACCTTCAACCCCAACGAGGCCGCCAACGAGATCGCCGCCAAACGCCTGGCCGACAGCATCTACAGCTTTCAGTTCAGCAGCGGCACCATCGGCAACACGCATTTCCTGGCCATACCGGTCAATACCCGCGCCCGCGACGGCGCGCAGGTGGTGGCGAACTTCCTGCTGTCTCCGCTGGCGCAGGCGCGCAAGGCCGACATCGCGCATTGGGGCGACCCGAGCGTGCTGGCACTGGACAAGCTCACCGCAAGCGATCGCGCCCGGTTCGGCGCTGGATCCATGCCCGGACAGGTCGAGCAGGCCATGCCCACCATCCTGGAGCCCCATGGCAGCTGGGTCGATGCGCTGGAAAAGGAATGGCTGCGGCGCTACGGCGGTTGATGTCAGGGACGCGCTGGCGCCCGGCGGTCACACAGCGCAGAAAACAGCATCTCGCCGTTGGGCGCGCTACGCCGGATATCGAGCGCCTTGCGGTTGATGCGCCACTTGCTGTTGACGCCGAAGCGCACTTCCTCGTCGGTGACCGAACCCGAACTCAGCCATTGCCGGTTCACCGCGACCGCGCTGGCCGACGCGCTGTAGCGAACCTCGACGCCACGGCGCACGTCGGTACTGCCATCGGGCTGCAGGTCGCAATACAGGGTCTGCATGTCGGCCGGCCCACCGTGCTCGTAGATGGCGCGCGCCACCTGCGAGGCACGCCCCGGCTGGCGTGTGCTTTCGCAGGCGAATTCGGCGCTGGCCCAGGTTCCATCGAGCAGGGCGGCATCGGTGTATTCCAGCGCCTGCGGGTCGATCGGCGACGCCGCGTCGGACTTGCGAACGGCAAAACGCATCGGCTTGCGGCAGTCAACGACAAAGCGGGTCTGGGCGCGCAAGGGCAAGGGCTGGTCGGCGTTGATCTGCAGCAAGATACCTGCGACATGGTCGCGGCCCAGGATCTCGAGCGACAGGTTGTCGATGCCGAACAGCACATCGTCGATGCGCTGGAGCAACTGGTAACCCCGGTTGCTCACCCATTGCGCATGGCCCAGGCCCGTGGCCAGCACCATCACCAGGGCCAACACGCATTTCAGACCGACAGGCACCAAGGCCTTTTTGCACCAGCACATCACCAAAGCCGATTCTCGCAGGCCATGCCTGCGTTCGGTACGCCGCCCAAGAGCCACGCACCCGTTGTTATAGTTTCGCCACTGCCCATTGCGGGCCCACCCTTGCGCCAACTGCGATCCATATGACCACCCTGCTACCCCATATCGAACTGAACTCCGGACCCAACCCCGACGCCGCCGTCATCTGGTTGCATGGCCTGGGGGCGGACGGCAACGATTTCGCTGCGATTGTGCCCGAGCTCAATCTCGCGGGATGCCGGTCCATCCGCTTCGTGTTTCCGCACGCACCCAGCATGCCGGTAACGGTCAACGGCGGATATGTAATGCCGGCCTGGTACGACATCATGGGGACCGATCTGCTGAAACGCGAAGACGCTGCCGGCATCCACCGCTCGGCGCTGGCCATCGAGGCGCTGATTGCCAACGAGGTGACACGTGGCGTCGACCCGAGCCGCATCGTGCTGGCCGGGTTCTCGCAGGGATGTGCCGTCGCCCTGCATACCGGTCTGCGCCATGGCGCGCCGCTGGCCGGCATCGTCGCCTTGTCCGGCTACCTGCCACTGGCGGCCGATCTGGCCGCCGAGGCGAACCCGGCCAACCGCCAGGTGCCGGTGTTCATGGCCCATGGCAGCGCGGACCCGGTGGTACCGGTGGCGCGCGGCGAAGCCTCGCGCGATGCGTTGCAGACCATGGGATACGCAGTGCAGTGGCACAGCTACCCGATGCAGCACAGCGTGCATCCGCGCGAGATCCAGGACATCGGCACATTCCTGCAGTCGGTACTCGGCCGCGACGACGGCTAAGGCGCAGGGCCACGCCATGCGCTGGGCCCATACGTGTCAGACACGGCATTGGCTGGCATGACAGTCACATCTGACAGCGTCGCCAGCCGTAGCGCCAAGGGGCTGACACCGTCACGCCCCGATCTGGCCTGGGCGCTCGTGCTGGCCGCCGCGCTCGGCGTGCCGGTGCTATACGCCACCGGATCGGCGATCCGGGCCGGCCTGGACCTCGCCGCCTGGCAGGCCATGCTGGCCGCACCACAGACCATGCGTGCGCTGGGCTTGAGCCTGTGGACCGGCATCGTGTCGAGCCTGCTCGCCGTCGCTCTGAGCGCATGGATCATGTCGCGCAGTTTTCCGTCCCGCTGGCCACGCCTGGTGCGCCTGCTCGGACCGATGCTGGCCGTGCCCCATGCAGCGTTCGGAATCGGCCTGGTATTTCTGCTCAGCCCCAGTGGCTGGTTGCTGCGGGCCGTCTCGCCATGGGCCAGCGGGTTCAATGATCCGCCGCCCTGGGCCACGACGCAGGACCCCTGGGGCCTGGGACTGATCCTCGTGCTGGTGGCCAAGGAGGTGCCGTTCCTGCTGTGGGCGGCCGCGGCCCACCTGCAACGTGCCGACGTAGCCTTGCGACTGGCGCGGGAACGCGCCATGGCGCGCACCATGGGCTACGCGCCCGACAAGGCCTGGTGGCGCGTGGTCTGGCCCCAGCTCTGGCCACGCCTGACGTGGCCGATGCTGGCGGTGCTGGCCTATTCGATGACTGTGGTCGACGTCGCGCTTGTGGCGGGCCCGGCGGCACCACCGACACTGGCCGTGCAGGCCTGGTCCTGGCTGCGCGACGCCGACCCGTCTACGAATCGCCAGGGCGCCGCAGCCGCGTGGTTGCTGGCCCTGGCACTGGCCGCAGTGGCCTCGCTGATGTGGAGCCTGCCGCGCTGGCACGGATGGCGCGCACGCCGCACCTCGGGTGTGCGCGGCGCGACCGCGTCGCCGCAGTCCCGCACCACCGCAATGTGGGCGCTGCACGCATTGCTGGCGCTGTATCTGGTCGTGATGCTGGCGCTGGCGCTGGGCAGCGTGTCCGGTGTCTGGCCGTTTCCGCGCTTGCTGCCGCAAACTTTCACCTGGGGCGCCTGGATGTCGGTGTGGCACAGCGCGTCCACAGTCGGCACTACGCTCGCGCTGGCCCTGGCCAGTGCGCTCACGGCACTGCTGTGGTCGGTGGCATGGCTGGAAACCGCGCCACCACGGTGGGACCATTGGTTGCGCCAGGTGATCTACTTGCCGCTGATACTGCCGTCCGTGTTGTGGGTCGTCGGCATCCATGCCGTTTCGCTGCAATGGAACATCGACACCCGCTGGAGCGGACTGTGGCTGGCCCACAGCCTGGCCTGCGTCCCGTATGTGCTGATCACCTTGGGTCCGGCCTATGGCGGCTTCGACCCCCGATTCCGCCAGCTCAGCGCATCACTCGGCCACGGTCGTACGGGTTACCTGCTGCGCGTGAAATGGCCGTTGCTGCGCGCTGCCCTGTGGTCGTCGCTGGCGGTCGGATTTGCCGTCAGCGTCGCGCAATACCTGCCCACGCTGTTCATTGGCGGCGGTCGCTACGCTACGGTCACGACCGAGGCTGTCACGCTGGCGGCGGGCGCGCAGCGCTCGCTGACATCGGCCTACGCCTGGCTGCAATGGTGTCTGCCGGTGCTCGCATTTGGCCTGGCTGCCTGGGCCGGACAACCGCGCCGGTTCCGGCGTTGAGGCCGCGATCGGTTACGCGGGCAGGCCGCGTACCAGTTCGCGTGTGAGTTCGGCCGCCGCGACGGCCTTGCAAGCGCTCGCGTTCTGCCCCGACCACAAGGGCGTAAATGTATTCAGCCCCTGGCGCTCGGCTGCCTGACGCAGCGGCGCCAGCGCGGCAGCGGCCCGCGGAAACGCCGGGGCCACCGCCTCTTGGGCCTGAAGATCGCGTATCAGCCGATTGACGATGCCGCGAGCCGGCCGGCCGGAGAACAGGCGTGTCAACGCGGTATGGCGCGCCGCGTCACTCTGCAAAGCCGCGCGGTGCAGGGCGCTGGTGTTTGCCTCCGGGCACAGCAGATAGGCGGTGCCCACCTGCACGCCGCTGGCGCCCAGCGCCATGGCCGCCGTCACCGCGCCGGCATCGGCAATGCCGCCGGCCGCAATCACCGGAATACGGGTCTTGCGCACGATCTGCGGCACCAGGGCCAAGGTTCCGACCTGGGTCGTCGTGTCGTCGGTCAGGAACATGCCGCGATGGCCGCCCGCCTCCAGGCCCTGGGCGATGATGGCGTCCACGCCCCGCTGCTCAAGCCATAGCGCCTCGGCGACCGTGGTCGCGCTGGACAGGATACGGCTACCCCAGCTGCGCACCCGCGCCAGCAGAGCGTCGCTGGGTAGTCCGAAATGAAAACTGATCACCGCCGGGCGGAATGGCTCGAGCAGATCAGCCATTGCATCGGTAAATGGTTCGCGTGCGGAAGCGGGTACCGACGCAGTGGCATCAAGCCCGAGCTCGCGGTAATACGGCGCAAGCAGCGAACGCCAGGCCGACTCAGCCTGCGGGTCGGGTGGCGGTGGCGTATGGCAGAAGAAGTTGAAATTGACGGTTGCGGACTGCGCCTGTATCTGCACCAGCGCATCGCGCAAGGCCTGGGGCGTGAGCATGGCACAGGGCAAGGACCCGAGTGCACCGGCGCCCGACACCGCCAGTGCCAGTTCGACGCCTTGGACCCCGGCCATTGGTGCCTGCACCAGTGGCCAGCGAACACCCAGAAGTGCAGCCAGTGTCACGGCACCACCTTGAATCGATCTATTTGCTGGCGCCCGCTGCCGGAGGCTGGATGCCAAGCCGGCCAGCGACGGCGCGATCGAGGGCGCGGACCTTGGCTTCAATGATGGGTTTGGTTTCTGCCACGAGTTTTTCGGTCAAGTCCTTTTGCATTTCGCTGCCCAGGGACTGGAATTTGCGGTTGACCGGCGACTCGATGATGGCGATCAATTGCTTGAGTTCTTCTTCAGTGAAGCGCTCGTCCAGCAACACACCAATCGTCGAGGGCGCCAGCGCCACCGCACGATCGCGCACCACCGGCACCGCTTCGTCCACATATTTCTTGAGGTCAGCCTGGATTTCGCGCGCGACCGCCTGGCGCTTATCCGGCGGAATCCGCTGCTGCAGCAGCGGACCAGCACGCTGCATGAGAACCTGGGCCGGCTGTTCGGCCATGGCGCGCGCGACCAGTTCGATCGCAGGTTGCTGCAACTGCAGGACCTTGGCCACTAGTTCCTTCTTGGCCGGGGTCGACTCGGCGTATGCCGCGCCAGCGGCGGCGAGCATCGCGAAAACAATCAGTTTCTTCATGCGGGTTCCTTCAAACCAGATCGGACATCCCGCGCGCAAATGGCGCCCGGCGACTCCCGCACTTATTATCACCCTCACATGCGCCGTCGCGCATCCGTGCCGCAGGGCGCGGACAAGCGGCCGCGGCCGACCATCCACAAGCCACCCATCACCATGCCATTGCAGGTTCACGTCGAACAACTTGCCACCGCCGACAGTGTGCTGATCCGCGATTTCACGCTGCAGGTGGCGCCGGGACAGATCCACACCGTGATGGGGGCCAGTGGCTCGGGCAAGTCCAGTCTGCTCGGTGCGATCTGCGGCACGTTGGCGGTCGGCCTGCGCTTTACCGGGTCCGTCTCGCTGGGTGGCCGGCGCATCGACACCTTGCCCACCGAACAACGCCAGGTAGGCATCCTGTTCCAGGACGACCTGCTATTCGCCCACATGACGGTGGCGGAGAATCTGCTGTTCGCCGTGCCCGCCGGCCCGGCGGCGCAGCGCCAGACCCGCGTGAGCGCTGGCCTGGCGGATCTGGAACTGAGCAGCTTTGCACACGCCAATCCGGCCACGCTCTCGGGCGGCCAGCGCGCGCGCGTGGCGCTGATGCGTGCCCTGCTGGCCGACCCGCAGGCCTTGCTGCTCGATGAGCCGTTTTCGCGACTCGACGCCGAATTGCGCGAGCGGGTGCGTCAATTCGTATTCGACCTGGTAAGAAAACGCGGCATTCCCGTACTAATGGTGACCCATGACGAAGCCGACATCGCCGACCCGGCATTGCTGACCCGCCTGCCTTGAATCATCCGTGCTCGACCGCGCCGCAACCACCCTGATCAAACCCGCGATTGACCGGCTCGCCAGCATGCTCGCACGCCTGGGTCTGGGTGCCGATTGGATGACCTTGCTGGGATTTTCCATCGGCATGGGCGCCGCGGTCCTCATCGCAACGCAACAGTTCCTGGCTGGGGCCGCCGCCATTCTGTTGTCGCGCCTGTGTGATGGCCTCGATGGCGCGATCGCGCGGCGCACCCAGACAACCGACGCCGGCGGTTTCCTCGACATCGCACTCGATTTCGTGTTCTACGCGTCCATTCCGTTGGCATTTGCGCTGGCCGACCCGCAGCGCAATGCACTGGCGGCGGCGTTGCTGCTGGCCGCCTTCTGCAGCACCATGTCGAGTTTCCTGGCTTTCGCGGTGATCGCCGCCAAGCGCAATATGACCAGTCTGTCCTGGCCGGACAAATCGCTCTATTTCCTGGGCGGCCTGACCGAGGCCACTGAAACCCTGGCCTGCTTCGTCGCGATGTGCCTGTGGCCACAGCATTTTCCGCTGCTGGCAGGCATCTTCGCGGCTATGTGTGCCATCACCACCTTCACCCGCATCTGGTGGGGCTGGCGCGCGTTCTCCTGATTGCCGCAGACCGCAACACCGGCCTGATCGCCCACCCTAAAGACGCTTGGACAACATGCTGACGTAGTCGTGCAACTGCGTGTTGATGGTCGAAATGCGGTATTCGACCGGCTTGTCACCGAAGGTCAGGGCGGTGCGATGTACCTCCAGCACCGGCTGGCCCTGCGGCACACCGAGCACCCGCGCGGTATTGCGGTCCGCCGCAGCCGCGCGGGTACGCTCCTGGGCATGCAACACAGTGATGCCGAACTCGGTCTGGTACAGGCTGTAGATCGTGCTCTGCCGATCGCGCAAACGCTTCTCGGTCAGGCCCTTGAACATCAGGGCCGGAATCGTGATGTTGTCGTGCACCACAGCCCGTCCGCCCAGCGACAGCCGGTTGCCGAAGCGGATCACCGGATCGCCCGCCTTGATGCGCAGCGCGCCAGCATCGATTTCGTTGGCACGCTCGCGCTCGAAGCCCAGACTCTCGACATGCGGGTATTCGGCCGCCGGCGGCAGGTCGCCAAAACGCACATCCTGGCGCGGCTCGACATGGAAAAACTGGAACAGGAAGCGGTCGTTGCCATGCAACGCGACAAAGGTCCCCTTGCCCTGGCGGCGCACCAGCACATGCTCGTGCACCAGTTCGTCAACCGCGCGGCGCAAGGTGCCGATGCTGACCTGCAGTTCCTGGGCAATGGCGGTTTCATTGGGCAAGGCGTGACCAGGCCGGCAGCGACCCGTCTCGATGGCACGCTGCAATTGCTGCTTGACCTGGCGATACAGGGGCGCGGCGCCGGTGTCCGTCAGCGGGGTGAGTCCGAGGGCTTCGATCTTCATGGATGGCGCCATTGTAGTGGTGGATAGCCATTCAACCATGTCATCTGAATGACTTGATTGACAGTCGGATATCGCTCTCTACACTTCAACTTTTTCGCGACCCTAAAAACTGGAGAACTCATGATTCATTTTGTTTTGCATGACGCCAAGGACACTGTGGCTGTTGTGGTAGTTGAAGGCGTGACCGCCGGCACAAAGATGACCGGCTGGATCATGGACGAAGACCGCATGATCGACGTGGCGGCCAAACAGGACATCCCGATCGGCCACAAGGTCGCACTCAAGGACATGGCCATCGGCGACACCGTGGTGAAGTACGGCATCGACATGGGCAAGGTGGTGGCAGCCATCAGCGCGGGCCAGCATGCCCACGTGCACAACATCAAGACCAAGCGCTGGTAAGCCGCTCGCGCCAACCTGAATCCCAAAACCATCCAACGCAATCGGAAACATCCCATGTCCATCATTGACAAAGACACCACCTTCCTCGGCTACCGGCGTGAAAACGGCCGCGTCGGCATCCGCAACCACGTCATCATCCTGCCACTGGACGACCTGTCCAATGCCGCAGCCGAGGCCGTGGCGCACAACATCAAGGGCGCGATGGCGATTCCGCACCCCTACGGCCGCCTGCAGTTCGGCGCCGACCTGGACCTGCATTTCCGCACGCTGATCGGCGCCGGCTGCAACCCCAATGTCGCCGCTGTTGTCGTCATCGGCATCGAGGACGGCTGGACCCAGAAAGTGGTGGACGGCATCAAGACCACCGGCAAACCGGTCGTGGGCTTCGGCATCGAGTTGCACGGCGACCACGACACCATCCTGCGCGCCAGCAAGGCCGCCAAGGAGTTCGTGCAAGTGGCGAGCGAGAAGCAGCGCGAAGAGTGCCCGATCTCCGAGTTGTGGGTCAGCACCAAGTGCGGCGAGTCCGACACCACCAGCGGCTGCGGCGCCAACCCGGCGGTCGGCAACGCGTTTGACAAACTGCATCCGCTGGGCAACTACCTGTGCTTCGGTGAAACCACCGAACTCACCGGCGGCGAACACATCGTCGCGGCGCGTTGCGCCAACGATGAGGTTCGTCAGAAATTCATGCACATGTTCGACCGCTATCAGGAGGTGATCAATCGCCACAAGACCAGCGATCTGGCCGACAGCCAGCCGACCAAGGGCAACATCGCCGGCGGCCTGACCACCATCGAGGAAAAGGCATTGGGCAATATCCAGAAGATCGGCAAGGTCTGCACCGTAGACGGCGTCATCGACAAGGCCGAGATGCCGACGCACCCGGGTCTGTGGTTCATGGACTCGTCGTCGGCCGCAGCTGAGATGGTGACCCTGTGCGCCGCGTCGGGTTATGCCGTGCACCTGTTCCCCACCGGGCAGGGCAACGTGATCGGCAACGCCATCGTGCCGGTCATCAAGCTGTGCGCCAACCCTCGCACGGTGCGCACGATGAGCGAGCACGTGGACGTCGACGTCACCGGATTGCTGCAGCGCGAGATCACGCTCGACCAGGCCGGAGACAAGTTGCTCGAGTGCATGCTGCGCACCGCCAATGGCCGCTTGACGGCTGCCGAGGCATTGGGCCACCGCGAATTCGTGCTCACCCGCCTGTACGAAAGCGCATAACTTACTATGCTGACCAACACCTGTGCGCGAGCGGGCGGCGATCCGCAAGCGCAGGTGTCATGTCACTAGTGCTGGCCGACAGGTCAGTCTGCATTCACAACCACCAGGAGACACCCCATGGCTTTTCGTTTTCGCACCACCTTGATTGCAGCCACCGTGGCTTTGGCCGCACCTTTGGCCTTCGCCGCCGGCTATCCGGAAAAGACCGTCAACTACATCATTCCGTTCGGCCCGGGCGGTGAGTCCGACGTCTCGGCACGCTTCCAGGAGCCGGTGTTCAAGAAGATCACGGGTCAGGGTCTGGCGATCCAATACAAAGCAGGCGCCGGTGGCGCAGCGGGCTGGTCGCAGCTCAACAGCATGGCCGGTGACGGCTACACCGTGATGGGCACCAACCTGCCCCACATCGTGCTGCAGCCACTGGAAAAAGACGTCGGCTACAAGACCGATGAGATCACCACGGTGTTCTGGTTCCACTACACGCCTGACGCCCTGCTGGTCCCGGCCGACAGCCCGCTCAAGACGCTGAAGGATTTCGTCGACGCCGCCAAGAAGGCGCCGGGCGCGACCACAATGGGCGGCTCGGGAACCAACTCAGCCAATCACCTGGCGCAGCGCCAGTTCGACAAGATGGCCGGCATCAAGACCACTTATGTGCCGTTCGGCGGCACTGGCCCGTCCAACACCGCCTTGCTGGGCAAACAGGTCTCGGGCAGTTGGGGCTACACCACGGTGCAGATGCAGCTCGGCGCGCAGGTGCGATGCCTGGCGGTGGCGATGGAACAGCGCCATCCCAAACTGCCGGACTGCCCGACCTTCAAGGAGCAGGGTTTCAACCTCGTCGGCGGTGCGTATCGCGGCGTGGCCGTGCCCAAGTCGACCCCGGCTGACATCCAGAACAAGCTGGCAGCCGATCTGGCCAAGGTGAATGCTGATCCGGAGTTCATCCGCAAAATGGAAGAAGGTGGCTTTGCCATGCTCAACATCGGTCCTGCGCAGATGGCCAGCTTCATGACGGACGTCAAGGGCCGCTACGAGGCTCTGGCCAAGGAAATGGGCATCGTCAAGAAGTAAGCCACACCCCGCCGCCACAGCCGCCAGCACCTTATGGGTAGCCTAGACTTCCTTCTGGCGGCGCTTTCGCCGCTCAACCTCCTGCTCGCCCTGGGCGGCGTCGTGGCCGGCACCGTCATCGGTGCGTTGCCAGGGCTGACCGCCACGATGGCGGTCGCCGTGCTGGTGCCGTTCACGTTCACGATGGCACCGGCGGCCGCACTGATCGCCCTGGGCGCGATCTACACCGGCGCCATCTATGGCGGCGCCTATGCCGCCATCTTGCTCAACACGCCCGGTACACCGTCATCCATCGCCACCACCTTCGATGGTTATCCGATGGCGCGCAAGGGCGACGGCGACCTGGCGCTGACGCTGGCCTGTCTGTCGTCCGTGGTCGGCGGCCTGATCGGCGCCGGCTTCCTGCTGGTGCTGGCCCCGCCCATGGCCACCGTGGCACTCAAGTTCGGCCCGGTCGAATATTTCTGGCTCGGCCTGTTCGGCCTCACCTTGATCGCCTCACTGGGCGAGGGCAGCACCATCAAGGGCCTGATCGGCGGCGGACTGGGTCTGCTGCTGTCCATGGTCGGCGTGGCCGAGGTTGGCGGCGATATCCGCTTCGTGGGCGACTTCAAGGCCTTGCTCGGCGGAGTCGACGTGGTCTCGGCCTTGATCGGCCTGTATTGCATACCGGTGCTGATCGATCTGGTCGCAACACCGGTGGCGCACCTGGAAGCCGGCAAGCAGGTGGCGAGTTTTCGCCTGGGCGAAGCGTTGGGCATCCTGCGCCGCTCGCGGGTCAACTTGTTACGCAGTTCAATCATCGGTACCGTGGTCGGCATTCTTCCAGGAGCCGGCGGATCGATTGCCTCACTCGTGGCTTATTCCGAGACCAAACGCGGTTCTGCGCGGCGCGAGCACTTCGGCAAGGGCGAACCCGACGGCGTCATTGCCACCGAATCGGCGAACAACGCCACCGTCGGTGGCGGCTTCATTCCGACACTGGTGTTGGGCATTCCCGGCACACCCCCGGACGCCATCATCCTGGGCGCCTTGCTGGTGCAGGGCATACGCACCGGCCCGACCCTGTTCACCCAGCAGGCGCCTATTGTCTACACCTTCATCTGGGGGCTGATACTGGCCACGCTGATCATGTTGCCGGTGGGCCTGCTGATTGGCCGGTTTGCATTTCGCTCCATCGTCGCGATTCCAAAAGCAGTACTGGTGCCCGGCGTGGCCCTGCTGACCGTGCTGGGCAGTTTTGCGGTGCACAACAATATTCATGAAGTGCAGCAAATGGTGTTGCTCGGTGTGGCCGCCTGGGGTGTCGGGCGACTCGGTTTCAGCGCCTCGCCGATCGTGCTCGGACTGATCCTGGGCACCATCGCCGAGCGCGGCTTCGTGCAAGGCCACCTGATCGGCGGCGCACGCGGCAGCATCATGGCCGAATTCTTCGCACGGCCGATTTCCATGGCCATCATCTTCTTCATCGTGCTCGGTCTGTTCTGGCCCTGGTGGGCTGCTCGCCGGGTTCGTCTCGCAGGGGAACGCAATGCCTGAGATCCGACCTGACATACCCGGCGCCATCGGCAGCGCACTGATGGTGCTGCTGGGCGCCGGCGCCATATGGGCGGCACGCGACTATTCGGACCTGGGCGCGGTGTTCCCGCGTACCGTGGGTGCGCTACTGGTGGCGCTCGGAAGTGTCTACATCCTGCTCGTGCTGATCGGCCGCACCCGACGGGCAACCGGTTCGGACGGCTCGTCGATGCGCCGCACACTGGTGGCCGTGGTCATGCTTGCCTGGGGCTTCACCCTCGGACCGCTGGGCTTCCTGCCCAGTGGCGCAGCAGCCATGGCCGCCCTGCTGTTGATTGCCCAGCACGGGCGCTGGACCTTGCGCACCGCCTTGCTCTATGGCTTGTCGACCAGCGTCATCCTGTTCGGGATGTATGCCTTGTTCAAGCTCGCCTTGCAGGTGCCGCTGCCTTGATGGCATGCACCGACCTATTGACTGTTTCACTCCTGACTGAAAATGCATGAAGATACTGATTTCCGAGTTCATGGACGAGCGCGCGGTGGCACAGCTCGCCGCCCACCACGACGTCGACTACGCACCGACCCTGGTGGACGACATGCCACGCCTGATCGCGCAGGCGGCGCAGGCCGATGCGTTGATCGTGCGCAACCGCACCCAGGTGCGCGGCGAGCTGCTTGCCGCGCTGACGCGTTGCAAGGTCATAGGGCGCCTGGGCGTGGGCCTGGACAACATCGATGTACCGGGCTGCGAAGCACGTGCCATGGCGGTTGTACCGGCCACCGGCGCCAATGCGCTGAGCGTGGCCGAGTACGTCATTACCGCATCCATGATGTTGTTGCGCGGCGCGTTCGCGTCCACAGCCGACGTTGCCAGCGGCAAATGGCCGCGCAATGCACTGGGTAATGGCCGCGAGACGGCTGGCAAGGTATTGGGCATCATCGGATTCGGCTCGATCGGCCGCACCACGGCACGACTGGCACAAGGCCTTGGTATGCAGGTCATCGCCTTCGACGCGATGCTGGACGGCGACGCACCGGTGTTCCAGCAGACCGGCGTCAAATATGTCGAACTGCAAGAGCTGATCGGACTGGCCGACGTGGTCACGCTGCATGTGCCTCTGGTCGATGCGACGCGTGGCCTGTTCGACGCCAAATGCATTGCGTCGATGAAGCCAGGCGCGATCCTCATCAACACTTCGCGCGGACACATCGTTGACATCGCGGCGGTGGCAGCGTCGCTGCGCAGCCGCCATCTGGGTGGTGCGGCGATCGATGTGTTCGATGCCGAACCGCTGGCGGCCAGCGCGGACCTGCAGGACTGCCCCAACCTGTTGCTGACACCGCATATTTCGGGCGTCAGCGCGGAGTCGAACGAGCGCGTGTCGTTCTTGATCGCCGAAAAAGTGCTGGAGGCTTTGCGCTGATGGCACAACTGAGCATCCAGCAAGCCACCGGTCTGGTGACGCAGGCACTGGCAGCGGCGGGCGCCAACGACACCATGGCCCGCTCGGTCGCGCGCGCCCTGGTGCTGGCCGAATCGCAGGGGCTGTCCGGCCACGGGTTGAGCCGCGTTGGCCAATACAGCACCCATCTGCGCAACGGACGCGCCAACGGTGCAGCCATTGCCAAAGTGGCGCGGCAAAAAGGTGCGGCCTTGCTGGTTGACGCCGGTACCGGCCTGGCCTTTCCTGCCTGCGATCTGGCAATTGAAAAAGCCATTGCCACCGCACGCGAACTCGGCGTGTGTTTTGCCGGCGTCACCAACAGCCACCACGCCGGCGTCATGGTCGACCATCTTCGCCCGGTCGCGGCGGCCGGCATGGTCGCGCTTGCGTTTGCCAACTCGCCGGCGGCCATGCCTGCGGCCGGTGGCCGACATCCGGTGTTCGGCACCAACCCGGTGGCGGCGATCTTCCCGCGGCGCAATGGCGACCCGCTCATGATCGACCTGTCGCTGAGCGAAGTGGCACGCGGCAAGCTCATGGTGGCGGCCAAGGCCGGTCAGCCAATTCCGCTGGGCTGGGCGCTGGACGCCGACGGCGAACCCACAACCGATCCCCAGAAAGGCATGATGGGCTCGATGTTGCCGGTCGGCGCCGCCAGCAGCCCCAAGGGCGCGATGCTGGCGCTCATGGTCGAACTCATGGTCACCGCCGTCATCGGCGCACAATTCGGCTTCGAGGCCAATTCGTTTTTCGTCGACGAAGGCAACCAGCCGCGCATCGGCCAGGCCTTCATCGTCATCGATCCTGGCGCACTGGCCGGCACCGATGCGTACTACGATCGCATGGAAACCGTGATCACCGAAATGTTGCGTGACGATGGTGTGCGGCTGGCGGGAGCGCGGCGGCTGGCGCTGGAGCGCAAGGCGGCAAAGGATGGGCTGCAGGTGGCGGAGGCGGTGGTGGCGCAGTTGCAAAAACTGGCGCAGACGACGCTCTGACATTTCTGCCGCAAAAGAATCAGCTGCTTCCTCGCTGCAGAATCCGCGGCCGAATTTCGCGCTGTGCAGGTGCAACCGGCTGCGCCGCTTCGGGATACAGCATCGCGAGCACCTGCTGTGCGCACAGGCTGCCCAATGACTGGCGATCGACACTGACGGTGCTCAGGCCCGAGCCCAGCTGGGCCGCAATCGGGTAGTCGCCAAAGCCCAGCAAGGCCAGTTGCTGCGGCACCTCGATACCGGCCTCCTGCGCCTGAAGCCAGGCGCCGGCCGCCGGGAAATCGCTGGAAAACGCCATGGCGCGGGGCAGGCCGTCGCGCTGCAACTGCTGCAGCACTGCGCGACCGGCCGCCATGCCCAAGGACGTGGTCGATCGCATTTCCAAGGCGATTGGCGAGACCCTGGCCAAGCCCGACGTATGCCAGAAGTTTGCCGCCAACGGCAGTGCCTTCATGGAACTCGGACCGCAGGAGTTCACCGCCTGTCACACCGCCGAGATCAACCGCTGGGTTCCGGTGATCAAGGCATCGGGCGCCACATTGGACTGAAACCGCCGACCATGGCGGCCAACCATGCGGGCGCAACTGCGCACGTGCATGGCAGTGCGTGCCAGATCCGCATGCAACAAGCACAACCCACCATTCCCGCACGAATGGAGCGGGCGTGACGGCATCATCGGCTACGGCGGCATGGGCCGCGAACCGTGGTTCCACCATGTTGCAACTCAATGCGAATGTCGGCTTGCGTGATGGGTGCCGACTCGAACTGCACGGGTATGAATCCGAGATTAGTACGAGCCGCCAGCAATGCGCTGGCCCTCTTGGGCTTGGGGGGAGTCGCTGCGTGCAGAAGACTCGACCACCCAGCGACGAAGCAAGTTGCCTACCTCCAGGGGCGTTCCCATGGCGGCTGCAGTGCCATTCGCGCTACGTGCGCCATGCGTCGGCGCGCAATTTATTGATTCCACTCAGGTTTCTCAGCGCAAGACGGCCCCAGCCGGGGCGACGCCTCAGGCTATGAGCCCGATTGAACTTCTTGTTTAGCACTCACTCACATAGAGTGCTAACATAGAAATGTCAATAGAGGAGGAACCCCATGAACAACCCGAACGGACTTTCCGGCAACGCCGTCGCATTGGCCAATCCTTGGGCAGTGGTGCCTGCACTGGGCAATCTGGACGCCTATATTTCGGCCGTGAACCGGCTGCCCATGCTCACGCTGGAACAGGAACAGACCTTTGCGCGTCAATTGCGCGACGATAACGATCTTGCAGCCGCCGGGAAGCTGGTTATGTCCCATCTGCGCCTGGTGGTTTCGGTGTCGCGCCAGTACCTGGGCTATGGCTTGCCGCACGGCGACCTGATCCAGGAAGGCAATATCGGCCTGATGAAGGCGGTCAAGCGGTTTGACCCGGACCAGGGCGTGCGGCTTGTCAGCTACGCACTGCACTGGATCAAGGCCGAGATCCACGAGTACATCCTGAAAAACTGGCGCATGGTCAAGGTCGCAACGACCAAGGCGCAGCGCAAGCTGTTCTTCAACCTGCGCTCGATGAAGCAGCGCTTCAAGGCCGCCGATGCCGCGACCGACGGCGCCACCCATCGTGACACGCTGAGCGAGCAGCAGATCGATGCCATGGCGGAGCAACTCAATGTCAAGCGCGAAGAAGTCACCGAGATGGAAACCCGCCTGTCCGGCGGCGACATCCTGCTCGACCCCTCACCATCGGACGATGGTGAGCAGGCATTCGGCCCTATCGCCTACCTGACCGACACTACGCTCGAGCCGACGGCAATGATCGAGTCGCGCCAGCGCGACGCCATGGCCACTGACGGTATTGCCACGGCCTTGCGAACGCTCGATGACCGCAGCCGGCGCATCGTTGAGGAACGCTGGCTCAATGTCAATGACGACAGCTCGGGTGGCATGACGCTACACCAGCTGGCTGACGAATACGGCGTCAGCGCCGAGCGCATCCGCCAGATCGAGGTGGCGGCGATGAAGAAGATGAAAAAGACGCTGGCTGCCTACACCTGATCCATGGTGTGCCAGACCAAGAAATTGCGTAGCGGTTTTTGCTCTGGCACCTACACCTGATCCATGGCGTGCCAGACCAAGAAATTGCGTAGCGGTTTTTGCTCTGGCACCCACACCTGATACATGGCGTGCCAGACCAAGAAATTGCGTAGCAATTTTTGCTCTGGCACCCACATCTTGTAGATGTCCCGCTGTCCCGCTGTCCCGCTGTCCCGCTGTCCGCCAGCCCGCTACCATCGCCCCCTGCCGCAGGGGTCTTGTTTTCGATAGCCCTCAAGAGCCTTGCTTGAGCAACTGCGCGATATCGCCAGCCAGCGCCTTGGCTCCCGTGCCATAGCGGCTGTACAGCCTTAGCTGGCCACGCGTGTCAAAGATGTAGCTTCCCGCCGAGTGGTCCATCGTATAGCTGGTCGGCGTGCGCCCCTCGACACGCTTGTAGTAGACCTTGAAGTCCTTGGCCATCGCCGCCAGTTGCTCCGCCGACGCCGGCCGCAGGGCGACGAAGCTGGCGTCGAAATTCTCGACATAGGCCTTGAGCACCTCGGGTGTGTCGCGCGCCGGATCGACCGACACGAATATGCCCTGCACGCGCTCGCCGTCCTTGCCCAGCGTAAGGCGGATTTCAGCCAGTTCGGCCATCGTGGTCGGACACACGTCCGGGCACTGGGTGAAGCCGAAGAACACCACCACGATCTTGCCCGCAAAGTCCTTGATGCTGCGCAGCTTGCCATGCTGGTCCGGCAACGAGAAATCGCGCGCGTAGTCGGCGCCGGTGACGTCAATCGATACGAACGAGGGCTTGCTGTCGAAGCATCCGGTGAGCGTGCTGGCCGTGGCCGCGACCACGGCGGATGTCGACATCAGTCGCAGGAACTTTCTTTTATGCATGGCAGTAGCGGTATCAGGATCAGAGGTAAACATAGTGATCCACCAGCAGCGCCGCAAACAGCAGGCTCAGGTGGTAGAGCGAAAAACGGAAGGTGCGACGCGCCAGCGCATCTGAATAGTCACGCCACAACCAGTAGGCATACAGACAAAAGCCGATGCTCAGAATCACGGCCGCACCCAGGTAAATCCATGAACTCATGCCATAGACGAACGGCAGCAGGCAGGCGGCGAACAACACGACGGTGTACAGCAGGATCTGCAGCCGCGTGAACTCGCTGCCGTGGGTCACCGGCAACATCGGCAAGCCGGCCTTGCGGTAGTCCTCGACCCGGTACAAGGCCAGGGCCCAGAAATGCGGCGGCGTCCACAGGAAGATGATCAGGAACAAAATCAAGGCCTGCGGCCCGACGTCGCCTGTCATTGCGGCCCAGCCCAGCACCGGCGGCATTGCGCCCGAGGCACCGCCGATCACGATGTTTTGCGGCGTCAGCGGCTTGAGGATCACCGTGTAGACCATGGCGTAACCGACAAAGGTGGCGAAGGTCAGCCACATCGTCAGCGCATTGACCCACAGGTACAAGACTGCTGAACCTGCCGCGCACAGGATGGCGGAAAACAGCAGGGTCTGGCGGTTGCTCAGCTCGCCCGAAGCGGTCGGGCGCCAGGCCGTGCGTTTCATCTTGGCGTCGATGCTTTTCTCGACTATGCAGTTGAACGCGGCTGCCGCGGCCGCCACCAGCCAGATGCCGAAGCAGGCGATGGCTGCGAGCCAGATTTCCGGCCAGGACGGCACACCCGGCACGGCCAGCACCATGCCGATCAGGGCACAGAACACGATCAGCTGGATAACCCGGGGCTTGGTCAAGGCCATGAACTGGCGCACGATCGTCAGCTTCCGGGGCACGGCCGCAGAGTTGCTGGATGCGGAGGAGTCGGTGGTCATCGTGTCATTTTCGCGCTGTGCGCTGCGTCATTCGGCATGGATACGGTCTGGCGGAGGCTGCTTGGGGCAGGCTCGCTGCTGGGCACCCGCCCTTCATCGGCACGACTGGAACAATAGGCCCAGGTCAGACTGATCACCAGTGCGGCGGCGCCGCCCGTGTGCAGCAATGCGGCAATCAGTGGCCAGTCGAGCACCACATTGCCCAGTCCAGTGGCCAGCTGCAGCACGGCCAACGCGCCAATCATGCGCGCAACCGGGCGCATGCGCTCCGTGCGTCCGAGGCGCCAGACCAGCACGGCCAGCGCCAGCAGCACGGCATAGGCCATCAGGCGGTGCACATAGTGAATGGCGGTCAATGCCGCAAAGGACACATGGGCGCCGTCAGCTGTCATGCCCAGTTCACGCCAGATCTGGAAACCTTGCGCGAACTCCATGTCAGGCCACCAGCTGCCCTGGCAGGTCGGGAAATCTGTGCATGCGAGCACCGCATAGTTGGTGCTGACCCAGCCACCCAAGGTGAGCTGGACTGCCAGCAGCACGCTGGCCACCGTCAGACTTAAGCGCGTGAGGCGATCTGTCGGACCCATTGGACCCGTGTGGATGTCCAGCGTCCGCGCCTGGCTCACCGCCTGTGCCGTCAGCAACACCAGCAGCAGCAGGCCACCGAGCAGGTGCAAGGTGACGATGGCAGGAAACAGCTTCATCGTCACGGTCAGCGCACCAAACGCACCCTGGATACAGACCCATATCAGCGTGAACGTCGGCCACCACGGATTGGGTGTTGGCACGCCCGGCGCAGCGCGTCGGCGCATGCGCCAACTGGCCACCGTGAGGATCAGGATCAGGGCACCGACCCCGGTCGCCATATACCGGTGCACCATCTCGACCCAGGCCTTGCCGTGGGTGACCGGTCCGCTAGGCATGGCGTCCTGGGCGGCACTGATTTCCGCCTTGGCCCCCACCGGACTGGCGCTGCCATAACAACCCGGCCAGTCCGGGCAACCCAGGCCGGAGTCGGACAGGCGTGTGAAGGCGCCGAACAACACCAGATCGAAGGTCAGGAACAAGGTCAGAACC
>Ga0209702_10000599_pt1 | contig 76093 bp, 75 predicted proteins | sample FRY01_FD_187210 | JGI IMG/M metagenome (GOLD analysis project Ga0209702, IMG submission 187210) | Freshwater microbial communities from Lake Fryxell liftoff mats and glacier meltwater in Antarctica - FRY-01 (SPAdes) (version 2) | ecosystem: Environmental > Aquatic > Freshwater > Ice > Glacier...
GTCTAGACACCTCACACTTGGCACGCCCCCTCCAGCTTGATGCCCGTAATCGCGGCGCCTGGTCTTTAACGAGCAATTGGGCCCCTTTCGATTTTTCGATCCGCAAGGGTGTGGAATCAAAATGAATCCATTGATGCGCTTGATGGCAGGGCTCGGCATCGTGATGGCCATTGCCTTGTTTGCATTGCTGGCGTGGTCGACGGGCAATGCTTCGCGCGTGGCCCAGTACCAGACACTGTTGCTGTGGCTCAATGGTGGATTAGCGTTGACATTGTTTGTGTGGGTCGTAGGACTCACGTTTCGACTCGCACGTCAGTTTTCGCAAGGGAAGTTCGGCTCGCGCTTAACAGCGCGGTTTGCATTGGCGTTCGCGCTGATTGGCGTATTGCCAGGTGCGTTGATTTATACGGTTTCTATTCAGTTTATGTCGCGATCCATTGAGTCTTGGTTCAATGTGCGCGTAGATACCGCGCTTGAATCAGGCTTGGCGCTTGGACGAGCTGCCCTCGACTCGCAGCTCGCACAACTCGATGTACGTGCCCGCGCGATGACCCCTGATTTGAGCAGCATGCCTGATCCAGACGTTGCTTCGGTGCTGACGCGCTTGCGTGAAACAAATAGTTCGATTGATGCCGTGCTGTTTACAACCAGTGGCCGACTGATTGCTTTTTCTACGGACAAACTTGGCACACTTTTGCCGCCATTGCCACCCGCCGCTATTTTGAATCAGTTACGCACTGCACGTGGTTATTCGGCAGCGGATTCTGATGATCCCGGGGCGAGCTTAGGCGACACAGGTTTGCAATTACGTGTGATCGTGCCTGTGGGGTCACCCGAGCGCACTGAGACCACGCTTGGGGTGACCTCGGAGTCTCGTTGGTTACAGTTGACGCAAGCCGTTTCCGAAAAAATTGCCGAGAATGCCAATGAGGTTCAGAAAGGGTATCTGGACTATCAGGAGTTGGCTTTATCACGACAGAGTTTACGTAATTTGTTTGGCGTGACCCTGACGCTGGCACTGCTATTGGCGGTGTTTGCGGCGATTGCCGTGGCGCTCTATTTATCCAAAAAATTGGTCAGCCCACTGTTGGCACTTGCTGCTGGAACGCAAGCAGTGAGTGTTGGCGATTTTCGGCCATTGCCCGAGCCCCCTTCAAATGATGAGGTGGGGCAGTTGACGCGATCTTTTAATGACATGACGCGTCAACTCGAAGATGCGCGCCGTATGGTGGAAACGAATCGGGCTCAACTCGAGCGCTCGAACGTTTATCTCGAGAGTGTGCTGTCCAACCTGTCGGCGGGGGTGTTGGTTTTTGATCAGCAATTTCGCCTGACGACATTTAATGAAGGCGCCCAAGCGATTCTGAGCGTCGATTTGCGTGCCGCCCCCGGACGTCCGCTTGAAACGATCGATGGCATGATTGATTTTGCAGGGATGATTCGGCAGGCATTTGTGCAGCATGCGGCTGTGGGTTCCGAACGTACACATTGGCAGGAACAGTTTGAGTTAAAACTGCCCGATTTGAATGAGGGCAAAAAGTTTTACACGCTCACCTTGTTGGCGCGCGGGACGCAGTTGCTGGTAGATGGACGTGACACTGGCTATATGGTTGTGTTTGACGATATTACCGAGGTGATGTCGGCGAACCGCAGTGTGGCGTGGGGCGAGGTGGCCCGTCGTCTGGCACACGAGATCAAAAATCCCCTGACACCCATCCAGCTCTCTGCTGAGCGCTTAGCGATGAAACTCGCGCATAAACTCGAGCCTCAAGATGCTCAGCTGCTTGAAAGGGCGACCAATACGATTGTGAATCAGGTCAGCTCGCTCAAGCACATGGTGGATGATTTTAAAGAATATGCCCGGAAGCCTGCGGTATTGATGGTGCCTGTCGACTTTAATGCTTTGGTGGATGAGGTACTTGGGCTTTATGGTTGGGACCCAAACGATGGTATGGTGAGAGATGAGGGCTATGCTTGGCGTTTGGAAGTCTCTCTCGACTCGGCGTTGCCGCTTGTGTTGGGAGATCCAACGCAGTTGCGTCAGGTTATTCATAACTTGCTGGCAAATGCGCGAGACGCGCTGGCAGAGGTGACTCAGCAAGGTGTGATCGAAGTCACGACTAAATTAATCCATGCAGGAAGCCGAGAAAATACGGAGAGTCCAGACAAGCCGGCGTTGAGATTTACAGTGTCTGATAACGGCCCTGGTTTTGGAGCGCAGGTATTACAACGGGCGTTTGAGCCTTACATTACAACGAAAGCTCAAGGTACAGGGTTGGGTTTGGCGATTGTCCGTAAGATCATCGACGAGCATCAGGGCCGCATTGATTTGTCTAATCGGCGCGAAGGTGGCGCTAAAGTTTCGATATTACTGACGCAGCTAGCCTGACCGCTAGACGGAGCGTGGTCAGCCAACAATAATGTTTACGTGTAATAGGTGGTGAAAGACATATGGCCCGAATTTTGGTTGTCGACGATGAGGTCGGGATTCGAGAGTTGCTCTCGGAAATCCTGTACGACGAAGGACACACGATAGAGCTTGCGGAGAACGCAGCGCAGGCGCGCGCCGCGCGTTTGCGTGGGCGCCCCGATCTGGTCCTGCTCGATATTTGGATGCCTGATACAGATGGCGTGACGCTACTCAAAGAGTGGGGTTCACAAGGCTTGTTAGATATGCCTGTGATCATGATGAGCGGTCATGCCACGATCGATACCGCCGTTGAGGCAACGCGCATTGGTGCAATCGATTTTCTTGAAAAGCCGATTACGCTTCAACGATTACTCAAGACGATTTCGGCAGGCTTGGCGCGGGGCCGTTTACCTGTTGCCAAGGCAGCGAATGGTTCTTTTGTATCCGTTGCCCCAGCAAGCAGTGGGCCTCCCCAGATATCTGAGCCTCTTGCTGCCGAACCAGAGGTTGAAACCGCGGTTGAGTTGATTGATCAAAGTTTGTTGGGCAACATCACATTGGATCAGCCCTTGCGAGAAGCGCGAGATGCGTTTGAGCGTGTGTATTTCGAGTATCACTTAGCCCGCGAAAACAACAGCATGACGCGCGTTTCCGAGAAAACCGGCTTAGAACGCACGCATCTTTACCGCAAACTTAAACAGCTCGGTATCGAGGCGCGTAAGCGCAGCAGTTGATGCGGAGTGCTGAACGGGTTGCCCTAGGCTCCGACGCTCGGGGGTTGGCTTAGGCCACCCACGCGCGCATCCTCGAGGGCACGTCTGACTTGTACAAGTTGTGCGCCGACAGCCACAGCAATTTCGGCCGGTGTTCGGCTCCCGATTTGCAAACCCACTGGACCGTGTAGCCGACTCACTTCTTGCTCTGACAGATCAAAGCTGAGTAGCCGTTCGCGCCGCTTGGCCTGATTGCGAGTCGATCCAAGCGCGCCGACATAAAAGGCTTTTGATTTCAAGGCTTCAAGTAGTGCCATGTCATCGAGTTTGGGGTCGTGAGTAATGGCAACAATGGCCGTGCGTTCGTCAGTCTGAATCTCAAGCACTGCATCGTCGGGCATGCCGGGCTGCATGGCAACGCCGGGCATATGCCAGTCTGCAGTGAATTCTTCGCGTGGGTCACAGATGATCACTTGGAATTCCAGCATGAGCGCGATTTGTGCGAGTGCCCGGGCGGTTTGGTTCGCCCCAATGATGAGCAGTCGCCAGTGAGGCCCATACACAAAATGACAGCCTTCTTCTTTGACTTCGGTGAGCTGGCCGGGGTGTGCATCAGTCAGGACGGATAAGCCTGTCGTCATGTCCAGCCAGCGACCGATGAGCTGTTGCGCTTGGGTCTTCTCAACCACCTGTTCAAGCCAGTCACAGTCTTTTAGGGGCTCGATCACGAGTCTCAGAGTGCCGCCGCAGGGCAGTCCGAAACGGGCGGCCTCATCTTGTGAAACGCCATAGCGCGCCCACTCTGGTTTAGCAGGTAGAAGCCCTTGTTGTGCGCGAAGAATCAAGTCGTCTTCTATGCAACCTCCAGAAACTGAGCCCACCACGCGACCGTCTTGACGAACGGCCAGCATCGCGCCGGCCTGACGCGGCGCGGAGCCCCAAGTCTTGACGACGGTGGCTAGGTGCACAACATGACCGGCTGCCACCCATTCTTGGGCTTGATTCAACACTGCGGTATCGAGAGAGTCCATTCAGCTAATTTTAAGAAATTGAGTTTTGGGCATTTTGAGTATGCAATCAGTATACTGAGCGCCTTTCCCAGCGTCGAGATCGAGTTCAACCTCATGGATCCACTATTTATTCTTGCCCTAGCTATTCTAGGCTGTGTGACGGGCTTTGCCGCCGGTTTGTTAGGTATTGGCGGCGGCATGCTGCTCGTGCCTTTCCTCACACTGCTTCTGACCTGGCAGGGTCTCCCGATAGAGTTGATTGTGCATGCTGCGATCGCGACCTCGATGGCTTCAATTTTGTTCACATCTGTATCAAGCGTACGTGCTCACAATAAAAAAGGTGCTGTGCGCTGGGACCTCGTGGCAGCGTTGACACCCGGAATTGTGATTGGCGGGTTGATCGCAGGCGGTGCAATTTTTTCTTTCCTCAAAACAGGCTGGCTTGCGTTATTTTTTGCCTTGTTTGTGGGCTACTCCGCGTATCAGATGCTGCGCGATAAAAAGCCAAAACCATCGCGTCAGATGCCCGGTAAAGTCGGCACAGTGGGGGCGGGTGGCACCATCGGGTTTGTATCTGGACTGGTAGGGGCGGGTGGCGGCTTTATCTCCGTACCCTTTATGTTGTGGTGCAATGTCCCGTTGCATCAGGCTGTTGGCACGTCCGCTGCGCTAGGTTTCCCGATTGCGTTGGCCAACACCATTGGCTATGTTTGGTCCGGCTGGAACAAGGAAGGACTGCCCTACGAAATGGTTGGCTATATTTACTGGCCTGCTTTAATCATTCTGGCGATCTGTAGTGTTTTCCTGGCACCCGTCGGTGCACGGGCCGCGCACAACCTGCCTGTCAAAACACTGAAGCGTATTTTTGCCTTTCTGTTGTTTGGTCTCGCAGCCTACATGGCCTACAAAGCCTACATTTCATTTTTCGGCTGATTTTCGCTTAATCGCGCTCACACTGATGCGCGTTTCGCCCGCTTGGCCGCGTCGTGTGCTGCTGCGCCAAGCGTGGCCATAAGCCACCTCGACGGTCAGGCGTAGGCGCCCATCGGGTTGGCGTTGCGCCTCAAGCGCATCAACCAACTTTTTTTTCCAAGTGGCAGTCGTCAAACTTGCACGCCGTCCGAGTGCGGGATTGCCGCCGAGCGCTTTGACATCTTGCAAAAGCTTTTCTGGTGTGTCGTAGGTGAGCGTCAGAACCTCTTGGTCCATCACTGGATCTGCAAAACCCTTTTCAATCAGCAAATCGCCAAAATCATGCATGTCGACAAAGCTTGGGGTGGCTGTTTGTAAGCCTCCTGTCGAGAGTGCTAAGCGAAGTTCCTGCATGGTCGCGGGGCCAAAACAAGAAAAAAAGACTAAACCATTGGGTCTCAAGATACGCCCCCACTCTTGCAATACTTCGTGTGGTGCAGGGTGCCAGTGCAGCGCGAGATTAGACCAAACCAAGTCAATGGACTCTGGCCCTAGCGCTGTTTGAGTGAGATCGCTTGCTATCCAAGAGGCTGCAGGCTCGTGACCTCGTAATTGACCCAACCACTCCCGCCAGCCGTGAGGCAAGACGCTGCGGGCATGCTTTTGTGCCATCTTTAGGAGGCCAATATTGTGATCCTGACCGATATACCGCGCGTTGGGGTAGCGTTGGTGCAACAGTGCCATTTGCGCTCCTGCACCGCAACCACTATCCAGGATCTGTCCGGGTTCAATTCGAACCAGGCGCAGTCTCTCATCCATACGGCGCGCGATTTCGCCATATAAAAATTGAGCTTTACCTAAATCACCGCGGCGAGTGAACTGCCGGATGACATGTTCGGAATTCAGTGGCAGACGTTCTGGGGTGGATGTCGTTGTCATAGCTTGGTGTGAGTCGATGCTGCCTCGGGCGAGAATAGTCGCAGGAGGTATGAAAATGTACTCTATTCGAGAGCAAATACGACGAATACTGGGGTCTGAGTGTCCGCTGTGTGGTCTGCAGGCGCAAGGCGGTGATTTGTGTGCGCCTTGCGAGAGCGTGGTGCGTTTTGACTATCAGGCGGACAGAGATTGCAGGCGCTGCTGGGGACACCTTATGCGTGAACGACCTAGCGAGGAGACGGCCACGTCCACGCTATGTGATGCGTGCCTGACACAGCCTCATTTTTATACCCGCGTGGTGGCGGGGATGCATTTCACTGTTCCGGGAGATCGCCTCATGCGCGCGTTTAAGACGCAAGGCAGACTGACCGATGCAGGATTATTTGCGCGTTTACTTTGGCGAAATATGAAAAATTTCGATGCGGACATACCGACACTTCAGGCGTTAGTGCCCATTCCTTCGGGACGTGAAGCGATGTTGCAAAGAGGTCAAAACCCCGCCGGTGAAATCGCGCGCGAGCTCGCTGGGTTGAGCGGCGTGCCGTTGAAACGTGGCTTGCTCGCACGTACCCGCGAAGTGTCTCGGCAGAAAACGTTGGGTTGGCATGCGCGGCAAAATAGCACCCAGGGGCTTTATGTTTGTCCAGTTCCTCTTTGGGGGGGCTGGGTGGGATTGGTCGATGATGTGCTCACAACAGGCATTACCTTGGAGCGCGCCTCAGAGGCTCTTCTTCGCGCGGGCGCTGAAGGCGTCGTTGCCTTGGTCGCGGCTCGAACTCTGGCAAAATAGCGACTATGTTTGATGTCATCCTCGTTCAGCCTGAAATCCCTCCCAACACTGGCAATGTGATCCGCTTATGCGCCAACACGGGGGCCCGACTACACCTTGTTCGACCACTCGGTTTTGAGATTGACGATACGAAACTCAAACGCGCAGGACTTGACTACCATGAGTGGCAGCCTGTTCAAGTGCATGACAGCTTGCAGCAGGCGCTCGATGCGACGGGTGCACCAGTGAACCGGATGTTTGCGATGACCACTAAGGCCACGCAACTTGTCAGTGAAGTTGAGTTGCGAGCGGGTGATGTATTTGTGTTTGGACGTGAAACGGCAGGTCTTTCAGCGGACCAGATGGGGCTATTTAGTGCCGCACAGAGAGTCCGTCTGCCGATGTTGCCTGCCCAGCGTAGCCTTAATCTATCGAATGCTGTCGCGGTAGTTGTTTTTGAGGCGTGGCGTCAGCAAGGCTATTTGGGTGCCGTGTAGTCCCACAAGTCCTTAGTCGAGAGTCAGCTTGAGTGCTTCAATCACCCCATCCCAGCGTACCTTTTCCTCTTGCATCATTTGTTGCAACTCAGCCGGTGTCGAACCCACCGCTGAAAAATACTGCGCTGCAAACTTCTCTTGAATCTCTTGACTGCCTAATAACGCAGCAAGCTCAGTGTTGAGTCGGCTCAGAATGGCAGGAGGGGTTCCCGCCGGGGCTAGAATTGCATTCCAAGAGATGGCTTCGAAACCTGCGAATCCCTGCTCAGCAAGTGGCGCGATCCCTGGCAGTGTCTTGACACTTGAGAGGCTCGTGATGCCCAGCGCTTTGACCTTACCACTTTTGACTTGTGTCATTGCGATTGCAGGGACCATGAAAGCCGCCTGAATGTCCTGGGCAATGACCGCAGTCACCACCTGAGGAAAGCCTGAATAGGGTACGTGTACAAGCTCTACACCCGCCTGCTTTTTGAACAATTCCATGGCTAAGTGAGAGGCGCTGCCGGGCCCAACCGAGCCATAATTTAAACCGCCCGCCTGCACTTTTGCATCGCGCACGAAGTCAGCGACCGTGCTGCCACTGAAGCTGGCATTGACGATCAGCACATTTGGGCTTGTTGCAACTAAAGTAATCGGTGCGAGGTCTTTGACCGGATCGTAGCCAAGCGTTTTTTTGTATAGCGTCGGGGCAGTGACGAGCGGTCCGTTGATGGTGTAGAGCAGTGTGTAACCGTCCGCGGGTGCCCGCGCAACGAAACGTGTTCCGATGTTGCCACCTGCGCCGGGTTTGTTTTCGACCACAATGCTCTGGCCGAGCTTTTTGCTTAATGGTGTTGCAAGCGTTCGCGCAAGCAGGTCTGGAGAGGAGCCGGCTGGAAAAGGCACAATCAAATGAATGGGGCGTTCAAGCGGCCAAGACGATTGAGCATGAGCGGGTAGAAAGCCCAGGATCATTGCCGTCAAAAGACACGTGCCAACACGCTGACCTTGTGTGCAGCGCGCCAAGCAAACCTGAAGGAAAGTCTGGATGAAGGAAAAAATTGAGTGACGAGGCATGCTTATTCCGAGGTGGCCACACGAGAGAGTAGTCGGGTGACGGCATCAAGCGGTGCAACGCCGTCGAACAGAACTTGGCAAACCGCATGGGTAATAGGCAACTCGACGCCGAGCGCAGTGGCTCGTCTCAAAACGGCTTGTGCGCATCGTGCGCCCTCTGCGGTTAGGCCCGTGGCCAGCACGTCATTTAAAGACTTTCCACGACCAATTTCAATGCCAACTTGTCGATTGCGCGAGAGGTCTCCCGTTGCAGTGAGTACGAGATCGCCCAAGCCAGTTAGACCAGAAAATGTCGCGCTTTGGGCGCCGAGTGCCTCACCAAACCGTGTCATTTCTGCGAGCCCACGGGTGATGAGGGCTGCACGCGCATTCGTGCCAAGCCCAAGACCTTCGCCGATACCACAGGCGATGGCCATGACATTTTTAAGCGCACCGCCCACTTCGACTCCAATCACATCCTGATTCGCGTAGACGCGCATCGATCCGCCATGAAGAGCCGAGATTGTGGCGCGTCGCAAGCTTGGGTCTTGACTGGCGATCGTCAACGCAACCGGTAGACCTTGCGCCACCTCGCGTGCAAATGATGGGCCAGAGAGGACTCCCGTTGGAATATCAGGAACAGCCTGCAGTGACTCGTGTGCGACTTCACTTGGCAATTTTCCACTTTCGGCCTCAAGTCCTTTGCAGGTCCAGATGACGCCTGCCAGGATTTGCGGTTTTGGCGAGCGTTGAGAAGCGAGTTGTCTGGATAGTTTTTCGCCGAGTTCAGCGCACAGATGACGCAGTCCAGCTAACGGTACACCGAGGATCAGTAGTCCAGGGGTGCTCATGCTAGAGCCCGTCACTTTGGCGGTCGCAAAGGCGAGCGCCTGATCTAGATTGGACGTGAATAAAAGATTGTCGGGCAGACGGATGCCCGGAAGATAACGCGTATTTTCGTGCGTTTCGGACAGTTGCTCAGCAAGTGCGGCATCGCGCGCCCACAAGCATGTTGGGGCGTGACGACTCGCAGCCATTGCAAGCGCCGTGCCCCAAGCGCCTGCGCCCAGAACGACAACGGGTCGTGGAGGATTTTCGGCTTTATGCATTGAGTGGGCTCACCGACGCGACGGATGCTGAGGGACCGAAAAGGGTGCCTGGCTACTGGCGGGTTACGCCGGGAGGCAGAATCAGCCCTGAGTCGGCGGGTTTCGCTTCGGCCTCTTGGGCCGCTTGTGCCAACCGTTGCTCATAGAGCGCTTGGAAATTGACTTCGGCTAAGTGCAAAGGGGGCAATGAAGTGCGTGTGATTGCATCCGCAATGTTTGAGCGCAGATAAGGGTACAGCATGGTCGGGCACACAATGCCCATGAGAGGATCAATCTGCTCGGCTGGAATATTGACCATCTCAAAAATGGCCGCTTGAGTCGCCTCCACGAGATACAACACTTTATCTTTGACGCGTGTCGTGACGGTCACCGTGACGCTGGATTCAAAAATAGTTTCGGCCAGAGCCTGGCCGCCAATATTGATTGAAACTTCGACTTGCGGCGCTTCTTGCTCGAGAAATACGGCAGGTGCGTTGGGCATCTCAAGCGAAAGATCCTTGAGGTATACACGCTGCATATTGAACGAGGGTGCTTGATCAGCTTGGTCAGCTTGGTTAATTTGGTCGGCCATGAAAATTTCCATTTGAGGCTTGGGGAAGGGTGATTGTATCTAGCCGTTCAGTAGCGGCAGGAGTTTGCCTTCGCGATCTAGGGCGGACAGATCGTCGAAGCCACCCACATGGGTTTCACCGATGTAAATCTGTGGCACTGTGCGACGGCCAGTGCGTTCCATCATGAGCGCACGCTGAGCGGTGTCTTCGTCAATCCGAATCTTTTCGATTTCGGAAACGCCGCGCTGCTTCAGGAGCATTTCTGCGCGTGAGCAGTAGGGGCAGTAACCGGTGGTGTACATCAAGACTTTATTCATCTGCAAGACTCCAGGCCTTAGGATTATTTGGTGGTAACGGGCAAGCCGGCTGTGGACCATGCGCGCATGCCACCGCTCAGAATGCTGACTTCAGTAAAACCTAAGGCGCGCAAGCGCGTCGCGGCGCTGCCAGAAGTCCGGCCTAAGTCACATACGACGATCAGCGGTTTGTTTTTGGGCAAGTGCGTGGCTTTTTTCTCGATTTCGCTTGCGGGAACGCTGCGCGCTTGAGGAATGTGGCCGGCAGCAAAGGCCTCGGCTGGGCGGATATCGATCATGATGGCGTGCTGATGATTCATCAGTTGTACGGCTTCAGTGCAGGACAGGCTAGCGCCTGCGCGTTTGCTAAGTATCATGGGCCAAGCTAGCGTCAGCCCCGAGACAATCGCTACGCCAATCAGTAGCAGGTTATTTTGACTTAAAAAGAAATCCACGGTGTATCCAAAAGAACGGTTGCACCCCTAATTTGGGGTGAATGATGAGTAATGACCCGTACAATTATAAAATGATGTTTTAACCACACTTTAACCTGTGTCTGCCATGTATAAACTCGTATTGATGCGTCACGGCGAAAGCCAATGGAATTTAGAAAATCGTTTCACAGGCTGGACCGACGTTGATCTGACCGATCTGGGTCGCGAACAAGCTTACAAAGCGGGCCAGCTGCTCAAAGAGCAGGGCTTTGAGTTCGATGTGGCCTTTACCTCTGTGCTCAAACGCGCCATCCGCACGCTCTGGATTGCGCTTGATGCCATGGATGCCATGTATTTGCCCATCCATAACAATTGGCGCCTCAACGAACGCCACTACGGCGCCCTCCAAGGCCTCAACAAGTCTGAAACGGCTGCCGAGTATGGTGATGACCAGGTATTGATCTGGCGCCGCGCATACGCGATTGCACCTAACCCGCTAGAGCCGAATGATCCGCGGCACCCAAAATTTGATCCACGTTATGTACGGCTGTTGCCTGAGCAATTGCCGGCAACAGAGTGTCTCCAGGATACCGTCAAACGCGTGCTGCCCTTTTGGGATGACACGATTGCACCGGCGATCCGGGCAGGTCGACGTGTGTTGGTCGCCGCGCACGGTAATAGCTTGCGCGCGCTGATTAAGCATCTCGATCACGTCTCTGAGGAAGATATTGTTCATCTGAATATTCCAACAGGCCAGCCCTTGGTGTATGAGTTGGACAAAGACTTGCGTCCGATCCGTCACTACTACTTGGGCGATCCTGCGGAGATAGAGGCCGCGATGGCCGCTGTCGCCGCGCAGGGCAAAGCCAAGAAGGATTAGTACGATGCATCTTGTGTGGCGCGGGTGGTGCGTGGCGATAGCGTTAGTGTCGCTAGCTGGAGCCACGCTGGCCGCGCCGAATCCCGACGAATTGGCATCTCAGCGGAGCAGTGCTGAGCGCCAGCGCGCAGACCTGCGTGCCCGGATTCAGACGCTCCAAAAGGAGCTTGATGCTCGCGAGTCTGTGCGCAAAGAAGCAGCTGACGCGCTAAAGGCTTCAGAAGTCGCGATCTCTCAGACCACGCGGCAGCTCAACGAACTCAATAGCAAGCTCAAACAAGCGCGCGACGAACTCGACGAACTCAAAAAGCAGATTCTGAAACAGCAGGGCATCCTTGTTCAACGGCGTGAAGAGTTGGCTAAACAGTTGCGCAGTCAGTATGCGAGTGGTTTGTCGCCCTGGAGTGCATTGTTATCTGGCGACGATCCTCAGGATTTAAGTCGTAATCTTGCCTATCTTGATTATGTTTCACAGGCGCGAGCACGGACAGTGGCGGAGCTCAAACAAGAGGTCGAGCGGCTCGCGCAGCTTGAGGCGCGTCAGGATGCACGCCAAAAGGATGTGGCACGCCTCGCTGAGGAAACCACCAAGCAGCGTGACGTGCTCGAGGTGCAGAAAAAAGAACGTGCGACTGTCCTGGCTCGTATTGAGGGACAGATCCAAGCGCAACGGGCTGAGGCGGCACGCCTTGGACAGGATGACCAGCGTCTGGGTGGACTGATCGAGACCTTGGGTAGCCAGATTCAGGCAGCTAAAAAAGTAGAAGACGAGCGTCGGGCGCAGGAAGCGCGCCGCGCTCAAGAGGCTAAAAAGGTCGAGTTGGAGCGACAGGCCCAAGAAGCTAAGAAGGCGGAGCTTGCGCGTCAAGCCCTCGAGCAGAAGCGTCGGGCACAGGAGCAAACGAGCCGCAACGAGGCGCTGCAGGCCAAAGAGGAGCAGCAAATTGAGGCGGCGCGTCGCGCGGCTCAAACGCGGGAGCGCACGCAAACGGCGAGTGTGGAGCCGGCTGTGACCTCGCCTGAGGCAGGGCGTGGGCTAAAAAGGGGGCTGCGTTGGCCATTGCGGGGCTCAATCATGGCTCGGTTTGGCACTGACCGGCCCGAAGGCGGCATTTGGCGTGGTATTTTGGTCAAGGCGGTCGAAGGCGCTCCGATTCAGGCAGTTGGGGGTGGCACGGTGGTGTATGCCAACTGGCTCAGAGGTTTTGGTAATCTGATTATTCTGGATCACGGCGAAGAATATCTGAGCGTTTACGCCTACAACCAGAGTTTGCTTAAACAAGTTGGCGATACGATCAGAGCGGGAGATACCGTAGCGCTAGCAGGTAGTACCGGTGGACAAGTGGATTCGGCCCTATACTTCGAAATCAGGCATCGTGGCAATGCGGTGGATCCCTTGGGATTTTTGTCCCGCTGAGCATCGCGTAAAGTTTAGGTTTTATTTAGTTTGATCGGCATTCAAATTGGGAATGTGCATGAGCACTCGCAAATTACGCAGTCTAGGTTTGGTATCTGTTGGCATCATCGCTGGTGTGTTGCTGAGCGTTGGCTTGAGCGCGGTCGCTCAGCGTGGCTCGCCTTTGCCGCTTGACGAACTGCGGCAGTTCTCCAGCGTGTTCTCCGCCATCAAGAATAACTATGTCGAGCCGGTCCCTGATAAAAAGCTGATCAGTGGCGCAATCTCTGGAATGTTGTCTGATCTTGACCCACACTCAGCTTACCTTGACGCAGATGCTTTCAAGGAAATGCAGAGCGCGACCCAGGGAGAGTTCGGTGGCCTAGGGATTGAGGTCGGTACCGAAGACGGAATGGTCAAGGTCATCTCCCCGATCGAAGATACACCCGCCGCTCGCGCCGGAATCCGGGCCGGTGATGTCATCACTAAAATCAACGACACCTCTACAAAAGGCTTGTCCCTGAACGATGCGGTCAAAATGATGCGTGGTCCCGTCAAGACGCCCATCACGTTGACCATTGCCCGTCAGGGTCAGGCGCAGCCCATTGTGATCAAAATTGTGCGTGACACGATCCGTGTGCGCAGCGTTCGTAGCAATATGTTGCCCGACAATATCGGCTATGTGCGGATTGCCCAGTTTCAGGAAAAAACGGGTGCCGATCTTGTTCGCCATCTAAAAGAACTGAGCGAGAAGGGTGTGCCTCGCGGCTTGATTTTGGATTTACGTAATGATCCAGGTGGTTTGTTGACCAGCGCAATTGGTGTCTCTGCGGCCTTTCTAAAACCGGATACCTTGGTCGTGTCAACCGATGGACGTGCACCGGACTCCAAACAAAAATATCTGTCCAATCCATCCGATTATGCGCGTGGCGAGTCAGACTATTTATCTGGCTTACCTGCTTGGGTTAAAACGGTGCCGATGGTGGTGCTGGTAAATGCGGGCTCTGCTTCAGCCTCAGAAATTGTTGCCGGAGCGCTTCAGGATCACAAGCGTGCCACAGTGATGGGTAATCGAACCTTTGGCAAGGGCTCGGTCCAAGTCATTCTGCCGATCTCAGACACGACAGCGATTAAACTCACGACCTCACGTTATTACACGCCTAAAGGTCGTTCAATTCAGGCGACGGGCATCAATCCCGATATCGTCGTTGCAGACACGTCTGAGGGCGATCTGTTTCGTGTTTCACGCGAAGCTGACCTGAAACGCCATCTCAGTAATAACCGTACTAGACAAGCTGAAGCCGAAGAAAAAGCGAAAGAGGAAGAACCTCTGGCAGATACCAATAAGATTTTCCAGTTTGGTACGCCTGAAGACTTCCAGCTGAAGCAGGCTGTTAACTTCCTTGATGGTAAGCCGATTCAGAAAGCGGTCCCACGGCCAAAGGGCGCACAGGCTGATGCAGCAGGGAGCCCGGCTAAAGGCAAATGAACGACGCCCAATTATTACGCTATGCCCGACATATCTTGCTAGATGAGTTCGGGATAGAGAGTCAGGAAAAGCTTCTGGCTGCGCGTGTATTGGTGATTGGGGCGGGAGGGCTCGGCTCGCCTGCCGCGTTATATCTTGCCTCCGCAGGTGTTGGCCATATCATTCTGGCCGATCATGACACGATCGAATTAAGCAATCTGCAGCGTCAGATTCTGCACAGAGATGATCGCGTTGGACAACTCAAGGCGGAGTCCGGTCGCCAGACAATGCTCGCACTCAATCCAGACATCACGGTTGAGGTGCGCACAGCCCGAATGGAACCGGAGACCTTGCTGGCAGAGATTGCAGCGGTTGATCTCGTGCTGGATTGCACGGATAACTTTGCAACGCGTCACGCTGTGAACAGGGCGTGCGTCCAACATCGTAAACCTCTGGTTTCTGGTGCAGCGATACGGTTTGAGGGACAAATTAGCGTGTTCGATCCCCGAGACGCTGAGGCCCCTTGTTATCACTGCCTATTTCCCGAGGCAGATGATGTTGAAGCATTAAGCTGCGCCACGACGGGCGTTTTTGCCCCCCTCGTGGGTATCATCGGCAGCATGCAGGCGGCCGAGGCCATCAAAGTGATCGCCGGAGTGGGTCAAACACTCAAGGGGCGATTGCTGATGCTCGATGCTTTTGATATGCAATGGCACAGCGTGCGCGTCAAGCGTGATCCTGCCTGCCCGGTCTGCTCAGTCAGGACTTAGGCAATCTAGTTTGATGGTCGATGGTCGATGGTCGATGGCTGATGCGGTGCACGCAAGGCCCACTAGACTCGGCCGTCGAGGATGAGCTTCAGTTGCGTGTCCATATGCGTGGAAGGGACGGCTTGCCAGCGACTTTGTGCAAAGCGCAACCAACTACCAAGCACAAAGTGGGTGAGTAGTGCAGCAAGTGCCATGATCTCTGTGGCCGGATTGAGCGTGCCCTGGGTGACGGCATGGCGCAAAGACTGTCTAAAAGAGGCATCGATCCGGTCGGTAATCTGGCTGACCCGCCCTTGGAGTCTTTCGTCCTCGGTGACCAGCGCATCTCCACACAAAACCCGCGTCATTCCCTTGTTGCGCTCGGCAAAAGTCAGCAGCATAGTGGCGATTTTGCGAGCCTGCTCGACACCGTTTGGCTCGGTAGCAGCGATTTGATTCACCAGACTAAAAATAGTCGTTTCGATGAACTCGAACAAGCCTTCAAACATTTGCGCTTTGCTGGCAAAGTGCCGGTACAGTGCAGCCTCAGATAGTTGCATGCGGGCGGCGAGTGCCGCGGTGGTAATGCGTGCAGCGCGAGGTTGTTCTAGCATTTCTGCAAGTGTCTGCAGAATTTGGTGTTTGCGCTCGCCCGTTTTGACCGACATACTTTCAAGTCCAGAGGTGACGGTGGATAGAGATGCAAAGCGTGGGTGTTGCTTTGGCTTATGCGCCCTGCATCATGCGCTTTTGAAGCAATAAATCACCTACGCAGTTTACCCGTAAGTCTACGTAATTAGGGCGTCCACGCTTGCCTTGTGCAGAGGGTGTCCCGGGATGAAAAACATGCACTGTTCTCAAGCCCGCATGCCTAGCACCACGCAAGTTTGCAGTGGTATCTTCGACGAGCACCGCACGCCTGGGTTTGATGCCCTCGTGTGCCATGATGTATCGCATGAGTGAAACTGAAGGCTTGGGTCGAAAATGTCCATGTAGTTGCATTTGTTCAATGCCCCAAAAGCTATCGAAGCAACGCAGAATATTCAGATGTTTCATGACCGCGCGCGCGTAATGCACGGGGGCGTTCGTCACTAAGATCTTGCGGCCGGGTAAGCGGTTGAGCTTGCCGGCGAGGCCGCGTTCTGCGCGAATTAAGGGTGCAACATCAAAGTTGTGGCTACGGTGTAAAAATTGATGTGGATTGACGCCATGATGACGGACCAGTCCAATCATGGTTGCACCGTAACGTTTCCAATAGGTTGCTCTCAAGTGATTAGCGGTGTCTACGTCCACGTCCAGGCTTTCCATGACCGCTTCAGTCATCCCAAGATTGATCTCACGAAAAATCTTGTAAGAGGTGTCGTGCAGCGTGTTGTCCAGATCGAAGAGCCAGACGCGTTCTTTGGCGTGTGACACCTTGCTCGCGCGCGCAGGTGTGTGCACACGGGCGCGCCGTGTGCGGATCCGCGCATGTGGGGCAAACCTTTTTTTTATCACTCTGAAGTAATCATGGTGCCAACACCTCGATCCGTGAGGATTTCGAGAAGCAAGCAATGCGGGACGCGGCCATCAACCACATGCACGGATTTCACACCCTTACGTGCGGCATCGAGTGCTGAGGATATTTTGGGTAGCATTCCGCCAGAGATTGTGCCGTCGGCGAACAGTGCATCGATAGTTTTGGCTGACAAGCTGCGCAGAAGCTTGCCGTCCTTGTCGAGCACGCCAGGAGTATTGGTCATCATCAGCAGCTTTTCAGCACCGAGGACCTCAGCCATCTTGCCGGCAACAATGTCAGCGTTGATGTTATAGGCCAGACCATCTTCACCGTATCCGATTGGAGAAATGACAGGAATGAATTGGTCATCTTGCAAGGCTTTGACCACAGCGGGTTCGACTTGCGCGATGTCACCGACAAAGCCGATGTCTAGCGGATTGGCAGGATCGTCTTTGTTAGGCATCATTTTCTTGCGTGCCTGGATCAAACAGCCATCCTTGCCGGTTAAGCCGACGGCTTTACCACCTGCTTCGTTGATCATGAGTACGATATCTTGCTGTACCTGCCCGCCTAATACCCACTCGACCACTTCCATGGTTTCGGCATCGGTCACGCGCATACCCTGAATAAACGTGGCCTGTTTGCCGATGCGGCGCAAAGCCTCGTCAATCTGCGGTCCTCCGCCGTGCACCACGATCGGGTTCAAACCGATCAGCTTGAGCAGCACAACATCGTGCGCGAAGCTTCGCTGCAAGACCTCCTCCGTCATCGCGTTCCCACCATATTTGATGACGATGGTTTTGCCATGAAAGCGTTTGATATAAGGCAAACTTTCGGAAAGAACTTTTGCAACGACTTCAGGTGGCATGGACGCGGTGTGTGTCGGACTGGTCATTTGGCTCAAGAAACAAAAGAGGGCAAGCGTTGAGAGGGGGTATCAAACAAAAACGTTAGGGCGGTTTTAGCCGGCGAGCGCTTTTTCAATCGATTTTCGAAATTCGGCTTTGTCGTACAAACCCAAATAACGTTTGATGATATTGCCATTTTTATCAATCAGGAATGCTGTCGGGGTCAGTTTCACGTCACCAAAGGCTTTTGCGACCTGCCCTTGTGTATCTAACGCAACAGTAAAGGGGAGTTTGCGCGTTTCTGCAAAGTTGATGACATAGTTGGCGGGGTCGTATTGCATGGCGACCGCGATGATGTCGAAACCCTTGTTGCGGTAAGTGTCGTAGTTCTCAATGTTGTCAGGCATTTGCGCGACACAGCTGACACAACTTGTTGCCCAGAATTTCACCAATACAACTTTTCCGCGTAGCTCTGAGAGCGCAACTTGTTTGCCAGATAATGTTGAAAAGACGACTTCTGGTGCAGGCGTGGAGTGGGTGTTGACAAACCATGTTGTCAAACCACCCACTGCAGCCAAGAGTATGAGTGCGACGATCTTTTTCATTGGATTGGCATGGCTTGGACACCAGCGGGTGGTACGTCAGTATTCATATTGGAACTTGGCGCAGTATGAGCGCCTTCGCCGAGCGGGGTGGTTGCAGTCGATGTGCTGCTGCCTGCGCGGGCGGCTGCATCCAGACGTTTTGCTTCTTCGGGCGTGATGATTTGAAAGAGTTTTTCAACACGTTTAACGCCGCTGACTTGCGCGGCAGCCGAAGCGGCAAGATCTGCTTCACGTTGTGTCACTAGACCCATCAGGTAAACCACGCTTCGATCTGTGGTCACAACAATCGTGCGCGAGGGGATGTCTTTGGTTGTAGCCAACGTCGTCATGACTTTGGAGGTGATCCAGATATCATTGCTGACAATGCCAAAAGAGGCCATTTCTTTGACAACGCTGATTTGGTTAGATACCGATTTTACGTGCTCAACCTTGCGTGCAATCTCCGTGGCTTTGGCTTTGATTCCGGTGCCGATTGTATCGCCCGTCAATAAAACCACGCCGTCATAGGACGTGACGGTTGCTGCGATCGCATCACCAAAGTCTGAGCGAAATTGTCCGCCGATTTTGAGCTCGATTGATTTGTCGTCGATTTGTTGTCCGACACTTCTACGGTCAACGGCAACGATGCCTGTTGTGGCGGCAGCACCGCCAATCAATAAGGGAATGCAGGCCGTCAATGTGGCACCGCTGCCTAACAGTGCAGCACAAATGATCAATGGACGCGCGATGTTTCGCGTTAGACTCATGCGGGATCTCCCAGTAATAGTGTGTCTATCCCATCGCACAGCAGATGGAGTACCAAAATGTGAACTTCCTGAATGCGCATCGTACGATCATGCGGGACACATAGCTGAATATCGCTGTCTAGCAACAGCGCATTGATACGGCCGCCACCTTTGCCTGTCAAGGCGATGATGCGCATGTCGCGCTCGTGGGCAGCCTCAATCGCCGCGATGACATTCGCTGAGTTTCCGCTCGTCGAGATTGCGACTAGAACGTCGCCTGGCTGACCGAGCGCACTGACTTGACGTGCAAAGACCTGATCAAAACCGTAATCGTTACCCACCGCAGTCATGATCGAGGTATCGGTGTTGAGTGCGATACCGGCCAAAGGTAGACGTTCTCGCTCGAATCGTCCGACAAGCTCAGCGATGAAGTGCTGGGCATCAGCAGCAGAGCCGCCATTGCCGCAGGCTAGAATTTTTGCGTTATTTGTGACACTACCAAAGCACAAATCAATGGCTGATAAAAGCGGCTCCGTCAGGGTCTCCATGCTGCGTCGCGTTGCAGCGATGTTGTCCTCGAAATGCGCGTTCAGATGTTGAGCAAGATCCATGGCGATCATCAAATTTCAGAGAACCTCATTATCTCACTTATCTTGGCTCAAGCGCACGGCATCCCGGTGCCACGTCAGGCCAAATGAGTCGAACGCCGCCAGATCAATTCTGCAAGGGGGCATGCACCCTCCAAAAGCCCGCATGACGATGGTGGGGAGCCACCAATGAATGGTCTTTAGCAGACGTGCTTGCTTGGCATGTGTGACGCTCGCTGCAGCGCCCCCAAACCGACTGCTGCTGCGGTAGCGCACCTCGACAAAGACGAGTGTGGGGCCATCCCGAACCACCAGATCGAGCTCGCCCAGAGGGCAACGCAGCTGCCGGGCGAGCAGGCTGCAACCGGCTTCTTGTAAGGCCTCCCATGCTCGGCGTTCGTAGTGATCCCCAAGTTGTTGTCGTGCACTACGTAAGGGAGCAGCCGCGCTGCGCTCGGAGGGGGTGGGTGCTGCGCCGAAGGGTGCCGTCTCAGCAGCTTTTTTTCTTAATTTGCGTTGTCTGGCCTTGACGGCCTTGCGTTGAGCGGCCTCTGCGATTGTAAACGGGGTCTTATCAGTGGCAGGATATTGGTTCATTGCGTCTATCGGTTTGTGACTGGGCGTGCTCAGGCGGACTACACTGCCACGATGAGCGACTTAAGCCAATCCCCAATGAATGAAAATATCCTGCCTGATGAGCGTCCTGCTTCATGGGATCGAGTGAGTGAGCGGATGGAGGCTCAGCTCTGGCCGACCCATGCGTTGTATGTGGTTGCGACACCGATTGGCAACCTGGGTGACTTGAGCCTGCGGGCTTGGCATGCCTTGAGTCGCGCTGACGTCATTGCAGCAGAAGATACGCGTGCAAGCAGGAGTTTGCTTGACGCTTGGGGGATTGCAACGCCCTTGATCGCCGCACATCGACATAATGAACTGAGTGCCGCGACTGATATTGTTGCGAGATTGCAGGCGGGTCAGCGCGTCGCGCTCATTTCAGACGCAGGGTCGCCCGCGGTGAGTGATCCGGGAGGGCTGGTGGTGCAAGCGGCTCGACACGCAGGCTTGCGTGTGGTGCCGATCCCCGGAGCGAGCGCCTTGATTAGTGCGCTGATGGCTACGGGTGTGACGACTGACGCGACGCCCGGTTTTGTGTTCGCGGGGTTTGCACCGACCAAATCCACGGCAAGACAGCGCTGGTTTAGGCAGTGGACGCCGCTACCTGCAGCCGTTGTTTTTTACGAAGCGCCTCACCGAATCGTGGCAAGTGTGAATGATCTTTTGGCTGTCTTGGGTCCGACACGTCAAGTGTCTTTTGCCCGTGAGCTGACAAAACGCTTTGAGGAGATCGCTTCCATGCCGCTTGCGGATGCGCAAGCATGGTTCTCTTCGGATACACATCGCGAGCAGGGCGAGTATGTTGTGATTATTCATCCTCCAGCATCGACACCTACGCAAGAGGAGCAGCTCGAGCACAGTGCTTCAGTGGATGCTTGGCTCGAGGCACTGCTAGAAACGATGTCGGTGCGCGATGCAGCTCGCGTGGCGGCCAAAGCGACAGGGCAAGCCCGCGACACACTCTATGCACGGGCGCTAGGACTTAAGGCGCTGAAATCGTCGTTGTGAGCCCGACATCGCTTTGCAGGCGTTGACCTGCTTGCGAGGCGGCTTCGCGGTTGGCAAAGGGTCCGATTCGTACGCGATAGAGGTTATTGGCGTTTGGTTCAACCCTGACAGCAGCGCCTAGATCCGAAGGTATTTTTTCTGTCAGTTGGGACGCAAGCGATTGCGCTCGAGCGGGATCGCTGAAGGCGCCCGCCTGCAGATAGACACCCTGAATCGCACTCGTTTTGGTTTGGAGGTTTTGAGTCGAAGTGACGGCTGCGACAGGGGTGAAGGCCACAGTTTGTGCGCGTAACGGCTCGGAGGGCGGAGCCGTTGGTAGAGGTTGAGCTTGAACGGGGGGCTGAACGGCGGCTGGACTGGGCGCTGTCGCCGCAATACGCCAGTTGCGAATATCATCTGGCATGATGCGTTCGACCACCACGTCGGCGCTACCGGGCGCCAAGACGCCGAGTTTGTAAGCGGCGACATAAGACAAATCAATCACGCGCCCTCCCAGAAAAGGGCCACGATCATTGACGCGCAGTACGACGGATTTTCCCGTTGAGATCCTTGTGACTCTGACATAACTAGGAATAGGGAGTGTCGGGTGCGCTGCCGTCATGCCATACATGTCGTAGCGCTCGCCATTTGAGGTGGGTTTACCGTGGAACTTCCTGCCATACCAAGAGGCGCGGCCTTGGACACGGTAAGGTCGACCACTCAAATCAGGGCTAAAGCTTTTACCCAACACGGTGTAGGGACGGTTAGGGCCGCGTGCGAGCGGTTCAATTTTAGGTACTGCGTCCGGTACGCGATCGAGATTAGCGGGTGGATTAGCATCGGGGCCATCGTCTTTATAGTAGCCACCCCCTTTACGCGAACTAGAGCCGCAGGCGGCGAGCAATCCGCAGAGCACACAGACGCCAAACAGGCGCCAAAGGCGTGCGGTCGCGCCTTTCATCCAGACATCTCGGGTTGGTTGCGGTGACGCACAAGCAGTGGCTGGTGCGCAGCGAAGCGCTTGGCTAGTGCCTCCACCACATAAACGGAGCGATGCTTGCCGCCCGTGCAACCGATGCCGACGGTCAGATAGCTGCGGGTGTCTTCGGTGTAGCGAGGAAGCCATTTACGTATAAACGCGTCGATGTCGTCAATCATTTGACCGACATCTGCAAAGCTTTCGAGCCACTGAGCAACCGCTTGATCTTTTCCTGTCAGTGGTCTCAAGGCGGGTGTGTAGTGCGGATTGGGCAAACAGCGTACGTCAAAGACAAGATCAGCATCGCGAGGAACGCCTTCTTTGAAGGCAAAGGACTCGAAAGTGAGCAACAAGGGCTTGCGATCGGCTTTGATCAGGTCACGGATCCAGGCACGTAATTGACCCGGCATGAGTCCGGAGGTATCGATTACATGACTTAAATTGCGCAGGTCGCTCAGTTGGTCCCGCTCTTGCTGAATGCAGTCTTTGAGCGATGCGGTGATTCCTTTGTTGGTGAGCCGCTCTGAAAGAGGATGGCGCCTGCGAGACTCTGAGTAGCGCTGGACGAGCGTTTCGGTATCCGCATCTAGAAATATGAGGCGAAATTCCGTGTTGGTGGCTTTTAAGTCGCTGATCACGGCCGGCATTTCGGCAAGCTCACCGGGTGAGCGCACATCAATGGCTACGGCAACCCGACCCGCCGCATCGTCGCGCATGGAGTTGATAAAGTCGTGTAAAAACTTCAGTGGCAAGTTGTCGACACAGACATAACCCGCATCCTCAAGCATGCGTAATGCGACGGATTTTCCGGAACCTGAAATACCTGTCAGCAGAACGACTTTTAGCTGGGGCATGTCAAGAGTTTCCTTGTGCAATGGCCGCAGATTGAAGCGCCATGAACTCGGCGAGCGTGTCGATGCCTCTGAGTTTTAAGATCGTATTGCGCACGGCCGCTTCGACCAGTACGGCTAGGTTTCGGCCTGCTGCCACTTGGAGCATGACTTTACGGATTGGGCATCCCAGCATATCTTGCGTCATATCCTGTAGAGGGAGTCTCTCAAATTTGTCTTGTGCGGTGGCGCGTACCAAGTGAACAATCAGTTTGAGCTTCATTTTGCGACGTATGGAGGTTTCCCCGAATATCGTGCGGATATTTAAGAGACCGAGTCCCCTGACCTCAAGCATATTGCGTAGGAGCTCAGGACAGTGTCCCTCGATGGCATGGGGTGCTGTACGTGATAACTCTACCGCATCATCCGCTACAAGACCATGCCCTCGCGAAATCAACTCAAGCGCGAGTTCGCTTTTGCCAAGCCCCGATTCTCCGGTGATGAGCACGCCGAGTCCGAGCACATCCATGAATACACCGTGCACGGTGGTGGTCGGCGCAAGTCTGCGGCTGAGATAAATACGAAGCAAATCAATCAGCTCGGCTGCAGGCACCGCAGTAGACAGAAGCGGGACATGGCTACTTTCGCAGTGTTCAATCAGGTCTTCGGTCGCAGATAAATTGTCAGCAATCAGAATGGCCGGCACGCCACCCGTGAGTAGCTCTTCGAGGTGGTGGACGCGCCTGCGCGGATCGAAGCGCTTGTAATAGTCCATTTCCTCGCGTCCGAACACTTGGATGCGGGAGGGGTGAATGAGGTTGAGGTGGCCGATCAGGTCAGCTGCAGCCATGCCGTTGTCTGGGATCAGGCGATCCGCAGCGGACTGTCCGGCTACCCAAGAAAAGGAAATATCCTCGACGTTGTCATCAACAAGGTCCTGCACGGTCAGCATAGCGACTCCGTATGTGGGTAAAGAGGCCGAGCATTTTTGCGTTTAGGCCTGACCCGTGGTCAGAAGCTGGTGTATGACGCTCGGCTCCAATTCGGTTACTAGGCGATTTCTTAAAGATTTGTCAGAAAGAAGCTGGGCAACTTCTGCGAGTATATCTAGATGTTGTTGTGTTTCAGATTCTGGGGCAATCAGAAAAAGTAATTGACTGACGGGTTCTTGATCCGGGGCATCGAAGGCGATGGGATTGGCGAGCCTGAAAAACGCGGCAGCCGGGTTTTTGATTCCCTTGACTCTACCGTGTGGGATCGCAATGCCGCCGCCCAAGCCGGTCGAGCCTAAACGCTCTCGTGCGAAAAGACTTTCATAGACTGCAGCGCGCTCGATTCCATCGTTATTTTCAAATAAAAGACTCGCCTGTTCGAAAGCGCGCTTTTTACTTGTGACTGAAAGGTCGAGCACGATATTGCGAATGGGCAAAATGCGTGACAAAAGTTTCATACTTTTGATTATATGCTGCAGTGCCACGAAAAATTGGCAACGCCAGAATGCAAAAATGCCTACCATATTGGCAGGCATTTAGTCAGTCGAGCCTCAACTCGATGTCAGCGCAATGCGCTAAGGGGCCTAAATATTACACAGTCTCAAAGACCTGTCGCTTGGTGGCGATATGGTGGTGATTTTGAGTGCGATCTTTGTACTGGAGAACCTTACGGTCCACCTTGTCAATTAGAAGATCGATGGCCGCGTAAAGATTGTCTTCGGCTGCTTGGCAGTGAATGTCTTTGCCGCGAACGCGGAGCGTGAGTTCCGCTCGGTGCTTTAGAGGTTCGAGCGACAGGATGACCTGTGCGTCGATGACATGATCAAAATGCCGCAAGACGCGGGTCATTTTAGTTTGGATGTATTCACGGATGGCTGGGGTGACGTCAAGATGGTGACCAGTAATGTTCAGGTTCATTGCGTACTCTCCATATAAGGGATAACTCGATGTGTAAACACATACGACAGATTGAGTGTTGATGGCTCCTTTATTTGTTTAGATAACTTCAGTGTAATGACTTGAGGCAAGAAATCAAGAGTGAATCCCCGCGGTTATTACGTTCTGATGCGACTATTTATGCCGCATCGCAACAAAAAAACAAAGCGATTGAGTCAGCCTTTGACATTTGGCCTACATTTTGAAGTGTTCGCCTAGGTAAACACGACGAACCGATGCATCATTAATGATGTCGTCTGGTTGTCCGGTAGTCAGCACTTTACCTTCGCTAATAATGTAGGCGCGGTCGCAGATGCCGAGCGTCTCGCGTACGTTGTGGTCGGTGATTAAGACACCGATGCCTCGACTTTTTAGAAATCGGACGATACGCTGAATCTCAATCACGGCGATGGGGTCGACGCCCGCGAAGGGCTCATCCAACAGAATGAATCGAGGCCGCGTGGCGAGCGCCCGTGAGATTTCGACGCGACGTCGTTCTCCGCCCGACAGCGAGAGTGCGCTGTTGCGACGGATATGTGTAATTTGGAGTTCTTCAAGAAGTGCATTGAGTTGCTCTTCGATTTTTTTCGAAGAAAATGGTTTGCCGTTGTTGTCGATTTGTAATTCAAGTACAGCACGAATGTTTTCTTCGACGGTCAGTCTGCGAAAAACCGAGGCATCCTGCGGGAGATAAGACAGTCCAAGGCGTGCGCGCTTATGGATAGGCATGCTGCTGATGACAGTATCGTCAATTTCGATCCGACCGGCATCGGCGGCAACCAAGCCGACAATCATATAAAAACTCGTGGTTTTTCCCGCTCCGTTTGGTCCAAGCAGTCCGACGATTTCGCCGCTATTGACAGAGATCGAGACATCTTGCACCACCATGCGCCCGCCGTAAGACTTGCGCAGACCAATAGCACTTAATCTCCCTGGGGGAATCAAGGCTTGCGGGTCAGGGCTGGACGAGGCGTGCGATGTTTGCATGAGGAAGCTTTAACGACTGTAGGGAGTGGAGGGCTAGCGTGTAGGTGCCGGTGTAGGGGCGGGAGCCTTGGGTATGACGGGTGCCGGGGCTAGAGCAGGTAGTAGAGCTGGGTTGCTTGCCTGGGCGGCTTTGCAGGCGGCAACGGCAGCCTCTGTGCGTGCTTTGGGCTGCGCGACTGAGCGCACTCTGCCATCAGGATTAAATGAGTCAGGGCCTGAAAATGCCTGATAGACATCAGTTTTCTGGTTGTAGCGGACTTGTTGACCACTGACGGTATCGAAGTGCTTGCCGCAAATGTAACGTGTCACAACGGCCTGCCCAATCAAGTCGAACGTCTCGTTTTTGCCATCGTAGTCAGCTTTCAGGCCGACACCTTCGAGCACTTCGAAGTTTTCTGGGCGCACTTGTCTGATAAAGACCCGTTTGCCAGGATCGGCAGTCGCCACACCATACTGATGACCCTCTGAATCTTCGCGCATCATCAGGACGTCGGAGCTGAGTGTGAGTAAACCGCGCGTCATCACAACTTTGCCCGTAAAGGTGCTTTCGCGCTTGGCGTCATCGTAGCGCAAGGTATCGGACAGAATGGTGGTGCTGGGCTCTTCGACAGGTGCTGTGCCTGCTGCTGGAGCAGGAAGTTGCGCATAAACAGTGGCGCTCAAACTCAAAAGGCCGAATAGGGCGATGCTGCGAAGACGATTAAAAACAACAACGGAAATCATGGTTGGGCTCGCTGGGCGGGTGGCTCGGTGTTTTCGCGTTGATCTTTGGGCGCGATATCCACATCTGTTGATTTGAACACGTCCAATTGCTGGGTCGCATTATTAAAGCGCATGCCGACGCCACTCATTCTGGAGCGACCACTGGTCGCCACAGCAGGGAGGTCGGTGTAGGCAAGATCTTTGTCCACCAGCATCGTAAGCTCTTGGCTTTGGAAATTAAGTGGTTGGCGTTCGGCGTCACCGAGTCGGAGTAACACGGCATCGCCGCGCATCACAATGCGGTCACCCTCATCGTAGATAAACGCGACTTTAGATGTCGCCACGGTAAGCGGGTTCTCTTCTTTGAGGGAATAGGCGCGTGGGGAGACAAGCTCATAGGACTTGTCATCCGGAAAGTGTTCCATGAGGTCGCCCTCAATACGATGGATCACGACGCCCTTTTCATTCGTGCGGACTAAGACGATATTTTTAGCCCAAGTGTCCCGCTCGTGTGTCAGCCGACTGGGCGGGTCGATCTGGACTGCGCGCTGCGAATAATCGGCTGCCCACCATGTCCCCATCACTAGAAGCGTGAGGATAAAAATTGAGACGACAATTGAGGCGCGTTCTTTCATGTGTCTGCGTTATTGCACAGCGCCAGGGCCTAGGAGGCCTGGCTGGAAAAAATGGCCAAGACGACCTTGGGCGGCCAGAATCAGATCGCAGCATTCGCGCGCTGCGCCCTGACCGCCGGAAGCGGTCGCCACCCAGTGCGCAGCTTGTGTGACATAGGCAGGAGCATTCGGTACGCTGGCGGCAAAGCCAGCCCGTTGCATAGCGGGGAGATCGATCAAATCATCGCCCATAAAGCCGGATTCCTCGACGGTAAGGCGATATCGTGCCACGAGCTCGTTAAGGGCGGCGCCCTTGTCGCGTACGTTCTGAAGGACATCGCCGAGCCCGAGCTCAGCAGCACGGCGATCAACGATCGGGCCTTCGCGACCCGTTACTAAGGCGACCTTGATGCCACTCGTTGTGAGCATTTTGAGGCCATGACCATCCAGTGCACTAAAGCGTTTGAAGACTTCGCCTTGTTCGCCGTACCAGAGGCTGCCATCTGTCAACACACCATCGACATCAAAGACCATGAGTTTGATGCGCGCGAGGCGCTCACGCAAAGCGTCTGAGGTGCGAGCTAAAACGAGTGCTTCAGCAGGGTGGGGGGTCAGGTCAAGTCTGTTCATGAAGTCTCGTTTTAAACAACCTTGGCAGCCATGAGGTCGTGCATATGGAGTGCACCGATCAGTGTGCCCGTAGGATCCGCCACCAGCATTTGATTCAGACGATGGCGATCCATCAGGGCGGCGGCATCGACGGCGAGGGCGCCAGCTTCTGCGTGGCGGGGGTGTTGGGTCATTCCCTCAGACACGCGCAAGACGCGAACATCGCCTTTGCGCTCAATCAGTCTGCGTAAATCTCCGTCTGTAAAAATTCCTATCGCATGGCCTGCCGCGTCAATGACTGCGGTCATCCCCATACCTTTGCGAGATATTTCTTCTAGTGCTTGAAAAACGGTCGCGTCGGCATTGACCATCGGGACCGCATCACCCTTACGCATGACATCTGACACGCGCATCAGTAGCCGTCGCCCGAGCGCGCCACCTGGATGTGAGCGGGCGAAGTCCTCGTGGCCGAAGCCACGCGCTTCTAGGCAAGCAACCGCCAACGCGTCGCCTAAAGCGAGTGCAGCCGTTGTGCTGGCTGTGGGTGCAAGGTTCAGTGGGCAAGCTTCTTGAGAAACACTGATATCGAGATGTACATCCGAAAGTCGCGCCAGTTCTGACTGGGCATGCCCAGTGATCGCGATGACTTGGACGCCCAAACGATGCGCAGCCGGGAGGATGGTGAGTAATTCGTGACCATTGCCTGAGTAAGACAGTGCAATCAGCAGGTCTTGTCCGCCTAACATGCCGATATCACCATGAATGGCTTCGGCCGCATGCAGGAAAAACGAGGGTGTCCCTGTTGAGGCGAAGGTGGCGGCGATTTTGCGGGCGATATGGCCCGTTTTACCCAGTCCGCACACCACAACTCGGCCAGGGCAGGCAAGAATCAGCGAGACGGCATGGGTAAATTGCTCGTCGAGCCGATTTTTAAGGTCAACAATGGCTTGCGCCTCAAGCGTGAGGGTGCGGTGCGCCGACGTCAGCGCCGCAGCATGCGAGCTGGCGGTGCCGAGATTTTGGACGGTATTCGACTGAGCGGTCGTTTTCGATGGAGTCTTAGAGGACATCTGCTAAGTTTAATCGTTTCAGCCGCGAGCGGCGGATATCGAGCGCAAGAAGCTCAACTCACCTCCCTAGGGGGCTTTGGTTGCATCGAGATCAGCACTATGGCACTCTGGCGCCAATTTGTTTGCTGATCAGGATGATCTTATGTCGACGTCTATCGATTTGTCTCGTGCATCGCCGGCCGCGGCGCTGGCACCTTATGCCGCCGTCTTAGGGACGCCATTGTCTGGCGCTGCACTCCGGGTGATGCTGCTCGGGGCCGGCGAGTTGGGCAAAGAGGTCATCATGGCTCTGCAGCGCCTTGGCGTCGAGGTCATCGCAGTAGATCGCTACGCGGATGCACCAGGTCAGCAGGTGGCACATCGTGCCCATGTCGTGACCATGACCGATCAGGCGGCATTGCGTGCCGTGATTGAAAAAGAGCAGCCTCACCTGATCGTGCCCGAAATCGAGGCGATTGCGACAGATTTGTTGGTGGAGCTTGAGGCCGCAGGTGTGGCACGCGTGACGCCCACGGCACGCGCTGCACAATTGACAATGAATCGAGAGGGTATCCGTCGACTGGCGGCTGAAACACTCGGTTTGCCCACTTCGCCCTACCGCTTTGCTGATTCGCATGCCTCATTAACTGAGGCGACTGCACAGATTGGTTTTCCTTGTCTGGTCAAGCCTGTGATGTCCTCATCGGGCAAGGGGCAGTCGGTTTTGCGCAGCGCCCAAGATATCGACGCGGCCTGGAGCATTGCTCGCGAGGGTGCGCGTGTCGGCGGTGATCGCGTCATTGTTGAGGGCTTCATCGACTTTGAGTATGAAATTACGTTATTAACAGTCCGTGCACGCGGGGCAGAGGGTCGGATAGAGACCCACTTTTGCGAACCCATCGGTCACTTGCAGGTGGGCGGCGATTATGTTGAGAGTTGGCAGCCGCAACCGATGGCGCCCGTAGCGCTTGAGCGTGCGCGCGAAATTGCGCAGAAAGTGACAGATAATTTGGGGGGACAGGGGCTGTTTGGGGTCGAGTTATTTGTCTCGGGCGATCAAGTCTGGTTTTCAGAGGTCAGTCCCCGTCCGCATGATACGGGTCTTGTGACGCTCGTTTCACAGGTGCAAAGCGAGTTTGAGTTGCATGCGCGAGCGCTCTTAGGTCTGCCTGTTGACACAACGCTACGTTCTCCCTCCGCGAGTAGTGTGATTTATGGTGGAATCGATGCACAGGCCGTCAGGTTTGAGGGGCTTGCGCAAGCGCTGTCTGAGGCCGGGACTGATCTGAGGTTGTTTGGTAAACCCGAGTCTTTTGTTAAACGCAGGATGGGCGTTGGATTGGCAACAGATATCTCTGTGGAAAAGGCGCGTGCCAAAGCAAAGCGAGTTTCTCGCGCGATTCAGGTTAAAGCCGCTTAAACTAGTTGATTCTTGGCCAAGCACATTTCGCGGAGCACTCCTTAATGATTATGCCCATCCCCGCTTATCAGGATCCGATGGACATCGTACGCAAACTGATTCGGACCGTCCCGGATTGGCCAAAACCCGGAGTCATGTTTCGTGACATCACACCGCTGATTCAAGATCCGCGCGCTTTTCGTGCACTCATAGATATATTTGTCTACCGTCACATGCGTCAGCGTATTGATGTCGTGGTGGGGATTGACGCACGGGGATTCATTTTCGGGAGTGCCCTGGCTTATGCATTAGGGGTTGGTTTCGTACCCGTTCGCAAGCAAGGCAAGCTGCCACATAAAACAGTGGCACAGCCTTATAGCCTTGAGTATGGGGATGCCACGGTTGAGGTACATCAGGATGCGGTCAAGCCTGGACAGCGCGTGCTGCTCGTGGATGATCTCGTCGCGACGGGGGGCACGATGCTGGCTGCGATCAAGCTGCTCCAACTCTTGGGTGGCAATGTGGTTGAGGCTGCGGCAATCATCGATCTGCCCGACCTCGGCGGATCAAAGAAAATCGCACAAACTGACACACCTTTCTTTAGTGTGTGCCAGTTTAGTGGTGATTAAAGTGCGCTCCAAGTTCTAAGCTCTAAGCCCTAGGCTCAGAGCGACTGATCAGAACACGCTTATAAAAATAATTTGTAAGCAGGGTTCTCTGATTCATTCCAGTGTGGATAGCCCATCTCGCCGAGGAAGGCTTTAAAAGCCTTTTTGCTGCCAGGTGGTACCTGAATCCCGATCAGGATCTGGCCATAGTCAGCACCCTGATTGCGGTAATGAAACAGACTGATGTTCCACTCTGGCTTCATTGAATTCAAAAAACGCATTAAGGCGCCTGGACGTTCTGGAAACTCAAAACGATAGAGCAACTCATTGCCTGCCAGGCTGGATCGCCCTCCCACCATGTGGCGCAGATGGGTTTTTGCCATCTCATCATGTGTCAGGTCGAGCGTATTGAACCCGTGTTTGCGGAAGTTGTTCGCGATTTGGTTGGGCTCATTCAGACTAGAGACTTGGATACCGACAAACACATAGGCGGAGGTCGCATCAGAAATGCGATAGTTGAACTCTGTGACATTGCGGTTGCCGACTAATTCACAAAAAGCTCTAAAGCTCCCTCGCTGTTCGGGGAGGGTGACTGCGAAAATAGCTTCACGCGACTCGCCGACTTCGGCGCGTTCGGCGACAAAGCGCAAACGATCGAAGTTCATGTTGGCGCCGCACGCAATCGCGATAAGTGTTTTGCCTTTTAGCTTGTGTTCGGTTGCGTATTGTTTCGCACCCGCCAAGGCCAATGCACCGGCGGGCTCAAGCACGCTACGGGTATCTTGAAAGACGTCTTTGATCGCTGCGCAGATCGCATCGGTATCGACAATCACGAAGTCATCCACGTATTCGCGGGTGAGCCGAAAGGTTTCGACCCCAACCTGTTTGACCGCGGTGCCGTCCGAAAAAAGACCCACATCTGTCAGGGTGATGCGTCGCCCCGCGTGGATGCTGCGCACCATGGCGTCAGAGTCGACGGTTTGTACGCCGATTATTTTGATTTCTGGACGGAGTTGTTTGACGTAGGCAGCAATACCGCTAATGAGCCCACCACCGCCGATTGCCACGAAAATGGCGTCGATGGGTTCGGCGTGCTGTCGGAGAATTTCCATGCCGATCGTACCTTGACCCGCGATCACGTCCGGATCGTCAAACGGATGCACAAACGTAAGCTGTTGCTTTTTTTCAAGAATCAGCGCTTGGGCATAGGCATCGCTAAAGCTATCTCCGTGCAAGACGACGTCCGCGCCGAGTGCCCGGACGGCATCGACTTTGACGCCGGGTGTGGTGGTCGGCATAACAATGACTGCCTTGCAGCCGAGCCGCTTGGCTGAGAGCGCAACCCCTTGGGCATGGTTGCCGGCTGAGGCGGCGATGACACCACGCACCAGGGCGGTTTTGGGGAGGTGAGCCATTTTATTGTAGGCACCACGCAGCTTGAAGCTAAAGACAGACTGCGTGTCTTCGCGTTTGAGCAAAATAGTGTTGCCACTGCGTGCGGAGAGCTGTGGAGCAAGCTCCAGCGCTGTTTCGACTGCAACGTCATACACTTTGGATGTAAGAATACGTTTGAGATAATCCGTCGTCATGGTGTTCCTGATGGGGGTGCAGACTGACCTAGCATTATCCCATGCTGGCAGTAAGCCTTCTCAGAATAACGTCGCCGCTTGGTTGGAGTCTGCTCTGGAATCGTTCATGCAAGACCTGATCGCTTGGCTAGCCTTACCTGAGGTAGGGTTGCTTGCGATATTTTTGTTCAGTTTGCTGGCGGCAACCCTTTTGCCGATTAGCTCTGAAGCCGTGTTGCTCGGTTATCTGGCCGCCGTACCCAATATGCTCTGGGTGGCGATTGGTGTGGCGACGCTCGGCAATACGCTGGGCGGGATGATCAGCTATGGCATGGGGGCGGGGGTACACGGCGTTTTTGGTCGTTGGCGCGCACGTAAGCGCGCCACCGACGCGGATCCGCCATCTGCACTGACAGCTTCACCCGCACCTGCAACCGCACCCGCACTGACACCCGCACGTGTGCGGGCTGAGCTGTGGGTGAACAAATTTGGGCCCCCTATTTTGCTGTTGACGTGGTTGCCGGTGGTGGGAGACCCTCTTTGTGCCGTAGCGGGCTGGTTGCGGCTGTCTTTTTGGCCTAGCGTCTTTTATATGGCGGCAGGCAAGCTGGGACGATATTTGGCGGTTGCCTGGGCGCTGCGCTGGGCCATTAGCCCTACTTAATGATGACTCGGCCCTGTAAATTCAAGGTTATTGGATCTGCCCCTGTCCGATGATTTAAAATTGTTTTTTAAGGGCAACCTAACTAAGACGGACCTATGAACGCCCCGTTTCCAAGCCATTTACTGAAAGCCGAACCTTTTCAGGATTCGCAAACTCGCTTACGCGAAATTCCATATAACTACACATCATTTTCCGATCGGGAAGTCGTCTGTCGTTTGTTGGGTGAGGACGCTTGGGCGTTACTGTCTGATTTGCGTGGCGAACGCAAGACAGGCCGTTCGGCGCGCATGCTCTACGAAGTATTGGGCGATATCTGGGTCGTTCGTCGCAACCCCTATTTGCAGGATGACTTGCTGGACAACCCCAAGCGGCGGAAGCTGCTGATTGAGGCGCTGCAGCATCGTCTGACTGAAATCGATCGTCGGCGGATGGCGGATGATATCGGGCGCGATGAAAAGGTGGCGAGCTTGCTCGACCGTGCGAGAACCGCTGTGCGGACCTTTGAGGACGAATTCGAGCGTACCGGTCGCTTGCGACGCCAAGTACAAAAAATCTTGGGCCGTATTACTGACAAGCACAACATCAAGTTTGACGGTTTATCCCGCGTGTCGCACGTGACGGATGCCACCGACTGGCGTGTTGAGTATCCGTTTGTCGTACTGACGCCAGACACTGAAGAAGAAATCGCAGCACTGGTGCGCGGTTGTATTGAGCTCGGTCTGACCATTGTCCCGCGTGGTGGTGGGACGGGTTATACCGGGGGCGCCATTCCGTTGACCTGGCGCTCGGCGGTGATTAATACTGAAAAGCTCGACACGCTTGGTGCGGTCGAGCTTGTATCTTTGCCTGGTGTCTCGACACAGGTCGCCACGGTCAGGTCAGGTGCAGGTGTCGTCACCAAGCGTGTGACCGAAGCTGCCGAAGAAGCAGGTTTTGTTTTTGCTGTTGATCCAACGTCGGCGGATGCGTCTTGCGTCGGCGGTAACGTCGCGATGAACGCCGGTGGCAAAAAAGCGGTCTTGTGGGGAACCGCGCTCGACAACTTGGCTTGGTGGAGAATGGTCGACCCAGATGGCAACTGGCTAGATGTCACGCGTCTAGATCACAATCTCGGCAAAATTCACGAAGCTGGGCGGGTACGGTTCGAGCTGCAGTGGTCGGATGGTACGGCGCCTGCTGGAACACGTAAATTGCGCAGCGAAATTCTCGAAATTGACGGCGCACGTTTTCGTAAAGTGGGTCTGGGTAAGGATGTGACTGACAAGTTTTTGTCCGGTTTGCCAGGCGTCCAAAAAGAAGGCTGTGATGGCCTGATTACTGCTGCGCGGTGGGTGTTGCACCGTATGCCAAAACACACGCGTACTGTTTGTCTTGAGTTTTTTGGACAGGCACGCGATGCGATCCCTTCGATCGTCGAAATTAAAAGCTATCTCGATGTTCAGGGCCGCGCGCGTGGCGCACTGCTAGCGGGTCTCGAACACTTGGATGAACGCTATCTACGTGCGGTCGGGTACGCTACAAAAAGTAAACGTGCCGTGTTGCCAAAAATGGTGTTGATTGGCGATATCGTGGGTGATGACGAGGCTGCCGTCGCCTCTGCGACGAGCGAGGTGGTGCGCCTCGCCAATACGCGTCATGGCGAGGGCTTTATTGCCGTGAGCGCCGAAGCGCGTAAAAAGTTCTGGTTAGATCGTGCGCGAACTGCGGCGATTGCACGTCATACGAATGCGTTCAAGATTAACGAAGATGTGGTGATCCCGCTTGAGCGGATGGGCGAGTACACCGATCATATTGAGCGCATCAACATCGAGTTGTCGACGCTCAATAAACTCAAGCTCCTCGATGCCTTGCAACGTGCGCTTGAAGGTGAGCTGCCGATCGCAAAGCTTGATCGTGGCAGTGAAGAGGGTGCTCTGCTTGAGGAGTCCCTTGATGAGCGTCGCCGCCGAGGTGTTGAGGTGCTGGCCCGCGTGCGTGCACGTTGGCAGTGGGTGCTTGAGCACTTAGATATGCCGTTGAATGTGGGCCTGCCCGCAATGGTGTCACATGGCATGAGTGCTATAGAACCCGTGTTACGTGAGCGTGTCTTAACGCAGCCTGAGGCTCGCGTGTTTGACGTGGTGCAAGACCGGACTGTGCGCATTTCCTGGAAGGAAGAAGTGCGGTATGACTTGGCGGGTATATTCGGCGGTACAGACTTTGCACCTGTGATGACGGAATTACAGGCGATCCATGATCGTGTGCTTAAAAGCAGAGTCTTTGTCGCTTTGCATATGCATGCGGGTGACGGGAATGTTCACACAAATATTCCTGTCAATTCCGATGATTATGAAATGCTGCGCGAAGCCAATGAGGCTGTTGTGCGCATCATGCAGATTGCACGCGATCTCAATGGCGTGATCTCCGGCGAGCATGGCATTGGTCTGACCAAATATGAGTTCCTGACCGAAGCGGAGTTGGCGCCTTTTCAGGATTACAAGCGCCGTATTGATCCAAACGATCATTTCAACGCTGGCAAACTGATGCCAGGTGCGGATCTGCGTAATGCTTGGACGCCAAGTTTTGGGCTGATGGGACACGAGTCCCTTATCATGCAACAAAGTGAAATTGGCGCGATTAGCCACTCCATCAAAGACTGTCTGCGTTGTGGCAAGTGCAAGCCAGTGTGTGCCACGCATGTGCCTCGCGCAAATCTGTTGTACTCACCACGCGACAAAATTTTAGCCACATCATTGTTGATCGAAGCTTTCTTGTACGAGGAGCAGACGCGTCGCGGGATCAGCTTGAAACACTGGGAAGAATTTGAGGACGTTGCCGATCACTGTACGGTTTGTCACAAATGTTACAACCCCTGTCCGGTTGATATTGATTTTGGCGATGTTTCCATGAACATGCGCGCGTTATTGCGCAAGATGGGTCGCAAGTCCTTTAGTCCGGGCACTTCGGCGGCGATGTTCTTTTTGAACGCTAAAGATCCGGCGACGATTAATGCGACCCGTGCGGTGATGGTTGGGGTGGGTTACAAACTGCAACGCATGGCCAGCGACATTTTGTCAAAGTTCGCACGCAAGCAAACAGCCAAGCCCCCCGCGACGGTTGGTAAGGCACCTTTGCGTGAGCAGGTTGTGCATTTCATTAACAAGAAAATGCCAGGTGGGCTCCCGAAGCAGACTGCGCGCAAGCTCTTAGATATTGAAGATGCGGACTACGTGCCGATTATTCGTCAGCCTCAGATGCCCGCAGATTCGGAAGCCGTTTTTTATTTCCCTGGTTGTGGATCAGAAAGACTGTTTTCACAGGTCGGTTTAGCCACACAGGCGATGCTGTGGCATGCGGGTGTGCAAACAGTGTTGCCGCCTGGCTATCTGTGTTGTGGATATCCGCAGCGTGGCAACGGCATGAATGACAAAGCCGAACAAATTATTACGGATAACCGCGTACTGTTCCATCGCGTGGCCAATACATTGAATTATCTGGACATCAAGACGGTTGTCGTGAGTTGTGGCACCTGCTATGACCAGTTGTCCGGTTATGAGTTTGAAAAGATTTTCCCGGGTTGCCGATTGATTGATATTCATGAGTATTTGCTCGAAAAAGATATCAAGCTTGAGGGGATCCAAGGGACGCGTTACATGTATCACGACCCTTGTCATACCCCGATGAAATTGCAGGATCCCATGAAAACCGTGCGCGCTCTCGTGGGTGACACGGCGATCAAAACAGATCGTTGTTGCGGTGAGGCGGGTACCTTGGCAGTCACACGGCCAGACATCTCTACGCAGATTCGCTTCCGCAAGGAAGAAGAGCTTGTGAAAAATGATGCGACGTTGCGCAAAGATGGCTTCGATGGTGAGATTAAGGTGTTGACCTCATGCCCCTCATGCTTGCAAGGGTTGTCGCGCTTTGAGGCAGATAGTGGCGCCAAGGCCGATTACATTGTGGTTGAGATGGCGCGCCACATTTTGGGTGAGAACTGGCTCGAAGACTACGTTAAGAAAGCCAATGATGGCGGAATCGAACGCGTACTTGTTTAGGTGCTTGCTTGATTGATGTGCGTGTAATAAGGTCGTCCTTGGACGACCTTATTTTTTAAACGCCGACTTCGATGCCTTCGGCACGCAGCGCTTCACGAATCGCTTGAGCGAAGGTCACAGCACCGGGTTGGTCGCCATGAATACAGAGCGTGTCGGCGCGTACTTTCACGATGCTGCCATCATTGGCCGTGAGCGTACCGGTTTTGACCATCTGTAAAACTTGCGTGATCGACTGCTTGACATCTGTGATCATTGCATTGGGTTTGTTGCGTGGGCTGAGTGTCCCATCAGGAGCATAGTTGCGGTCGCCGAACACTTCACTGGCGACACGCAGACCGATTGATTCAGCGATCGGAATCATCTCACTCCCCGCGAGACCAAAGAAGATGAGATCTTTGTCGACGTCGTACGTGGCTTGTGCGAGTGCGCGCGTGAGCCCCTCATTTTTGACCGCCATGTTGTAGAGCTGGCCGTGTGCCTTGACATGTCGGAGACGAGCGCCTTGGGAGGCGGCAACACCTGCTAGGGCGCCAATTTGAACGACCATCATGTCGTAGGCTTCTTGATCGGTGATGGCCATATTACGACGACCAAAACCTTGCAAGTCAGGCAAGCCGGGGTGCGCGCCGATTGCCACGCCGTGCTTGATCGCAGCGGCAACGGTTTTGCGCATTGTGGCCGGATCACCACCGTGAAAGCCACACGCAATGTTGGCCGAGGACACGAAAGGCAGGATTTCTTCGTCGTTGCCCATTTTCCATGCGCCAAAGCTTTCGCCCATGTCGCAATTCAGATCGATACGCAGTGCCATGAATGACGTCCTTAGTGGTTAATCAATAAAGTTCGCACAGTCGACAACGCCTGTGCCAGTTCAATAAAAGCGCGTGTGCGGGTAATGTCGAGCGCTTGCGCCGCCTCAAGTGAAACGAGTTCAAACTGTACGTTGTCGCCAGGTCCCATTTGCGCCAAGAGTGGCAAGTCGATCGTCGCGACGTAGGCGATCTTTGGGTAGCCTCCGGTCGTTTGCCGATCTGCCATCAACACGATGGGCTGTCCGCCTGCAGGAACTTGTATTGTGCCAAAAGTCGTCGCCTCGGAGATCATTTGCCGTGGCTTGATCATCAAAATATCGGGTCCCTGGAGACGATAGCCCATGCGCTCAGAGTCTGGGCTGATACGGTACGGCTGGGTGAGAAGCGCGTCACGGCTCTCTGCCGTGAACTCCTCCCATTGCAAACCTTTGATCAGACGCACGCGGGCACGTGTTGACTCGGCAATGGCACCTGGCAAGTAAAGTTTGATGGCCCAAAGGGCTTGGGCGAGGTTCTCGAGCCCCGCTCCGTCGCGCCCCGTGGTGAGCAAGGGTCGTTTAAGTGGGATTTCATCGCCTTTTTTCAGTGCGCGGCCTTGCCAGCCACCAAAGTGACTGCGCAGGTATGTGCTTTGGCTGCCCAGGACATCGGGTATTGCAAAGCCGCCATGAACGGCCAAATACGCTCGGGTGCCTCGGCGCCTCGCACCAAAGCTCAGCGCATCTGCTGCGCGAACCACCAAAGGTCGATTCATCGCAATGGGCTTGCCGTTGAGGCTTGGGCTCAGATCAGCACCGCAAATTGCAATACAACAGGCTTGCGTAAATTCGACCGTCGGACCCGTGAGTGTGATTTCTAAGCTCGCACAGTCAGTCAGATTGCCGACGAGTGTGTTGGCCAGTTGGTGAGCACGCTGATCCATGGCGCCCACGACCGACACGCCAAGGGGTTGGTGACCTGTTCGCCCTTGATCCTGAAAGCTTGAGAGCATGCCGGGTTTGAGTACGCGCATCGTCATAGGGCCTCCTCTGCGCGCTTTGCCGCGAGGCGATCGTATTCTTGTTCGGAGATTGGGATAAACCGCACCTTGTCTCCAGGCAGCAACAGAGAGGGTTGTGCGCGGTTGAGGTCAAACAGTTTGAGGGGTGTGGCACCCAGAATGTGCCAGCCGCCTGGCAAGAGTGTCGGATAAATGGTCGACTGTCGGTTCGCAATCGCCACCGAACCTGCAGGGACTGCGGTGCGCGGCACATCGCGGCGGGGCAAGGCGAAAAGTGGATCGTGCACGCCGATGTAAGGATGCCCGGGTGAAAAGCCGAGCCCGAACACCATGCTTCCTGGGCTGGTATGCAGACGAATGACCTCTTGTTCAGTCACGCCAATTTTTTTTGCGACATCATTCAAATCGGGGCCGTGTGTGCCGCCGTAACAGACGGGGATGTCAACTTCACGCGCGGAGGTGGTGGCTTGAACCAAGCCAACCTTGAGGTGCTGGTCTACTTGCGCGCAGAGTGTCCGAAAATCGGTACCCCCAAACTCCTTGCCGGGCGTATAAAACAACGCGACAGCGGTGTAGGAGGGCACAATGTCCGTTACGCCTTGAAGTTGTGCATGACCGAGTGTGGTGGCGGCGGAGAGGCAAAGCAGACCGATATCAGTGCTGATTTCATCGCCGAAGTCGATGCTCAGGCAACGGTCACCTTGGGGGCGGAGTCTATAAGTGGGTGCGGGCATGCAGGATGATTTTTTGAAACGTAATCTGACTGTAACGAGACTGAGCAAATAGTAGCTTCCAGTTTATGCCTTTTTCATCGTTTAAATCATGCGCAAACGATTAAACTGAGACTTGTATTGATTTCGCTAAATGGCTATGTCCCAAGAAAAGACACACTTTGGTTTCCAGACGGTTGATGAGTCTGAAAAGGCTGGCAAGGTTGCCCAGGTCTTTCACTCTGTCGCTGCCCGCTATGACGTGATGAACGATTTGATGTCGGCTGGTTTGCATCGTATCTGGAAGTCTTTCACGATTGGACGGGCGGCGATTCGGCCTGGCATGAAAGTGTTGGATATTGCGGGCGGGACAGGCGATCTGGCGCGTGCATTTGCCAAACAGACCGGCGAACAGGGCGAAGTTTGGTTGACGGATATTAACGACTCCATGTTGCGTGTTGGGCGGGATCGATTGCTCGATGACGGCGTGGTGTTGCCCTGTGCAGTCTGTGATGCCGAAAAACTGCCATTTCCAGACAACTATTTCGATCGAGTGACTGTGGCGTTTGGTTTACGCAACATGACGCACAAGGATCTTGCCCTCGCGGAGATGACACGGGTGTTGCGGCCAGGAGGCAAGTTGCTCGTTCTAGAGTTCTCGCGCATTGCTAAGCCTCTAGCCCCCGCATACGACTGGTACTCCTTTAATGTGTTGCCTTGGCTTGGCAGCAAAGTGGCGGGAGATGCAGAGAGTTACCGTTACCTCGCTGAGTCGATCCGCATGCATCCGGATCAAGAAACACTTAAAGAGATGTTGGTGCAAGCGGGACTCTCGCGGGTGCAGTATTTTAATTTGACGGCAGGGCTGACCGCTTTGCATGAAGGCATCAAGATGGCCTGAGGCCATTTGTTGAACTTTCGGAGATTTGAGGCGTCAATACTTTACAAAGGTATTCAGCTTTTAGTAAGATTCAACTAATATTCAGCTAATATTCAGTTTAGTGAAGTGTTCGGTATTTTCCGATCATCTTTTACAGGCAAACTTTGCCCAGGAGCATTTGATGTCCCGTCCTTTTATTCGTTTTTTTGCTGCGGCCATCATCGCAGTCAGTGGTTTGACACTTGCTGCCGTAACGTTTGACGCTGAAGCGGCTCGTGTGGGCAAGGGCGGCAGCGCCGGCCGTCAGTCCACGAATGTGACAACCCAGAAATCTGCCCAACCTGCTGCAGCAACGAGCACCACGACTCAACGTAGCGCCGCTGCGCCTACGGCTGCAGGTGCGACCGCTGGTGCTGCTGCTAAGACCGGCGCATCACGTTGGCTCGGCCCCTTGGCCGGTATTGCCGCAGGTCTAGGCATTGCTGCGCTCTTGTCTCACCTTGGTTTGGGTGGCGCCTTTGCTGATTTCCTGGTTCTGGCATTGATTGCTGGCGTGGTGGTCTTTGGCGTGATGTTTGTGCTGCGCAGAATGCGCGGCCCGCAGCCTGCTGCTCAGGGTGCCGGTGCGGGTGGACCGAGCGCCAACACCATGTGGCGTGAGACCAATGAGCCAGAGGCCCAAGCGCCTGTCTCCTTGCCTTCATCGGCGACGGGATCGATGTCCGCTGCCGGCTTTGGTTCAGACGCGCCAGCGCCCGATCAGAACTGGTTTATTCCAGTTGACTTTGATACACAACGTTTCTTGAGCGAAGCCAAAAAGCAGTTCATCTCGATCCAAAAGGTTTGGGATAGCGGCAATATCGTTGAAATGCGCAATTTCTTGACCGAAGATCTGATGAAAGAGCTTCAGGCGCAACTCAGTGATCGGATCGAAGAGAATCACACTGAAGTCGTGTTGCTGAACGCTGAGTTGCTCGGGATTGAGAAAGTCAGTGACGGTCATCTGGCCAGCGTGCGTTTCTCGGGTATGTTGCGTGAGCAAGCCGGTGCAGAAGCGTTCCGCTTTGAAGAGGTGTGGAACTTGTTCAAGCCAGAGCAAGGCGGCTGGTTGTTGGCAGGTATTCAGCAGGTTCCAGTGACTCAGGCGAGCTAATTGCTATCTTGAGGAGCCTTGTCATCGTAAAACGCCCGCTTTGCGGGCGTTTTACTTGGGTTGAGGCGCTACACCCGTTAAAATAATGAATTAGGCCAAAAACGCGTGAACTTGTTATGAAGCAGTCTGAGCGAAGATGTCGCTGGATGCTTGGCCCGACCACAATAAGGTGATTCGTATTTCCCCCAGTCTTTTCGGCTTTTCCCCCCTGCATCCGGTCCAAGCGATTGCAAACGCGTTCAACACATTGACGCGACAGCAGGCCTGGGCGGCGCAACGTTTGGCATTGCACGCTGGCAAAACGATCCGTATTGTTGTTGGCGGTTTTCAGCTGCATTGGAGTATCCAATCTGACGGCACCTTGGTGCATTCCGAGCAGACGGTGACACCGGATGTCACGCTCGAAGTACTCGTTGAAAAGCTCAATCCCCTTTCTTTTTTGGGGCAATCAAAGCGGCCCGATCTCGCAGAGTATGTGCATGTCTCAGGTCAGGCGGCCTTGGCTCAAGTGATTTCTGAACTGGCGCGCGAATTGCGGCCCGATCCAGAGGATGCGTTGTCGCAGTGGGTGGGCGACATACCCGCGCGACGCATTGTCGGGGGGTTAAAGCAGGTGATTCATTCGACTCAGCGTTTGGGGGTCGATCTGGCGCAGAATGTTGCTGAGTATCTGTCTGAGGAGACAGAGATGCTAGTCGGACGGCCGGCGATGACGACGCACCAGGCGAGGCAAACTCGCGTGTTATTGACGCTTGAGCAGCTCGAACAGAAGCAAGCTAGACTCTTGGCCCGGGTGCAGAAGCTCGAGAAATCGATCGGGGCGTCCACATGATGTCTTTCCCACGGTTGATGCGTATCATTGTTGTGGCGCTTCGCTACCGGCTTGACGAGCTTGTGCTGTCTGGGATCAGTCATCCTTTGGCCGTACGTCTATTGTGGCTTGTACGGCTGGGTTCGCAACCGAAAATGGCGCGTGGTTTACGACTGCGTTTAGCGCTCGAGTCGCTCGGGCCCATTTTTGTGAAGTTTGGTCAGGTGCTGTCCACCCGTCGGGATTTGATCCCTGCGGATATCGCGGATGAACTCACGCTTTTGCAAGATCGCGTGGCACCCTTTCCCTCTGAGCAGGCGGCTAGATTGATCGAGCAAGCGCTCGGTGCGCCAACCTCGGAGTTGTTTGCGCAGTTTGATAAGGATCCGGTTGCTTCTGCCTCGATCGCACAAGTGCACTTCGCCGTGCTGCATGATGGACGTCATGTGGCGGTCAAGGTTCTCAGGCCCGGTATGCTTGAGGTGATCGATAAAGACCTCTCTTTGATGCGCGTATTGGCGGGCCTGATTGAAAAGCTCGCGCCAGATGGCCGACGCTTAAAGCCACGCGAAGTCGTTGGTGAGTTTGACAAGCATTTGCACGATGAGTTGGACTTGCTTCGAGAGGCGGCTAATTGCAGTCAGTTGCGCCGTAATTTTTCAGAAGAAGGCCCGCGATCAAATTTGTTGTGGGTGCCTGAGGTGATGTGGGACTACTGTGCCACGAGTGTGTTCACCATGGAGCGCATGTATGGCGTTCCGATTAGTCAGATTGAGCGTCTCCGGTCCTTGGGGGTCGATATACCAACGCTTGCGCGCACGGGTGTTGAAATCTTTTTTATTCAGGTTTTCGATGACGGCTTTTTCCATGCCGATATGCATCCCGGGAATATTTACGTCTCGGATCAACCCGAGACACTCGGCCGCTATATTGCGCTGGATTTTGGCATTGTGGGTTCGTTGTCTGAGTTCGATAAGAATTATTTAGCTCAAAATTTTCTGGCTTTCTTTCAACGCGATTATCGCCGCGTCGCCCGACTACATATTGAGTCTGGCTGGGTACCGGCTACGACCCGTGAGGAGGAGTTAGAGGGGGCGGTTAGGGCGGTATGTGAGCCGTATTTTGATCGGCCGCTCGCCGAAATTTCTCTTGGGCAAGTGTTATTACGACTTTTTCAGACTTCAAGACGTTTTAATGTCGAGATTCAGCCTCAATTGGTCCTTTTGCAAAAAACCCTTTTAAATGTAGAGGGACTTGGACGTCAGTTGGATCCACAGTTAGACTTGTGGCAAACAGCCAAGCCCTACTTAGAGCGCTGGATGCATGAGCGGGTCGGGCTGAAGGGGATTAAAAAGAAATTGACGCAGGAAGCCTCACAATGGTCGCAGTTTATGCCTGAGTTTCCTCGTTTGTTGTATGCACAACTCACACGTCCCGATGTTTCTTCAGCGGTACTCACTGAGTTGCAGCGCTCACGTAAGGCGCGTGAGCAAGGTAATCGTTTGCTGGTTGCTTTAACGGGCGTAGCGGCCCTGGCATTGGTTGTGGCGCTTTGGGCGCTGATCCGATGAGTCTGCGTGTTGCCAGTGGCTTGGCGTCTTCGCATTTAGTGAAACCTTTAGCCAACGCTGAATTGTTCAAAATGAACGCAGCTTCCGCTAAATTTTTAAGGCAGTGATCATGCTTTACACAGAACTATTTAAGTCCATGGAATCGGTGAGATGGAATATGTCCACAGATATCCCCTGGCATGACTTTGATCGTAGCAAGCTCACGGATGAGCAGGCGCAGACGATCAAGATGAATGCAATCACAGAGTGGGCAGCGCTGCCCGCGACGGAAATGTTTTTGCGTGATAACCGTGACGATAGCGACTTCTCGGCATTTATGTCGGTTTGGTTTTTTGAAGAGCAGAAGCACTCGCTTGTGTTGATCGAGTATTTGCGTCGATTTGCGCCGGATCTGGTCCCCACAGAAGAAGAGCTCCACCGCGTGCGCTTCGAGTTCGATCCTGCGCCGCCTCTCGAAACGTTGATGCTGCACTTTTGCGGCGAGGTCCGTCTGAATCACTGGTATCGCCGTGCATCGGACTGGCATACTGAGCCTGTCATCAAGGCAATTTATAACGTGATCGCTCAGGATGAGGCGCGTCATGCGGGTGCCTATCTGCGCTATATGAAGCGTGCACTGACGCAGCGCGGACAGGATATTGCCACGCAGGCCCGCATTGCATTTTCAAAGATTGGCGTGCTGATGGCTTCTGCGCATCGTACGCCTCAGGCTTTGCATCCAACGAATTTGCACGTCAACAAGACGATGTTTCCGAACGATACGGTGCAATCCAAATTGCCGGAGCCGGGTTGGCTTGAGCGCTGGTTGGATCACCAGATCTTGTTTGATAAGGACTGGGAAGGTAAAGTCAGCACACGTATTTTGCACAATATGTCGTTGCTGATGGATAGTTCTTTTAAGACGGTTCAAGATCTCAATCGCTACCGCAAAGAATTGCTGCGCGCAGCGCCGATCGCGACGCCTAGCGTCACTCCCTCAGCAGTCTAGTGGCTGGACGCGATGGTGAGCGCACGGTTTGAAAGCAAAATATTAACCCCCGAGGATTGCGTGCAGCGCATGCGGTCGGGGGGGTGGTCAAGCCCCGTTGTTTTTACGAATGGTGTGTTTGATATTTTGCATCGAGGTCATGTGACATACCTTGATCGTGCGGCTCAGCTGGGCGGGACGTTGATTGTGGCGATCAACACGGATGCTTCGGCCCGCAGGCTGGGCAAAGGCCCCGATCGCCCTCTCAATCAAGAGCAAGATCGTGCAGCATTACTCGCGGCGTTAGAGAGCGTCGCGGTGGTGACTTTTTTTGATGAGGACACGCCTTACGCACTCATTGGCGCATTACGCCCTGATGTGATCGTCAAAGGTGGAGATTACGACATGCAAACATTACCCGAGACTAAGCTGGTAGAGTCATGGGGCGGTCAGGCTGTGGCGATCCCTTTCGAGTTTGCGCGCTCGACAACAGCGCTTGTGACAAAAATTCGTCAACCATAAGCGTGCAAATTAAAACTTAAAACGCGAGGGGCAAAAGCCGCTGAGCGGCTTGATGACCGTCTCAAATAGTGGCGTTGTTTCAAAGCTTGCAGCGGTCGTGCGGGTGACACGGTATGTGGTCATCGCAGGCGCTTGGCCTACTACCACAATCATGCGACCGCCTTCACAGAGTTGGTATTTAATTGCATCAGGAATCGCTGGAACGGCGCCTGTTACCAATATCGCGTCGTACTCTGTTGTCCCCCAGCCGTTACTGCCATCGCCCGTTTCGACGGTGACATTGGTGATGCCAGCCTGTTGCAGGTTTTGTTGAGCGAACGCGCTCAAGCGCGGGTCGATTTCAATCGACATCACACCACGCGCGATTTGTGCAAGCAAGGCAGCTTGATAGCCTGAGCCGGTGCCGACTTCCAGTACGCAGTCGTCTTCTTTTAGTTGCAATAACTGAGTAAATTTCGCTTCGAGCTTGGGGGCGAGCATTGTTTGATGTGTGTCACCCGCTGGGATGATGAGCGGTAGTTCAAGATCAGAAAATGCAAGTGAGCGGTAAGCCGAGGGAACGAAGAGCTCGCGTCTGAGACGAAAGAGTGCCTCGAGTACATTATTGTCAGTCACGTCCCAAGGGCGGATCTGCTGCTCAATCATGTTGAAACGTGCGAGTTCGATATCAGGCAAAGTATTAGCTTTCATAGAGTCAACGGGAGCGATTGGACTACCACTCAACAATGTCACATGGTGGAAAACCCTGATTGTAAGGGTTTTCCTGACCAGAGTTGGTGAAAATGGTGGACGGGGCCATGACCCTGTCCCACGTGCAAGGCATCCGCATGCAAAATTGCCTGAATCAAATAATCTTTTGCCACCTTGGTGGCCTCGGGCACACTATTGAGTTGGGGCAGTAAAGCGGCGATCGCAGATGAAAGCGTGCAGCCCGTCCCGTGGGTGTTACGGGTTGGAATACGGTGACCGGGCAGCTCGATCATGACATCACCATCGTGAAGAATGTCGATGGTGTCATTGCCGGGCAAATGACCGCCTTTGACGAGGACCCAACGATGACCGCTGTGCGTCATCAAATTACGTAAGCGTTCCGCGACGCGACGCATTTCGCGGACAGTTTCGACGCTGCGCATTTCAAGCAATACCCCTGCCTCGGGAAGATTTGGAGTCAGGATGGTCGCAAGCGGGAGCAGCTGCTCTCGGAGTGCCCCAACCGCCTTTTGCTCCAGCAGTAAGTCGCCGCTCTTGGCAACCATGACGGGATCCAACACAATGTGCGCAGGCTTAAAGTGACCGATGCGGTCGGCGACCACTTCAATCACACCCGTCTGGCCAAGCATGCCAATTTTGACGGCATCAATCTTGACATCGGCAAACAACGTGTCTATCTGCGCTCTAACAAAGCTCGGGTTGACAGGTGAAATGTCTGTGACAGCTTGGGTGTTTTGGGCTGTGAGTGCGGCGACGACTGCGCATGCATAGGCGCCGAGTGCGCTCATGGCCTTGACATCGGCTAGGATGCCGGCGCCGCCTGAGGGATCCATGCCCGCGATCGTCAGCGTGTTGGGGATCGCACGGACGCTTTCAGTGCCTTCGTGGTCGCTCATGCAGGACTCTTGGGCGTAATCAACCCGGTCGTGGGTGAGCTCGGTGCGGCTTGGTAGGTTTTGCGTGGAACGCGTCCAGCAAGGAACGCTTCGCGTCCCGCTTCAACGGCCTTTTTCATGGCGCTTGCCATTAGGACGGGCTGTTGAGCACCTGCGATGGCTGTATTCATCAACACACCGTCGCAGCCGGTACGCGCGCCTGATCGATAATAAGACGCAGATTCCAGGGGTTCAGAATGCCCATACCAGAGCCAATCAGGGAGGCAAGCGGCATCACGGCCACGCAGCCGATGTCTTCGAGCATCCTGCACTGCACCGGATCATCTGTGCAATACACCATCACGTCGAACCCGTCGGCGACGAGTGTCTTCGCCGCGGCAAGGGTTTCGGGCATATTTGGAAATAAGGTCTGAGGGTCACCCAGTACTTCGAGTTTGACTAGGCGGTGACCATCCAGTAATTCACGTGCTAAGCGCAGCGTCCGCACCGCGTCGTCGGCGCTATAGCACCCTGCGGTATTTGGTAATAGTGTGAACTGTTTGGGCGGCAAATACTCGAGCAGACTGGGTTCGTGGCTATGCTGACCGATATTGGTTCGGCGAATCGCAACGGTAATAATCTCGGCGCCGCTCGCGTCAATGGCAAGGCGCGTTTGTTCAAAATCTTTGTACTTGCCTGTACCCACCAGCAGCCGGGAGTGATAGGTCTTGCCTGCGATGACCAGTGAATCTGTTGGGGAGTTTGTCATAAGCCTTCTCGGTTCAATTACGTCATACGCTATTTTCGGGCTTGTTGGATCAGGCTGCAAATCGTCTCGGCAGCTTCGATCAGACGGGGGCCGGGACGATAGAGTACATCCGAATCCATCACATAGACCTGTCCAGCCATCCCCGCCGTCAGATTCAGTCGTTGCCAGTAGCTTAAAGCGGCCAAGTCTTGAGTCGGTTGTGCCGTGGCACCGATCCGACCAATCAGCACGAGGTCTGGCTTTTGGGACAACACACTTTCGGCACTGATTTTAGGTGCGGCAGCAGCAGCACTCCCGAAAACATTGATTCCGCCGCATTGCTCGATGATCTCAGACAGTAGATGTGCGCGATTGAGCGTGTACTCTGGCGTATCTCCCACTTGTATGAAGACACGTACTTGCGTGTCAGGGCGGGAATATTGTTTTAAACGCGCGAGTATTTGGTTGAGTGACGCGGCACGTATGTTGGCAATCTCCGAGGTCCCCAGCATTTTGCCGAGCGTTTCGATGCTTTTTGGAATGCTGCTTAGCGTTTTGGGATTACTCAGAAAGGTGGGGACAGAGAGTTGTGAGAGACTTGAAAACTGCGAAGGCTGCCAGCCAATCACCAAGTCAGGTCTAGTGAGCAGTATCCGCTCAGGATTGGGTGACAGGCCGTCTCCAATCCGCGGCAAAGTTCGTGCTGAGGGCGGAAAATCACTGGCATTGACCGTCGCCACAATTCGGTCACCTCCACCTGCGGCAGATACCAACTCCGTTGCATGGGGTGAGAGGGTGACGACGCGTTGCGCCGGTGCGGTCAGTCGGACCTGATGGCCTTGATCGTCCGTCGCCTCAATGGGCAGCGTGCGCGCGAGGACCAAGCCAGCCTGAGCCAGCCAAGCGATCCCGCACGCAAACCACACACACTTTTTTTTAATCAATCCCAAGCTGGCCTACATTTTGAGGGCTAAGTTCACAAAGACGTTTGAACCTGGGGTGGCGTAGCCTTGAACGAGCGTGTATTGCCTCGCAAAGACGTTATTCCAGCGAACTTGTAAATCCGCATTGTCTGTGAGCGGATAACTCCCCACTAAATTCATGAGTCCGAATCCACCGAGCGTATCACTCGTCATCGCGTCGCGTCGCTGACTGGTCACGAAAAACTCGCCCGTCAATCGCGCACGACCGATAGATTGATCAACCGCCATTTTGAACACACGCTGTGCACGTTGGGGCAATAGCTCGCCCGTGGAGGCATTGCGGGGGTTCGACCAGTCGAAACTGCCGCGCACCACGGTGTCGCGGCTTAGGCGCTGCGATCCTGTGAGCGTGATGCCCGTAATCAATGCCCGATCGATATTTCTAGGGGTATAGGGCGAATAGGGGTCGGAAGGAATAGAGGGTTCATTCAGAATCAGATTATCAATGTCGTTGCGATAAAGCGTGAGTCCAAAGCTGGTCTTGTCGGTGGTGTATTTGAGACTACCCTCGATGTTGCGGGATCTCTCGGGCTGTAGAAATGGGTTGCCAACGAAGAAGGGGGTGACTGGCCAGTAGAGCTCGTTAAAGTTCGGGGCACGGAACCCGGTGTTGGCACCTACGCTCGCGCGCCAGTGAGAGGTCAAATCAAGGCCATAGGTCAGACTGCCCGTCGTCACGTTGCCGTACTGTGAACTGTCATCATTGCGCACGCTTGCCTGCACCGATTGCGCTCCCCATTTGCCCCGGTAAATGCCAAGCAGGGAATTCGTAGAACGTGACGTTTGCTGGTAATTCACAAAGCTAGGAAGAGGATAATTGTTATCCGAAAGGGTCCCATCGACGCGCTGTTCGAGGCGTTCGTAGGCGAGGCTCACGATTTGCGTCGGTGAAAACGTCAAATCGTTTTGCCAGACGTATTGGCTTTGGTTTGTCTTGAAGTGTTGTTTGCCGTCTAGAGGGTTGGAGGGGGCGAGTTGTGCGCCTGCATTGACCGTTTGGTAGGTGTCCGCACTAAATCCTGCGCGCAATGTGCTTGTCCAAAAGGAGGAAATGACGTTGCGGCTGGTGAGCACGTTATTGCTCAGCGTCTGGATGCCGCGGTCGCCAAAGTAAGGGGTCCCCATGTCATAGCCGCCGTTGACTTTGGACTGCAGCGTTTGCAGCGTCAGTGTCTGGCCGGGCTTCCAGGTGTAGCCAAGCGTGCCCCCGAAGTTACTGCGGTAGTACGAGTCTTTATCTCCGTTTTGATAGTAATTGTTGGGGCGGGTCGTGTTGAACCCCGCGCTTTGCCCGTAGCCTCCAAATAAACTGTAGCTCCAGCCGTCTTTGGCGCCTGAGAAGCCGGCGTCATACTGCGTCGTGGCATAGGTGCCGACACCAGCGTTGGCATAGGCAGAAAAAGGCCGGTCGGTCTCCGTGCGCGTGATGATGTTCACTACGCCCCCGATTGCATCAGAGCCATAGAGGCTGCTGCTGGTGCCGCGGACAATCTCAACACGCTCGATGCTGTTGAGGGGGATTGCATTGAGGGGGGGGAGTCCATTGGTCGCGTTGTTGACGCGCATGCCGTCAATCAACACCAGCGATTGATTGCTGTTGGTGCCGCGAATATTAATGGTGCTGACCGTTTGCGGCCCCCCGTAGTTCACCCCTTCGATGCTGTGCTCGCGGATCAGTGCGTCGGCCAGCGTACCGTTGGGCAGGCTATCGAGCGTTTCTCTGGAAATGACGCTGTTGTCACCGAGCGTGCTGCCGAGGGGTTCAGGCGTCCGGTTCGGTGTCACCACAATAGTGGCAAGTTGTGTCACAGACTTGGAGTCCGCGTTGTCAGTCGGTGTTTGTGCGAGCGCGCTGGCCGCAACTGCCCATGCGGCAGCACCGGCGAGACGCCGGGTCGTGAAGTGATGCATGTTAAACCTCGTAGTGATGTGCGTCCCCGCACATCCTGAACGTTCAAAGAAATCCGTCTAAAAGGACGAATCCCGCTTGAACAGGCCGGTATCGGGCTGGCGTCTGGCGAGCTTCAATGTTGAAGTGGCGGACGTTGACCGTTGCGGGGGCAGCACAGGCACGAGGATCTGTCGATCGCTCTCCCTGTTTCCCGTTTAACTTTCCCAATGCAAGTCCTTGCTTGTGACAAGGAATTAATTGCACCGAAAGCACCTATTCTTACCGAACTGTATCACGCCCCTATTTTGTTAAACTCGTCAATCAGTCTTGTCTCGTTAATCCAACATGTCTTATCCAACATTGCCGTACCCGATCGAGCGCTATACCCGTGGCGCTGCGTTTGCCCGTCTGCTTGGGGAGCGCATCATGATTCTCGACGGTGCAATGGGGACCATGATTCAGACCTATAAACTGTCTGAGGCAGATTTCCGAGGCGAGCGTTTTGCCGATCACCGTAAGGACGTCAAGGGCAACAATGAATTGTTGTCCATCATTCGTCCCGACATCATTCAGACCATCCATGAGCAGTATCTTGAAGCAGGTTCGGATGTCATCGAGACCAATACGTTTGGTGCGACTTCGATTGCTCAGGGTGACTATGATTTGCCAGAGCTCGCGTATGAGTTGAACCTGCAATCTGCGCGTTTAGCGAGAGCCGCTTGTGACAAATTCAGCACACCGGAACACCCTCGTTTTGTCGCGGGCGCGTTGGGGCCACAGCCTAAGACAGCCTCGATTTCACCGGATGTCAATGATCCAGGTGCTCGAAATGTGACGTTTGAAGAGTTGCGTGTCGCCTATACAGAGCAGATGAATGGCTTGCTCGATGGCGGGGTTGATCTGATTCTGCTTGAGACGATTTTCGACACGCTCAATGCCAAGGCAGCGATTTTTGCGGTCGAAGAAGTATTTGAGGCACGTGGCGAACGCCTGCCTGTGATGATTTCCGGTACGGTGACGGATGCCTCCGGTCGAATCCTTTCGGGTCAGACTGTCGAGGGATTCTGGAATTCCGTGCGTCATGCACGCCCGATCACCATCGGATTGAACTGTGCGTTGGGTGCTGCATTGATGCGCCCGTACATCGCAGAACTCGCCAAACTGTGCGACACCTATGTCTGTGTCTATCCGAATGCGGGCTTGCCCAATCCCATGAGTGAAACCGGTTTCGACGAGACACCGGCGGATACTTCAGCGCTGCTCGAGGAGTTTGCTCGGTCAGGTCTGGTGAATATGGCGGGTGGTTGTTGCGGCACGACGGCAGAGCACATCAAAGCGATTGCCGACAAGGTCTGTCACTTGCCGATTCGGGTCGTGCCTGAGATCGCGGTCAAGACGCGTCTATCGGGTCTCGAAGCATTAAACATTGACGGCGAGACGTTGTTTGTCAACGTAGGTGAACGTACGAATGTGACGGGGAGCAAAATGTTTGCCCGTCTGATTAAAGAAGAAAGATACGATGAAGCGGTCGCGGTCGCGCGACAGCAGGTCGAAAATGGCGCGCAGATTATCGATATCAACATGGATGAAGCCATGCTGGATTCGGCAGCTTGTATGCATCGTTTTCTGAATCTGATCGCCTCTGAGCCTGATATTGCACGCGTTCCCATCATGATCGATAGCTCCAAGTGGTCGGTCATCGAAACAGGACTGAAGTGTGTTCAGGGCAAATCGGTGGTGAACTCGATTTCTCTCAAAGAAGGTGAAGAGCCTTTTCTGAAACAAGCGAGATTATGTCGACGCTATGGCGCGGCAGCGGTGGTGATGGCTTTTGATGAAAAGGGTCAAGCGGATACGCTTGAAAGACGCAAACAAATCTGCACGCGTGCCTACAACCTGCTCATCAATGAAGTGGGCTTTCCCCCCGAAGATATTATTTTTGACCCGAATGTGTTTGCGATTGCGACGGGCATTGACGAGCACAATCACTATGCGGTGGACTTTATCGAGTCGGCTAAGTGGATTCGCGAAGCGCTTCCCCACGCGCGTATTTCGGGTGGGATCTCGAACGTGAGCTTTTCGTTCCGTGGGAATGAAGCGATGCGTGAAGCGATTCACACCGTGTTTTTGTATTACGCCATTCGTGAAGGACTCACGATGGGGATTGTCAATGCTGGGCAGCTTGGTGTGTATGCGGAGCTGTCTGCGACTTTGCGTGATTTGGTCGAAGATGTGGTGTTGGATCGTCCTGAGCCTGTCGGTCTGACAGAGGCGGGCGACACACGCACGCCTACCGAACGATTGGTGGCTTTTGCTGACTCAGTCAAAGGGAGTGGTGCCAAGCGCGAAGAGGATTTGACTTGGCGCGAGCAATCTGTCGAGAAGCGTCTGTCGCATGCGATGGTGCATGGCATGACGCAGTTCATTATCGAAGATACAGAGGAAATTCGTCAGCAAATCGCCGATCGTGGCGGACGTCCGATTGAGGTCATCGAAGGACCTCTGATGGATGGGATGAATATCGTCGGTGACCTGTTTGGCGAAGGAAAAATGTTTTTACCGCAGGTGGTTAAATCTGCCCGTGTGATGAAACAGGCAGTGGGGCATCTTGTGCCTTACATCGAAGAGGAAAAACAGCGTATCGAAGCGGCGGGTGGCGACGTCCGGGCCAAAGGCAAAATTCTGATTGCAACGGTCAAAGGCGATGTGCATGACATCGGTAAAAACATTGTTACGGTTGTCTTGCAATGTAATAACTTTGAAGTCATCAATATGGGTGTGATGGTGCCTGCGGCCGAAATTCTCAGCCGTGCGAAAGCTGAAAAGGTCGATATCGTCGGTTTGTCTGGATTGATTACGCCGAGCCTTGAGGAAATGGCCTATGTGGCCAGCGAGATGCAACGCGACGAGTATTTCCGCAGCCGCAAGATCCCACTGATGATCGGTGGTGCTACGACAAGTCGAGTACATACGGCTGTCAAGATCGCTCCGCATTACGAAGGCCCGGTGATTTACGTGCCGGATGCGAGTCGTTCGGTTGGCGTGGCTCAAAACCTCGTTTCTGAGACGGCCAATAATTATCTTGAGGAACTTGCCGTCGAATACGAGGAGGTGAGACGTCGTCACGCAAATCGTCAGACCGCACCGTTAATGTCGATGGCGGACGCACGCGCTGCTAAACCCAAGATCGACTGGCCTGCGAATAAACCGCCTCGCCCCAAGTTTATTGGGCGCCGGACATTTAAAAACTTTGATTTGTCTGAGTTGGCTCGCTATATCGACTGGACCCCTTTCTTTCAGACATGGAGTTTGTTTGGTCAGTACCCCGCGATTCTCGATGACAAGATCGTCGGTGAGCAGGCCCGCAAGGTTCACATCGATGGTCAGGCAATGGTTAAGCGCATCATCGATGGCCGTTGGCTCACGGCCAATGGCGTGGTGGCCTTTTATCCCGCTAACACCGTCAATGATGATGATATCGAGGTGTATCAGGACGAAACACGCGAGAAGGTCCTATTCACGTGGCGCGGTTTGCGCCAGCAAGGTATTAAACGAGCAGGTGTTGAAAATAAATGCCTCGCAGATTTCATCGCACCTAAGTCTTCTGGTGTGATGGACTATATCGGCATGTTTGCGGTCACTGCAGGCATTGGCATCGACAAGAAAGAAAAGGAGTTTGAAAAGGCGAATGATGACTATTCGTCGATCATGCTGAAGTCCTTGGCTGACCGCATGGCTGAAGCCTTTGCAGAGGCACTACATACGCGCGTGCGTACGGACTTGTGGGGCTATGTGCCTGACGAGTCGTTGACGAATGAGCAGGTGATCAAAGAAGCCTATGTGGGTATCCGTCCAGCACCGGGCTACCCCGCCTGCCCCGAACACGTTGTTAAAAAAGAAATGTTCGAGGTGCTCGATGGTACGGATATCGGCATGATGCTCACGGAAAGTTATGCGATGCATCCGGCAGCGAGTGTGTCTGGCTTTTATTTTAGCCATCCCCAGTCGCAATATTTCAGCGTAGGTCCGATTGGCAACGATCAGGTGCAAGACTACGTCAAGCGTTCGGGACGCAGCGTCGACGATGTGAAGCGGACTCTCGCACCTAATCTTGGCTGAAGCGCGTCATTGCAGCGCGTCTTAGAGCCTTGCCTTAGGATGTGAGTGACTCGAGTGCGAACGTGGCGGCGATGCCCATGATCAGCAAACCTGTCGCCATATTCCAGCCCAGCACACCTGATCGGGACTCAAAGTAACGGTAGAGAATGGCGCCTCCTAATACCGAGACGGCCAAGCCCACGAGTATGCCAATGGCATTAATTAGTAGTCCGGTCGGGAACAGTACATGCCATACTGCGCTGACACCGATGCATAAGCCGTAGTGGATCAGAAAAATTGAATAGGAGCGCTCTCCCAGCCAATGCAGGATAGTGGAGCGTGGCCATTGATCGAGCCATCCGCGCGCACTGGCGACGCTCAGAATCAGTGCGCTGACGGTGGCTGTCGCAACCGACTTACGAAACTCAAGACCTAGCGCGATGACACCCAACAAAATAATGATTAATAAGAACCAACCTCGTGCGGGTGTTTTGGCCGCCCAGTACGCGAGCATCCCTAGGCCGTAATAGCCAAAAAAGTAGGGGGCTGCGATTTCGTATTCGGCGTGGAGGTTTAAGAACCACAGCGATATCGCGCTGAACAGCACGATCACCGCAGGTAACAGCACATGCCACTTAGTGGGGGTCATGTGAATCAGTGCAATGAGTACGGTCACAATCGCAAATAATTGGAAGTCGACCGCAACATACCAGACACCAGCGGAGAGCGCCTCGAGGCCAATCAAGTCGTAGAGAAGCAGCACATGGGCGAGCAGTTGGCCTACGGTGGGAGGCGCTGAGAGCGATTCATGCTGAAACCATGGCCGCACTAATGCGGTGATGAGCGCGGCAACCGTCACGGCAAACAAAAAGGGCGTGATTAAGCGTTGGTAACGCTTCCAAACGAGGGCGCCTGGCGTGACGGGTGTTGTAACCCCGTTGGGTGCGAATTGCGAGGCGACAAAATAACCTGCGATGACAAAAAATATCTGTACGGCCAAGCGACCATAGACGATGAGTGCATCAATGACCTGCGGATAAACGGCACCGATGACTTCCGACATCGAGCCGTAAACCGCAAGGTGATGAATCACAATGACCAAACAGGCGATGCCTTTGGCGGCATCAATGAAAGGCAAGCGTTTGGTCATTTTGAGTCAAGCATTCCAATTAGGTTTTGTGATAAATCTCCGAACCTTTTTTGACGAACTCGACGGCCTTTTCCTGCATCCCTGCTTTGAGTGCGGCTTCATTTTCCACACCGAGCTTTTTTGCGTAGTCACGAACATCTTGTGTGATTTTCATGCTGCAGAAATGCGGACCACACATGGAACAGAAGTGTGCCACTTTCATCGAGTCTTTTGGTAGTGTCTCGTCGTGAAAGTCTTTGGCAGTGTCTGGATCAAGCCCAAGGTTGAATTGATCATCCCAGCGGAACTCGAAACGCGCTTTGGACAGTGCATTGTCACGAATGGCTGCGCCAGGATGACCCTTGGCAAGGTCGGCCGCATGCGCTGCGATTTTGTACGTAATGATGCCGTCTTTGACGTCTTTTTTGTTGGGTAGACCCAAGTGCTCTTTGGGGGTCACGTAGCAAAGCATTGCTGTGCCGTACCAGCCGATCAGGGCTGCGCCGATCCCTGAGGTGATGTGATCGTAGCCAGGTGCAATATCGGTCGTCAGAGGGCCTAGCGTGTAGAAAGGCGCCTCATCGCAATGCTTGAGTTGCATTTCCATGTTCTCTTTAATGAGCTGCATGGGGACGTGACCAGGACCTTCGATCATGACTTGGACGTCATGTTTCCATGCGACTTTAGTGAGCTCTCCAAGTGTTTTCAACTCAGCGAATTGTGCCTCGTCATTGGCATCAAAGCCTGAGCCTGGACGCAAGCCATCGCCTAGCGAAAAGCTGACATCGTAGGCTTTCATGATTTCGCAGATTTCTTCGAAGCGCTCGTACAGGAAGCTTTCCTTGTGGTGTGCAAGACACCACTTGGCCATAATCGAACCGCCACGAGACACAATGCCGGTCATGCGATCGGCTGTCATCGGGATAAAGGGCAGACGAACGCCCGCATGAATCGTGAAATAGTCTACGCCTTGCTCGGCTTGCTCAATCAGTGTGTCACGGAAAATTTCCCAGGTCAGGTCTTCGGCTTTACCGTCGACCTTTTCGAGTGCCTGATAAATGGGTACGGTGCCGATGGGTACGGGTGAGTTGCGCACAATCCATTCGCGCGTTTCGTGAATGTGTTTGCCGGTCGACAAATCCATGACCGTGTCACCGCCCCAGCGGATCGACCAGGTCATTTTTTCGACTTCTTCGGCAATGCCGGAGCTGACTGCGGAATTACCGATGTTGGCGTTAATTTTCACCAGAAAATTACGCCCAATCGCCATCGGCTCGACTTCAGGGTGATTAATGTTGGCAGGAATGATGGCGCGACCGCGAGCGATTTCGTCGCGTACAAACTCAGGCGTGATCAGGTGTGGGATTGAGGCACCAAATGATTCTCCAGCATGCTGACGCAGCATGCGCTTGACCATTTTTTCACCCTCGGGGCCGGTGGCGCGCAAACTCTCGATGTACTGTTCGCGACGGAGATTTTCGCGGATCGCAACAAATTCCATTTCGGGCGTGATGATGCCGCGTCGCGCGTAATGCATCTGAGAGACATTTGCGCCAGCCTTGGCGCGGCGGGGATGACGCTGCAAGTCAAAGCGCATGGCCGTGAGCTTGGGGTCTGTCAGTCGCTCTTGGCCATAGCTGCTGCTCGGGCCGCTTAGTAGCTCGGTATCACCGCGCTCTTCGATCCAGGTGCGACGTAATTCGGGGAGGCCGCGACGGATGTCGATGTTGATATTGGGATCGGTGTAGGGGCCGCTAGTGTCGTAGACGGTGATTGGAGGATTCTTTTCTCCACCAAAAGACGTCCCGGTGTCCTCCTGCTCGATTTCGCGAAACGGCACGCGGATGTCGGGACGTGAGCCGACTTCGTAGACTTTGCGTGATTTGGGGAGGGGGGCGACAGCGGCCGCATCGACTTCAGCGGTAGCGGCTAGGAATTTAGGAATTGCGTTCATGAAAAAGCTCCAAAAATTGATTGGAGCCGAATCGGGATGGATCCCGGGGAAGTCCGGGATGCGCTCCCAGCATCGGCATTATCCGTACTGGTACGAAGGGACTCTCTCAACCTGGCAACTTGCCAAGTACCCCCGCATTAAGTAATGAAGTATAAGCCCGGATGGCGTGATTTCACAGTCATGTCCATATCGGACACACAGCTAATCAATCGAAAGCGTCTCAGAGGATAATCAGATTGTCGCGGTGCACAAGCTCGGTCTCGGTCATCGCACCAAGGATGTCAGCAATTTTGCTGGAAGGTTGCCCCATGATGCGTCGCGAATCCGACGATGAGTAATTAATCAGACCTCGGGCGCACTCTTTGCCTTCGGGATCGACGCATGCAACCACATCGCCCGGTTCAAAGTCCCCCTCGATTTTTCTGACGCCGACTGGAAGTAGGCTCTTGCCCTCGATCAGCAGCGCATGAATAGCGCCGGCGTCGAGCGTTAATTTGCCGCGTAATCGTAGATGATCTGCCATCCATTGTTTGCGTGCCGAAAGAACGGGTAGCTCAGCGCGTAACTCAGAACCAATACACTCGCCAGCCGCGAGGCGCGTCATGACGTTTTCCTCACGCCCGGAGGCAATGACCGTGTGGGCACCGCTGCGCGCAGCGCGCTTTGCCGCGAGGATCTTGGTGAGCATCCCGCCTTTGCCTATTCCGCTGCCTGAGCCCCCAGCCATGGCTTCCAGGGTCAAATCTCCTGCCTTAGCATGGGAAACAAAACGCGCCTCAGGAGTTTTTCTGGGGTCGGCTTCGTAGAGGCCGCGTTGATCCGTCAGGATGATCAGGGCATCTGCCTCAATCAGATTGGTGACAAGCGCGCCAAGGGTGTCGTTGTCGCCTAAGGCGATTTCGTCAGTCGCAACGGTGTCGTTTTCGTTAACGATAGGGACGACGCCTAAGCGCAGCAGTGCAAAAAGCGTCGAGCGGGCATTGAGGTAGCGCTGGCGATTTGCCAGATCCTCGTGTGTCAGCAGGATTTGCGCGGTCCGCAGGTTGTGTTTGGAAAATGCGACTTCGTAGGCTTGCGCTAACCCCATCTGTCCGACTGCAGCCGCAGCTTGCAGCTCATGCATTAAGGTGGGGCGTTTGGCCCAGCCAAGACGCGCCATGCCCTCGGCGATTGCGCCACTCGACACCAGAACGACTTGCTTACCCTGCTGACGAAGCGCTGCGATCTGACTGGCCCAGTGCGCGACCGCCTGTCTGTCCAAGCCTTGGCCGTCATTGGTGACAAGCGTGGAGCCCACCTTCGCGACAATACGCGAAGCGGTTGCAATCACGGAGACGGGCAAAACGTGGTCAGTCATGGTTTTGTAGATCGAATGGTGCGTTATTCGTCTTGTTGCTTGGTGGGAGGTGTATCCGCTGCAGCCCGTGTTTCGTCAAAGCGAGGGTCTTCGGCGACGTAGGTGCCATCTGCTTTGTCTTCGGCTAGGTTATCTTCTTGGCGATATGCATCGATTGCGGTTTGCAGATCCCAGATCAGCTGTTGCGTGCCATCGCCTGACAGAGCGGAGATGGCATAGGTCGGACCTTTCCAGCCGTACTCTTTGCAGAAGCGTTTTTTGACTTCTTCGGGATTAGGGACAACATCGAGCTTGTTGAGAACAAGCCAGCGTGGCTTGTTGTAGAGCGTCTCGTCGTAGAGGCGAAGCTCTTCGACAATCGCGCGCGCTTCACCAAGTGCGCGTGCGACAGAATCCTCATCTGGGTCGTGTGACGATACGTCAACGATGTGAAGCAAAATGCGCGTGCGCGTCAGATGGCGTAGAAATAAGTGACCCAGACCCGCACCCTCGGAGGCGCCTTCGATCAAACCGGGAATATCTGCGACGACAAAGCTGCGCGACTCAGACGTGCGAACCACGCCTAAATTAGGGTGTAGTGTTGTAAAGGGATAGTCGGCGATTTTGGGGCGCGCGTTGGAAATGCGGCTGATGAGTGTTGACTTGCCGGCATTGGGCATGCCCAGCAGACCGACATCAGCCAATACCTTGAGCTCCATACGCAAGCGACGCTGTTCGCCTTCTTTGCCAGGTGTCCATTGTTTGGGGGCGCGATTGACGCTGGACTTGAAGTGCACGTTACCCAGACCGCCTTCGCCGCCCGCAGCCAAAATGACCTGCTGGTCGTGACGATTCATGTCGAATAATTCTTCGCCCGTGTCGGCGTCATAAATGATCGTACCGACGGGAACACGTAGCGTGATGTTTGCCGCTGCTGCGCCATACATATCGGCGCCCCGCCCGTTTTCACCGTTGCGCCCAATATGTTTGCGCGCATAACGGTAGTCGATCAGGGTGTTGATGTTGCGATCCGCGACTGCAAAGACGCTACCACCTCGGCCGCCATCACCGCCATCGGGTCCGCCTTTCGGAATGAATTTTTCACGGCGAAAGCTGTGCGCGCCGTTGCCGCCCTTGCCGGCAATGACTTCGATAGTGGCTTCGTCGACGAATTTCATGAGCTAATGGTACCGTGAAAATAAAAAGCCCTGCCGCTTGCGACAGGGCTTTTTGGGATAACAGGCAAATTACTCAGCCGAAATAATCGAAACTGTCGACTTGTTGAGCTTGCCGCGAACTGAGAACTTAACGTGACCGTTGGTCAGAGCAAAGAGCGTATGGTCTTTGCCAATGCCCACGTTTGTTCCGGGATGAAACGTTGTACCGCGCTGACGCACGATGATTGAACCGGCCGGGATCAGCTCGCCGCCGTAGGCTTTAACGCCTAGACGCTTCGATTCTGAGTCGCGACCGTTGCGGGTAGAGCCCCCGCCTTTTTTCTGTGCCATTTTTTACTCCTGGTGCTTTCCGTGATGAAGTGTGGGTTGGTCGCAGCGATTAGGCTGTGATCTCACCAATCAGAATCTCGGTGTAGTTTTGACGGTGGCCTTGACGCTTCTGATAATGCTTGCGACGACGCATCTTGAAGATCTTGACCTTATCGTGGCGTCCTTGCGCAAGAACCGTAGCTTTAACCACTGCGCCTACCACAAGCGGGGTGCCAATTTTTAATTGGTCGCCTTCGCCTACGGATAACACCTGGTCTAGCGTAATTTCTTGCCCAATGTCTGCCGGTATCTGTTCTATTTTAAGTTTTTCACCAGAAGCAATGCGATACTGCTTGCCACCAGTTTTTACGACCGCGTACATGGGTTAACCTCTTGTTTTAGTGCAAATGGGATCTCGGCTAAGATGCCGAGCCAGAAATAATAGCGCCTAACCACTTGAAAGTCAAAAGAAAGTCTCTTGTATAAGCTCTCAAATCTCTTAGCCCCAGTGGCAAAAGACATGGAAACGGTGGATGCCGTGATCCGGTCCCGACTCGATTCCGATGTTGTGCTAATCCGCACGATCGGTGAATACATCATCAACGCGGGCGGCAAGCGCATGCGTCCCGTTCTGCTTTTGCTGGTCGCACAAGCGCTGGGCTACAAGGGTAGCCATCAGCATTTAATGGCTGCGGCGGTGGAGTTTATTCATACCGCCACCTTGCTGCACGACGATGTAGTCGACGAGTCGGACCTGAGACGCGGTCGCGGCACGGCCAATGCTGTCTTTGGTAACGCGGCGAGCGTGCTGGTCGGCGACTATCTGTACTCGCGCGCGTTTGAGATGTTGGTGGACGTCGACAGCATGCGAATTATGCAGATTATGTCGGGGGCGACCACCGTGATTGCCGAGGGCGAGGTGCTCCAATTGCTCAATATTCACGACCCGGATGTCTCCGAAGCCCGTTATTTACAGGTCGTGCGCTTTAAAACTGCCAAGCTTTTCGAGGCTGCGGCACAAGCAGGTGCCGTGCTAGCAGGAGCGTCGGTGGCTCAGCAGGAGGCTGCAGCGGCTTATGGTCGTCATATTGGGACAGCGTTTCAGTTGGTCGACGATGTGTTGGACTACACGGGCGATGTTGGTGTTTTGGGCAAGAATGTGGGCGATGATTTGCGCGAGGGCAAGCCGACCTTGCCTCTCATTCGGGTGCTTGAGGTGGGTTCCGATACTCAGAAAAAATTAGTCAGAGAGGCCATTGAGAAGGGTGAAGCCGATTTTGATGCTGTGGCCCGCGCGATTCAGGAAACGGGTGCGCTTGAGCATGCGAGGCAATGTGCCGTCGCCGAGGCCGAGCTCGCGCGTCAGGCAATTGAAACATTACCTGACTCACCGGCTAGGCAGGCGTTGATCGATTTTTGTGCGTTTGCAATCGAGCGAGATCGCTGAGTCTACGTAGTTTGCTTAAGGATCGAGTCAGCCATTCAGTACTCGTTTCATTAAGTACTTTCTGAGTCGTAGGAGGCTTGCTGAGGCACAAGGAGGTCTTGTTTTTTTCCACTAATGTAAAAATCGTACATAGCTAAAAGCACACCAATGACTAAAAGGACTAAAAGCGCTAGTTCTTTTAGTTTCCAAATGTAGGGCAACAAGAATCCTATCAGCAACATCATAGAAATCAATGCAGGTAAGCGTTTCATCATCTTATTCTCCAGCGATATCATCGAAATTTTTAAGTAGCCAATTGGCAGTGCGCAATAGCCGCGCATCATCGTGTCGTGCGCCGACAAGTTGTATCCCGATCGGCAAACCATCCGTTGACTGTAGTAGCGGTAACGTAATGGCAGGCATGCCTGTATAAGACCAGAGCGCGTTCATCACGGCATCCCCGGTGCTTTCCAAACCTTTGGGTGCAGGCCCAAGCGAGGCAGGGGTCAGAATCGCATCGAAACGATCAAAAAACTCATCAAATCCCACCACAGCAGGTTCAATACCTTCTTTAGCTTTGAGATAGTCAATGGCTTTGATTTCTCTGCCGCGCGCAACAATCTCACGCACCCGCGCACTGACAGCCTCAGAAGCATGCGTTAAATGTTCATGCATCACGGATGCAAATTCAGCGTCAACAATAGTCCTCAGTCGGTCCACGGCAGTTTTGCTGATTTCAGGCAACTCAATGACGACGGCTTGATCCCCTAGCGCTTGAACTAGCGCATCAAAAGCCTCTTGTGCATCTGGATCCATTTGATGCCAAAAGGGGGTACGCATACAAACAAACTTAGGTGGAAAGGGCGGGTCTTGCTGACAGATTGAAAGTAACTGTCGAGGCAAAATCCCACGCGTGAGGGGGTCGCTTTCGTCGGCCCCAATCATTACTTCGGATACCAGCGCGATATCTTCAATATTGCGCCCAAACACCCCGACCTGATCTAGTGTTTCAGACAGCGGTTGCACGCCAGCGCGTGAAATCAAACCGCGTGTGGGTTTAAAACCAATAATGCCGCAAAATGAAGCAGGGCGTATCACTGAGCCTACAGTCTGGCTGCCAATGGCAACCGGGACCATTCCTGCCGCGACTGCGGCGGCGCTACCGCTTGAGGACCCACCTGGCGTGTAATCTAAATGATGTGGATTGCGTGTGTCCGCAGCCTGCCCTAAACAAAAATCTGGCAATTTTGTTTTGCCAAAAATGATGGCCCCGGCTTCACGCAGCTTTCTGACGGCGGTAGCATCCCATCTTGGCTGCCGACCCGTTAAACTTTTTGAGCCATACTCCGTCGGCATATCAAACGTGTCAAATACATCCTTGATCGCGACAGGAACGCCAGAGAGGCGACCTAAGTCGCCGCCCCGTGCGCGACCCTCATCAAGCAAACGGGCTTGCATCAATACCGCCTCGCGATTGAGGAAGGCAAAGGCATGCACAGAGGCATCCGTCACCTCTGCATAATCTAGGCATAGCGTTGCAAGAGCCTCAGTGCTTGTGCTGCCAGAGCGGATGAGTTCAACCACTCGATGAACCGTGAGTTGTTGAATGGGGAGCTCTGTGGGTAATGTTTGATTCATAAATCACTTAGGTTGCATGAAGAAAGCAGGATCAATAACACCCTCTTCTCTGGGTTTGCTGTCGAGTTTGCCACCTGAATTAGGGTTATAGAGGAGATCAGGTAAGTACAGCACAATCTTGGGTTGTACGTAAACTAATGCGAGTGTCAGCAAAACGATGCCTAAGAAAGGGAAACAACCTTTAAAGATTGTCCAGAGCTCGAGGTTTGGCGGTGCCACCCCTTTTAGGTAATACGCCGACATGGCCATGGGTGGGGTCAAAAATGATGTTTGCAAGTTAATCGCAATCAGCAACCCAAACAGTAAGGGATCCACATCAAAGACCGCCAATAAAGGTAAGAAAATTGGCACGAAAATGATGATGATTTCACTCCATTCTAGAGGCCAACCAAGAATGAAGATAATCAGCTGCGCAAGAATCAGAAACTGCAGCGTACTTAAATTCATTGACAAGATGAAGTGCTCGATTAAGCCTTCACCACCTAGATATGAAAAAACGGAGGAAAACGTCCAAGAGCCCACAAAAAGCCAACACACCATTGCGCTTGTTTTGGCCGTGAGATAAACAGATTCGCGAAGACGATCCCATGTAAAGGATCCATACGCAAAGGATAAGAAGATGCCACCTAGAGCGCCCATAGCCGCGGCCTCGCTAGGCGTTGCAAGCCCAAACAAAATCGAACCCAAGACAGCACAGATTAAAAAGGCGAGCGGAAAGAATGCCGTCAATAAAAGCTTAAGTCCCTTCCAAAAAGTAATGTGATCGACATCTTTGGGTTTGGGGGCGAGGCTAGGATTGATCAAGACGCGTACGATGATGTAGACCAGGTAGAGCCCTGCGAGCAAAAAGCCTGGTATTAATGCGGCGGCATAAAGCTTTACAACAGAAACGCCAGCGGTTGCCGCGTAAACGATCAGCATGATGGAGGGCGGAATTAGAATGCCTAACGTCCCACCCGCTGCGATGATGCCACTCGAAAGTTTTTGGTCGTATCCCGCTTTGAGCATTGCCGGCAAAGCCAGTAGACCCATGAGTGTGACGACTGCGCCAACAATGCCAGTCGCGGTTGCAAACAGCGCGCACGTGACGAGTGCCGCGACCCCCATCGCCCCTGGAACATGCCGCAATGCGACTTGTAGGCTCACAAATAAACGCTCTAAGATATTGGAGCGCTCAATGATGTAGCCCATAAACAAGAAAAGCGGGATGGATATCAACACATCAGAGCTCATCACACTAAAGGTGTTTTGAACGAGCAAGTAAAAGATGTTGTTATCCCAGAATGCGACTGCTGGGTTGTAGTAGGCATAAAAACCAAACCCGACGGCCATTGCCATTAGGGTAAAGGCGATGGGAAATCCTAAGAAAATAAAAACAATAAACAAACCAAGCATGAAAAGGGCAATGACCGGATTGCTCATGATTGAACCTTTTTGTCAGTCCCGTGGGTTTCGAGCAGGATTTGCTCAAGCTCTTTGATGTCTTCGTCGCGGCTTAACCAACTGCCAGTTTTAATGCAATACAGACAGCGACAAACCTCAGCGCTTCCAGCCAGCAGTAAGCTGAATCCAGCCGCAAAAATAATCGCTTTTAGTGGCCAAACAGGCACACCAGCCGGACTATTGACACTGACTTCTAAAATGCGCGCAGACGCAAGTGCGTAACTGCCACCAGTTAGAAAAAGGGCTAGCACGCCTGGAAAGAAAAAGAGGAAATACAGCACTAAATCAACTTTGGCTTGCGTAGAAGGTTTCCATTTTTGATACAGAAAATCACCACGCACATGGGCGTTTTTTGACAAGGTGTAGGCGCCAGCCATCATGAAAAGCGCGCCATAAAACATATAGCTCATGTCATACGCCCAAGAGGTTGGCCTGTTTAATACATATCGCATGAACACTTCATAACTAGTGCCAAGCGTGAGCATCACAATGCACCAACCAAACGAGTGTGCCAAGGCTTTGGACAGGCCGTCAATCCAACGGATATAGCCAACCATTGATCTCTCCAGAATTAAAAAGACCGCCAACCAGCAGCGGTCCCTGCAAGGGGTCCCCAGACGTGCTGCGCGCCTGGGGTAGTCGTGCGATTAACGACCAAATGTTAGAAGGGCAGCTTGACTTTGAACACGTGCTCATACGCAGACTTGAAGTCTGCATCGTTCAGGAAACCGTAATAAGCCACGCGGCGCGCCCAAGCTTTTTGTGAATCGACGACCTTCTTAAAGAATGGATCTTCTGATTCAAGCTTAGCGGTGATTTTGTCCCAAGCTGTCAGTTGAGCGTCAAACACTTCTTTAGGCGTGCGAACGACACGAACTTTGTCCTTGACTATTAACTCTTGCAGGTCACGAGAATAGTTGTCTTGAGCAGTCCAAGTATTCGAGGAGGATGCCGCTTCAGCGGCATACTTCAGAATGGCTTTGAGGTCTGCTGGCAAGGCATCATATTTCGTTTTGTTGAATACGATTTCAAAAAATTCCATTGACTGATGGAACGAGCCCATGGAGTAGTACTTGGCTACATCCTGTGCGCCGAAGCGGCGATCGGACGTTGGGTTGTTAAATTCAAAAGCGTCAATGACACCACGTTCCATTGCTGGAATGATCTCTCCGCCAGGCAGCTGCGTCACACTCATGCCCATCTCTTGCATCAAATCAGCGGCAAGGCCAACAGTACGGTATTTATAGCCAACGAGTTCCTTTGCATTCTTAGGCGGTAATTTTTTAAACCAACCTAAAGGCTGCACAGGCATCGGGAAGGCGAAAAAGCCCTTGATGTTTAATTTGAGATTCTTGAGTAGCTCATCGTAGAGCTCAATACCACCACCGCGCTGAATCCAGCCGAGTGTTTGCTCCGCGTTCGCACCCGTCACAGGACCTGAGCCGAACAAAGAGGCAACCTTAGACTTGCCATACCAATACACGGCGACAGTGTGTCCGGCATCAAGCACGCCATTAGACACGGCATCCGTGACTTCGAAAGGTTTAACAACAGATCCGGCGGTTAAGTAGTCAATACGTAAACGCCCTGCAGACATTTCGTTGACTCTTTTGACGTATTCCTGGGCCATTTCATTGAATATGTCAGTGGCACCCCATGCGCCCTGCATTTTTAAAATGATTGGCGATTGAGCGACAGAAATCATCGGAAAACCAGCGAGTGGCACCGCAACGGCAACCGCACTCGCTTTTTTAAAGAACTTGCGACGCGATGACACAACGTCTGTTGAATCTACTGTAACAACCGCATTCTCTTTTTCAGTATTGCTCATACGATGTCTCCTAAATCCATTGGGCGAAATTTTTGTTGGTTTGACTACTCAATTAGATTATTCTTAATAACTTTTCAATCAATAAGGGTTTTCTCTTAAGTCTTTAAAATAAAAGACTTTTTTTTGAAAATAATGGTTACTTTGTCAGCTTGAAGTAAGTAAGTAAACTGTCGTTGAACTATTTATGCTGATCAGAGTCTATCTGTGCAATTGGCAAGGTGACCGAGGGTTTGCCGTAAACTGACTTTTTTAGGAGTCGATGATGAAGAAGTCCATCACACTGTCCGTTGCCGCAGTGGCGCTCACTGCTTTTGCACTAGCGCCTGCACATGCGCGTCCCAATAAGCACCGCCACGTGCATTCCGGCGGTTATTACCAAGGGCAAAATTTCAATGCTTGGAACGCTGCCGCGCTCGGTGCGGCGGTGGGTGTTGTCATCGGTGTCGGTAGCCAGTACAACCGCTACAGCGCGCCGCCTCCGGTTTACCCGCGCGTCGTGAACGTCTACCCCCCGGCTGTGCCTCCTTACGGGCAGTATTATTCACTGCCAGTCCCCTGTCGGACCGCGCAGATTCCCGTTTATGATCAGTACGGTAGGCTGGTGCAATACCAACAGACCTGCGTCAATTAGTTTTTACTTAAATACAGAGTTCGATGCGGCTGAATTGCCGTCAGAAACGAATAGGAAGAGGCAATGCTTGGAGCTTGGTACGAAAAGAATGGTGAAGCCCGCGACGTACTAAAGGTGGGTGAGCTTCCCACTCCAGAGGCCGGTCCAGGTGAGGTGCGTGTCAACATCCATTCCTCTGGCGTGAATCCTTCGGATGTGAAATCTCGACGTAATCGCCCGATCAATGATCCACGGATTATTCCTCATAGTGATGCGGGGGGCGTCATTGATCAGGTGGGCCCTGGCGTGTCTAACGCTCGGCTCGGAGAACGTGTCTGGCTCTGGAATACACAGTTCCAACGGCCCTTTGGGTCGGCTGCTCAGTATGTGGCGCTTCCACAAGAGCAGGCCGTTGCCCTGCCGGATCATGTTGATTTTGATGGCGCGGCTTGCATGGGGATCCCCGGTCTGACTGCTTTTGAAGCGGTACGCAGATGCGGTGACATTGCGGGAAAAACAATTTTAGTGATTGGTGCAGCCTCAGCCGTGGGGCACTATGCCGCACAGATGGCCACCCTCAAGGGTGCCCGAGTGATTGGAACGATCAGCTCTGAAGCAAAAGCGGCGCATGCAAGGGCTGCAGGCGTCAAAGAAACGATTAACTACAAGACCGAGGCTGTCGCACAGCGTGTCAAAGAACTCACCGGCGGTCGCGGTGCCGATGCGATTATCGATATGGACTTCTCGACCACCACGGATCTCGTACGTGATGGCGCGCTCGCTCCGCACGGTACCGTAGCCTGTTTTGGCTCAAATAAGGTTGAGCCTCCTCAGATCCCGTTCAGAATATGTCTGACAACAAGTTTGAGTCTTCAATTCTTTCTTGTGTATGACCTGACACCCGAAGAGCGCAACGTGGCCCTCGCAGGACTGAGTGCGCTTCTGGCCTCGGGCAAACTCAAGCATGCGATCGGCGCGCGATTTGCGCTCTCTGACATTGTGGCGGCTCACGAGGCTGTCGAACAAGGCAAGGTGCTTGGCAACGTTGTCATCGATATGTTGAGCGCTTGATTGAGCGCTTGTCTAGGGTGCCGGCTGTAAAAAACGCCGGTCCAAGTTTTCGAATACCCCGCAGCCAATTTGAGTGAGCACGGCGTCAATTTCTCTGCGCATGATGGCAAAGACTTGATCGGCACCGTCTTGGCCAAACGCTGCAACAGCATAGAGTGTGGGTCTCCCAAAGAAACAACTCTGCGCGCCTAAACATTTTGCAGTCACAACATCGGCTCCCCTGCGTACGCCACTGTCGAGCATGAGGGTGACTTTTTCGCCAACGGCTGCCTTGATGGCCGGCAACATCGTGATCGGCGAGGGCGCGTTGTCGAGTTGTCGCGCGCCATGGTTCGAGACGATGATGCCATCCGCGCCACGCTCGGCAGCTAGGGTCGCGTCATCAGGATGAAGCAGCCCCTTAATGACAAGGGGCCCGGTCCATTGTTCGCGAATGGCAGCGACGGTTTCCCAACTCGTCATCGGAGCGGGCGTGAGGGTTCCGTATAGGTCTGCCACCTCGTCGGCTGAAGCACCTTCTTTTGCATAGGGCTGCCAGTTGCTCATCATCGGCATGCCACCCGCTTTCAGATACTGCAACACCCACCCTGGCTTAGTGATGGCGTCCAGCATGATGGACGGGGTCATTCTGAATGGACGGGTAAAGCCGTTGCGGCGATTACGTTCGCGGTTGGAGTTAACGGGGACGTCTACTGTGATCACCAACACGCCGACGTTCGCCTTTTGAGCGCGTTGTACCAAATCGTGGTTAATGCGAGGGTCAGACGTGGCATACATTTGAAACCAGACATTATCCGGTGCGATGCTTGTCGCTTCTTCGATTTTAAAGTTGCTGGCACTCGACAACAGGAATGGCACATTCGCTTTTTTGGCTGCGTGCGCGAGCATGGCGTCCGCGCCGGTGCGAAAGAGTCCCGCCATGCCGGTTGGTGAGATGCCAATCGGGCTTGCATAGCGACGACCGAATAGCTCTACGGACTGATCTCGTTTGGTCACATCAACCAGATAGCGTGGCAGCAGTTGATATTGAGTAAAAGCGGCTCGATTACGAATCATGCCGAGCTCATCATCGGCACCCCCATCAATGAAGTCGAACGCAATTTTGGGCAGCTTACGTTTTGCGAGTGCTCTGAAGTCATGGAGATTAATAGGCGTTGACATGTTTTGTCCGGTGAGCGCAGGGCACGGCGAGTGCCAGGGAAATAGTCCACCACGATGGCGGCGATTAAAGGTATACGGCTGACAAAATTTACTACAGACCTCACGCAGATAGGAACTGAATGGATGTTGCATAGCAGCAGCGCCGAAGCGGGTGATTTTTGTAGTACAAATAGTCTGCACTTGTTGCGCGTGGCAATACATCCGTCTCGAATGTGTTGAACGACGCGCTTGCCCAGAGACCCCTCAATCGGATGTTTTTATGAAAATTACCGCATCGGCTGCTAGTCCCTACGTTCGTAAAGTGATGGCCTGTGCCATCGTTCGAGGTATCGACAGCCAACTTGAAAAGTGGACTATCGCTACGACGGATCCAGTATTGTCAGAGTCCAATCCGCTTGGCAAAGTGCCCACGCTCATCACTGATGCGGGTGTCGCGTTGTTTGATAGCCCCGTGATTTGTGAGTACCTCGACAGCATTGGCAGCGCGCCAGCCTTGTTCCCAGAAAATGGCCCTGCTCGCTGGACGGCTCTGCGTCTGCAAGCGATTGGCGATGGCATCTTGGATGCCAGTCAGCCACGTCGTCGTGAGATGGGTTTGCCCCAGGATGAGGGCCGTGTCGGGTATATCGATTTGCAGCGCGGCAAAGTGAGCCGTGCGATGGATGTGCTTGAAAAAGAGGCCGCTAGCTTAGGTCCACTTAAAACGGTGGGTGATATCGCTGTTGCGTGTGCATTAGGGTATCTGGATTTCCGTTTTGCACATGAGCCTTGGCGCACGGGTCATCCAAAGCTCGAGGCTTGGTATGCGAGTGTGGTGAATTTACCTGCCATGACCAAGACTGCACCGGTCGCAGCGTAGATCTGATGCGTGCGTTCTGCGCGTGGGTTGTGTAGTCAAAAATCTATGTCGATCCAGACACACAACCTCACACTCTCGCGTCGTTCAAAAACAGTACTGTCGGATTTCAGCATGACGTTGAGCGCCGGTGACTTTACTGCGGTACTCGGTGCGAATGGCGCAGGTAAGACCTCACTGATGAGCGCATTAGCGGGTGAGTTGCGGCCCCACGCGGGGCGGATCTCTGTTGACGATGTATCGATCGAGGCGCTCGATGCACTGGCGCAAGCGCAGCGGCGTGCAGTATTGCCGCAACAATCGAGCTTGGACTTTGCCTTGTGCGTTTCAGACGTCGTGCGGATGGGGGCATATCCCTTTGAGCAAGCTCAACCTGCTGAGGTGTCTCAATGGGTTGGACGCGCGGCTGCACTCATGTCGCTTGAGCCCTTACTCGCCAAGTCTTATACCGCCCTGTCTGGAGGTGAACAGCAACGCGTGCAGTTGGCGCGTGCGTTCGTGCAGTGTTTTGCGATCGAGGCTGCACAGGGCATTGCTTATCTTTTACTCGATGAACCTCTTTCAAGTCTCGATCCGAAACATCAAATATTGTGCATGAGAGCGCTTGCACAGTTGTCGGTAACCGGTCGAGTGGGGGTGCTAGTCGTGCTGCATGATTTAAATATGGCGGCACAGTTTTGTAGCAAATTGATTTTGCTCTCGCACGGACAAATGATCGCACAGGGCACACCTGCCGAGGTGCTGATTCCCGCAGTGCTAGAGCGCGCATACGATTTGCCGATGACTGTGTTGCCCCACCCACTTGATGTGGGGCGATTACTCGTGCTGAATTAAGCAAAAACGCTTGCCCCGAGAGATCTAACCGGTTTAAAAAGATCTAACAAAGAGATCGTCAAACGTGAACGAAATTATTTAAATATCGGTGAGAGGCTAGATGAATATTGCAATCGTAGGTTCTGGGCTCGTCGGTCAGGCTTGGGCGATCGTGTTCGCGCGTGCTGGGCATCCAGTCAAAATGTGGGACGGTGATCCCAATGCCGTCAGCGGTGCATCGGCATTGATCAAGAAACAAGTCGCTGATTTGAAGGCTGCTGGATTGATCGATGATGAGATTGGGTTGATTGCACGTATTCAGGGTTGTGCGACGCTTGAAGAGGTTATGGCTGGCGCAGACTATGTGCAAGAGAGCCTGCCTGAGCTGTTAGAGATGAAAAAAGAGATCTTCGCTAGGATGGATGCATTGGCGCCGCAGACCACCATTTTGGCGAGTTCGACCTCAAGCATTCCAGCCTCTACCTTTACTGAGACGCTTGCGGGTCGAGCGCGTTGTCTCATCGCACACCCCGTTAATCCGCCTTATCTGGTGCCGGTTGTCGAAATTTGTGGTGCGCCCTGGACGAATGCTGATGCGATTCAGCGGACCTGGGATGTGATGCAAGGCGTCGGCCAAAAGCCCGTTAAGATTCATCGCGAGCTCAAAGGATTTGTACTCAATCGCCTTCAGGGGGCGTTGTTGCGCGAGGCTTTCAGGCTGGTGGAGCAGGGCTATGTGGATGCCGAGGGATTGGACGTGACGGTACGCGAAGGGCTCGGTCTGAGGTGGTCCTTTATGGGGCCATTTGAAACGATTGACCTGAATGCGCCGGACGGGCTGGCTGATTATGCGCGTCGCTTTAATCACATGTATCAGTCGATATCAGAAGAGCAGACTTCGACTGAGCCCTGGTCAGAGAACGTGATTGAAAAACTGGAGCAGCAGCGTCGGGCCATTTTGCCAAAAGATCAGTTGCTCGCTCGACGACTTTGGCGCGATCGGCGATTGATGGCGCTTGCCGCACACAAGAAGTCCGCGGAGTAGCCCTCAGTCCCTGAGTAATAAGACGCAGGCTTTTGTGTGCGTTGAAGTGAGCATTATGCAGCTTGAATCAATCATCGTATTAAAGAGAGACATTATGGCAAGTGCGCGAAAAGTCATTATTACCTGTGCGGCAACCGGTGCGATCCATACGCCAAGTATGTCGCCTAATTTGCCCGTAACGGCCGAGGAGATTGCGAAGTCAGCGATTGATGCGGCGCATGCGGGTGCCGCGATTCTGCATCTTCATGCACGCGACCCCAAAGATGGTCGGCCGACGCAAGATCCAGAGTTTTTCCGACCCTTTCTAAATGAAATCAAAGCAGCGACGAACGCGGTGATCAACATTACGACTGGCGGCAGTCCGCACATGACAGTCGAAGAGCGTATGCGTCCGGCGATGACTTTTCAGCCTGAAGTCGCTTCGCTCAATATGGGTTCAATGAATTTTGGATTGTTTCCGATGCTGGATCGATTCAAAGAGTTCAAGCACGAATGGGAGCGTCAACATCTTGAAAACAGTCGCGACCTCGTTTTCAAGAATACCTATAAGGATATTGAGACGATTTTGCGCCGAGGTTCAGAGAACGGCACGCGGTTTGAGTTTGAATGTTATGACATCAGTCATCTTTATAACTTGTCTCACTTCGCAGAGAAGGGCTTGGTCAAAGGTCCGATTTTTATTCAATCGGTCTTCGGTATTCTGGGCGGGATCGGTCCACATCCAGAGGATCTGATGCATATGCGTCGGACAGCGGATCGCTTATTTGGGGATCAGTATCAGTGGTCAATTTTGGGGGCGGGTCGCAACCAGATTCCTTTGGCGACCATGGGCGCTGCGATGGGGTCTCATGTGCGCGTCGGTCTCGAGGATTCTCTCTGGATTGGGCCCGGCAAAATGGCTGCCTCCAACGCCGAACAAGTCACGCGGATTCGCACTATTCTTGAAGCCTTGAACTGTGAAGTGGCAACGCCCGATGAGGCGCGCCAGATTCTAGGTCTTAAGGGCGGCAACAACGTTAACTTTTAATTTCACGGACAAACATACTATGAAGCTTGTCGATGCTTTCGCGGACTACAGCCGCTTTATTAAAATCAGACGTGATATTCACGCCCATCCTGAGCTTGGATTTGACGAACACCGGACTTCAGAAATCGTAGCGAAACTTCTCGCTGAGTGGGGCATTGAGGTTCATCGCGGCATCGCAGGCACGGGTGTTGTCGGCGTGCTGAAAGTGGGTGACGGCGGGCGGACACTGGGGCTTAGAGCCGACCTCGACGCACTGCCTTTGCAGGAAATTAACGAGTTCGATCACAAGTCCACCCATGACGGCAAGATGCATGCGTGCGGCCATGATGGTCACACCACAATGTTGCTTGCAGCCGCGTGGCATCTGTCACAAACACGCAATTTCAATGGGACGGTGAATTTTGTGTTCCAGCCTGCCGAGGAAATGGGCAAGGCGGGCGCTAAAAAAATGATCGAAGACGGATTGTTTGAGCGATTTCCTTGCGAAGCCATTTTCGGATTGCACAACTTTTCTATTGGTAATGTGGGTGGGTTTGCGCTCAATTACGGACCGTTCATGGCTTCGAGCAACACTTTTAAAGTTACGATGAAGGGTCAAGGGACGCATGCGTCGTTGCCGCACACAGGCACGGATCCGGTGGCGCCGGCGCTTGAGTTTGCGATGGCGTTGCAGGGGCTCGTAGCAAAAGTGATCCCGAGCACTGAGCGTGCGCTGCTGGCCGTGACGCAGCTTGAGGGTTCAGTCGCGCCTAACGTGATCCCGGATGTGGCTGCAGTGGGCGGGACGATCCGTACTTTTTCGGTTTCTGCACTCGATCGTCTGGAGGAGCGTTTGCGTACGCTCGCGACCCAGATTGCCCTCGCGCATGAGTGCGAGGCGGAGATATTCTTTAGGCGCGCATCGCCTCCTGTCGTAAACCACGCACGCGAAGCGCAGTTCGCGGCTCAGGTGATGCGGGAAATTGTGGGCCCCGAGATGGTGAATGATCAGTTCCCTGGTGTGATGGCGGCTGAGGATTTTGCCCATATGTTGCTGGCCAAGCCTGGTTGCTATGCCTTCATTGGCAACGGCGAAGGTCATCACAGACTGGAGGGTCATGGCGAGGGCGCCTGTGTCGTACACAACACCTCCTATGACTTCAACGATGCCATTATTCCGGTTGGCGCGAGTTATTTTGTTCGCTTGACTGAGCGCTGGATGGCTGATGCTAGCAAGTAAGCCGTTTTGGGTCGATATATGGGGTGCTAAAGAGGGATTGTGCTTGTAGAGCCCCTCTTTGCAAGGCGTTAGTTATTGCCTATTTAAACGTTAGATAAATTTAATTTCCTTAATCGTTGTGTGCCGCATACACTATCTTCAGAGTTTGAATCGGAGCAGTTTTAGAGACCTGATTCCAATGATTTCGACTCCACTTCTTCTCATTTCTATTTGTCAGGAGGCTATATGGCCCAGCTCAAAGGTTCCAAGACCGAACAGTGTCTGAAGGAAGCATTCGCAGGCGAATCACAGGCTAACCGCCGCTACTTGTATTTCGCAAACAAGGCTGACATCGAAGGCCAAAACGACGTGGCTTCATTGTTCCGTTCGACCGCCGAAGGCGAGACTGGCCACGCACACGGCCACCTCGAATTCCTCGAGGCTTCTGGTGATCCAGCAACAGGTTTGCCAATCGGCTCCAGCCGTGACAACCTGAAAGCGGCTGTCCATGGTGAAACCCATGAATACACCGATATGTACCCCGGCATGGCCAAAGTCGCTCGCGACGAAGGCTTTGACGAGATCGCTGACTGGTTTGAGACCTTGGCAAAAGCCGAGCGTTCACACGCCAACCGCTATCAGAAAGCTTTGGATGCACTGGTCGATTAATTGCGTCTAGTTTGTTCGGCCGGCTGGCAGAGCATTTTGTCAGCCGTCTGCGCAGTACGACCTGTGGCCGGCTTTGCTGGTCACAATCGTTTTCATTGCACCCGTCTGCAGGGTGACAAATTTAAGGATCCACTATGTCAACCCGCGAAGGTAATCTCGACGCGCCTACCCGTCATCCTCTGGACTGGACCAATCCGAACTTTTATGACGAGGAAAAATTACACACTGAGATGGAGCGTGTGTTTGATATGTGTCACGGCTGTCGCCGGTGCTTGAGCCTCTGCGGCTCGTTCCCGACGCTGTTTGATCTCGTCGATGCAACGGACGATGGTGAAGTCCATGGCGTTGATAAAAAGGATTACGACAAAGTTGTCGATCAATGTTTTCTCTGTGACGTTTGTTATGTCACTAAATGTCCCTACGTGCCACCCCATCCTTGGAACCTCGACTTTCCGCATTTAATGTTGCGTGCGAAAGCGGTGAAGTTTAAACAGGGTGATGTCAAGATGCGGGACAAGCTGCTTGCATCCACTGACAAGATGGGCATGTTTGCCGGTATTCCGATTGTTACCCAGGCTGTGAACGCCATTAATCGTACCGGCGTCATGCGTTCTGCGATGGAGTCGACGCTTGGTGTCGACAAGAAAGCGTGGATCCCAGAAT
>Ga0209702_10000600_pt1 | contig 76090 bp, 63 predicted proteins | sample FRY01_FD_187210 | JGI IMG/M metagenome (GOLD analysis project Ga0209702, IMG submission 187210) | Freshwater microbial communities from Lake Fryxell liftoff mats and glacier meltwater in Antarctica - FRY-01 (SPAdes) (version 2) | ecosystem: Environmental > Aquatic > Freshwater > Ice > Glacier...
CATGCGGAAGGCAACTCACAGGACGCAACGATTTATCCGATGGCTCCGTGTCGCACTTTACCGCGAAGTCCCCTGGCACGACGCAGTGGCCCGCTTGGCCGAAATCTGGGGCAGGAAATGCTGAGACGTTTCTACACCGATCTAGTTTCTTTGTGTGCCGCACACGCTGGTATGTTTGATTTATTGAGTGACATTAATTGGTTGAACTCTAGTGTGTTGCGGCACTCTTTTGCAAGTCTTTGAAGCCGTTTTTCCGAGATCTTTCATGCGCCGCTTGCGCCTTTTTGCAGCCAATCAACGACTTTCCGAATAGGGTCCAGCTAATGTGTTGGGCGCCAATCGAGACTCCGAGACGTTGCTCGAACTCGTGCGGCAACACCAGCCTGATGTTTTGGTGACATTGGAGTCCGACCAATGGTGGCAGGAGCAACTCGCGACTCTGGAGACGGACATGCCCCACACCATGAAATGCCCATTGGACAACCTGTATGGCATGCATGCCTATTCGCGCCTGACACTGGATGAGAAAGAGATTTCGTATTTGATCGAGGATGACATCCCTTCCATGCACGCGGTATTGGAACTGCGCACCGGCGACTGTGTCCGGATGCACTTCCTGCATCCCGCGCCGCCCAGCCCCTCTGAGAATCCGGAATCCTCGGAGAGAGATGCTGAACTGGTGATTGTAGCGTGCAGTGTCGCTGACAGCGACAAACCGTCAATCGTCACCGGCGATCTGAACGACGTCGCATGGTCGCGGACAACCCGGCTGTTCAGAAAGCTGAGCGGTCTCCTGGATCCGCGGGTAGGCCGGGGGATGTTCAATACCTTTCACGCCAACTACCCGTTTCTTCGCTGGCCGCTTGATCATCTTTTTCACAGTGAGCATTTCACGGTATCCTCCATTCAGCGTCTGCCGAACATCGGCTCGGACCACTTCGCTCTGCTAACCAAACTATGTTATACTCCGGCAAGGTGTGCCGGGCAGGAGGGCCTGGAAGCGGACGGCTCCGACCGGTCCCTCGCCTCCTCTATCGCTGGCCAACAGGATGCCTCGGCGGCAGACGTTCCCGAACCCGAAAAATGAACCACCGCAGCGAGCAAACCACCGTGTCGCGGAGAATCAGATACGCAGAATAGGGTTCAGGCAAATCGTTTTGACATCGGATCTTCTAACAAACATTGACCTCCCACCAGTTCGTTCCTCACACGTGGCTCGTTGGCCGTCCTAAAAAGCTGAGGCACGCCAAATTGATTTCGTTGGATATCACCGAATTGGCATCCGGCGATTTGGGTTGGATTTCCACGTTGCTATCGAGTTTTGGTGCCATTGGGACCGTGCGGAACTAGAGGGGTTGCGACGGGACGGGAAGTTTCGGGACTGAGTGGCGTGTGCTGGTGGGGTTTTGAGAGGGATGGCCAGAGGCCCTTGAGATCGACGTGGGATGGGTGCGGTATGACGAAGAAGAGCTTGGGGATCCGTTCGGGCAAGGCCTTCGCGGCTTAATCCATCGAGAAGAGGAGGCGGGTCGCGGCGGAGCGCAGGGATTCGGGGCTGGCGTCGGGGAGGGCGATGAGGTTGGAGGGTGCTTGATAGACGGAGCCTTCCTTGCCGGGGCGGCGGTAGGCGAGGTCGTAGTGGTGGAGGAGGATGGAGCGGACGAATCCTAGCCAGTCGCCCTGCTTGATTTGTTCTTGCCAGGCATTGACCTGTTCGTTGCCGCGGATGCGGCGGAGGACGTTGAGGAGATCGGTGAGGTGGTCGGGGTCGAGGGGGAAGTGTTGGTAGTCTTCGAGGAGGTAGGCGGCGCGGGCTTCGAGGGGCATGGTGACCTCATGGACGCGGCCTTCGGGGAGACGCTGCCAGAGGGCGGAGGGGATGTGGACAGTGCCGATGCGGTTGGATTCGGCTTCGAGGAAGATGGGGTTGGTGAGATCGCAGGCGAGGAGGGCCTGGTAGATGCCGGACTCGAAGCGTTTTTGGGAGGGTTGCTCTCCGACCACGCCGAGGAGGGAGCCGCGGTGGTTGGCGAGGCCTTCGAGATCGAGGACCTGGGCACCGGCCTGTTGGAGGGTGTGGAGGAGGCGGGTTTTGCCGGATCCGGTGAGGCCGCCGAGGACGTGGAAATTGAGTGTTGGGGTGCCGAGGAGGCTGGCGAGGTCGGCGCGGAGGAAGTTCCGCCAGGCCTTGTAGCCGCCCTCGAGGACGCGGGCCCGCCAGCCGATGGAGCGGAGGATGACGGCCATGGAGCGGGAGCGCATGCCGCCGCGCCAGCAGTAGATGAGGGGGGCCCAGGAGCGATCGCGGTCGGCGAGTTGGTGGTCGAGGTAGGCGGCGACGTTGCGGCTGATGTGGGCGGCACCGAGGCGGCGGGCCTGGAATTGGTCGGTGGTGTAGAGGGTGCCGACCTCGATGCGTTCGGGGTCGGAGAGGACGGGGAGGTTGAGGGCGCCGGGGAGGTGATCCTCCTCGAACTCGCCGGGAGAGCGAACATCGATGATTTCGCTGAAGGCGGAGAAATCCAGCGGAAGTGTCACGGATTCAATGCCGTCGTTGATCATCGGTTTCTCGGGAGAAGGGGAGCTATTGAAGAGCCGGGGTTGTGAAGCGGGTTGCAAACCCGCGCTCCCCAATGGGGGGTCATTCGACCTCGACGACGAGGGAGATTTCGACGGCGGCGTTGAGGGGGAGGGCGGCGGCACCGAGGGCGATGCGAGAGTGTTTCCCGGCCTCGCCGAAGATTTGGAGGAGGAGGTCGGAAGCGCCGTTGATGACCTTGGGGTGGTCGTAGAAGTCGGGGGCGGAGTTGACGAAGCCCTGGAGGTTGACGATGCGGCGGACCTTGTCGAGGGAGCCGACTTCCTGGCGGACCACGGCGAGGCGGTTGAGGATGATGAGGCGGGCGGCCTCGTGGGCGTCCTCGGGGCTGATTGTATCGGGGACCTTGCCGGTGATGAGTTGGCCGTCGCAGGCGGGGAGTCCACCGGAGAGGAAGAGGAGGTTGCCGGAGCGGACGCAGTTGACGTAGGAGGCGACGGGGGTGGGGACTTCGGGGAGGGTGAGGCCCAGTTCCTGGAGGCGGGATTCGGCGGACATGGCTTATTGTGGTTTGGCGGAATCGGGGAAGTCCCCGGTGACGAGGGAGAGGTGCTGCAGGCCGCGGGCGGTGAGGGAGGCGCGGCGTCCGGTGCCGGTGACGCGGGAGCTGGTGTGGTGCTCGTGGCGGGACTGGGTGGTGCGGACGTAGGTGATGAGTGGTTTGGAGACGTTGCGATTGCTGGGGGCCACGGCGAGGGGGATGCCCGAGGCGCTGAAGCTGATTTCCCAGGAGGGGCTGGGTCGGCTGTGGTCACCGCGTTTCAGCCATGGGTAGCGTTCGACGAGTTCGAGGGGACCGCGACGGGCGACGGTGACTTTGTAGTAAATCGGTTCGCGGCTGAGGAAGGCGGGGATGCTGAGATCGGGGTTTTCCTGAAGGGCGAGGTAGAGGGAGGCGATGTCGAGGCCGGCGAGGTTCATTCCGTTGTGGATGCCGTGGAGGTTCCGGCTGCCGTAGAGGTTGTGGTGCCAATGGTCGAAGCGGAGGGAGAGGAGGAGGGCCAGTTCGAGGTGGACGTGGGCGCGGGTGCGGTTGATGCCGGCGCCGGTGAATCCCATCTTGCCGAGTTTGGCTCCGCCGAGGACGCGTTGGCCGGCCTCCACGGAGGTTTCGGAGAGGTGGGCGTAGAGGCTGAAGACCGGGCCGTCGCCGAAGTTGTGTTCGACGACGATGTATTTGCCGTAGTTGCTGTTGCCTGCGGTGGAACTGACATAGGCGACCACGCCGGTGGCGATGGATTTGACCTCGTCGAGGGGATTCTGGGAGGAGTCTCGTTCGAGGGGTTGGATGTCGATGCCTTCGTGGAAGCGGATGCCGAGAACCCCCTCGGAGGTGCGGAGCATGGTGCGGACGTAGCCGTATTGTCCGCCGGACCAGGGTTTGGTGACCTTGCCCTCGAAGTTGCGATCGACATACATGTAGAAGTCCTCGGGCTTTTCGTGCAGGAGGGCGTCGTTGGCGGTGGGGAGTTGAAGGCGCAACGGTTCCGCCGGGAGGGGGGCGGAGGAGGCAAGGAGGACGATGGCCAGGCAGGCGGGCAGGAAGGATCGCATCAGGGCTACTTTTTCTTCTTCAAATTTTTCTTCCACTCCTTGGGGTCCTGCCCGATGCGGGGCATGGCGGCATCGGCCTGGCGGACTTCGGCAATGCTGATGCGCTGCCAAATGACGAGCACGCCGTCATCGACGGCCCGGTCGATGAGAACGGCGTCGCGCACCTGGCCATTGACGATGGCGAGCAGGTATTGTCCGCGGTTGTCGGCGGTGATGCTGGTGAGGCGGTTGGCCGCTCCGGTGTTCAACTTCACCATGACGCCGTAGCTGCCGCCGTCATCGGCGGGGAAGGGGACGAAGGAGATGAAATCCTTGGAGCTGAAGGTGGGGGCGACTTGGTAGTAGATTTCCTGTCCGGCCGTCAACTGGGCGAAGACGCGATTCGGTCCGTCGTCGCGGTTGCCCTGGAGGTGGAAGTTTACCGAGAGGGCTTCCGGCTTCTTTCCCCCGGCAAGAACGGAGGGGAGAAGGAGGAGGGAGAGGAGGGCGGTGGCGAGGAGGCGGATCACGGTCTTGAGTGGTTAGCCCAGCATGGACTGGACGAGCTTTTCGAGTTTGACGATGTCGGCGGCGAACTTGCGGATGCCTTCCGCAGTCTTCTCGGTGGCCATGGCGTCGTCATTGAAGGTGTAGCGGAAGCTTTTCTCGTCGACCTGGACCGTGGCGATATCGGTGGCCTTGGCGACCTCGGGATCGAGTTTGCGGACGAGGGGTGCGGTGGAGTTCTGGAGTTCCTCGAGGAGGTTGGGGGAGATGGTGAGGAGGTCGCAGCCGGCGAGTTCGATGATCTGGCCGACGTTGCGGAAGGAGGCGCCCATGATTTCGGTGGGGTGACCGAACTTCTTGTAGTAGGAATAGATCTGGCGGACGGACTGCACGCCGGGATCTTCCGCGCCCTTGTAGTCGATGCCGGTGTCCTTCTTGTACCAATCGTAGATGCGGCCGACGAAGGGGGAGATGAGTTGGACCTTGGCTTCGGCGCAGGCGACGGCCTGGACGAGGGAGAAGAGGAGGGTGAGGTTGCAGTGGATACCTTCCTTTTCGAGGATTTCGGCGGCGCGGATGCCCTCCCAGGTGGAGGCGATCTTGATGAGAACGCGGTCGCGGGAGATGTTGTTTTTTTCGTAGAGTTCGATCAATTGGCGGCCCTTGGCGATGGTGCCTTCGGTATCGAAGGAGAGGCGGGCATCGGTTTCGGTGGAGACGCGGCCTGGGACGATCTGGAGGATTTCCCTGCCGAAGAGGATGAGGATCTGGTCGATGATCGACTCGACGAGGGCGTCCCCGGAGAGGGGGGAGGCGGCGTGGTCCTGGACGGCCTTTTCGACGAGGTGGCGGTATTCCTCCTGCTGGGCGGCGTTGAGGATGAGGGACGGGTTGGTGGTGGCGTCCTGGGGGGCGTACTCCTTCATGGCCTGGAAGTCGCCGGTATCGGCAACGACCGTGGTCAAATCCTTGAGTTGATCGAGTTGGTTGGCTGTAGCAGTGGAAGATGCGCTCATCGCGGGGAGACTATGGGCCAGAAAGCGGCCGCTGCGAAGGGAAAATACGCGGAGAAGCAGCGCTGCGGCGGGGCGGGATGCTGGAAGTCTTGACGCCGACTGGGCCTATCGCCGGTGGCGGGAAGGGATCGGAGGCGGACCGCTGGAGTCTGTGGGCCTTCGCCCCGGCGTCGCCGAAGTCACCCCGCTGGCGGGAGAACGGGTGAGCAGGGGAATCGATGGGGGAAGCGCGGCGGGAACTCAGTGATTCTAGGAGGTGCCGGGGAGGAAGCGGTAGTAGACCTCGAGCATGAGGGCGCAGAGGGAGGTGTTGTAAGTGACGGAGCCGCTGGCGCCGGGGCCACCTTTTCCTCCCGGGGCGGGCCAGGAGCCGTCCTTGTTTTGGGCACCGAGGAGATTGTCGCGGAAGAGCGCGTTGTATTTTTTCCAGGAATTTCCGCCGGTATTGATCATGGCCTGAGTGCTGTAGTAGTGCTCGTAGAGGTTGCAGTCGGTCTTGTAGTCGAATTTGGATTCCTTTTCGAGGAACTTGGTTCCCTTGCGGGCGGAGGAATTGGAGGCACCCTTGTGCTGTTGGAGGCAGAGCGCCCCGGCTCCGGTGAGGCTGATTCTTCCGTCGTTGCCGGTGTAGGCGAAGGCCCCATTGGGGCCCTGCCTTTCCTCGACGTAGGCGACGGCTTTTCGGATGCAGCTTTCGTAGTTGCGGAAGTCGAGGCCGGTGAATTTCCCTGCCTTGAGGGCCTGCATTTGCCAGACGACGATGGAAAGGTCTCCGCCCCGCGGAGCGTCCTCGGCATAGGCGTATTCCCAACCGCCGGACTTGTGTTGGTTGTTGATGATCCACTGGACGCTGTTCTGGACGGCCTCCTGGAGGTTGGGGATGTTCACGTTGAGCTGGTTGCAGAACGTGTAGGCCTCGGAGATGGCGTAGGTGGCGATGCCGTGTTCGTAGCACCAGTGCTTGTTTCCGAAATCATTGGCCATTTTGCCGTTGTTCTTGTTGGCGACGTTGACGAGGAAGGTGATGGCGGCGGTGACCGTTTCGCCGAACTCCTCGGAGAGGGGGGTTTCGCAGTGGCCGAGGTAGGCGAGGAGGGCGAGGCCGGTCATGGCGACATTGGAATTGTCCCAGCTGCCGTCCTTGCCTTGAGTCTTCTGGAGAAAGCGCAGGGCGTTGACCACGGCGTCCTCGCATTCGGGGGTGCCGCCATTTTCGGCGAGGCGTTGGAGGCGGTCCTCCTTGGAGCAGCGTTTGCGCATGTTGGCGGGGATGTTGCCGAATCCGCCGCCGCCGCCGTCGCCACCGCTGCCCCAGCCGTCGCCGAAGTCATCGCCGCTGCCGAAGTCGGTGGAGGGATCCGGAACATCCACCTCGGGAACTGGAATGGCGGTGGGGGAGGGGGTGGTGGAGGCGATGACCTTGGCCATCGAGGAAGAGGGGGCGGAGGGTTTGCGCTGGACCTGGTTGTTGATCTCTTTCTTCTGCAGATCTTCCTGGTCGGGTGCGCCGGCGTTGTAGGTGACGATGGTGGGGGACTCCAAGAAGAGGCTGGGGAGGAGGATGAAGGCGAGGATGAGTCCGATGAGCACGATGGCCAGCAGGCTGATGAAGATGCTGGAAATGGTGGAGTTGCGGCGTTGGGCGCGGAGGCGCTCCTCGGCTTCGGGGCTAAGTTGGGCGTGGAGGCTCATTCAGGTGGATGTATTTGGTTCGGAGGCGCTGCCTTTTTGAGGCCGATGGCGGCCTCGGGAAAGCGAAAAACCCGCGTTTCGAGGCGCCCCCTATGGGGAGACAACGAATCAGGGGGGAATTGCTTAGGAAAAATATCACGAAAGTCAATTTTTCTAGGAGGTGCCGGGGAGGAAGCGGTAATAGACCTCGAGCATGAGGGTGCAGAGGGCGGTGCGGTAGATGACGGATTCGGTGTTGTGCCCGCCGTCGGCCGGCTGGGGCCATGAGCCGTCCTTGTTCTGGGTGTTGAGGAGTTGGTCGCGGAAGAGGGCGTTGTATTTCTTCCAGCTTTGTCCGCCGTGATTGATCATGGCTTGGGAGTTGTAATAGTGCTCATAGAGGTTGGCCCCCTTACTGAAGTCGAAGCGGGCCTCCTGGTCGAGGTATCGGATTCCCTTTCGGGCCGAGGAAGAGGCAGCGGTCTTGTGTTGTTGGACGCAGAGGGTGCCTGCGCCGGTGAGGGTGAAGAGGGGTCCGTCCCCGGCCGGTGCTTTGGTGGTGTGGTAGTAGCCGAAGCCGCCGTTGGAGTTCTGGCATTTTTCGACGTAGTTGATGCCGTTGGTGATGCACTTCTGATAGTTGTGGAAGTCGAGACGGGTGGCGTGGCCGGCTTTGAGGGCCTGCAGTTGCCAGGCGGTGACGGAGAGGTCGCCGCCGCGGCCGGAGTTCTCCGCGTAGCTGTAGTCCCATCCGCCGGATTTGTGCTGATTGTTGATGATCCATTGGATGCCGTCGGCCACCGCCTTCTCGAGGTTTGGGAAATTGATGCCGAGTTGTTTGCAGAAGGTCAGGGACTCGGCGAGGGCGTAGGCGGCGATGGCGTGTTCGTAGGGCCATTTTTCGGAATGGAACGAGGAGGCCATCTTGCCCATGTTCTGGAGGTTGACATTGACGAGGTAGGCGATGGCGGAGGTGACATTGTCGCCGAATTCCTCGGAGAGCGGAGTTTCGCAGTGGCCGAGGTAGGCGAGGAGGACGAGTCCGGTCATGCCGACCTGATTGCCGCCATCCCAGCTGCCGTTCTTGTGCTGGGTTCTTTTGAAGAAGCGGAGGGCGGCCAGGACGGAGTCCTCGCATTGCGGGGTGCCGCCGTTGGTGGCGAGGCGTGCGAGGCGGTCTTGTTGCGAGCAGCGTTTGCGCATGCTGGCGGGAATGTTGCCGAAGCCGCCGCCGCCGCCGTCGCCGCCATCGCCCCAACCGTCTCCGAAGTCATTGCCGCTGCCGAAGTCGGTGGAGGGGGCGGGGACGGCGTCGTCGGGAACCGGAATGGCGACCGGGGAAGGGGTGCTGGAGGCGATGACCTTGGCCACCGAGGATGAGGGGGCGGATGGCTTGCGCTGGATCTGGTTGTTGATTTGCTTTTTCTGGAGAGATTCCACGTCTTCGATGATGGCGTTGTAAGTGACGATGGTGGAGACCTCGACGGAGAGGCTGGGGAGAAGGATGAAGGCGAGGATGAGTCCGAGGAGGAGAGTGGCGAGGATGCTGATGACCAGGCTGGAGATGCTGGCATTGCGCCGTTGGACACGAAGCCGCTCTTCGGCTTCGGGGCTGAGGTGGGCGTGGATGCTCATCGGTGGTCGGCGACTTCGGTGATGAGACTCGAATTCGGGTGGGAATACAAGGATGCTGTCCGGGGAGGCCTGTGCCGGGCAGGGATTCCCCGGAGGAGGTGGTGTGAGGCTTGCAGGGTCCTTCGGGATTTGGCACGAGTGGGCCATGTCAATCAGGGTCGGGGTGGCGGGAGCGGGATCAATGGGGCGAAACCATGCGCGGGTTTACGGCCTGTTGGAGGATGTGGAGTTGACTGCGGTCTATGATCAGGACCGCGGTCGTGCGGAAGCGGTGGTGGCGGAGTTTGGAGGAACGGTGGTGGGGACCCTGGAAGAGTTGGCGGCGTGCTGCGATGCGGTGAGCGTGGTGGTGCCGACCGAGGCGCATCTGGCGGTGGGTGGGGAGCTGCTGGACCGGGGGGTGAGTGTGTTGGTGGAGAAGCCGATCGCCTTCACCGAGAAGGAGGCCGAGGCGCTGGTGCTGAAGGCCACGGAGACGGGGCGCATTCTACAGGTGGGGCACATCGAGCGCTTCAATCCGGTCCTGCGGGAACTGGAGAAGCAGTTGACGCATCCGAAATTCATCGAGGCGCACCGGCTTTCGCCCTTTCCAAACCGGAGCATGGACATCGGAGTGGTGTTGGATCTGATGATTCATGATCTGGAGGTGATCCTGCACCTGGTGCGTTCGCCGATCGCCAGCATCGATGCGGTGGGGGTGGCGGTCCTGACGCGGCATGAGGACATCGCGAATGCGCGGATACGATTTGAGAACGGCTGTGTGGCCAACATCACGGCGAGCAGGATCAGTCCGGACCGCATGCGGAAGATCCGCGTGTTTCAGGAAGAGTGTTATCTGTCGCTCGACTACCAGGAGCAGGAGGGGAAGATTTACTATCGGGAGGGGGCGCAGATCAGCTGCAAGGAAGTGGAGGTGGAGAAGGATGAGCCGTTGAAGTTGGAGTTGGGGGCCTTTGTGGAGAGTGTGCGGGAGAAGAAGACCCCCACCGTGACGGGTCAGCAGGGAGCGGCGGCGTTGGAGGTGGCGTTGGAAATCACGCGGTTGATTCAGGCGGGGAATGCGGCGGGGTGAACTTTTTTTGCGCTAGCAGTGAGCGGCGATAGTGTGCAAGAAGGCTGCCGTGATGAAACTGATCTGCTCCGCCCTCCTTCTTTTCTCAGTCAGCGCCCAGGTGATCGCGGCAGACGCGACCAGTGAGAACCGGGCCACGCCGGTGGAGCGCATTCGCGTGGCGAAGGGGTTCAAGGTGGAGCTGCTGTATTCCGTGCCGGCGGAAACGCAGGGCTCGTGGGTGAATCTTTGTGCGGACGACAAGGGGCGCATCTACACGAGCGACCAGTTTGGCGTGCTGTATCGCTTCACCCCGCCGCCTGCCGGGGAGCCGCTCGATCCCGCGAAGGTCGAGAAGGTCCCTGCCGAAATTCGCGCGGCCAACGGGATGCTGTTTGCCTTCGGGGCCCTTTATGTGGCGGTGAATGATTACGCGGGAAAGATGCAGAACGGGCTCTACCGTGTCACCGACAGCGACGGCGATGATCAGCTCGACAAGGTGGAGCTCCTGCGCGCGATCGAATCGAGACGCGATCACGGCATCCACGCGCTGGTGCTCGCGCCGGACAAGCAATCGATCTTTCTGATCAGCGGCAACGGCGCGAAGCCGGTGGCCACGGAGACGTCGAGCGTGCCGCGCATCTGGGGGGAGGACCATCTGTTGCCGCGCCTGCCGGACGGGCGCGGTTTCATGCGCGACGTGCTGGCACCCGGCGGCAGCATCTACCGCGTCTCGCCAGACGGGAAAACGTGGGATCTTTATGCGTGCGGCTTCCGCAACATATTTGACGCCGGCTTCAACCGGGAGGGCGAGCTGTTCACCTACGATGCGGACATGGAGTGGGATTTCAACACGCCGTGGTACCGGCCCACGCGCATCTGCCATGTGGTGAGCGGCGCGGATTACGGCTGGCGCAACGGGGCGGGCAAGCGGCAGGAGTGGTATCCCGACACGCTGCCGCCGGTCATCAACATCGGCCCCGGCTCGCCGACCGGGGTGACGTTCGGCTACGGGGCGAAGTTCCCGGCAAGGTATCAGGAGGCGATGTTCGCCTGTGACTGGAGTTGGGGAAAGCTCTACGCCATCACGCTCCAGCCGAAGGGGGCGAGCTACGGGGCGGTGAAGGAGGAGTTTCTCTCCGGCACGCCGCTGCCGATCGCCGATGTGATCATCCATCCGCAGGACGGCGCGATGTATTTCGTCATGGGTGGGCGCAAGGTGCAGTCGGGGTTGTATCGTGTGACGTATGAGGGAAGCGAGGACACCGGGACGCCTGGCGACAAGGCGATTGACAATGGCGAACCGACGAACCGGAAGGAGCGCGGGATCCGCAAGCAACTCGAAGCCTTCCATGGCAAACCAGACTCGAAAGCGGTCGAATCCGCCTGGCCGCACCTCGGCGCCGCCGATCCCTTCATCCGCTGGGCGGCCCGCACCGCCATCGAGCATCAGCCGCTTGCGGAATGGTCTGACAAGGCATTGTCGGAGAAGGAACCGGGCATGCGGGTCGAGGCGCTGCTCGCGCTGGCGCGCACGGCCGGGATCGATGCGCAGCACCGCCAGGCGGCCGACCCGCCGGTGGACAAGGCGATGCAGGGGAAGCTGCTGGACGCGCTCGGCAAGCTGGACTGGGAGAAGCTCAACGAGGAACAGCGTCGCACGCTGGTGCGGACCATCCAGATCGTCTGCGTCCGCTTCGGAGCACCCGACGCCGCGCAGACGGAGCGGCTCATCGCGCAGTTCGACCCCCATTTTCCCGCGCCGACACGCGAGCTGAACTGGCTGCTCTGCGAGACGCTGGCCTATCTGCAGGCGCCGGACACCGCGGCGAAAGCCGTGGCGCTCATCGAGCGCGCCCCCACGCAGGAGGAAGAGATGGAATACGTGCGCGACATCCGCCTGCTGCAGTCGGGCTGGACCACTGAACTGCGGACGCGCTACTTCGGCTGGTTTCTGAAGGCCGCGAGCTACCGGGGCGGGGCGAGTTTCGACAGGTTCGTCGAGTTCATCCGCAAGGACGCGGTGGCCAGCCTGAGCGAGGCCGAGAAGACCGCGCTTGCCGATTTGCTCGCGAAAAAGCCCGAACGCAAATCCGCACTTGAAGCGGCCGCCAGCGTCCTCGTGGGCCGCACGAAGACAACCGCGTGGACGCTCGACGCACTGACCGCCGCCACGACCGACGGGATGAAGAGCCGCAATTTCGAGACGGGTCGCAAGATGTTCGGTGCGGTCGGCTGCTTTGCCTGCCACCGTTTCGGCAACGAAGGCGGCATGACCGGTCCCGACCTCACCACGGCCGGCAGCCGCTACTCGCCGCGCGACCTGCTTGACCAGATCATCAATCCCAACAAGGAGATCAACGAACAGTTTGTTCCCACCGTTCTCACGAAAATGGACGGCACGCAGATCATCGGCACCATTGTCAACCTCAACAACGACAACGTGACCATCAACACCGACCCCTCCGACCCCGGGCAGGGAATCGAGTTGAACCGTGCCACGGTTAAAAGCATCGAGCCCGCAAATTTCTCGCTGATGCCGGCGGGGTTGCTGAACATTCTCACGAAAGACGAGATTCTCGACCTCCTTGCCTACGTACTCAGCGGCGGCGACCACGGCGACGCGATGTTCCAGCAGTGAGGCCGCCCTCTTTTTGGGTGAAAGGAACAGTTGAGGGGGGAGTATTCTGGAGATGTCCAATGCTAGCAATACTCCGACCCCGCGGGTTTCCCGCCGGGCCTTCATCGTCACCTCCGCCGCGGCGGCGGCCTCCCTCACTGCCACCGGCCGCCTCGGGGCGGCCCCCGGGAAGGGTGGGCCGCTGCGGTTCGTCCAGGTCGGCTGCGGCGGACAGGGTGCCAGCGATCTCAACAACATGGTGGGGTCGGGCGCCAAGCTGATCGCGATGTGCGATGTGGATCCGGGCCGCGCCGCGGGCAACTACAAGAAATTCGCCGATGTGCCGCGGTATACCGACTTCCGCGAGATGCTTGCGAAGCACGCGGATGAGATTGACGCGGTGGTCGTCTCGACGCCCGATCACGTGCATGCGGTGGCGGCCCTTGCGGCGATGAAGCTGGGCAAGCACGTTTACGTTCAGAAGCCCCTCGCGCGCACCTACGGCGAGAACATGACGCTCCTCGACGCGGCGAGGAAATACAAGGTTGTGACGCAGATGGGGAACCAGGGGCACGCGGGTGCGGGGCTCAAGCTCTGGAAGAAGATGATGGATGACAAGGCCTTCGGTGACATCCTGGAGCTGCACGCCTGGTCGGACCGTCCGGTCTGGCCGCAGGGGATGACGGAAATTCCGAAGGAGGATGCGGTGCCGGAGGGGCTTGACTGGGACTCGTGGCTCGGGCCGATGGCGGAGCGCCCGTATTCGAAGGCCTATCTCCCGTTCGTGTGGCGCGGCTGGTGGGATTTCGGCGTGGGCGCGATTGGCGACATGGCGTGCCACAACATGGATCCGGCCTTCTGGACCTGTAAGCTGGGTCTCCCGGAATCGATCACGGCGGAGTGCTCGGCACCGGCAGGGATCGCCTATCCGTCCTGGTCGATCGTGACCTTCAAGTTTCCGGCCACGGAGATCTGCCCGAAGGGGATCAAGATGACCTGGTATGATGGAAAGAAGCGCCCCAAGCCGCCCGCAGGAGCCGATCCGAACCTGAACGTCGGCGGCAATGGCTGCATCATCGTGGGATCGAAGATGTCGGCGATGGGCGGATCGCATGCGGGGGCGCCGCGTCCCATCGCGATTGGCAGCACGCACGATCAGGATGCGATCGGGAAGGCCGAGGCGCAGTGGAAGGAGGAACTCGGAAAGCTGCCGAATGGCAATCATTACAGCGAGTGGGTGGAGGCGGCCTCGAAGGGGGACGTCAAGGCGACGGGCAGCAACTTCGAGTATGCCGCCCCGATGTCCGCCTCGCTTGCGCTGGCTGCCATCGCGCTCCGCTTTCCTGGCAAGGAGCTTCTCTGGGACGACAAGGCCCGCAAGTTCACCAACCACGAGGAAGCCAACAAGTGGATCCACTACGAGCCGCGCAAAGGCTATGATCTGACCGTGTAACGGCGTTCCCCACCCGCAACCCGCACCGCGGAAGAGCTGCATCTGTTGGGGATGCCAGATCGACCGTAGGGGCAAGCTGTTGGGGGCTCGCGCCCTGGGCCGGTTGCTCACACCGTCTGGTATGTGAGCGACCGGAACCGCGGTGCTGCGGACCTGTATGGCCGGGGGGGGGTGGCAAGGCCTTTGGGGGCGGAGGGGAGGGGGGTTTCGATGGTTTGAGGAGCGGAGGTAAATACCCTGCAACTTTTGCTGGGTGAGGGGGTTCGCATGAGGGAATACTCAACTCATGAACTCAAGTGCACTTGTTGGAATCGGAGCCCTCCTGATCGGTGGAGTAGGCGGTTATTTGACTGGAAAATCCGGTTCGTCGGAGACGGAAGCGGCGGAGGCGGCGCGTTTGGCCAGCAAGACGTCCCGGACGGAGGTGACCTCGTCGGGAGGTGGCTCGGCGCGGTCCACGCGGACCGGGAGCTTTGAGGACATCATGCGGGAGCCGGGGCAGACCGCCCGCTTGCAGAGTTTGATGGATTTCTATGCGGATCTGGATCCGGCCCGATTTGCGGAGGAAGCGGACAAGTTGGATGACCTTCCGTTCTCGGAGCGGTTGATCGCGAGCTATCTTTTGTTCTCGCGCTGGGCGGAAGTGGATCCGCTGGCCGCGATGGCCCATGCCGATTCGATGGGGCGGAGCGGGATGATGGCCCGTCCGACCATTCTGCAGAGTTGGGCTTCCTCAGATCCGCAGGGAGCGGCGAAGTATTATGAGGAGCACCCGCGTGAGTTTGCGATGATGGGTGGATGGGGAGATCGTGGGGGTGGTGGGCAGAGTGCCGCCGGTCAGATCGCGGCGGAGTGGGCCAAGCAGGATCCGCAGTCCGCCCTGGCGTGGACGCAGGGTTTGGACGGGCGGGACGCGAGTTCCGCGGTGGGCAGCATCTTCCGGCAGTTGGCTTCGACCGATCCGGCGAAGGCTGCGGAACTGGCGGCCGGACTGAGTGATGAACAGCGGGCCGGGGCCTATCGTTCGATCGCCCGGGAATGGGGTGGGAAGGATTGGGCCGGTGCGGAGGCGTGGATTTCCTCGTTGCCTGCGGCCGAGCAGGGCGCGGCCCTGGCGGAGGCAGTGCGCGGCTTGGCGGGGGAGAATCCCACCCTGGCGGCCAGGCAGATCAGCAAGATCACGGATGCGGATGCGCGGAGCGAAGCGATTCGGTCGGTGGCTGAGAACTGGGCGCAGAATGATCCGGCCGCGGCGGCAGCTTGGTTGGTGGGGCAGGACAGCGAGGACCTGGGGCGTCCGATGCGCGAGGTGGTTTCGAGCTGGACGAACAAGGATGCGGCCGCGGCGCTTGATTTTGTGAACGCGCAGCCGGCGGGCGAACTGCGTGATACGGCGGTGGCGAGCTACGTCTATTCGAATCGTGAGGGAGATGTGGCGCAGTCCTTGCGGTTGGCGGAGAGCATCGGCAATGAGGAATCGCGGCAGCGGGCCGTGGCGGTGACCGCGATGCGCTGGATGCAGGACGACAAGGATGCGGCGCTGGCCTACATTCAGCAGACCGACAGTTTGGGTGACGAGGCGAAGGAGCGGATCATTGAGCGTGCCGAAGGCGGTGGCGATGACCGTGGCGGCTTTGGCCGCGGCGGCCCGGGCGACGGAGGTCCCGGCGGTGGACGGGGGCGCTAGTGTCCAGCGCGACAAGTTCGTCACACAATGATTCTATGAGAAGTTTAAGAAATTTGCGCTTCGCGGAGTGCTCGAAGGGGGGCGCGGATCTTTTGGCCATTACCCACGTTGCTCGTTGGTCATTGGCCCCGGCCAACTCCCGCCTCGCGCCTTGGAAATGACAAAAATCTCTCGCGTCCTTGTGCAACGCACTTGTCGCGCAGAACACTAGACCTTCCGAGAGTTTGACACGGAGGCCATTCGATTCCATGTTGGGGTTGAATGGCCTCTCCGCGTAACACCTATGGGATTGCCAGGCTGGATGTTTCCTCGGCCGGGACGCATGGGTGGCAGGTGCGGTTGCAGAGGCGGGGGGTGAAGTATGCGAAATATTTTTCGGATCGTCAGTTTTTGGGGGAGCGGGATGCGTTTGCCGAGGCGCTGCGGTGGCGGGATCGGGTGCTCCGAAAGCTGGAGGAGGACGAGGGGATCCGCATTTGTCGTCGCTCGCCACGGAATCGATCCGGGGTGGTGGGTGTTTCGAAGGTGCGGGTGGTGGCGGCGAACGGTGCGGAGTATGAGTTCTGGCAGGCGACCTGGTCCCCGGCGGTGGGGAAGAGGCGGGGTGTGAAATTTTCGGTGATGCGCTATGGGGAGGAGGAGGCCTTTCGGCTGGCTGTGGTGGCCCGGACGGAGGCGACGGGTCGGTGAGGGGAAGGATGGGTGTATTTCTCCCTTGTGAGTGAGGTGGGTTGGATGCAGACCTTGCTGCATGATCAGCGCAAAGCAGTTGAGTGAGGAACAGATCGGGAAGATTCGGGTCTGGGCGGAGGAAGGGGCGCAGTTGGCGGACATTCAGAAGAAGCTGCAGGAGGAGCTGCAGCTGAGCGCGACCTACATGGACACGCGCTTTCTGATTTTGGATTTGGGGATCGACTTGAAGGTGGAGGTGCCGGAGGAGGATGTGCCGGAGGAGGAGGTGCCGGAGGAGGAGGCGGCTGCGGAGCCTGAAGCGGGGGAAGGGGGTGGGAGCTTTTCAGTGACCTTGGACGAAGTGGTGCGGGCCGGGGCGGCGGTGAGCGGGCAGATCACCTTCAGCGACGGCGAGAAGGGCCTGTGGATGATCGATCAGACCGGTCGGCCGGGGTTGGACGCCGACACGCCGGGCTATCGTCCGAGTGAGGAGGACCTGGTGGCCTTTGAGAACGAGTTGCGGAGGCTGTTGCAGGGCTGAGAGAGATGAAGGCCTACGTTTACGCGAAGTGTTCGACCTGCCGGAAGGCGATGGACTGGCTGGAGAAGAAGGGGATCCCGTATGAGGAGATCGCCATCAAGGAGAGGCAGCCGACGGTGAAGGAGATGCAGGCGGTGCAGGCGGCGTATGGGGGGGAGTTGAGGCGCTTGTTCAACACCTCGGGGATGGACTACCGGGCGATGGAGTTGAAGGACAAGCTGCCGGGGATGGGGGAGCAGGAGGCGTATGCGTTGCTGCGGAGCAACGGGATGTTGGTGAAGCGGCCGTTCCTGGTGGGCGAGGGCGTGGGGCTGGTGGGGTTTCGGGAGAAGGAGTGGGAGGAGAAGTTGGGGTAGGGCGGGAGGCGGTGTTTTGTGGGTTGGGGAGGGGCTTTGGGCGGGAGTGGAGTCGAATGGTGGGGGGGAGTGGAGTCGAATGGGCGGGAGTGGAGTGGAACCGCCGACGCCTCGCAGAGGCGCCGCTACGCGGGAGGGGGAGGCATGCGACCCGGTCTTCGCCGGAGGCTACGCCCGGGCAGGCGGGACGGTCACGCCACGGGGGGGCGGTCACGGTAGGCTGAGCCATCTCAAGGCGGACTGGGCGGCGATGGTGCCGGAGGAGAAGCAGCCTTGGATGAGGTAGCCGCCGGTGGGGGCTTCCCAGTCGATCATTTCGCCGGCGAGAAAGAGTCCGGGGAGTTTGCGCAGCATGAGGTCGTGGTCGAGTTCGGACCAGCGGACGCCGCCGGCGGAGGAGATGGCCTCGGCGAGGGGGCGGGGGCCGGTGAGGGGGAGGGGGTAGGCCTTGACGAGGGCGGCAAGTTGTTGGGCGGAATCGATGGGGCCGTGGGTGGCATCGATGAGGTCGCAGACGGTGGGGGGAAGTTTCCAGCGGAGTTGGGCCTCGTGGAGGAAGTTGCGGCGGGCCGATTCCATTTTGGCGGCCAGTTTTTCGAGGGTGAAGGTGGGTTTGAAGTCGATGAGAAGGGCGGGCCCCGGCCTGCTGCGGAGGACGGGTCCGAGGGCGTAGAGGGGGCCGCCTTCGAGGCCGTGGCGGGTGATGATCAGTTCACCGATGGCTTCCTCGTCGCCGACGCGGAGGTGGAGGTTCTTGAGGGGGACGGCTTCGTGATTGGCGATGAAAGACGGTGGCCAATCGACGTTCCAGCCGCAGTTGGCGGCGGTGAGGGGGGCGGTGGCGATGCCGTTGGCTTTGAAGATGGCGGTCCATGCGCCATCGGAGCCGGTCTGGGGCCAGGAGCCTCCGCCGAGGGCGAGGATGACCGCGTCGGCGGTGACGGATTGCGGGCCGTCCGGGGTGTGGAAGGTGAGGGAGTGGGGTGTGCCGGGGGTGAGGGCGGAGAGCTTGTGGTTCATGACGAACTGCACGCCCTGTTCCTTGAGGCGATGGATCCAGCGGCGGAGGAGGGGGGCGGCCTTGAGGGCCTTGGGATAGACGCGGCCGTTTCTCGCGGCGAAGGTGCCGACGTCGAGGCGGGCGGCCCAGCCGCGGATCCTTTCGTTGTCGCACTCGGCGAGGGCCCGGGGCCAGAAGTCGTCGGGTTGATCGGGTCCGTGGAAGCGGGTGAGGAACTCGGGGAGCGGTTCGGTGTTGGTGAGGTTGAGCCCACCCTTGCCGGCGACGAGGAACTTGCGGCCCACGGAGCGCTTGGCGTCAAAGAGGGTGACCTGGGTGCCTTCGGCGGAAGCGACCTCTGCGGCGCGGAGGCCGGCGGGGCCTCCACCGATGACGGCGATGCGGGTGTGGGACATGAATATGACTACGCTGGTGGCGTCATTGAAAGGTGGGCGACAGTTGATGAGGACATTCGGCCAGAAGCACGGGCGGCGCAGCACGCAGGCTGGGGGCCGGCCATGGGGAAGTGAGAGGGATCAGGTCGATGGCGGTATCGGGTTATGGCAGGTCCGGGAGCTCCAACTTCCGGGCCACCACGCGGAGATTGTCTGCCGAGAGGGTGAGGAGAGCTTTAGTTTTTGAGGAATAGAGGAGGCGTGAGTTGTGGGGGTGTCGCGAGAAGAGCGGGAGGGTGGTGGAGTCCCATTCGAAGAGTTGATCGAGTTCGAAGAGTTCCTGTTGAGTGTGGGCGTCGAGGAAGTGGATGTGGAAGCGTGCATTTTTTGACGCGTCGAGGGCTTTTGTGATGACGAGAACAAAGCGGTCATCCGTATCAGGCCAGAGCGAGTTCTTGTTCCTCCTCGGTGAGGGGATTACTTTCGATGAGGTCTCCCCACTCGGAGGTTAAGAGGGAGGAGATGTTTATTGGCAGGCCAGTGGGAGTAAGTGGAGCGGCGGGAATGCTCTCTGCTCCCAGCACCTTGGCCATGATCAGTTGTGGTACAGTTCCGTTGAAGAACTGGACATGGTCCCAACCGGGTTCGTCCCGATCGGTGCGCCAGACATAGACTGCCATGGCCTTTGTGTATGGGGGCAGAAGGAAGACGACTCCGGTGTCTCCTTCCAAGGTTGGATGATCGGGCCGGACGACGAGGCCGGTCAGGAGGAGATGACCGCGGCCGCCTGTGACCACGGCGACGGGGACGACGCTACTGAGTGCGGAGTCCTTTTCGGGGGCTGGTTCGGCTTCCGGGGTCAGGGGGGCGGGAGCTGAGGTTGTCGGGTCCTGGGCCTGCTCGGAACCCTGTGGGGCGGGAGGAGATTCTTTGCATGCTGTGAGGATGATGCCAAGAAGCAGGAGAGGCAGGATCTTGCGCATGATCATATCAGAAAGCTGAGGCCTGACCGGAGATGATGTAAAGACCGCCTTTCGGAAAATTGGGGATTGCCCGGGAGGGTGGGATCTCTCAAGGTGTTGGAGAGGAGGAAGGGCCGGGGCTGGATCGAGATTTGGGTAAACACCGGCTTGGTGATGATGGGATGTCTCATGGGAGGGACGACGAGTGGAAGTGCGCAGGATGACTTGGCGCTGACTGCGTTGAAGAAGGCCACTGCCTATCTGGAGGTTTCGGGGGGATGGTCCTCGGGAACGGCGTTTTGCATTTCGGAGGAAGGGTACTTCATGACCTGTGCCCATGTCTTGGATGGCAAGTCATTTGGCGACAAGGTGAAGCTCAGCCTGGAGCCAGGTCTGCCGGGGGAGCGGAATTTGGAGGCAACGGTAATCAGGGTGGCGGCGGGACTTGATCTTGCCATTCTGAAGGTGGACGAGGCCGGTCTTTCGAGTTTGAAGATCGGGGATTCCTCCGGCTTGCGCGAGACGGAAGACATTGTGGTGGCAGGATTTCCGCTCGGAGATTTCCTGAACTCCGGTAAAGGCGCGCCGGCGGTGACAATATCCACGGGAAAGGTCACCGCCCTGAGAGGGGAGGATGGCGTGATCGAGACGGTGCAAGTGGATGCCGAATTGAATCCGGGGAATTCCGGTGGACCGGTGATCAACGCCAAGGGAGAGGTGGTGGGGGTGGCGGTATCGACGATTGTGGGCACGCGTCTCAACTTTGCGATCAGCACGGCAAGAATGGAGCTCCTGATGCATAGCCCGCGGGTGGACGTTTCAGAGCCTGAGCGCATTGGCTTTAAGGCGCGCCATGAGAAGGCCTCCATCGGGGTGATCCTTGATTTTCTGAGAAAGCCCGAGCAGCCGCCGGCACTGCGAGCCTGGTTCATTGGTGCGAGTTCGGGCGAGCGGGAGGTGGAGGTGCGTGAGAGCAGGGAAGGAGCCTATGAAGTAGAGGGGGTCCCTGTTGCTATCGATGCCGCGGGGGTGGCGAAGTATCTGCGTTGCGAGTTGATCAAGGAGGCCGGGACTGCCCGGCACACGCAAACCTGCGAGATCCTGGACGGCACGTTGAAGGTGAACGGGCAAGAGATCGAGCTGTCGAAAGTGAGCTTGGTATTGCCTGCCCGGGGAGTGGTGCTGGGGCACGACGGGAACGAAATCTCCGGTAGCATAGAGGGTCTCAATCAACTCCAGCGGATCTGGCAGGGACGGGTGGAGGTGCTGGACGGAAGCAACTACGATGCAGTTGCCTTGCGTCCCACCAGGGCCCTGCAGGAGGAGGTGACATTCCGCATCGAGGTGAAAGGGCCCGGCTATGTCACCAATGTAAGAGGGGTTCTCCCGTTGGAGGAGGGTGAATCAACGGTCATCAGTTTCGGGGATGCGAGGCGTCCGCCATTTGTGCCGAGTCGGGAGGGGGAGGAAACCTTTCCGGGTGAGCGGGTTGAGGTCGCCATGGAGGGGGAGATTCAGGACGTTGGGTGGGGTGGGGGTGGACGCTACGTGGCCGCCTACCTGCGGGACCTGAGGCGACTCGAGGTGGTGGACTGCGTGATGGGAGCCATTGTTGGTACTGTTCCGGTAGTGGGTGAGGATGCGGTGTTCGGGATTGGGGCCCGTGAACTGCTGGTAGCCGAAGGGAACCGGGTGACCCGTTGGAGGCTCAACCCATTCGGAAAGGTCGGGGAACCGGTGTCCTGGGTGCCCGGTCGCATTCATCATCTGAGTGTTGGGCATTCGGCAACGCAGGTGGTGGGAGTGCACTCCGACGTGCTGGATGGAGCGGGGTTGTTTAGATTTGAACTGCGTGATATCGAGGACGGCAGGCTTCTTGCCATCGAGCCGATCAATGCAAAGCTAGGGAAGGCGGTACATATTCGGGCGTCGGCGGAAGGCTATGTTCACGGTATGTTCGAGAACACGCGGCCGAGTGCCGAAGCCCGACTGTACTATCCGAGCGGTGCGGAACTGAAAGAAGAGAGGGCGATGGAGGCTGGTTGGCTGACACCGGGGCCGGATGGCCAACTGTTTTACACTGCGGGAGGATGGGTTGGTATCCGAGGCTATGAGCAACTGCGGACCACCACATGGGAAAGCCATGCGCTTTTTCCGACCACAGTGAATGGTCTCGCCGGACGTCTTCCCGCAATCGACCCGAAAGGACAGGGGTTGGATGGGGCCCCGATGCTTGACCTTGTCGATCCGATTGGCGAGCGGGTCCTGTTGCCGGATTGGATTGAATTTCCCGAGTTTGATTCGAAATCGATGGCGGTATCCCGGACGTTTTTGCGTGAGGATCCGCTGACATGGGACAAGCGGATCTTCTGCTCCCCGCAACTCGGGATCGTCGCGACCGTTCCGTTGGCTGGCCGGAGCGTTGTGATTCGCAAGGTGGACGTCTGGGAAGCGTTGCGCGAGCAGGGAGTGGAGTTCATCATGGTCACCGCAAGCGTTCCGGTCCACCTTGAGGCGGGGACTGAATTGAACGCCGAATTGAGCGCGGAAACATCGTCAACGAATGTTCTGGAGTATGAACTGGTGCAAGGGCCCGAGGGGATGCTTGTCTCCAAGACCGGAGAACTCACCTGGGACGTTCCGAAGAGTGCTTCCGGCAGCCTGCAGGCTGTCCTGGTCAGGATCCACTCCGCCGAGGGGCGGGAGGATTTGTGGAGCCATGAGTTTTCCGTGAAGTAGAATTGGGTTATAGCGGCAGCTTGTCGTGGAAGAGGACGGCGAGGACGCCGAGGATGATGATGGCGACGCCGAGTTTCATGAGGATCTGTGTGACCTTCACGATGATGATGAGGCCGATGATGAAGACGCAGGTGGCGCCGACGAGTTGGGCGATTTCGTCTTGGGGCAGTGAAGTGAGGGCAGAGAGGAACACGGGGGAGGAAGTCGGGGGGTATAGATAGACCTCGAGGGCGAGCGGGGACAAGGGCGAAATTATTTCTGGTGGGGGTCGGTGGTGATGGGCTGCAATTCCTAACGGATTCTTGCATCGATCCTCTGGTCGAAGGTGAAGGTTTGGGGTTCGCTAATCTCGATGTTGGCGAATTTGGGATGGGTGACGTTGAGGAGGAGATTGCGTTCCTCTGGAATGATCACGGAGGGGACGGAGAGGGCGAGAGTGCGGTGTTCCTTGATCCAGGAGTTTCCAAATTCCATGCTGCTGGAGGTGGGAGGGGAAGTGCGCCAGGTTTTGGGCAGGGAGGGAAGGGCGAGTTGACCGATGCAGTCGGCGGGGATGGTGACTTCGATGAGGGCAAAGGTCTTTGCGCGCGATTCCGGAGTGGTGAGGTGGACGAGAAGTTCGAGAGCGGCGAGGGCACGGCTTTCGGAGAGGTAAACGACGGGGCGTCCCGGTGAATTCCAGCGACCCCCATATTTTCGGGCACCTTCTCCGGAGAAGGCGGAGGAGGCCCAGCGGGAAGCGACGAGGCGGTAGGCGGTGAGTGTGCCGGTATCCACGTTTGGCTTTAGAACACGCCGTGCTCGATGCGGCCGAGGAGGTTTTCGACTTCGCGGGCTCCGAACTCGGTGTCGGCGTAGGAGAGGGGGGACTCATGGGCGGTGCCGGGGTTGGGGGTCTTGAGCCAGGAGCGGGCGGCGGCGGTAGTTTCGAAGACCTCCATGGCCGAGCCGAAGAGTTGGGCGAAGCGGACGATGCGTTCGCTCTCGGCGGAGGTGAGCTGCTTGCTCTTCTTGCGGCGGTGGAGGGTGGCGGGGGACATGCCGAGGAAGCGCCCGAGTTCGTCTTCGGGGATCTGCAGGAGGTCGTGGAGGGCTTGGAACTCGGAAAGGGGGAGACCGGACCGGATGCGTTCGACGAGGGGGGGGGGGCATGTTGGGGCGGCTTCCTGGAGCCGTGGGCAGGGAACGCCCGGGGCGGGAAGGAAGCTGGCAACGACTGGAGGCTCGCCGTACTGCATGCCCCGATAATAGCGAGGTCCGGAAGGCCGTCAAATCAAAAGAATAGAAAAAATCCCTCTTTTGAATGATGGGATTCAGGCCGTCGCTGGTTCTTCGGGGGCGGGGGCCACGGTGTAGCCGTTTTCCTCGGCGTATTTGCGGACGTCGGCGGTGATTTTCATGGAGCAGAAGGTGGGGCCGCACATGGAGCAGAAGTGGGCGGTTTTGGCACCTTCGGCGGGGAGGGTTTCGTCGTGGAAGTCGATGGCGCGGGCCGGGTCGAGGCCGAGGGCGAACTGGTCGCGCCAGCGGAATTCGAAGCGGGCCTTGGAGATGGCGTTGTCGCGTTCCTGGGCGGCGGGGTGACCCTTGGCGAGGTCGGCGGCGTGGGCGGCAATCTTGTAGGTGATGACGCCCTCGCGGACGTCGTCGCGGTTGGGGAGGCCGAGGTGTTCCTTGGGTGTGACGTAGCAGAGCATGGCGCAGCCATACCAACCGATGTTGGCGGCACCGATGGCGGAGGTGATGTGGTCGTAGCCGGGGGCGATGTCGGTGGTGAGGGGGCCGAGGGTGTAGAAGGGGGCTTCGTGGCACCACTCGATCTGCTTCTGCATGTTCTCCTGAATGAGGTGGAGGGGGACGTGGCCGGGCCCCTCGTTCATGACCTGGCAACCTTTCGCCCAGGCGCGGGTGGTCAGTTCGCCCTGCACTTCGAGTTCGGCGAGTTGGGCGTAGTCGTTGGCATCGGCGATGGAGCCGGGACGGAGGCCGTCGCCGATGGAGAAGCTGACATCGTAGGCGGCGCAGATGTCGCAGATTTCGTCCCAGTGGGTGTAGAGGAAATTCTCGGCGTCGTGGTGGAGGGACCACTTGGCCATGATCGATCCACCGCGGGAGACGATCCCGGTCATGCGCCGGGCGGTGTGGGGGACGAAGCGTTTGAGGACGCCGGCGTGGATGGTGAAGTAATCGACGCCCTGCTCGGCCTGTTCGATGAGGGTGTCGCGGTAGAGTTCCCAGGAGAGGTCCTCGATGCGGCCGTTGACCTTTTCGAGGGCCTGGTAGATGGGGACGGTGCCGATGGGGACGGGGGAATTGCGAATGATCCACTCGCGGGTGGCGTGGATGTTTTTGCCGGTGGAGAGATCCATGACCGTGTCGGCGCCCCACTTGGTGGACCAGCGCATTTTTTCGACCTCCTCGTCGATGGTGGAGGCGACGGCGGAGTTGCCGATGTTGGCGTTGATCTTCACGAGGAAGTTGCGGCCGATGATCATCGGTTCGTTCTCCGGGTGATTGATGTTGGCGGGGATGATGGCGCGGCCCCGGGCGACCTCGGAGCGGACGAATTCGGCGGTGATGAGGGCGGGGACCTGGGCCCCGAAGGGCTGTCCGGGGTGCTGGTGGTTCATCACGTTGCGGGAGACCTGCTGGAAGGGGTCGATGTCGGAAGGGCGGGGCATCTCGTAGCCTTCGGGGGTGGTGCTTTTGAAGGGAGGGTGGGTGCCTTGGATGGTTGGGTTGTGTGAAGAGGGCGGGACGCCCACGCTCCCTTGTTGGGAAGAGGGCGGGACGCCCACGTTCCCTTGGCAGAGTGCTTTGAGGCGCTCGGAGGCGTCGGCGGGGAGGTCCTTGAGATTGGGATACTTGTCGTGGATGGTTTTGAACTCCTCTTGGCGGCCCATGTTTTCGCGGATGGCGATGTATTCCATCTCGGGGGTGATGATGCCCTGGTCGGCATACCATTTTTGGGTGACGGGGTGGCCGGCAGAGGCGCGGAGGGGGGCGCGTTTGAGGCCGGGGTATTCCTTGAGCTTGTTTTTGGCGGCCTTGCTCTCGTTGTATTTTTCGGCGTGGGCCTCGGAGATGTAGCCGTTGTCGGCGGCGGTGATTTCGCGGCCGTCGTATTCGGCGACATCGGCGCGAGCGAGGATCCACTCGCGGCGGAGGGCGGGAAGGCCCCGGGTGACATCGCCGTCGAATGCGGGATCACCCCAGGGACCGGCGCAGTCATAGACGCGGATGGGCGGATTTTTTTCGAGGCGGCCGTTGGGGTGCTCGGTATCGGCGAGGCGGATTTCGCGCATGGGGACACGGACCTCGGGGTGGAGGGAGCCGTTGACGTAAACGCGGGTGGAGTTGGGGAAGATGGTGGGGTCCTTTTCGAGGGCGGCGAGTTCCTCGCTGTTGTCGATGTCCTCGATGAAGTTGCCGGTATAGTCGCTCCGCTGTTTGGAGTTTTCGGGGGTGAGGGCGTTTTCGTTCGGGGAGATCATGGTGGGGTTATTGGTTATTGGTTATTGGTGAGTGGTTATTGGGGGGGGAGTGGCGCTCTGGGGAGCGCAGCGTATGATTAAAAAGGAAAAGGCCGCACGGATTTGGTGCGGCCGGGAAAGAGGACAGGGAGGATGTCGACTTCCTACGGCGGCGTGATCCGCATCAGGTTCGGAGGATTTTGGCTGCGCGTCAGCCAGTCTCAGTCCCTCGGTCGGGGGGCTCTCCTGTCGGGGAGCAGGGTTGACAGGGAGAGGGGGGATGTCAAGGAGGGGGGTGGGATCCCCGGGGCTGCGCTCGTTCCTCGCTGACCCTTGGCTGGGATGGGTCGCCCCTTCAGGGCATGGGGAGGGCTGGGATGGGTTGCCCCTTCAGGGGATTCGGGAGGGGGGTGGCTACTGGGAGAGTTCGTGGAGGCGTGCCGCGGCCTGGAGGGCCTCGTGGTTGACGGCGGCGGCGGTCCAGAAGGCGAGGTCCGCCTTGAGCCCGGTCTCCTTCGCCTGCAGTAGATCGAGTTCGGCCTTGGGCGGAGGGAGTTCCTTTTCCTTGGCGGCCACCAACTCCTGGACGGGGGCGATGGCTTGTTCGAGGGTGGGGATTTCGGACTTCAGGGCTTCAAGGGCTGCGGCGACGAGCGGGCGACGTTCGGTGATCTGGCCGCGGCGTTCCTCGATCTTGTTCCACTCGGGCTCGGATTGCTTCAAGGCATTCCCGGCGGCAGTGAGTTGTTGTTGGAGCTCTGCGGTCTGGTTCTGCGATTGGGCGAGGGCTCCATTGTGTTGTTCGCGGGCGGCGGTGATTTCGTTTCGGCGGCCGTCGAGTTGGTTCCATTCCTGTTGGAGGTCCTCGTTCTCCCTGGTGAGGCGTTCGTTGCGTTGTTTGGCCTCGGTGTGTTTTTGGACGGCGGTTTGATGGGCGGTCTTGGCGGCGGTGACGGCGTTTTCGGCGGCGGTGACCTTCGCCCGGGCGGCGGCGAGTTCCGCGGGGATGGTGCCGAGGGCTTTTTCGAGTGAGGCGAGGCGATCGGCGATGTGGGGCGGGTTGGCGTCGATCTGGCCGATTTTTGCGAAGGTCGTGGCGTCCCAGGCGGTGATGGCGCCGTTCCAATCGGCGGTGAAGAAGCGCTTGCCGTCGTGCGAGAAGGTCACCTCGACGACGAGGTCGCGGAAGGTGGGCAGTTCCCGATCCAGAGTGAAGTCCGCCTTCCAGATCTTGACCTTCCTGTCGCGGCCGGAGGTGAGGAAGCGTCCGTCCCGGGCGAAATCGAAGGCGAGGACGCCGCCCTCGTGGGCGTTGATCTTCTTCACCTGGCCACCGGTGTTCATTTCCCAGAAGAGGACCTGTCCGTCTTCCGAGGAGGTGGCGAGGAGGTTGGAGTCGGAGCGCCAGCGAAGGACGTTGATGCCGAGTTGGTGGCCGCGGAGGGTGTGGAACTCGTTGCCTGACTCCGCCTCCCAGATCCAGGCTCCGCCGTTGCGGTCGGCGGTGGCGAGGAGGACGCCGTCGGGGGAGTAGGCGAGGCTGGTGATCCAGTCGGTGTGTTTCTTGATGGATTTCGCTTCCCCGCCGGTTTGGGTGTCCCAAATTTTGATCAGACGGGAGGGGCCACCGGTGGCGACCGCGCCGAGATCGAGGCGGAGGCTGGCACCGAGGACGGAGTCGAAGGCCTTGCCGTTGCGCATGACTTCCTTGCCGGTGGTGATGTCCCAGGTGATGGTGGTGCCGGACTTGCCGGGCACGCCGCCGCCGGCGAGGAGGTATTTGCCGGAAGGGTGGAAGGAGAGGGTTTCGGGCTGGCCGGCGTCGAAGGGGAGGACGGCGGCGAGTTGGAGGTTGCCGGTGTTGTAGAGGAGAACCTGCTTTTGGCCGGTGACAGCGAGGATGGGGGCCCAGGGGCTGGCGGCCATTTCGGCGATGGCGGAAGAGCGCAGGCCGACCACGACGGGTTCGAGGGAGAGGTGTTCCGGCATGGGCGGCGGGCCGTCCGGTTTGGCATTTGGATCGATCTGCACGGCGAGATTGATCTTCGGTTTGCCGACTTTTTTTGCGGTGGAGTCCTTGGTTTCGAGGAGTCCGCCATCGACCCAGGCGCGGATGAGTTCGGCCTGGGCCTTGTCGATTTTGTCGCCCTTGGGGGGCATCTTGTTCTCGCCGGTGTGGGTGACGGAGGCGAAGATGGTGGAACTGCCGCCGTCCCCGGGTTCGGCGATTTTGCCGCCCGAGCCACCGGCGATGGTGCCGGAGTAATTGGACAGGTCGAGGCCGCCCTTCTGCTTGTCGGGATTGTGGCAGTTCAGACAGGACTGCTCGAAGATCGGGAAGATGTGATCTTCGTAGGTGATCTTTTCCGCGGCGTGTGTGGCGGAGGACAGGAGGACCAAGGCCCCGGCAAGGACGGGGAGGGAGGCGTTGATGGTCGTGCGGCTCGACATCGTTCAGTGGTTGAAGATGAATTCCTTGGAATTGAGGAGGGCCCAGAAAATGTCGGTGAGGATTTCCCGCTTTTCCTTCTCGTCCGTGGCCTGTGCCACGGCGGCGAGGAGGTTGTTCCTTTCGGATGCGGTGGGTTCCCGGCTGAGGGAGCGGATGTAGAGGGAGCGGATGATTTCTTCGGGGGATGTTCCTGCGTCGGACAGCTTGCCGACGAGGTTGCCCTGGTTGATGCGGTTGTGGGTGGATTCGCCGTTGAGGAGGTGGAGGGCCTGGGAGAGGTTGGGCTCCATCCTGACCTCGCAGGAGCAGACCGTCTTGCGGGTGGCGCGGCCGAAGGTGGTGAGGAAGTAGTTGGAGGTGTTTCCATCGGCGATTTGCACGGCGCGGGCCCCGAGAGGGAGTCCCTGGAACTTGTTCCGGGTGTCGGTGATCTGAGCGAGGACGTCGAGGAGAACCTCGGCGCGGGCGCGGCGGATGAGGGCGTGCGAGAAGTTGGTGGCGTCGCCGGCGTTGGTTTCGTTGGTGCGGCTGGAGAGCTGGTAGGTGCGGGAGGTGCAGATGTCGCGGACGATCCTCTTGAAGTCGTAATTGTATTCCGTGAATCGGGTGGCGAGGGCCTCGAGGAGTTCGGGGTTGGTGGCGGGATTGGAGACGCGCACGTCATCGACGGGATCGGTGATGCCGACGCCGAAGAAGTGGGACCACATGATGTTGGCGACGTTCTTGGAGAACCAGGGATTCGACTCTGCGGTGAGCCATTTGGCGACGGCTTCGCGACGGGTTTGGTTGTTGGTGTTGACGGTGGCGTCGTCGCCGAGGAAGCGGGGGGGGACGTTTTGTTTGGTGAGGGGGTGCTGAATGTCGCCGCCACCGTCGAAGACGATCTGCTCGTTGGGGTCCTCGGCGCGTTTTCGTTTCACCTGGGCGAAGAAGGAGGCGAAGCCGTAGTAGTCGTTCATGGTCCAGCGGTCGAAGGGATGGTTGTGGCACTGGGCGCACTGGATGCGGGTGCCCATGAAGACCTGGGCGACGTTCTCGGTGACCTTTTTAACATCCTCCTCGAGCTTGTAGTAATTCGTGGCGGGATCGGAAAAGGTGCCGCCCCTTGCGGAGAGCAGGTCGTAGATGATCTGGTTGAAGGGTTGGTTGCCGGCGATGCGGTCGCGGAGCCATTCATACCAGAGGAGGGCGGCCTTGTAGCTGACCTGGTTCGAGTTGTTGCCGGTGGAGCGGATTTGGAGGAGTTCGGCCCACTTCATGACCCACATTTCGGTGAACTCCTTGCGATCCAGGAGTTGATCGACGAGGACCTCGCGTTTTTTGGGGTCCTGGTTGGCGAGGAAGGCGTCGCGTTCCTCCGCGGTGGGGAGGAGGCCGACGATGTCGAGGTGGACGCGGCGGAGGAAGACCTCGTCGGAGCAGAGTTCGGAGGGGATGATGCGGAGCTTGTGGAGTTTGGCGTGGACGTGGGAGTCGATATAGTTGAACTCGGGAAGATCCGGTTTCGTGTAGGTGGACACGGCGGGGATGACGATGGCTTGGGAGCCTTCCGTGAAGGTGTGGAAGCGGGCCATGAGGAACGCCTCGCCGCGGTTCTTCGTTTTGGCGACGCCGGTGGAGGGATTGATGCCGACGCTGTTTTCGTTGGAGGAGCTGAAGGTGGAGAGGAGGGTGACATCGCGGTCGGTGCCGTCGGAGTAGCGGGCCCGGATGGTGAGGGGGACCTTCACACGGGAGCCGGCCACGACGTATTGTTTCGGTTCCACATCGATGCCGACGGGGAGGGGGATGTCGCTTTGGTCGTAGGGGACGCCGTCGCGGATCCACTGCACGAGGGTCTGGTGGGAGGGGGAGCCGACCTCGAAGAGTTTGCCGCCGGTGTGGGGGACGGCACCGGTGGCCTTGGTGACGAAGAGGGATTCGGCGGGGAGGGCGAGGTTGATGCGGCGGCCGGACATTTCGCGGGTGAGGCGAAAGTGGTCGCCCTGGGGGTCGTAGCCGAAGAGGGAGAGCATGAAGCCGTCCTGGCCGCGGGCCGAGCCGTGACAGGAACCGGTGTTGCAGCCACTGGCGGTGAGGATGGGCATGACATCGAGCTGGAAGCTGATGGGGCGCGGTGTGGTGGCCTCCTTGACGGAGACGGGGATCTCGGCGGACTGGCCGCGGAACTGGATCTGGAGGGTCGTGTCGCCGTCGGCGGCGGGGTAGAGGGTGGTTTGGTCGAGGCGGGCCTTGGAGGGATCGGCGAGGGTGACCTTTGCCCAGGGGGTGACATCGCGGGTGGTGGCGTCCTGGTAGCGGGCCACGACGATGACGCGGTGGAAATCGGCGGCGGTTTCCAGGGTGACGCTGGAGGGATAGGCCTCGATGCCGAGGAGGGTGGGATCGGGTTCGTCGGGATTTTGGGCGGGGCCGAGGCGGGGTTGGGGAGTGAGGGTGACGCCTTCCTGCCAGGGAGTGCCTGCGACGATCCAGGCTTCGAGGAGGGCGGCTTGGGCATCGGTGAGCGGATCGCGATCGTCCTCCTCGTCGTCGAGGGGGGGCATGAAGTCGTCGTCGTGGTGGGGGAGACGGATGCGGCGGAGGAGTTCGGACTTGGCGGGTTCGGCGGTGTTGATGGCGTCCTCGGATTCTCCGCCCTCCTGGAGGCCGGCGAGGGTGTCGAGGCGGAGGTCGCCCTTGTCCTTGTCGGCGCCGTGGCATTCCACGCAGTTCTGTTCGAGGACGGGACGGACCTCCTCGAAGGTGGCGGCGAGGGCCAGAGGGGTGAGGCAGAGGGTGCCGAGCAGGCTGATGGAGGCGCGGGAGATCATTTCTGTTGGGCCTGACGAAGTTGTTCGAGTCGGGAGAGAGGCTTCTTGGGGGCCTCATCCTTGGGTTTGTCCTCGGGAGCGGGTGCCGGCTTCGGTTCCTCGTTTTTTTTCGGGGCCGGTGGGGGCGGGTCGATGCGAAGGGTGCCGCCGGCCCCGACGCTGTGGGGGACGGGGTGGCCGTTCTCGGTGATGATGACCTGCGCGAAAATATTGGCATGTTTGCCGACCTTGGCCTCCTCGGTGAGTTGGAGGGGGAAGATGACCTCGGGTTGGTCCTTCACGAAGGTGAGCTCGGTGGTGGTGACGCCGTGGGGGAGGCCGAGGAGGGTGACTTTGGCATTGCCCTCAAATGGTTTGAAATGCTCCAGCTTGCAGATCATCTCGGTTCCCCTGTTGGTTTCCGTGGCGGCCATTTCGATGGTCATGCCCACGTACGGTTCGGCGACCTTGAGGGGGAGGAGGCGGGAGGAGAGGAGGACGGAGCCCTTGTCGGTGGGGGCTTCGCCCTCCACGGCGATGCGCCAGTCGCCGAGCGGGGCGTCGGCGTTGGCATTGATCTGCATGGTGACCTCGTTCCGGCCTTCGGGGATGTCCACGCTGGCGGGGGCGCCGACGCCGGGAGGTTTCCAGGGGAGGGTGACCTTGATCTTGTTTTTGTAGCCCTCGATGCGGGTGGCGACGATGCGGAGGAGCATGGAGCCGTTGCGGACGAGGGGGACCGGGGGGATTTCGAGGTCGAGGTGGAAGGGGGCCTCCTCGATGACCGCGAGGGCGTGGCGGTTGCCGGTGGTGGAGTGGAAGGTGCCGGCATTGTTGACCTCGACGTGGTGGATGACCTCCTCGACGGGGCCGGCCAACCCGGATTCCGGATCGCGAATCTGGAGGGCGTAGAGGCCGCCGGAGAGGGAGGCCTCGCCGTTGGCTTCGAAGACCACGGGGAAGGAGGTGACGCTGCGCAGGGCGGGGTCGACATCGATCTGCACGCCGTCCGGCAGTTGGGGCGCGGTGAACTCGACGTTGCAGCCGATGTTCTGGCGGTTGATGTTGAAGACGCGCATGGTGCGGTTGCCGCGGGGCACGGAGATCATCTTGTGCAGTTGGCTCTGGTTCCGTTCGGCATAGGGGAGGGAGGCGCTGAGGGCGGGGCTGCGGGGGGCGATTTCGATACGGTAGGTGTAGTCGGGACCGGAGCGGTGGAGTTGGTCGCGGATGTTGACGAGGTAAACGCCGTCCTCGGGGACATCGAGGTCGAGACGGCTGTCGGGTTCGCCGGCGGCGGCGTCGTCATTGTTGCCGAGCGCTTTGCCGTCCTTGGCTGAGCGGACGATGATGACGCTGTCGAGGGGAGAGCGGAGGCTGCGGGCGAAGACCTGCACGCGGAGTTTCTGGCCCTTGGTGGCCTTGAAGCGGAACCAGTCCTTGTCCTCCTTTTTGGAGAGGATGCCATGGAAGGCGATGGGGGTTTGGGCGGCTTCGGCGGGAACGGCGGCCTTGGTGCCCTCGTTCGGTTCGGTTTCGTCGAAGGAGGGCATCTCGGAGACGCGGACGGGAATGCCGGAGGGGCTGAAGAGGTTGTTGGCGGCGGCGAGAGCGGTGAAGTCGCCGATTTCGGCGGGCATGGTGAAGGAGGCCTCGAAGTCGCCGGCGGGGTCCCCGATGAAGTGGAAGCTGCGTTGTTCGCCGGGTTTTGCTCCCGGCGGATAGATGGCGAGGGGGCGGGGGAACTCGCCGATGTGGGCCCGGTATTGGCATTCGGCGAGGCCTTCGTAGGAGGACTCGCGAATGAGGATCGTGTAGGCCCCATCTTCGGGGACGAGGATGGAGACCGCGCAATCGCGGCGGAGGAGGGGAATGTCGTCGGCGGAGGCGAGTTCGAAGCGGTCGGCGTTGAGGATGGCCACGTAGGGGTCGAAGAGGATGCGGCCGAGGCGCATGCCCTCGACTTCCACGGAGAGGCGCTGGCCCTTTCTGCACTGCACCCGGTAGTAGTCTGCATCCTCCTTGTCGGCGACGCCCTGGACCGTGGTGTTGACGGGGATCTCCTGGGGGGCGGTGAACTCGTTGTTGCTTTCGGCCTCCATGACCGTCGGGAACTGTCCGACCCAGAGGGTGCGCATGTAGGTGAGGCCGCCCTTGCAGCGGAGGCGGATGGGGTGTTCGCCGAGTTCGGCGTCGGGGGCGATGTTGATGACGGCGCGGACGGCCTTGAACTCGTCGCCGTCCAGTTCCAGGGACTTCACGGTGATGCCCGGCTTGTAGAAAAGGAGTTCCTCGGGTTGGTAGATGCGCTCGCCGTGGAGGGTGATGGTGAGTTCGGTGCCCCGTTGTGCGCCGCGGGGTTCGATGAGGTTGAGATCGGGGGAGTAGGCCATGGACTGAACGGCCCCCAGGAGGAATGCGAGAAGGGGGAGGAGTGGGCGAATCGTGGATTTCATGGTCTATCCGGGGCTGGAAGGCCGGCGATTGGGGGTGGGACAACGGAGGGGGCCCTCAGCGGGAGCCGTCCGCCGCAGTCTGGGGATCAGGCTTTCTTGTCGAGAATTTCGTCGAGGACGTGTCCGCCGGCCACGATTTCGATGGGGCGGTCGCCGGGGGCCATCAGTTCCTTGTCGGAGGTGATGCCGAGTTGGTTGTAAATGGTGCAGGCGAGATCGGGGACCTCCACGCGATCCTCCTCCGGTTCGCCTCCGAGGGCATCGGAGGAACCGTGGACGAGGCCGCGCTGCACGCCGCCGCCAGCCAACATGACCGAGAAGACCCGCGGCCAGTGATCGCGACCGGCGGTGGGGTTGATTTTGGGAGTGCGGCCGAACTCGGAAGTGACCATGACGAGGGTCGAGTCGAGGAGTCCGCGTTCGTCGAGATCGCTGATGAGGGTGGCGATGGCCTGGTCGACCGGCGGGAGGTTGGTGGTGATGCCGTTCTTGATGTTGTCGTGGTGATCCCAGCCACCGGCGGTGAGGGAGACGAAGCGGGTGCCGGCTTCCACGAGGCGCCGGGCGAGCAGCATGCGTTGACCGGCCTGGGTGCGCCCGTAGCGGTCGCGGACCTTGTCCTCCTCGGCATTGATGTTGAATGCTTCGCGGGCCTTTTCGGAGGAGATCAGCTTGTAGGCGTGCTGATAGAAGGCATCCATCGAATCGAGTTCGTCGGAGCTTTCGAGGGAGCGGAAGTGGTGATCGACCGTCTCGAGGAGGGAGCGGCGGCGGTGGAAGCGGGATTCATCGACGCCGTTGGGGAGATTGAGGTCGCGCACCTGGAAGTTTTTGCGGTCCGGATCGTTGCCGAGGGCGAAGGGGCCGAAGGCGGAGGAGAGGTAGCCGGATCCGGCGAACTCGTTGGGGACGTTGGGGATACAGACGTAAGGGGGGAGGTTTTCGCGGGGCCCGAGCTCATGGGAGACGACCGAGCCGAAGGAGGGGTAGTCGACCGCCGGGGAGGGGCGGTAGCCGGTAAACATGTTGTGGGTGCCGCGCTCGTGGGCGGCCTCGCCGTGGGCCATGGAGCGGATCACGGTGATCTTGTCGGCGACCTTGGCGAGGTGCTTCAAATTGTCGCTGAATTTGATGCCTTTGAGGGCCGTGTCGATGGTCCCGAAGGGACCCCGGTATTCGGAGGGGGCGTAGGGTTTGGGATCGAAGGATTCCTGATGGGCCATGCCGCCGGGGAGGAAGATGTGAATAACACTTTTGGCGACGGCTTCTTTGGTTTCGTAAAACTTCTGCGCACCCAAGGCCTCAATTCGCAGGAACTGGGGAAGGGTCAGTCCGAGGCCTCCGATGAGGCCGACGTGAAGGAACTCGCGCCGCGAAAAATTTTGGGCGAGCGGATTGCCGGAACAACGCTGCTTTTTCATGGTCAATGGAGCTGTTGAGGGTTAGAGTGGTAGGGCTATCAGGGGCAGGTGCTTAAGTCTATTGAAATGCTTACGCCTTGCCCCGGAGGACCCTTTCATGACAAACCGAGGGCCGCATGGCAGTGCGTGCAGTCACAGGAAATGAGCGTACCTAAAATACCGGGATATCGGATCGAATCTTTGATTGGGAAGGGGGCCTGTGGGGTGGTGTATGCCGCGCGGCACACTTCCGGGGCGCGGATCGCGATCAAGGTCCTCCACGAGGACTCCTGCAACCCCGGGCTGATCGCCAACCAGTTGAACCGGCTCTATCGGACGGAGTGTCCGGACGGGGCGGTGCTCCTGATCGCGCATTCGCTGAGCAAGAGGCCGATTTTGCTCCTCGGATCGCTGGAAGCGGACCGGGTGGAGCAGGAGATCGGGGAGCATTACGTCCCCCGGACCCTGCAGATGCGTCTGGCCGACTATCTGGGCAAACCGGAGTCCTGGGACCTGGTCCGGAAACTGGCCGACGCCTTGGCTGATTTCCACCGGCGGCGGGTGGCCCACGGAAACCTGAAACCGGGCAATATTTTTCTCACCACGGAGGGGATGCCGCTGCTGTCGGACTTTGCGCAGGGGCTGATGCCGGGGATCCGGGCGTTGTCGTATTCGGACGCGTTGCTGTATTCGCCGCCGGAGCAATTGAGCGATCCGGAAAGCTACCTGGAGGGGGCGGGTTATGGTTGGGACGTGTATGCGTTCGGGGTGTTGGCGTTTCGTTTGATGAACGGCATCTTCCCGCGTTGTGACGAGGTCTTTGCGCAGGTCGCGCCGGAGCCGGGACAGGCACGACGCAAGGGGGTGGAGGCGGACTGCGAGCGCCTAGCAAAGAAGTTGAAGGCAAGTGTGGTGGCCCCTTGGCGAGGATTGGCGGCGACGCCGGAGGACACCGCGCGTCGGGAGATCATCGAGCGGTGTTTGAGTCTCGAGGCGCCGGACCGCTACACCGACATGCGCGATGTGGTGCAGGCGCTGCGCGACATCGGGATGACCAAGGCGACGGTGGAGGAGCGTCAAGACGAGGAAGAGCGGTTGGTGGTGGAAGTGCGGCGGAAGCGTTGGTGGCGGAGTGTGGCGGGACTTGGTTTGGCGGCGACGGTGGGTCTGGGCGGGGTGGCCTTTTTGATGATTGAGGAGGCGAACAAGCGGGAGCAGGCGTTTATTAAGAACATCGAGGAGGAGCAGAGCGGGTTTGTCGGTGTGCTGGAGGCGCATGAGGCGGAGAAGGTCGCGTTGAAGGAGGATATGGAAGCGTCGCGACAGGACAAGGAGTTGGCCGAGGAGCGGGCCGAACGGCTGCAGACGCGGTTTGCGACGATGGGGGAGGATTTGGCGCAGGCCTATGAGTTGAGTGATACCCTTCTGGCCTGGTCCCTAGAGCGGGGGGCGACGCGGTTGCCGACCTTGGAGGGGCGGGACGGTCGATTGGGTTTGTTGGAGCGCTCGTTTCGCGATCTGCTGGGGAAGATTCCCGAGCGACCGGGGATGGAGCGGCAGCAATGGCGCATCGAGTTGGCCCTGGCGGAGGTGTTGGTGGCCGGCGGGAAGATCGAGGAGGCCCGGAAGTATCTGGGTTCGGCGGTGAAGGCTGCTCCCGACGGCGGAACGATGGTGGGTGAGCGGGTGGGGCGGGCGCGGGTGTTGATCTGTCTGCTCGCCTCGGAAGAAGGGGATGTCGCGGTGGACAAAGATGATTTGCAACTGGCCCGGCAGGCCGTGGAGGGGCTGACGGAAGGGAGCGAGGAACGGGAGCGCCTGGCTGCGGCGCTGCATTTGGTGGAGGCCCGCAGTGCACGACAGGCCGGGAATGTGGAGGAGGCGCTGGTGCACTATCGGGCGGCCTTCGAGGCCATGAACCTGCTTTGTCAGGCGGAACCGCAGAATGGACCGATTCGACTGTGGCGGGTGAGAGGCTACACCGAGGCGGCGGTAACCGCGGAAGGGGCCGGGGTGGCCGACGCGGCAATCCTGCTGCGGCAGAAGGCGGCTGCGGAGTTGATGGCAATGCTCGATCAGAAGTCGGATGATCCCACCGTGAAGATCGAGTTGTCCGGTGCGCTTGCCGCGCAGTCCGAGGCGCATCTCGATGACGGGAATCTGGAGTCGGCCCGGGAGCTGGCGCTGCGGGGGATTCAGCTGTGCGACGAAGTGCTGGTCGGTGGGAAGCACTTTCCACGGGCCAAGGTGTTGCTGGGAGGACACAAGAGTGTGGTGGCGGCCTGTCTGCATGCGAAGGGCGATGCGAATGGAGCGCTGGCCACGGTGGACGAGGGAATCAAGTTGGTGAGCGAAGCGCTTGACGAGAACAAGGACGATGAACTTGCGCCGTTCCGTTTGGCCCTGCTGAAGTGGCAGAAGGCGACGATGAGCGGATTCTTCGGCAAACGCACCGACGAGCTGACCTACGGCAAGGAAGCGCATGAGCAACTGAAGAAGATTCTCAACGGCAAGTGTCGGTATCCCTCCGCCCGTCAGGTGCGCCGTGCCCTGGCCTACCTGAGTGGTGATCTTGGCGTGGCCGCCCAGTCGGCGGAGCAAGATGGTGAGGCGGTGGCATACTTCCGTGAGTCGGTGGCGCTTTGGACGGCGCTCATTGCGGAGGAAGTGGACAACATCGAGTTTCAGGAAGGCTTGCAGTGGGCCATGGAGCGCTTGAGCGAGATGGGAGTGGTGACGGCGGTGGCGGAGTAGGGAGCGCGGTTGGCGGTTATCGGTTATCAGTTATTCGGAGTTGGGATAGGAGTTGGGATTGGGGTTGGGATTGGGTGGTTTGGCGCATCGAGTCAGTTCTCGGGAGCTGCGAGCTTGTTGGGAGCGGGACGGATGGCTATTGGTTGTGGGAAAGTGAAACGAATCGGTATCCTCCTTCTGCTGCTGGCAGTGCTTGGCTCTTTGATTGTCGCCACGGTGGTGTGCGTCCGCAGGGTTTCGTCCGGACTGGAGGAGGTGCGCTATGAGATCGGGGATGCGGTGGGGGAATTGAACGGAGTCAAGATCTACTACAACGGTCAGGTGAGTGGGACGAACGGGAGGAGTCTGGCTCCCGATGGCTACAACTTGGGGCTGCGTTACCAGTGTGTGGAGTTCGTGAAGCGGTATTATTACGAGCGATTGGGGCATCGGATGCCCGACACCTGGGGACATGCCAAGGATTTTTATGATCCGACCGTGGCGGACGGGGAGATGAATGCCACCCGGGGCTTGCGGCAATTTCGCAATGGCGGGGCGGGGAAACCGGAAGCGGATGATTTGATGGTCTTCGGGCCCACCGATTCGAATCCTTATGGGCACGTGGCGATCGTCAGCAAGGTGGAGGGAGGGGAGGTGGAGATCGCGCAGCAAAATCCGGGGCCCAAGGGGAAGGCGCGGGTGGTGATCGGGCTGCGTTCGGAAGACGGGGCTTGGCGGGTGATGAGTGACCGGGCACTGGGGTGGTTGCGGGTTTCGGAGGGGGGTGGTTGATGAGGGTGGTTGCTGCTAGGATTTTGCTTTCCGGCGAGGCCCCTGAGCCAGCCGTTGGGCCGGATCGGAGGGCGGGGAAAAGGGGGTTATGCTCACAGTTTCCGGCGATACCGGTTCATGACGGGCCCCGCAAGACGGAATGAGTCCGTATTGGGGGTCCTCTGGATGGGGGGGGGTAGGTCCCGATTTTGCAGGAGTTGGCGGTTTTCCGCGTCCACCCGGGCCTTGGCTGCCTCCGCCTCGGCATCGACCTTCTTCTTGTCGGCATCGAGCTGTGCCTGCGCGGACTCCTTGTCTGCCTTGATCCTCGCCTTGTCGGCAGCGGCATTGGCGTCGGTCAGCTCGGTTGCTTTCTTGGCTTCGGCATCCACCTCGGCTTTGCGCGTGTCGATGGCGTTATTGGTCGCATCCTTGTCTTCCTCGATGGCGGCCTTTTGCTTGTTGCATCCCCCCGCGAGAAATGCGGCCAGAGTGATGATGATGTATGTCGTGTTTTTCATGATTTTAGTTCTTTTTGACGGGGTGAGGTTCAGGAGGAACGGTGATGGCGGTCCTCCAGATCAGGCTTCTCCGCCGCCTGACTTTTCAAGATTTCGCGGAACTTGGCCAGGCCGAGGAGGAGTAGTGTCGGCGGTGCCAGCGCCGAGAGGAGCCGCACCTGGGCGACCACGATGGCACGGACCGGCATGCGGTGCAGGCAATAGCCGGCTGCCGCTGCGAAGAACACGGAGGTGCATGGAGCCTTCCGGACATGCTGCTTGCATTCCTGATAACCGTGACAAAGAGCTTCCTGCGCCCTTCGAAACGTGACGTTTGTTCCATCTTCCACCGAAAGCGGGGGAACTGGCTTCAAGGGTTGTTCCGTCATGGTTTCCACAGTTTAAGGTTTTGGCCGAGTTGGCCGAGCCACGCTTCGGCGCTGTGCGAAGGGCGAAAGCGGGTCAGGTTTGCCCTCGTCCTGCCGATGCCCTCCCGGGCGGCATCGTATCCGTCGTGCAGGCGGTGGACGATGGGCGCGAGAGCGACCTGGATCGCATCGCGTGCCTTTTGCAGGGGCTCATCAACAATGCGTTCGCAGAGAGTTGGTTCGTCCCGTCGAGCCACCGCGATCATGTAACCGAGGAAAACGCCGAAGGAAAGCGCGCCCAAGACCGTGGCTATCGGATTTCGACGAATAAATGCTTTCGGAGGGGCCAGAGTGGAATCGACCACGGTGGACATCATTTTGCAGCACTCGCTGGCATCTCTGGGAGAGGTATCCGTGCCCGGATTCTCCTTTGGTTCTATGTTACTCATTGTTCTTGGTGTTGATCGTTTCGTGCGTCCTCCTCCTCCTGGCTGAAACGCTACCCAACGCACGGATCCGGTGCTATGGGGTGAAGACCCCATGGAGGGGGATTGCCGCGTACTTCCAAATGGAGTGGGAAATCCCAGCCCTCCACCGTCCTCGCGATCAATGCCGACTCACCGGGGGGCGTCCGCTCGGTGCGCCACGTGCCGGTTGTTGGCGCATCGATTGGCGGGGTGTGGTTGTAGCATGGTAGGTCTTCACCCCATTGCGTTCTATCAGCATGCCGCGCAAGGTGGGCCGTGGCACCCGAATGATCTTAGGCTCCCTACCCGGGAGAAGCAGAGCGGCGGCCATTCAACGGAAATCCCAAAGCATCCACTGAACCAAACAACCAGATTATGTTGATCCAATCGAATACGGACAAAACCGTGAAAGCTGCGGGGGAAGCATTGCGCTCCGCCGTGGAGGCCAATCACTTCGGGGTCATGCAGGTGCATGATCTGAAGGAAACCATGTTGAAGAAGGGCTTGGAATTCGACCACGAATGCCTGATCTTCGAAGTCTGCCAGCCACAGCAGGCAAAGAGCGTGCTCGATGAAAACATGAGCATCTCCACGGCGCTGCCCTGCCGGATCTCCGTTTATGAGGAAGGGGGCAAGACCATCCTCGCCACTCTGAAGCCCACGACTCTGCTGGCCTTGTTCAACACGCCGGAGCTGAACGACGTGGCGAAGGAAGTGGAAGACACGATTGTCAAGATCATGACGGAGGCTTCTTCGGCATGAAGTCCGGCAGCCACATCAACATCATCAGTTCCATGAACAAGAATCCACTCAGCAAAGGCATGATCGAAGAAAACTCGGCCGGAATCGGAGAAATTAGCGGCGAGATGGTGACAGAACGCGCAAAGGAACTCGCCTTGATGGCCGGTCGCCCGATGACCAGGGAGGATCATGAGCAGGCTCTTCGGGAACTGACGGATGGGGCCGAGTTGGATGCCAAACAGGCGTTGCTTGAATCAGTCACCGAAGACGAGCGCTGGGATCCCGTCCCGGGATCGACCGGACATCAGGCCGAAACGTCTGCCAGCGAAGACGAAGACGAGGACGGACGAAGTGAAGGTGCCCAGCTTGTCGAGGAGGGCGTCAGCGAAGCCGAGCATGATCAGATGCTTCAGGCGGCAAGGGCAACCCAAAAGAGTGATCTTACCGAACAGTGATCATCCCGTACCAGGAACTCGTGTGAAGGCTTCTCTCCGGTCGTGCCGACCCGCCATGGCGGGCTCATCAACCAAGTTGGCGTGAGCAAAGGTCACCAGTCACGGATGTTCAATGTCTTCGACAACGCCATCGATCGGGAACCTGCGTTGGCTTCCAGGTCGAATAGCCTGCTATACACGCTGAAATCCGCCTTGGTGCTGACCAAAGATCCTGCGCATCTCCGAATGACTTATTTCCTAACGAGTCCTAAGCGCGAGAGTTGGGGGTCAGGAAACAGTCTCCAGGTCTAGGCGCTGCCCATCACACCCAAGACCCCGATGATGATCAGATAGATCGCCACGACGTAATTTAGAATTTTTGGCCGGACAAGGATGAGAATGCCGGCGGCGAGGGCGACGATCGAAGGGAGGTCCAAGTGGAAGTTCATTTCGTTATATTGGTCTTTGTGGTTCAGTGATTTAGTCTATCTGGCTACGGTTTGATCGCCACCTTGAGGACGCCATCCGCACGTTTGTCAAAAAGTTGGTAGGCTTCGGTAACTTCATCCAGCGAGAACCGATGGGTGAGGAGTGGGGTCGGATCGAACCGTCCGGTTTGCACCAGACTCAGCAGAGGTCGCATTCGTTCTTTCCCGCCGGGACAAAGCGTGGTGACGATGCGGTGATCGCCGAGGCCGGCAGAGAAGGCATCATAGGGCATCTGCAATTTGCCGGAATAGACTCCGAGGCTCGAAAGCGTGCCGCCCGGTCGCAGGCAACGCAGCGCGCTTTCAAAGGTCTGCTGCGTGCCCAGGGCTTCGATGGCGACATCCGCCCCGCCGCCCGTCAGACGTTTGACTTCGGCCAGCACATCGACAGCCCGGTAGTCCAGGGTCACGTTGGCACCCATGCGCCGCGCCATTGCGAGACGCGCTTCGTCGCCGTCGATTCCAATGATGAGCGAAGCTCCCATCAATTTCGCGCCTGCGGTGGAGCATAGGCCAATCGGCCCTTGGGCGAAGATCACGACGGTGTCTCCGAGGCGAACGGGTGCCGCTTCCGCACCGGAAAATCCAGTCGAGGCAATGTCGGAGAGCAACAACGCCTGCTCGTCGGTCAACTCATCAGGAATTTTAGCGAGGTTCGATTGCGCGGAAGGGAGCAGCAGGTATTCAGCTTGGGCACCATTGATGGTATTGCCGATCCGCCAGCCGCCGAGGGCTTCGTAGCCGTCGCCGTGACCGCACTGCGAGAGGTTTCCGGAAAGGCACGCACGGCATTGGCCGCAGGGAGTGATGGCACCAACCAGCACGCGGTCACCAATCTCGTAACCTGTAACGCCCAGTCCAAGCTCCTCGATGACCCCTACGGGTTCGTGGCCGATGATCAAGCCCGCTTTCACCGGATATTCTCCGCGGACGATGTGGAGATCGGTCCCGCAGATCGTGGTCAGTGTCACGCGGATCACCGCCTCCCCAATTCCGGCCTGGGGTCGGCCGACTTCCTCGACTCGAATGTCGTTCGGGCCGTGAAACACCGTCGCTCGCATTGTTTTCATCAGGCAGCCCCTTTCGTCATGTTCTCCTTGATGTTTCGATCCCGCATAACGCCAAAGTGACTACCCGCAACGGCAGCCGCAGTTTCGGTCGAGGGTTTGTCCGTGGCTATTTTGATGAGCATCGATGCTGTGGGATCACGGTGTCCGGCGGACATGGTGTTCGAAAAACTGGTCGTGCCGCAAACGGCGCAGAGACAAGGCTTACACTGCGCCAGCGGGGGCGGTCTCGCCATGGGGTAATACCCTACCGTTGTCCGATCACTGATCGCTCGCTTCCTGACGCTCGGAGCGGGCGATCTTGATGGAGGCCTCGTCGAGGTCGAGGCTTTGGAACTGTTGTTTGTTTTTGGCAGTGCCTTCGGCGAGGACGGTGCCTTCGCGGAGGAAGAGGGTGCGGTCGCAGACCACCTCGAGGTCCCGCATATTGTGCAAAGAGTGCAAAATTCACAAAGTTTTGGTGAGTGGATTGGCCAGGCGGGGAGGGGGTATCCAAAGGAACAGAAGTCTTTGGGGGATCGAATTCGGGCCTCACGACTCGACCGGGGCATGTTACAGCGAGAGGTGGCAGAGGTGATCGGCGTGAAGCGGGGGACAGTCAACAAGTGGGAATGTAACAGGGGAAAGCCACGGGCCTGCGATGTGCCTGCAGTCTTCAAGTGCCTTGGGTAGCTTATCGCGCGAAGGAGGAAGGAATCGCATCGTGCGAAGGCCCAAAAATCGCCGGATAAATTCGCGACATCCCGCGGAAACGTCGCTACGGTAGGCGTATGGCCTCGATCACCGACATTATGAGCGACGTTCTTGCCCTGCCGAGGAGCGAGCGGTCTTACCTTGCCGCCAAGATCATCGAGAGTCTCGAAGAGGACCATGAGCTTTCGCCGGAATGGATGGAGGAGATCGAGAGGCGGGTGAGACGCCGACAGTCCGGAGAAACGGAGAGCGCGAGCCGCGAAGACGTGCACCGTGACATCGAGCAGATCCTGGCGTGAGCGAGCTGGTTTACTTGCCGGAAGCCCGTCTCGAAGTTCTTGAGGCGATCACCTATTACCACGATTGCGACCCGGAAGGGCTGGCAACGGACTTCTACCGGGAACTGACACGGGCCGAAGAAGAGATCCTTATGCAGCCGGAGTTCTGGCGCTCGGTGGGGCAATGCTATCGGCGCAAGCTTCTCAATCGATTTCCCTACGGGCTCGTTTATCACCAACTCGACGACGGAGTATTGGAGGTGGTGGCCCTGACCCACTTGAGCCGCAAGCCCGGCTACTGGCACGGGCGCAGTCGGTGATTCGCCGCCGAGGCCGCCCGATCCGATCTTGAAATCCCCCTGCCAACGGGCCGGCCTCAGAGGTGCAGTGACCCAATCTGGTTGTGTGCAATTTTCACAAAGACATCGGCCAGATCTTTCCCAGCGAAGCGCTGTTTGATTTCGTCGGAAGTTCCCTCTGTGAGGATGTTGCCTTCGTGGAGGAAGAGGATGCGATCGCAGACTTCCTCGATGTTCCGCACTCTGTAGGATACGTGTTCAGAAATGCGACAGTGAGGCGGACCCCGAAATTTCGGTCGCAGTCAGCCCCTGAACATCATCCAAGAAAGCGGCGGCTGGTGAAGGGTGGGTGAGGCGGGAGGAGTGGGGAGGGCCTTTCTCCGCCGCGGCTGTCAAGCCAGCCCCTCCCGGGCGGTGTCCCGTCGTCGCCTAGGGCTATGCCGGGGCACGGCGAGCCACCACACTCCGGGGGGGAAGGGAGCGATGCGACACAGGGGAGGGGGGCGGTGGGGAGGCTGGGCGCTTGGGAAAGCGCCGCCACGGTTAGTGGGCTTCGAGCCAGTTGTTGCCGGTGCCGGTGTCGACTTTTAGGGGGACGTGGTTGGGGAGGGGGAGGGCGGTTTGCATGGCGTGGACGAGGAGGGGTTGGAGTTCGGTGGCCTCGTCCTGATGGAGGTCGAAGACGAGTTCGTCATGGACCTGGAGGAGCATGCGGGTTTTGGCGGTGCGTTCGGTGAGGAGGCGGTCGATGTTGATCATGGCGAGTTTGATCATGTCGGCGGCGCTGCCCTGGATGGGGGTGTTGATGGCGGCGCGTTCGGCGTTGCCGCGGATGTTCTGGTTGGAGGAGGTGATGTCGCGGAGGTAGCGGCGGCGCTGGGTGAGGGTTTCGACGTAGCCGTTGGCGGCGGCGTCCTGGACGGTTTTGTCCATGAACTCCTTCACGCCGGGGTATTTTTCGAAGTAGGTGTCGATGATCTCGGCGGCTTCGGTGCGGGGGATGCCGAGGCGCTGGGAGAGGCCGAAGGCGGAGATGCCGAAGATGATGCCGAAGTTGACCATCTTGGCGGCGCGACGCTGGTCGGAGTCGACGTCGGCGAGGGCGACACCGTAAACGCGGGAGGCGGTGGCGGTGTGGATGTCGAGGTCCTGCTGGAAGGCCTCGATCATGCCGGGGTCGCCGGACATGGCGGCCATGACACGGAGTTCGACCTGGGAGTAGTCGGCGGCGAGGAGGGTGAAGTCCTTGCCGCGGGGGACGAAGGCCTTGCGGATTTCGCGGCCGGTTTCGGAGCGGACGGGGATGTTCTGGAGGTTGGGATCGGAGGAGGCGAGGCGGCCGGTGGCGGCGACGAGTTGGTGGAAGTGGGTGTGGACGCGTCCGGTTTTGGGGACGACGTGGTTGGGGAGGGCGTCGATGTAGGTGGACTTCAGTTTGGAGGCTTCGCGGTATTCGAGGATCTCGGCGACGATGGGGTGTTTCGGGGCGAGGGAGGCGAGAGTTTGCTCGTCGGTTTTGAACTGGCCGGTTTTCGTCTTCTTGGGTTTCTCGACCAGCTGCATGTCGCTGAAGAGGATCTCGCCGAGTTGTTTGGGGGAGTTGAGGTTGAAGTCGCGTCCGGCGAGTTGGAGGATGGAGGCGCTGAGGGTGGTGATGCGTTGCTCGAGTTCGTTGCCGGATTCCTTGAGGATGTCGAGGTCGAGGGTGATGCCCTCGTGTTCCATGGCGACGAGGACGGGGAGGAGAGGGGCCTCGATTTCGTGGAAGACGCGGTGTTGTCCGGCGGCCTCCAGTTCGGGGCGGAGGAGTTCGGCGAGTTTGAAGGTGACGTCGGCATCCTCGGCGGCGTATTCGGCGAGTTGCTCGAGGGGGATGGCGGCCATGTCGAGGTCCTTGGACTTTGCGGCGGCGTGGGCGAAGAGGTCGTCGGGATCGGCCTCGCCCTCCTTGTTGGTGGTGAGATCGGTGAGTTTGACGGGGGAGTAGCCGAGGAGGGACTCCGCGAGGTAGTCCATGGTGTGGCGTTGTTCGGCGTAGAGGATGATGTGGGCGAGGAGGGTGTCAAAGAAGGGGCCGGTGACCTGGAGGCCCTGGTTGAGGAGGACGGCGAGGTCGTATTTGAGGTTGTGGCCGATCTTTTCGGCGGGGCCGGTGAGGGCGGCGCGGAAGAGGTCGAGGGCGGCGGGGTCGGGGATGGTGGCATACCAGGCTTCGTCGGCCTTCCAGGAGAAGGCGATGCCGAGGAGTTTCGCCTCAAAGCGGTTGAGGGAGGTCGTTTCGATGTCGAAGCAGAAGCGGTCCTGCATTTCGAGGAGGGCGGCGAGCTTTTTGCGGTCGGGGGGGGAGTCGGCGAGGTGGTAGGTGTGGGGGACGTCGGCAATTTTTTTGAGTTGGGACTCGAGGACGGTGCCATCGCCGGCTTCGGCTTTCACTTCCCCGACATTTTTGCCGCGGCCGGCGACGAAGTCCTCGCCGAGGAGTTTTTTGCCGAGGGCGTTGAATTCGAATTCGGTGAAGAGGGACCGCACCGCGTCGCGGTCGAAGGCCTGCACGGCGAGGTCGTCGAGGGACTGCGGGACGGGGACGTCGAGGATGATGGTGGCGAGTTGTTTGGAGAGGAGGGCCTGCGCCTTGTTCTCCTCGACGCGTTCCTTGAGCTTGCCCTTCAGCTTGTCGGTGTTGGCGAGGAGGTTCTCCATGGAATCGAATTCGCCGAGGAGTTTCTTGGCGGTCTTTTCGCCGACGCCGGGGACGCCGGGGATGTTGTCGGAGGCGTCGCCCATGAGGCCGAGGATATCGATGACCTGCGCGGGTCGTTCCACGCTCCAGATTTCGCGCATGCGGGGGAGGTCGATGACATCGTGTTCGGATCCCTTGCGTCCGGGTTTCCACATGTAGGTGCGCTCGTTGATGAGTTGGGCGAAGTCCTTGTCGGGAGTGACCATGAACGTTTCGATGTCGCCGCGGGCCTCGGCCTGGGTGGCGAGGGTGCCGATGATGTCGTCGGCCTCGAAGCCGTCGAGTTCGAGGACGGGGATGTGGAAGGCCTGGCAGAGGCGTTTGAGATTGGGGAGGGCGGCGGCGAGATCCTCGGGCATGGCGTCGCGCTGGGCCTTGTATTCCGGATAGAGGGTATGTCGGGGGGTGGGGGCGGAGGTGTCGAAGGCGACGGCCAGGTGGGTGGGTTGCTCGTTCTCCAGGATGGTGAGGATGGTGTTGGTGAATCCGAAGAGGGCGGAGGTGTTGACGCCGCCGGAGCTGTAGATGGGGCTGCGGATGAGAGCGAAGTGGGCGCGGTAGGCGAGGGCCATTCCGTCCAAGAGATAGAGCCGGTGGGCAGACATGGCTAAGATTTGAAGGCTGGAGCCATTTGGTCAATGGTTTCCGGCGGCTGACAAAACGCTGGAAGGATCCCAGTATTGGGGCTTACATTCCCGCCTCCCATGAAATATATCGTCAGTACCGTCCTGGTCCTTCTCTGTATCCCCTTTGGTTGGGCTACCCATAGTTTCATCCTCCACGACATGTTTGCTGATCGGGTCGGGCAGGAGAAGAAGGCCCATCTGGCCAAATATGTGGTGGATGTGGAGGTGAAGGGACCGGGTGGGAAGATGATCCTGACGGTGGATTTGCGGGAGCTGAAGGCCGGTGAGCTGCCGGAGAAGGTGACCCTGAAGAAGCGGGTGAAGGTGAGTTCGAAGGATGGGACCTCGCTGTCGCTGGAAACCGGGACGACGGTGATCGTGAAGGGGATGGAAGGGACGGAGTTGCTGTTCGCGGCGATGTCCGGTCCGCTGGAGGGGCGGACGCAGATTGTGGAAACAGATTTGCCGCAGCAGGTGGCCAGCAAGCGGGCTGCGGAGTTGTTTGGGAATGCGCAGGCGCAACCGACGCCGGCTCCGACACCTCCCGCGGTGGTGGGAACGCCCGCGCCGACCCCTGCCCCGACGCCGACGCCCGCGCCGGCCCCGGAGCCGACTCCTGCCCCGACGCCCACACCCGCGCCGACCCCGGAACCGACCCCGAGCACGGCGTTGACGGCCGAGCAGATCGAAGCGGCGATGCAGGCGAGCATCAAGGACGGTGCCGTGAAAGAGTTCAAGTTTGAGGACGTGAAGGCCTGGAAGGCCGGCGAGGAGGAGGACGTGGACGGGGTGACCTATCAGACGGGGATGGCGGCGTATCAGGCCGAGACGATTTTCGGGCCGAAGCCCGTGCAGGCGAAGGCGCTCATCAAGGACGGGAAGGTGGTGAAGTGGGTGTACGCGAAGACCGGGATGGAGATCCGGTAGGGGCTGCGGCGGAGATCGACCGGATGGGGATGTATTTTGGAGACAAGGTTCCATGGCTGCCGTCTTCGCTGGGAGGCGACGCCGGGACAGGTGGAAACTGCCGCCACGATGGGGAGGCGGAGGGCTTCAGTAGTTGAGATTTGGTCTTGGATTTGAAATTTATTTGGAAATTGTCGGTTGGAAATTTTTAGGAGGTAGCCTCGGCAAGAAATGGCCCCGCTTTCATTGAGGGCCATGACCAATTCAGGATTCACCATGCCGAACACGGTGATTGGAAAGCGCCGCCACGGTTGGGGGGGGCGGTCATGGGTTTGTCAGGAAGCGTTGGCGGAGGTGGGCGAGGTGGTGGGCGGGGTTGGTGGGTTCGCCGGTGGCCTGGCGCATGAGGTCCTGGGGGAAGAGGGTGGAGCCGGCGGCGTGGATGTTGTCCTGCATCCACTTGAGAAGCGGGGCGACATCGGCTTTGGCAAAGGCGGCGGCAATGTGCGGATCCTGCCGGGCGGTGTGGAAGAGTTGGGCGGCGTTGAGGTTGCCGAGGGTGTAGGTGGAGAAATAGCCGAGGCCGCCCATGGACCAGTGGATGTCCTGCAGGCAGCCGTGGGCATCGTCGGGAGGAAGGAAGCCGAAGAGGGTTTCGAAGGCCTCGTTCCAGGCGGCGGGGATGTCCCTGACGGCGAGTTCGCCGCGGAGCATGCGTCGTTCGAGGTCGAAGCGAAGGAGGATGTGGAGGTCGTAGGTGGCCTCATCGGCCTCGACGCGGATGGGGGAGTAGGTGGCGCGGTTGATGGCGCGGAGGAAGTCGTGGAGGGAGACGTTCCGGAGGTTGGGAAAGAGATCCACGGCGCGGGGATACCAGCGTTCCCAGAAGGGACGGGAGCGGCCGACGTGGTTTTCCCAGAGGCGGGATTGTGATTCGTGGATGCCGAGGGAGACGGCGTCGCCGGAGGGGAGGCCGTGTTCGGATTCCGGGAGGCCCTGATCGTACATGCCGTGGCCGGCTTCATGGAGGACGCCGAAGAGGGAGGAGGTAAAATCCGTCAGGTGGTAGCGGGTGGTGAGGCGGGTGTCGCGGGGGCCGAGGTGGGTGCAGAAGGGATGGGCGACCGTGTCGATGCGGCCGGCGCGGAGATCAAAGCCGATGGACTCCGCAATTTCGGCATTGAGGGTTTGTTGTGCAATGATGGGGTAGTCGCCGTGGAGGAGGTCGGGTGGGGTGGATGCGGAGCGGGTGACGGCCTCGCGGGAGAGGGAGGTGAGATCCTCCTGGAAGGAATCGAAGATGCGGACCACATCGCTGGTGCGGGCCCCGCGTTCGTAGTTTTCGAGGAGGGCGTCGTAGGGTTCCTCTTCGTAGCCCCAGAGGTCGGCCTTGCGCCGGGCGAGGTCGAGGAGGGTTTCGAGGTGGGGGGCGAAGAGGGAGAAGTCGGATTTGGAGCGGGCTTCGCCCCAGGCGGCCTTGGCGAGGGAGGAGGTTTTGGCTGCCTGCTCGACCAAGTCGCGGGGGAGGCAGGTGGCACGGTCGAAGTGGTGGCGGAATTCGCGGAGGTTGGCGGCGGTGGTGGGGGAGTCCGGGGATTCCGCCTCGGCGGCCTCGAGGGCCTGGCGCCAGGGGTCGGAGGTGGAGAGGTGGTGGATTTGGCCCGAGAGGTAGGCGAGTTGGGCGGCACGGTAGGGGACGGCGGAGGGGGGGAGGCCGGTTTCCTGATCCCAGCCGAGGACGGCGGAGGTGGTGCTCAGGAGGGCCCGTTCCCGGGCCAGGGTGCAAAGGTCGAGGTAGGCGCTCACGGCGGATACTGCGGTGCTGGGGCTGATTTTTGCAAGGATGGGTGGATTTTTGGGATTCGATTTGAGATGGAGCGAAACGTTTTCCACCATGGTGGCCTTAATAAGGGAGGCGGGGCCTTGAGCTCTGCGGGAACATGACACTTGTAGAATGCTAAGAATGGCTGTCCGTCGGGCGTTCTGAGATCAGGAAACCATGAGTATTGTGAGCAGTTATACCTCCGACACAGTGGAGGCGGCCTTGAAGCGGCAGCGGAGAACGGCGACCGTCTCCAGCCTGATTATTTCCGTTCTGGTGGTGCTGCTGCTGGGGTTGATTCTGGCGCTGATCCTCTTGCCGAGTATGCTCACCGAGTCGGCGACCATCGTGAGCTACAACGGGAGGGAGATCGTGGAGGAGGAGATCACCAAGCCGGAGATGACGCCGCAGGTGCAGCGGAAGCCATCGGCCCCGAGTTCGTCGATGGCGAAGGTGATTGCCTCGGTGACGCCGAGTCCGACCGCGATTCCGGTGCCGGAAGTGAATGTGCCGGATCCCTCGGTTGATTTCGGGTCCGGGGATGATTTCGGGGATGGATGGGGCGATGGCAGCGGCAGTGGAGGAGGAGGGGGCGGGACGACCTTTTTCGGGCAGCGGTCCAACGCGGAGCGCACCGCTTACGTGATCGACTATTCGGCATCGATGAAGGGGGCGCGGGAGGCGTTGATGCGCAAGGAACTGACCACCTCGTTGAAGAAGGTGCCGTATGACTCGAAGTATCAGCTCATCTTTTTTGCCGGGCCGGCGTGGGTGGGAGGCTTCAATGTGCAGATGGCGAAGGGGAACAAGGGAGCGGATGTGAAGGGGGCGAAGGGGCACACCTTTGAGTGGAAGTGCACGGGAGGGGCGCACGGTTGGAAGACGGTGGGCAAGGAGCAGGTGCCGGAGTGGTTGGTGGCGACGGACCCGCAGCTGAGCAAATCGCAGAAGGTGGCGACTGAGACGAAGTTGGTGTGGGGAACGATCTGGGAGCCGGCCTTGGAGATGGCGTTGAGAATGGATCCGCAGCCGCAGGTGATTTATTTCATGACGGACGGATCGGCGGGGCCGGATTCCGGGAAGACCGCAGAGCGGATCGGGGCGAAGGCGAAGAGCAAGGGGATCTTGATCCACACCGTGGCGTTGATGGAGCCGAAGGCGCACAAGGCGATGGACGAATTGGCGAAGCGGACCGGCGGGAGCTTCACGGTGGTGGAGCAGGGCGGGAAGGTGAAGAAGATGCGGTAGTCGGCGGCTACTGGTCGGACCGCATTTGGCGGAGGAGGTCGGGGTAGGCTTCCTCGGCGAGGCTTTGGCAGAGGGCGATGACCTCGCGGGTTTCGGAGACGCGGAGGCAGGAGTGGGCGAGGGCCTGGCAGTCCTTGTAGCTGAGGTGGCGGACGGCTTGTTTGACGATGGGGACCTGCTGGGTGCCGACGGAGAGTTCGTCGATGCCGAGGCCGACGAGGAGGGGCAGGTAGAGGAGGTCGCCGGCCAGTTCGCCGCAGACGCCGGTCCAGATGCCGGCCTTGTCGGCACCGGCCACGGTGGACTTGATGAGGCGGACCACGGCGGGGTGTCCGGGTTTGTAGAGATCGGAGACGCGGGGGTTGATGCGGTCGACAGCGAGGGTATATTGGATGAGATCGTTGGTGCCGATGGAGAGGAAATCGACTTCGGCGGCGATTTGTTCGGCCATGATGGCGGCGGAGGGGACCTCGATCATGGCGCCGATGTCGATTTTTGGATCGAAGGGGACGCTGCGGGCGGTGAGTTCCTCGATGCATTCGGCGAGGAGGGCCTTGGCTTCGCGGATTTCGCGGAGGCCGGAGATGAGGGGGAACATGATGCTGACCGCGCCCTCCGCGCCGGCGCGGAGGATGGCGCGGAGTTGTTCCTTGAAGAGGTCGCGCCGGGCGAGGGAGAAGCGGATGCCGCGCCAACCGAGGAAGGGATTGGGTTCCGGTTCGGTGAGTGGTTCTCCGGGGACCTTGTCGCCGCCGGCATCGAGGGTGCGGATGATGATGGGGTGGGGGCGGACGCTTTGGGCGAGGCGGGTGTAGAGTTCGGTTTGTTCGTCCTCGCTGGGGCATTCCTCGCGTTCGAGGAGAAAGAACTCGGTCCGGAAAAGGCCGATGCCCTCCGCGCCCGAGGCGGCGACGAGGGGGAGTTCCTGTTCGAATTCGATGTTGGCGGAGAGGGTGATGTGGCGGCCGTCGGTGGTGACCGTCTTGGTGTCGCGGAGTTTCTGGAGGGCCTTTTGGAGGCGGCTTTTTTCCTTTTGGAGGACGATGTAGCGGGCCCGGGTTTCATCGCTGGGATTGATGATGAGTTTGCCGGTGTAACCATCGAGGATGGCGGGGGAGAGGGCGTGGAGGTTGAAGATGGCGTTTTGCAGGCCGACGATGGCGGGAATGCCGAGGGAGCGGGCGAGGATGGCGGTGTGGGAGTTGATGCTGCCGACCTCGGTGGCGAAGCCGAGGACGTGGTTGCGATCCATGGCCGCGGTGTCGGAGGGATTGAGATCGTAGGCCACCAGGATGTGCTGGTGTTCGGGTTGGTCCGGCATGGAGGCCTCGGGCTCTGCGGAGAAGTTGCGGAGGACGCGTTTGCAGACATCCTCGATATCGACGGTGCGTTCGCGGAGATAGGGATCGGGGATGCGGCGCATGGCCTCCAGAAAGGTCTGGATGACGGCGTAGAAGCTGTACTCGGCATTTTGATGGCGATCGTTGATGGCCTCGAAGACGCGATTGAGGATGGTGCGGTCCTCGAGGACCATGAGGTGGGCTTCGAAGATGCGACCTTCCTCCTCCCCGGAGATTTCCTCGATCTGGGTGCGGAGGCTGCGGAGTTGTTCCTTGGTGCGTTCGAGAGCGGCGAGGAAGCGTTCCTGTTCGCGGGAAACGTGGGAGGGGGGGATGGTGTAGATTTCCGGCGCGGCGAATCCGCGGGCCACGATGTGGAGGGGTCCGGAGGCAATGCCGCGCGAGACCGGGGTCCCTTGATAAATGATTTCCTTCCTTTCCCTCGGCATCCTGTGTCGGCAGTTTGCGCCGGGGGGGAAGTGCGGTCAATGACTCCTCGCGGGGAGGAGAGGAAACCTCTTGGTCAGTCTTCCTCGAAATTTCGCTTGATCAAATCTTCAAGTGCGGTGAGGGCGTCCTCGGCGTCGGGGCCTTCGGCGCTGATGATGAGGACGGAACCGTGGCCTGCGGCGAGCATCATGAGGCCCATAATGCTCTTTCCGTCGACCTGTTCGTCGTCTTTTTCGACATGGATGTCGCAGGAGTAGCGGCTGGCGAGTTTGACGAATTGGGCGGCAGGGCGGGCGTGGATGCCCAGCTTGTTCCCAATCGTCAATTCCCGGCGGGATATTTGTGTCTCTGACAAGGTGGGGCGACTTTAAGTGGTGGAGCCTGCAATGGAAAAGGAAAAAGCGGGAGGGGGACCTAAATCTGGGGTTTGGCGGCGGCCATGCGGGCCAGCAGTTTTTGATTAAATTCGTCAGCCATGTTGTAGCCGAGGCGGCGCAATTGGAGGTCGAGGGCGGCCACGGCGACCAAACGGGCGGTATCGCGGCCTGCGGCGACGGGGATTTCGACGTGGGGGATGCCCACGCCGAGGACTTTATAGGCTTTTCGGCGGATGCCGAGGCGGTCGACGTTGTTGAGGTCGGTTTCGGTCCTGAGAGTGACGACGAGGTCGAGGCGCTTTTCGGGGCGGATGGCGGAGAGGCCGAAAAGGTTGGCGGCGTTGATGATGCCGATGCCGCGCATTTCTATGTATCCCCGGGCGAGGTCGGGTGCGGCGGTGTTGAGTTCGCCGCCGATGTTGCGGACGCGGACGAGGTCGTCGGCGACGAGGGCGGCACCGCGTTCGAGGAGGCCGATGGCGGTTTCGCTTTTGCCGGAGCCGCTTTTGCCCATGATGAGGACGCCGACGCCGCGGTAATCGACCATGCAGCCGTGGAGGGAGGTGGACTCGGCGAATTCGCCCTCCAGGCGGATGGTGGCGAGGTTGAGGAATTTCATGGTGACCATGGGGGATCGGAAGACGGCGATGCCCTGACGTTCGGCGACGGCGGCGAGTTCGGGGGCGAGGGTCTGGTCGCGGGCGATGACGAGGCAGGGGATGTTCTGCTGGCAGAGATTCTCGAAGCGTTTGGTGGCGAGGGAGGGGCCGAGTTTTTTCAGGTAGGAGAGTTCGGAATTGCCGAGGACCTGGACGCGCTTCTTGGCGAAGTAGGTGAAGAAATCGGCGAGGGCGAGACCGGGACGGTTGAGGGCGGGTTCGCTGATGTTCTTGTCGAAACCCACTTCGGAGCCGATGACTTTGAGCCCGAGGATCTTGCGGTGGCGTTTGTAGAAATCGCCGACGGTGATGGAGGAGACCTTGATGACTTTTGGTGTCATGGGAGGGATGGTATCGGGGATGGGTGGGAAAGGGAAGCGCTGGGAGGAGCCCGGAAACCGGAGCCCGGAACCCGGAAACCGGAGCCCGGAACCCGGAAACCGGAGCCCGGAGGGGAGAGGGGAGCTATTCGGGGGCGGTCACCTTCCTCGAAACTCAACTCGCCCTACGCCGCAATTCCTCGGATGAACGTCGCCACGTAGTCAACGACCTTGTCATAGACTCGCTTCACTGTCGGTCCACGTTCCAGAATTTTGAGCGGTTTGACGATCACATCAGCGATGTCGGGATTCTTGAGCGGCTCTTGGCCGGTGTAAATGTAGCGGTCGATTACCTGTTTCAGTTTCTCAGCATCCAGTTGCTCCTCCTTCACCAGCTCGTTGAAGGCATCGACCCTCTCCTTCTCCCAGAACACCTCAAAACAATCCGGGATCTCCGCCGCGCTGCCTGCCTCGGGGAGGTTCTCTTCGATGAACTTCTCGATCAGCTCCCGCTTGCTGCGTAGCTCCAGATCCCCGGCGACGTTGTCGAGGATACGCTTGCGCAGTTCCTTCTGCTCCGCCTCGTCGGCATCGTAGAGCTGGGCGAGGAGCTTGAGGATATACTGGACGTTGATCACGTCCTTGTGGATCAGCTCCAGCTCGAAGTCCACGTCCTCAAGGATGGATGCCTTTTCCTTGGTGCCGTCGGTCTTCACCTTGTCGTAAAGGTCGAGGTAGGCGCTGCGGTAGTCGGCGAAGCGCTGGGCGGGCAGAGTGAGATCCCCGTCCTCGAACTCGGAGAACGATTCGAGGACGTTCCGCAGGCGCATCAGCTCGCGGAAGAGTTTGACGAACTTCAGCTCCTCATCCTCGTCCTTGAGATCCTTGACGCTCTTCACCGTGGGCGTGAGCGCCAGCAGATCCATGGCCACGGAATTGAAGAGCTTCACATACTCCTCGTAGGGCGGGACGAAGATGTCCTCCTTGGCATTCACGTTGGAGAACAGGGCGATGGCCTCGTCGGTGCGCTTCTTGAGGTTGCGGAAGACGACGATGTTCCCCTGGCTCTTCACCTCGTTGAGGATGCGGTTGGTGCGGGAATACGCCTGCACCAGCCCGTGGAAGCGCAGGTTCTTGTCCACATACATCGTGTTTAGCGTCTTGCTGTCGAAGCCCGTCAGGAACATGTTCACTACGAGAAGGATGTCCAGCTTCCGCGCCTTCACCTTCTTGGCGATGTCCTGGTAGTAGTTGTAGAAGCTCTGGGTGTCCTTGGTGGAGTAGTTCGTCCCGAACATCGCGTTGTAGTCGGAAATGAAGCTGTCCAGCTTCTCGCGGGTGTGGGGGTTTCCACCCTCACCGCCGATGATCTCGCTGTCCTCATCGAGGATGCCGTCCGCGTCCTTGTCCTCCTCGTTGCTGGTGTAGCTGAAAATGGTGGCGATGCGGAGCTTGTGCTTGCCCGCCTTTTTCTTCGCGGCGAACAGCTCGTAGTATTTGATCAGCGTGTCCACCGAGCTGACGCACATCATGGCGGTGAATTCCTTATTGCGGGTCTTCACCGGATGGCGGTCGATGATGTAGTCGGTGATCTTCTCCAGCCGCTGCGGGGATTCCATCAGCTCCTTGGTGTCGATGCCCTCCACCTCGATGTCCACCTCGGTCGCGCCCTTCTTCTGGTAGCGCCCCACGTATTCCACCGCGAATTTCAGCACGTTCTCATCCTTGATCGCATCCGTGATCACATAGGTGTGGAGCTGCTTGTGGAAGAGATCCTTGGTGGTCCGCTTGATTCCATCGCTTGACGAGCCGACCACCTTGTAAGGGGCCGGGTCTTCCGCCGCGATGCTCGTGAGGGGGGGCTGCCAACCTTTTCGGCTGCGCCCCTCTCATCGGTGCCGCATTGTCCGCGAAGATCGGGGTGCCGGTGAAGCCGAACATCTGGTGGTTGCGGAAAAACTCCACGATCCGCTTGCGCGTGTCGCCGAACTGGCTGCGGTGACACTCGTCGAAGATGAAGATGACCAGCTCGTCCCGGAGCTTCTCCATTGCGGCGAGATACGCCTGCTTGCTGATGGCGGTGTTGAGTTTTTGCAAGGTGGTGACGATCAGCTTGGTGTCGTCGGTGAACTGCTGCACCAGCTTCTGGGTATTGTTCGTGCTGTCCACGCTGCCTTTGCTGAAGCCGTTGAACTCCTTGATCGTCTGGTAATCCAAGTCCTTCCTGTCCACCACGAAGACCACTTTGCAAATGCCCGGCAGCCCGGTGAGGATCTGCGCCGCCTTGAAGGAAGTCAGCGTCTTGCCTGAGCCTGTAGTGTGCCAGACGTAGCCATTGGGATTTTCCTCCGGCGGATGAATCACCCGTTCCACGATCTCCACCGCTGCGTAGAATTGGTAAGGGCGCAGCACCATCAGGATCTTGTCCGTCTCGTTTAGCACCGTGTATTTCCCGATCATGCCGCCCAGATGCTCCCGGTTCAGGAAGGCCGTGGTGAAGGGTGCCAGATCGCGGATTGTCTTGTTGTCCTGGCTCGCCCAGTAAAAGGTCTGCTTGAATGACTGCTTCCGGGCGTTGGCGTAATACTTGGTGTTCACCCCGTTGCTGATCACGAAGAGCTGGACGAAGTGGAACAGCCCCTGACCGCTCCAGAAACTGTGCTTCTGGTAGCGTTGGATCTGGTTGAAAGCCTCCTTCATCTCCAGCCCGCGCCGCTTCAGCTCGATCTGCGTGACCGGCAGGCCGTTGCAGAGGATGGTCACATCGTAGCGGTTCTTGTATTTCCCCCCGTCCATCGCCACCTGCTGGGTCACCTGCCAGCGGTTCCGCAGCGGGTCGGTGGAATCGAAGAACTCCAGATAGACCGTCTCGCCGTCCTCCTTGGTGAGCTTCATCCTGTCCCGCAGGGTCTTCGCCTTGTTGAAAACGCCGGCGCTCCGGTTCAGGTGGTGCAGCACCTTGGTGAATTCCCCGTCGGTCAGTTCCAGTCCGTTGAACGCCCCGATCTGCGCTTTGAGGTTCGCCAGCATGGAGGCCTCGTCCGTCACCGCCACCTTCGCGTAGCCTTGGCCGACCAACTGCGCCACCAGCCCGTCCTCCAGCATCTGCTCGGACTGGGTCATGGGGACGGTGTTCTTGCGAGTATGGTCTAGAGGGGCTTGTTTCATGGTGATCTAGCCGTGATTTAGACCTGGCTCTATTTGTAATCCCTTTGTTTTCAATGGTCTAATCGTTGTGCATAGCGCCACACCGGAGAACAAAGGAGAAGCTCAATTTAAGGACGAAGGAGTCTGCATTGGCTGAATTGGTGGGTGTCCTTACGGCTCCTCTTCCACCTGTTTTTCGGCCCTGCGGGCGAGGTAGCGGCAGTGGCAGGATCCCTCGCAGCTGCAGGCGGGGTGGGGGAGGAAGGGGGCGCGGTCGATGGGGAAGGGGAGGCCGAGGTCGGATTGGCAGGCGGGGCAAAGGCCGTTTTTTTGGCTGGAGCGGATTTCCACTTCCTGGATGCCCATTTCGCGCAGGCGCTGGAGGCGGTGTTGTTCGAGTCCGGCGGTGTAGAGGAGGTGGGTGACGGTCTCGGGGGTATACTTGTATTTCCAGGAGCCGGTGACATCGGCGATGTCCTTGATATCGACCTCGCCCCAGAGTTCCATGGCGGCGGCGACGATGCGGAGGGGGCCGAGGACGCCTGGTTTGATGGTGGGATCGGGGGTGTAGTCGTGGTCGAGGATGAAGCGGACGATGTTGACTGACTCGTTTTCGTAGAGGGAGCCGGCGCCGCCGTGATAGGAGCTCGCGATGGAGGCGGCCAGCTCCACGTCGTCATTGAGGAGGGCGGTGACGGTTTTGGCTACGGCTTCGGAGCGGGTCATCGGGGGGCGTGGAAGAAGGATGGACCGGGGGGTGGGGAAAGGCAATGCCGGGAGAGGGGGGGGAGGGGCGAGGCGGGGGGTGGAGGGCCGGCAGCAGGCTGCCACGGAGGTAAAGCGGCAGCGGGCTGCCGCAGTCCAAGGCCGCTCCGGGCGATGGGGTATGAAAAAGCCGGCAGGGGGTGGCCCTGCCGGCGTTGTTTTTTGGCGACCGGGGATTGTTAGATCTTATCCGGGCCAAGTTCGACCACCGAGTATTCGCCGTCTTGCCGGCGGTAGACGATCTGCAGGACACCCCGTCGGGCGTTCTTGTAGTAAACGAAGGGGCGGTCGGAGAGTTCGAGTTCCATGATGGCCTCCTCCTTGTAGAGGGTGCGGAGGCGATAGCTTTCGCGGTGGATGAGAAGGGGTTCCGGTTCCCCGCCTACTTCGCCATCGGGGCCGTCGATGAGGGTGTCGAGGTAGTCGGCGGAGAAGACCTTTTCGTCGAAGTGCTTGATGGTGTCCTCGGGGCGGGGGCGGTGTTTCTTGAGGAGGCGGGTTTTGTGTTTCCGCATGCGGCGGGCGATCTTGTCGATCGTTTCATCGATGCTCTTGTACATGTCCTCGGTTTCGGAGGAGGCGTCGATGGTGATGTGGTTGGCGCAGAAGAGGATGATTTCCGCGACGTGGCGGTTTTTTTGGACATCGAGAATGGCCTTGGCCTCGATGATGCGGGGGTAGTCTAGATGGAGGCCCTCGATTTTTTTAAGGGCGTAATCGCGAAGGGAATCGGTGACGGTTTCATGGCGGACGGTGACGGTGATGTTTGGATTCGCGTTTGCAGTTTGCATCTTTTGTTCTCGTTTTTTGGTTTAGCCGGAAGGAGGTCTAAGGTCCTACCGGGCATTTGACATGATAGCGCAGGATTCCAATGTTCGCCAAGCACGAGTTGGCAAAAAGGGATCTTATTTTGGATGAGACGGGGGGAGGGATTGGAAGTGCGAGGGTTGGGAGGGGGAGGGGGGGGGATGGGGTGTGCTTACTGGGTGGGTACGGGGCTGCGTTTTGGGGAGGAATAGCCAAAATCGAAACATCCGTCGCCAAGGCGATGGATGGCCAGCGAAGGAATGTTTGAGGTTCAAGGGCGGGGAGGGCGGGCGGGGGGGCGGAGGAGAAGAAGAAGGGGAGGGCGGGACGGGGGTTGCCGCCACCCCGTCAGGGTGGGCCTCGTGCGTGAGGCGGGGATACCATGGCTGAAGCCATGGCCTTTGTGCCCGGTCCCCTTCAGGGACGAAGAGGGCGTGCGGGCGAGGGGCGGCGGATTGGTGGTGGTGGGCGGTCGCCGTGGCTGGGGGAACTTGAATTATGGGGCTCCGGCCGGGCGGTTCCGTCTTTGCTGAGCTACGCCGGGACAGGTGGGAGCCAACAGTGTTCGGCATGGATCGTGCTTTGACAGTCTGACGGGTTGGTCCGAATATCGTGTTGAATTTCCACGGACCAATTTCCAAATAAATTCCAGTCATCAGGTTCCAAGTCGGAAAACGAACCGAAGGAGACGAATCAACCCGGATTCTGGTTCTTGTCATTCGCGATTCCGGATGTGGCAAGGAGCCTCCGCAGTTGAGATTTGGTCTTGGATTTGAAATTTATTTGGAAATTGTCGGTTGGAAATTCTGAGCAGGTAGGCTCGGCGAGAAATGGCCCTGCTGTCATTGAGGGCGATTACCAGTTCGGCATTCACCATGCCGAACACGTTTGGTTGGAAACCGCCGGCACGTTTAGATGCGGAAGTTTTCGCCGAGGTAGTGGCGGCGGGCGACGGGGTCATTGGCGAGTTCGTCGGAGGCACCTTCGAGGACGACGCGGCCTTCGAGGAGGAGGTAGGCGCGATCGACGATCTGGAGGGTTTCGCGGACGTTGTGATCGGTGATGAGGAGGGCGAGGCCGTCCTGTTCGCGGAGGTCGGTGATGATGCGCTGGATGTCGAGGACGGCGATGGGATCGACGCCGCTGAAAGGTTCATCGAGCATGAGGAGGGAGGGCTCGGTGCAGAGGGCGCGGGCAATGGAGAGGCGGCGTTTTTCACCTCCGGAGAGGGAGAGGGCGGTGGATTTGCGGACGTTTCCGATGCCGAAGCGCTCGAGGAGGGAGTCGCATTTGAGGTAGCGGTCCTTGCGGGAGAGGTCGCGGCGGGTTTCGAGGATGGCGAGGAGGTTGTCCTCGACGGAAAGGCCGCGGAAGATGGATTCCTCCTGGGGGAGGTAGCCGAGGCCGAGGCGGGCCCGTTTGTGCATGGGCATGCGGGTGACGAGTTTGTCGCCCATTTTGACGGTGCCGGCGTTGGGAGTGACGAGGCCGGCGACCATGTAGAAGGTGGTGGTTTTGCCGGCGCCGTTGGGGCCGAGGAGGCCGACGACTTCGCGGGGGCGGACGTGAAGGCTGACGTTTTGCACGACGGGGCGTCCGCCATAAACTTTGCGCAGGCCCTGCACGGCGAGGACGGCATCCCCGGGGGCGGGGGTGGGTTTGGCGCTGGGGGCGCTGAGGAAGTCTTCCACGGGAGCGAAGGGGGGTTAGTTGGGTTTCTTCCCTTTGTCGGGATTGACGAGGCTGGTTTCCCATTTGCCCGGTTCGAAGTAGCCCTTGCCGTTGGCGTAGATGCGGACATAGAGACCGGGTTCAAGGGCGCGGACAAAGTTGGGGCCCTGCTGGACGCGGGGGAAGCCGCCGCGGAGGACGATGTCGCCCGATTTGGCGTCGTAGGTGGCGGTGTCGGCGGTGGCGGTGAGGAGTTGGCCCTTGTCGTCCTTGCGGGTGACCTTGATGCCGCCGGTGGCGACGATGGTTTCGATGTCATCGAAGGCGCCGATGCCGTCGGGTTTCTCCTCACCTTCCTTGACGGCCTTCTTGGCAAGGAACACTTTCAGTTCCTTGCCGGCGGTGAGGGTGAAATCGGGTTTTTTGACGACAACGTCCTTGAGGTAAACGACGTGAGACTTTTCGACATCGAAGAAGAGGCCGCCGGCGCAGGTGATGGTGGTGGTTTTGGCGGGGTCGATTTTTGGTTGCGGATCGGGTTCCGGTTTGGGTGCCTCTGCGGCGATGGTGAGGAGTTCGGGTCGCTGGACTTCCTTGACGAAGGTGCGGAGGGAGAGGTCGGCGGATTGGGCGAGTTGGTCGGTGCCGATGAGGCCGCGTTTGATGGTGCCGGTCTGGGAGGCGAGGACCCCGGCGGCGGGCTTGCCGCGCTCGTTGAGGAGGGCGAGTTCGTCAGGGGTGAGGGCTTCGGGTGGTTCGGCGAGGGAGAAGCCGGTCAAGCCGAGGAGGGCGAGCGCGGTGAGAGAGGATGGGCTGAGGTTCATGGTGGTGGTCTCTTTTGTTGTCTCGGTGAAGGTGGTGGTGACGGGACCGTAGAGGAAGCCGCTGCGGCCTTCGAGGTGGAAGATGGCACCGCTGCCGCGGGCGTTGAAGTTGTCTCCCTCGAGGGTGAGGATCTCGGTGGCTTCGAGGTGGCCGGTATCGACGTGGTAGTCGGCGGCGCCCATGTGGACCTTGATATTGGTGGCTCCGCTTGGTTCGAAGACGCGGAGTTCGACGTTCTGGCCGGAGACGTGTTGTTCGGAGACGATCACCATGAGGCCGGCGCGGAGGAGGGCGGAGGGTTTCTTGTCCTTGTCGTAGCGGGGGAGGGAGACGTCCTTGAGGGTGCTGCCTTCGGGGAGGAGGTCGAGGGCGGGGGAAATGCCCGGTTTTTCCGGCTTCTCGGGGGCGGCCAGCAGGGCTGGGGCGAGGAGGAGCAGGGAAAGGGAGACGAGACGCATGTGGACGGCGGTTGGCGGAGTTTAGGCGATGGAGGCGTGGACTGCAACGAGTTGTCGCAGGACGCCCTCCAAGTCGTTGAGGGGGATCTGGTTGGGGCCGTCGGAGAAGGCTTTTTCTGGGTTGGAGTGGGTTTCCATGAAGACGCCATCGACGCCGGTGGCGACGGCGGCGCGGGCGAGGACGGGGGCCAGTTCGCCATCGCCGCCGGTGGTGCCGCCGAGACCGCCGGGACGTTGGACGGAGTGGGTGGCGTCGAAGATGACGGGGAGGCCCTCTTTGCGCATCCAGTAGAGGGAGCGCATGTCGGCGACGAGGTTGTTGTAGCCGAAGGTGGTGCCGCGTTCGGTGATGAGGAAGCGGTCGCAGCCGAAGGTGCGGAGTTTGTCGGCGATGTTGACGGTGTCCCAGGGGGCGAGGAACTGGCCTTTCTTCACATTGACGGCGCGTCCGGTTTTGGCGCAGGCCTCGAGGAGGTCGGACTGGCGGCAGAGGAAGGCGGGGACTTGGAGGAGGTCGATGTGTTGGGCGGCGATCTCGGCTTCCTGGGCGGTGTGGACATCGGTGGTGACGGGGACGCCGAGGTCCTTGCCGATGGCTCCGAGAATGCGGCAGCCTTCCTGCACGCCGGGACCGCGGAAGGAAGAGGCGGAGGTGCGGTTGGCCTTGTCGTAGGAGGCCTTGAAGAGGAAGGGGATGTCGAGGGTGGCGGCGATGGCCTGGATGGCGCGGGCCATCTCCCAGGCGAAGTCCTCGCTTTCCAGGGCGCAGGGGCCGAGGAGGAAGAAGAGTTTGCCGTTGCCGACCTCGACGTTCTGGATTTTGAAGGGCTCAGTCATCGTTGGAATTGCGTTCGATGTTGGAGTAGAGGGTGGTGAGATTGAGGAGGGCGGACTGAAGGAGTTTGGTCTCCTCGTCGTTGAGATTGCCCTTGGTTTTGGTGACGAGCATTTCGAGGCAGTCGAGAATGGAGCGGGCCGCGGCGAGGTTGACGGCGGTCTTGCCGGTGCCGGGGTGGGGGATCTGTCCGAGGAAGAGACCGGCGCTCTGGGCCTGGAGGAGGATGAAGTCGGTGAAGCGGGAGTCGGTTTCCATCGGAGGGGAAGGTTAGGCGTTTGGCAGAACGGTGGCAATGACGGGCTCGATCCCGTCGAAATAGCGTGCGGCGACCTCGCGGATGTCGTCGGCGGTGAGGGCGGCCATGCGTTTGGCGCTTTCCACGTGGTGGAGGGGGCCGAGGCCGAGGAGGGTGTTGATGACGCAGGTCTGGGCCATGGCGCGGTTGGATTGGTTTTCGAGGGCGTCGGCGGCGAGGAGGCTGGTTTTGCTGTGTTGGAGGGGTTCATCGGGGATGCCCTCCTTGGCGAGGCGGGCGATTTCGGCGACGAGGTTGACGCGGGCCAGGTCGATCTGGTCGGGGGAGGTGCCGAGGTAGAAGGCGAAGAGGCCGGTGCCGAGACCGTGGAACTGGGTGGCGCTGACGAAGTAGGCGAGGCCGAGTTCCTCGCGGATCTTCGTGAAGAGGGGGCCGGCCATGTTGGAGAGGTAATCGTGGATGAGTTCGAGGGCGGGGGCGTCGGCGGAGAGGGCGGAGGCGCCGGGATAGCCGATGGCGAGGACGGCCTGTTGTTTGTCGAGGTGGCTGAGGATCTCGCCGGTGCCGGTGGCGCTGTGTTGGTGGGAGTGGGGAGGGCTGCCGGCGGGGAGGGGGGCGAAAAATTCCTCGCAGAGGGCGATGGCCAAGTCCCGGGAGACATCGCCGAAGAGGGCAAGGGCGCCGTTGCCACCGGTGATGTGGCGTTGGTGGTGTTGCTGGATCAGCGCGGGGGTGAGCAGCATGAGGGACTCCTCGGAGCCGAGGCGGGGGAGTCCGTAGTGTTGGTTTCCGAAGAGTTGTTTGCGGAGGGTGCGGAAGGCCGTCTTCACGGGATCCTCGAGGGCGTCCTCGAGATCGGCGAGTTGAGTTTCGCGTTCCCGTTCGAGGGCGGACTGGGGGAAGGTGGGATGGAGGAGGACATCGGAGGCCACCTCGAGGACCTTGCGGAGGTCGGGGGTGAGGCAGAAGGTGGAGACGATGGTGGTGTTGTTGCCGGAGCTGGCGCGGAGGCTGGCCCCGAGCGATTCGATCTCCTCCGCGATGTCGGCGGAGGAGCGGGTGGTGGTCCCCATGGTGAGGAGGGTGCTGTGGAGGCGGTTGATGCCGTTGGTGGCGGTGGTCTCGGAGGGCAGGCCGGTTTGGAAGGCGGCCTGCAGGTAGATGGTGGGGACGCGCGGGTCGTGGCGATGGACGAGTTGAAGGCCGTTGGAGAGGGTGTGCGAGGTGATCTCGCCCGGCGCGCTGCGTGGGGATTTCTGCGTGGAGGGGGCGCGGCGCTGCTTGGGGTCGAGGGAAGTGATGGTGAGGAGATCGTCGCGGAGGTAGGTGTGGGCGACGCGCAGGAGGTCCTCGGGGGTGACAGTTTCGAGTTGTTGGAGGTAGAGGCGGGTGAAGTCGAGGTGGCGGGCCTCGTGCCAGTTGGAGGCCAGATCGGAGGCGCGGCCGGAGGCGGTGGAGAGGGAGCGGAACTGGGCGGCGGAGACCATGCGGCGGGCCTTGGCGAGTTGCGTGGTGAGGTCGCCCTGCAGGGCGAGCTTGAGTTCGGTGATGATGGCCTCCTCAAGCGCGTCGCGTTTGTCGTGATCGACCTCGGCGGAAACGCTGAAGATGCCGGGGCCATCGGCGGGGGTCCAGGCCCAGGAGCCGATGTGGTGGGCGAGTCCGGTTTCCTCGTGGAGTTTCTGATAGAGCGGGGAGGAGTTGCCGCCGCAGACGATTTGGGAGAGGAGTTCGAGGGCGGGGGCGTCGGGGTGATCGAGTCCGATGGTTTGCCAGGCGAGGGTGGTTTTGCTGATGGGGACGGCGAAGGTTTGGCGGGAGACGCGGCGGCCGAGTTGGCGGGGTTCGGGGGTGAGGACCGGTTCGACGAGAGGGCCGGCGGGGATGTCGGCGAGGTACTCGCGGATTTTTTCGAGGACGGTGGCGGGATCGAAGGCGCCGGAGAGGACGAAGAAGGCGTTGGAGGGAACGTAGCGCGTTTGGTGGTAGCGCACCATGTCCTCGTGGGTGATGCGGTTGAAGAGGTCGAGGTGTCCGATGACCGGATGGCGGCGGGGATCGCGTTGGAAGAAGGTGTGGAAGAGCAGTTGGCTGGAGGCGCTGTCGGGGTCGTCGTTGCCCATGTCGATCTCGCGGCGGATGACATCCTTTTCCGTTTCGAAATCCTCGACGGGGAAGGCGGGGTGGAAGGTCAGTTCGAAGAGGACCTCGAGGAAGGTGGGGAGGGAATCGGAGGGGCCGTCGATGTAGTAAACGGTGCGGTCGAAGCTGGTGTAGGCGTTCCATTGACCTCCGGCGGCATTGACCATGCTGGCAAGGTTGGCGCAGGGGATGTGGCGGGTGCCTTTGAAGACCATGTGCTCGAGGAGGTGGGAGATGCCGGCCCCGGCGAGGGAGCCCTCGTGCTGGCTTCCGGTTTCGATCCACATCTGAGCGCTGACCACGGGGGCGGAAGCGTCTTCGTCGAGGATGACGGTGAGGCCGCCGGGAAGGGAATGCAGGACCGCGTTGGTGGGAGGAAACTCCATGCGCGAACGTGGGACGAAGGAGGGGCGACGAGCAAGTGTGATCGACGATTTTGCCAAGGAATCGCTTGGCGGGCGGCGGTGGTCTGCTAGAACTCGGGGAATGTCCCGCCGAACGATACTGATTACCTTGGTGATCGTCACGCTGATTGGGATGTCCGGGATGGGCTATCTCGGCTGGCGCTGGCAAACCCGGCACGATGGGGCGGGGGGAAGCTACCGGATTTCCCTTCCTGAGGGGGTCACGATACAGCAGGCGGTGGAAACGGAAAGGTCCCAGCTGGTTGCGGACAATTTGTTGAAGGGAGTGATTGCAGATCTGGGGCTGGTGGAGCACTGGGGCATGGAGAGCGAGGTGGAGGCCTTGGCACACATGCGGAAAAAGCTCATTGTGAAGCCTGGAAAGGAAGAGGATCGGATGATGGTCCTCTACCTTGACCGCAATAAGGCCTTGGCGCAGGAAATACTGCAGGCGATCAGCGATCGTTATGTGGAGATCAAGAAGCGGCAGCAGTTGTTGCTGGGGCCTTGATGCCCCTTGGCGTTCAGGCGTGGTGTTCGATGACCTCGCTGCGGGGGAAGCGGGCCTTGGGGAGGAGGGGACGGGTGCTCGCAACATGTGGTTGTGGTAGAAGGACTCCAACCAATCTCGAATGCCTTTCGGCGGAGTGCCCGTTGGGCACCTTGCCGCTCTCCATTGATCTCCACCCTCATTAGGGTCTCGAATGCCTTTCGGCGGAGTGCCCGTTGGGCACTAGCACGGATCAAGTGACAGACGCGTTGGTGGAGAGTGTCTCGAATGCCTTTCGGCGGAGTGCCCGTTGGGCACGACACCGGAGGAGTTCGCAGCACAGGCGAAGGCGGAGTCTCGAATGCCTTTCGGCGGAGTGCCCGTTGGGCACTTACAACGTCCGGGATTGTTGGGAGTGTTGGGATGTCTCGAATGCCTTTCGGCGGAGTGCCCGTTGGCCACAGCACAGCCGCCCTCCGCGCCGCAAAAATAGCGCGACTGTCTCGAATGCCTTTCGGCGGAGTGCCCGTTGGGCACACTGGGATCTGCGTGCACTCTAGGACAATGGTGTAAGAGTCTCGAATGCCTTTCGGCGGAGTGCCCGTTGGGCACCGATGGAGATAAGTATGGAGAGTTCCTCGCTCCGGGGTCTCGAATGCCTTTCGGCGGAGTGCCCGTTGGGCACCCAGCGACCCCGTCCAGCCCTAACACCGTCTCCCAAAGTCTCGAATGCCTTTCGGCGGAGTGCCCGTTGGGCACCGGTAACAGCTACTTCGCTGCGACCATCACCCTTAATGTCTCGAATGCCTTTCGGCGGAGTGCCCGTTGGGCACGCCGCAAACGGCCCCGCTTACTTCCCGCTGGTGCGCGAGTCTCGAATGCCTTTCGGCGGAGTGCCCGTTGGGCACGCAGATCGAGTGCTGCATCTACTACCTGCTCAACATGTCTCGAATGCCTTTCGGCGGAGTGCCCGTTGGGCACGGCCGGGCACTTAGAAACGAATGGATTCCCTTTCAGGGTCTCGAATGCCTTTCGGCGGAGTGCCCGTTGGGCACCCCCAACGAAATCATGAATACACCAACAAACACCGAGGCGTCTCGAATGCCTTTCGGCGGAGTGCCCGTTGGGCACAATATCGCCGTGCGGGCTACCGCGCCGCCGCCGTGGACGTCTCGAATGCCTTTCGGCGGAGTGCCCGTTGGGCACTACAACGCCGCCCAACTAGCCGACCTTCGCGCCGCCATGTCTCGAATGCCTTTCGGCGGAGTGCCCGTTGGGCACCGGACGCAGAATCGCACATCACAGCAGGCGGCTGCTACGTCTCGAATGCCTTTCGGCGGAGTGCCCGTTGGGCACGTAGCAGTCTGGGTGGAGTTTTACGGGCATAACATGCGTCTCGAATGCCTTTCGGCGGAGTGCCCGTTGGGCACGTTCCTCTGGCACATCCCATCCTCTCTACTAGTTCTGTCTCGAATGCCTTTCGGCGGAGTGCCCGTTGGGCACGCATGAAGATTTCGTCACCTACGAAGCATGAAATTCGCCGTCTCGAATGCCTTTCGGCGGAGTGCCCGTTGGGCACAAAGAGATGCAGGTGGCGTCTAACAAGATGGGCGGGTCTCGAATGCCTTTCGGCGGAGTGCCCGTTGGGCACCCCAGGGTCTGTAGCACGTTGAGAGCGAAGGTGCAAGCTGGCCGATTTGGCAGATCGAACATTGGGACAGGTGAGTGAGGAGGGAAGGGTGTTGTCTTCCGAGGACGAAAATGTGGGATGGCTTTGATGGCCAACGGGTAATGGGATCTGACCGTCCGGAGGGGTGAATGGAGACTCAGTCGGTCGGCCAGAAGGCGGGCATCAGACGATCACGCGGGTGCGTTTTTCGGTGAGGATGGTGAGGTTGCCGGCTTGGCGGCGGGTTTTGGCCGCAGTGGCGTCGAGGGTGTAGGCGACCAAGGAGTCCTTCTTGGGGTCGATTTCGTCAAGGAGGGCGTGCCAGAGTTGGTCGAAGCGGTCCTTTTCGAGCCAGCATTCGAAGACGGATTTCTGGACGCGGAGGCCGAAGTCTTCGCAGACCTTGGCGACGCGGCGAAGGCGTTTGGGGGCGGCGATGTCGTAAACGAGGAGGCGGAGCATGAGGGTGTTGCCGGGTGGTTTGGCGTGAGGGTGTTCGGGAAACATTTCCTCCCACCACGGATCGTGGGTGGTGGAGAGGAGAGCTTTCACGGCATGCGGAATGGTTGGAAACGGGTTGGGTCGCCGAGGCCGATTTTGAAGTCGAGGGGGGACTCTTGGAGGAGGGAGCGGAAGTCGGTGCGGTGTCCGGAGGAGGGATCAAGAAAACGGCGGGAAAGCCGGTCTTCGTAGTGTTCGTAGAGGAGGGAACGGCCCTTGTCGTTGAGGTAGGTACCACGCCCGTGCGGTTTGAAGTGGCGCTCATTGAGGATGCCGAGAGTGAAGAAGCGGAGGGTGAGGGGCTCGAGGAGGGCGGGACGGAAGGGTTCCATGAGATCGAGGGGGAGGGAGTAGCGATCATCGGAGGGGTCGTGGAGGCAGGCGGGGGCGGGATCGAGCCCGCGGGAAAGGGTGGCGGAGAGGATTTCGCCGTAGAGGAGGGAAGAGAGATAGGAGAGGACGGCGTTGACGGGGTTGAGCGGGGGCCGGGTGGAGCGGAAACCGAAAGGGAAGGCGGGGGGAAGGAAGTGGGACCACATGGCAAAGTATCGGGCGGCGGCGGCACCCTCGATGCCGCGGAGGGCGGAGATGGAATCGGCGCGTTCGAGTTGGCGGGCGAGGTGTTTGAAGTGGGTGAGGACGGGGGGATCGAAGGTGGGTCGGCGGGTGTTAAGTCGTTGGAGGGCCCGGCGGGAGTTGAGGATTTTTGCATGGATGAGGGAGCGGGCGATGGCGAGGCGGAAGTGGGGATCGGCGCTGCGTTCGTATTGGAGGCTACGGGTAAGGGCCCGGGGCGGGGAGGGTGGATCGAAGGAGCCGAGGTGTCTGCCTCCGGTGGAAACGACGGCGACGGGAATGCCCCGTCCGAGGAGGGCTCCGAGGGCGGCAGGGGTGAGGGCGGCGCGGGACCCGAGGATGAGCCGGTCGATGTCGGCGAGGGGGACGCGGGTCTCGGTGCCGTCGGCGGCCCTTATCTGGAGGCTCTGGCGGGAGAGGCGGATGCTGGTGTGGGGGGAGGGGGCGGCGACGAGCATGGCGGGTAGAGGTGGGTGGTTTAGAAGCGGAAGTGGATACGGTGGCCGAAGATGTTGAGATGGATGCCTTGGGGCACTGGAAGGAAGCCTTTGCGGCGGAAGTTGAGCCCGATCCTAATGGTCCGGAGGAGGTGGAGGGCGGCCCAGCCGGGGCTGCGGACGCGGCGGGAGGAGGGGGAGCCGTCGTAGGCGAAGCCTTGAGGAGGGGAGGTGTGGGTTTTGCCGGGGGCGGGTAGGGGGAGCTGGAAGGAGGCGGCGAGGTCGTGGAGGAATCCGGTGTGACGGCCATGGTCCTGGGGGGTGGGGAGGAAGTAGGCGCACCATTGGCGGAGGAAGGTGGCGAGGTCGGAGGGGGGACGGGCGGAGTCTTCCATGCGGCGGAGGTGTTCGCGGCAGGCGGAGAGGGTTTCGGTAGGAAGACTTCGGCCCCAACCCTCGGGGTAACGCTGGAAGCCGATGCCGAGGAAGGACGCGTCGGCGAGGGGAGTGAGGTGGGTCTTGTCGGGGTGAAGGGCGAGGCCGAGAGGGGCAAGGGTTTCGGAAGCGAGGTGGTGGGCGGCGTGGGCGGAGGCTTCGTCGGGGGTGAGGATGAGCATGTCGTCGGCGTAGCGAAGGAGGGGGATGTTGGCGGTTTGGAAGGCCTGATCGAAAGGGAGGAGAACGGCGTTGGAGAGGACAGGGGAGAGGGGGCTGCCCTGGGGGAGGCCGGCTGATCGGAGGTTGAGTCCGGTACAAGTGGCAGAAGGGGTGGAGACGGCATCGAGGGCCAGGCGCTGTACGGCAGGGTCGCAGGGGGTTTGCTCAAGGACACGGGAGACGAGAGGGTGAGGGACGGTGTCGAAGAAGTCGCGAATGTCGAGGCGGAGGGCGAAGGGGTTGGGGAGGGAGGCGGCGTGGTGAAGGGCGGCACCGATGGCTTGTGAGGGACCGATGCCGGGACGGTAGGCGAAGGAAGCGTTGCCAAAGCGCGATTCCCAGCGCTCGGAGATGGCTGCGGAGAGGCACTGCTGGATGATTCGGTCGATGACGGAGGGAATGGAGAGCTGTCGGGTGCCGCCCGAGGGCTTTGGGATGCGGACAGGCCGGAGGGGGGCGGGACGATAGGTGCCGTTGAGAATGGTGTCGGCGATAGCGGGCCAGAGGCGCTCGAAGCGGGGTTCGAGTTCGGCAATGGTGAGGAGATCTTCCCCTGCAGCCCCACGGTTGGAGCGGACGCGGTGCCAGGCGGCTTTGATGCGGGGAGCGGCGAGGATGCTCTGGAGGGTGATGGGTGTGTTCATTGTGGGAGCCAGCGGAAGGTGACGAGGAAGGATTCGGTCTCGCGGCCGACGAGGCGGAATTGGGGGGCGTTGGCGTGGAAGGAGTGGGTGCCGCCGGAAAAGGGGACGGGGGAACTGCCGGGGGCGTGGAAGAGGCCGTGGCCGTTGCTGCGGATCTCGATGCGGGAGTTGGGGGCACCGTTGGCGGTGAAGAAGCCGCGAGGGTGGATGGGGACGGTGATCCAGTCGGAGGGGGCGGGGCGGCTCGTGGTGGTGGATTGGTGGGAGGGGCTGGGAAAGTTGGGGTTGGATTGCATGCGGGAGTTGACGGGGGTGGAGGGGCGGGGGGAAGGGGTGGATTTGGTCTGTTCACGGGCCTTATCGAGTTTTTCCTGAAGTAGGCGTTTGGCTTCCTCGGCCTGGCGGGCACGCTGCTGTTCGGCGGCGAGGCGCTCGGCGGACTGCTTTTCAGTGAGTGCGAGGGCTTTTTTCTCGGCGGCGAGTTTTTCGGCTGCGTCTGCGGCGGCGCGGGCGAGGGCCTGACGCTCGGAATTCCACTTGTTGCGTTCGGCATCGCGGGCGGCGGTTTGACGGGCCTGTTCGTCGGCCTCGGCCTGGCGTTGGGTTTCCTCAGCTTCGAGTCGGCGGGCTTCCTCGGCGGAGGCGTCGCGGCGGGAGCGTTCCCACTGGGCGCGGAGGGGGCGGGTGACGGGGCGGGCTTCGAGTCCGGTGTCGGGGGCGATGCCGGGGCGATTCCAGAAGCGGAGGGTGCCGTCGTCTTCGGTGGTTTGGAAGAGGACGGGATCGCCGTCGGGGTTCCACCAGATTGCGCGGACGGGATCGGAGGTCTGCATGTGGACGGGGAGCCCGGCGTGATCGACGCCGCGGAGTTTGCGGATGCCGTGCGGGAGGAGGGTGGCTGCGAAGGCGAGGGCGATGAGGATGGCGAGCCGGCTGAGGAATTTGGAGGAGGAACGGAAGGGATTGAGGGCCTCAAGAACGAGGCGAATGAAGGCAAAGGCGAGGACGAAGGAAAACAGCCAGGAGAGCGCCCCGCCGAAGACGCGTTCGGCATCGGAGGGCAGGCCGACGGCCTGGGTGATGCTGATGGCCTGGGAGGAGAGGTGGTGATGGAGCCAGGCGACAAGGAGGAGATGGACGACGACGGCGACGCCGAAGAGAATGGTGACGAGCTTGAGGGAGCCGAGGGAGAGGGCTTCGAGGCGGGAGCGGGTTTGCGGGGTCATGGTGGTAAGGTGTTGAAGATTCATGGTGGTGGGGTTCAGGAACGGTTGCGGAGTTTGCGAAGGGAGTCGGTGAGCCCGTGCCAGAAGGCGCGGAGTTCCCAGACGGCGAAGAGGAGGCCGACGAAGAAGAAGAGGAGGCGGCCGATGCGGGAACGGCCAAGGGAAGGATGGCGAGGCGTGACGTTCTTCATGGCGGCAGTGTATGCCACCAGAGCCTTCGAGAGGCTATCGAGGGGAGATCCGGGGAGGTCCGGGGCGGTCGTCAGTCCGATGAAGGGGAACCTGCAGCCTGGAAGGGATCAGGCATGGGACCGGGAGGAAGGGGGAAGGTGGCCAGGCTTCGCGCGAAGTCAATGGAGTGTTCGCACAGGCCTACGGCAGAGGCGGGGTGTTCCTGAAATCCGCCGTGGTTGAGGTCGTTGCGGGCGCTTCTGATGCGGGACGAGGTGGCGGCGAGGTGATTCAGTGTGGGCTCGCCGAGTTTGTCCCGAAGAGCTTCGATGCGGCGCACGGCCTCCGGGTCGGCATTGTCCAAGGATTCGTTGCGTTCCAGAAGGGAGAGGGTGATCGCGAAGGGTTTGCGCGTGGCATGGTTCGCGTGGTGCTCATTCTCGCCCAAGGCAATCATGATGTAACTGATGAGCCACTCACTGGCGAGAGTGAGGGATGGGGCGACCTGTCCCCGCTCGGCCAGCCAGCCGACAAGCTCGCGGAGAGTGGCGAGGTCGGTGTCGTGGAAACGGGTGAGCTCTCTTCGGACTGGCTCGATGACTTCGAGGAACGGGGAGGCATGCTCCACAGCTTCGGATTCAGCGGCTTGAAGGAGTTTTTTCAAGCTTTTCGAAGTCTTCGCGAAGGCTCCGGTGCGCAGAAGGGTTAAATTGGCGGAGGCTCTCTGGAGGGTGCTGCCGAGGGAGGATAATCGGGTTGGAAGGTTGGGCTCCGGGGTGGCTGAGGAGTTCACCCAGAGATTGCGTTGGACCGATTGCAGCATGTCAGCCAGTCGGTTCGCGTTGCCGGTAGCGAGGAATTGATCGGCGGCGGCGGACCAGTCGAGGAGGGTCAGGAAGGGGGTGAGGTCGAAGGCTGGTGCAGGGTTGTCTCCGTCGCGGGCTTCCCATGCGCCGTAGTGGAGACCGCCGATGTTGATTTGGCGGGTAGTGCGCAGGTAGGAGAGGGCGATGAAGCCCAAAAGCGGCAGGGAGCGGAAGCCGTGGGTGATGTCGAGATGGAGGGTGCAGCCTTCCGGGATGTGGGTGGTGAGGGCAGAGAAGATTGCCCAGAGTTCGTCTTCGTTGCGACCGTCGGGAATGAGGACAGGTTGGAGTGGGATGTTGCATTCGTTGCACCGCTCGCTGAAGGTGGGGCCATGCTTTTCGGCGGAGAACTCCGTTTGGAGGCAAATGATACGCGTTGGTGTGATCTGCCGGGCGAGGGCGATGCTGAAGAAGGTTTCTTCATCCGAGACGCTGTCTTCAATGGCGTAGCGACACGGCTGGTAGTTGCCCGCGCCGAGGAAGGTCAGAAGGATGACGGTGGAAGACATGGGGAGGGTGGAACGGGTAATCAGATGATTTCGGCATCGAAACCTACCCGAGAGCGGGGTGGGGCGAGAAAGGGGATGGCATGGGCGAGATTGTTGCCGCCGAGTTTCTTGCGAAGGCTGGAAAGTCCCTTGGTGAGGTCGGGCGATTCTATTTTCGCGTTCTTGTCCCGATGTTTAAAGACGGGATCCTTGCGATCAAGTTTGCCAGCGAATTCGACAAAGGCAGTGCCGCCGGATGCGATGTCCGGGAACGGTGGCTGGGACGAACGGAGACGCTGATAGAGAAAGGCCGCGACCAGCAATTCCCGACCGGTTAAAGGGACGGGCGTGTCATCGACGCGGAGGTTCGAGTAGGTCGTATCGAGAGAGATCACCGGACGCCGGTGGCGGGTGGATTTTAGCTCGAGGGAGTAGCGGTCTACCAGGCCGGGGAACGAGAGCCTGGGTTCGTTGAGTTCCGCGAAGCCATTGCGGAGGGGGACGAAGGGAATGTCGCTGAGTTCAATCCGGGCATGGGCGGCGGTGATCGGTGAGGTGGTGCGGGTGGCGGGATCGAAGGCTTCAAGCGCTTGGACGGGTTGGGCGGGATAGAAAAAACCGCGACAGGTTTCGAAGGGCGGGGAGACGAGGACGTGTGTGACGCGGTCGGTCTCGCGGCCGACGAGGGTCATGGCTGCATAGAGCAGGGCACCCATGGTCTTTCGACCGCCAGCGATGGAGGCGACCACACGGGAATCAGCGGATTCGGTGAGTGAGGAAACGGTGCGCAGGATGAAGTCGGCGGCTTCATCGTTGTGAGCGCGGTCGCGAAGGTCTTCGGCGGGTTCACGGACGCCGGTTTGGTGATTGGGGAGGTCGATGACGCGAATCGAGAGCTGGAGGGCTGCGGATTCTTTCGGAGTCCCGGCGCGGGCGAAGATGTCGTGGCGGAGGGCCTCCCAGACAGTGGTGTTGCCCCAGGTGTCCTGCTTGGAAAGGAGGTCGCGGCGGATGTCGGATTCTCCCTTGGAGGTGGTGATAACAATCACTTCATCGGGCACGATGGCGGGATCTTCTCCGGCGAGTGCCCAGAGCGTTTCGGTAAGGATGCCCGGCGACATGCCGGAGACGGCGATGAGAGTGGTTTTCATGGTGTTGGTCTTGGTGTCGGTGATTGAGTGGGGACTTATGGAGACGGGAGGAGTCTGGGGATGTGTCGATCAGTCCGTTTTGATGGGGTGAGCTTGCAAGGTGCCGCCTGTGATTCCGGTGATTTTCAGCGTCGCGGAGAAGGGAGGAGCAACTCTTAGGAGGCAGTTCACGGGGACACAGATCGAATAACGCGGTACCTGATCGCTTTGGAATCGGTGGCTCTTTCCCCTTGTTTCAACAAAGGTGGCAAACACCTCCATTCCTATTTGGTGAGAAGATGCAGCCCGGGTTGGACTGCGCTTGGAGGCCGGAGGTGTTTTGGGGGTGAGTCGGAGGCGATTCGCCGGTTTTTGGATGAGTTGCCGCTGAATATCGGCCAAGCTATCGATGTCATGACTCCCCAATGAGAGGAGAAGCGTAGTGAGTTTTCCGGCTTTAGGAGAAATGACTCCGTATACGTCGAGCTGGCTGCCATTCGGGAAGTGGAGAACGAGTTCCCGAGTTCTGTCGCCCAAACTGTCGATCCGGCATTTTGAGATGATGAGCACGGCCCGGCCGGGCGCGATTCTAACAAGGAGCGGATTGTTTTGGGCCGCGAGCTGCGAAGAAACCTCAATGAAATCGAATAGCCCTGGAACGCTTTGATGTTCCGTAAGAGAGTGATCACCATTCGGATGCGGAGTTCGTGTTTCAAGGGTCGAGAAGAACCGACATCCGTCCTCGCCCCGCAAATTGAACAGCTTGGTGGCGTCTGCGAGTGTCGCTGGGATCGGGGTGGAGAAGAGCTTCGCGAGGCTCTCGAAGAGCTGGGGCATGTCTTCCTGGAAAAGGATCTGAAGGCGGAAGGCCTTGGCCAAGGCAATCCGCCCGGGGTCGCGGTTCCAAGTTGGTCTGACCAAGACGCCCAGGGCGCTGAGTCCGCCAAGCATCTCAGAGGCTTTGGCTGCTTTGGCGAATTGATCCACGACCGCGATTTTCTTTCCGTCGGAATCCTTATCATCTGTGAGCTTGAGATCCAAATGGAGCAGCCGTTTGCCCGTATTGACAACCAAATCAAGCTCCTCATGCACATGGCGCGAGTCCGAATCGGTGAGTTCGGCGTTCATCACAGCTTGATCGGCACTCCCAACGAAGTGTCGGACGATCGCCGCGAACACTTGTTCGAACATGATTCCAGCACCCGGCTTCGCCGTGCCGATCCAATGGTGGCTCTTCACGAGGGAGCGCCAATTCCAGCCGGATTCGAATCCTTCGCGGAGGGTGGCGAGCAATTCTTGCGCGGTAACGTCAGGCAATTGGTCACCTTTCCATTTCGCGTGGAGTTCAGGACTCCATTGAACACGGATCAGGTCCATTACCGGTATTCCTCTCGCATCGAAGTCAACTAGACTAAGCGTGTTGGAGTGGATCGAGGTTGGATCTTCCGGACTTCCCTGTGAGATGCAATCGATTTCTGGACCGTTTGTTGGTTAGTTGAGTGAGTTGTATTGAGCCTCGAACTCGGCGGGTGTTTGGTAGCCGAGGGAGGAGTGTTTCCTCTGTGTGTTGTAGTAGGATTCGAGG